>ODAK010000353.1_pt1 | contig 52968 bp, 51 predicted proteins | sample 1539591 | NCBI WGS metagenome assembly ODAK01 (sample SAMEA3539303, study PRJEB22396) | soil metagenome | biome: tundra; feature: field; material: soil | place: USA | collected 2010-05 | depth 0.15 m
GCCAGACGCTGACGATCCGCCACGACTCGATCGACCGTCAGTCGTTCATGCCCGGGGTGCTGCTGGCGGTGCGGCGCGTCGGCGAGCTGACTGACTCGCCCGTAGTGGGACTGGAACGACTGCTGTGACCCCGGCCGCCGAGGTGGGCGAGTAACCTGGCCCGGTCCGCGACGACCCGGCGCGACGAATGTTTTCCGGAGGAACTGGCACATGCCCAGACGTCTGCTCTCACGTACTGCCGCGCTCGTCTACGTGCTCATCGCCGGGCTGTGCTTGGCCGGCGTCAGCGCCGCCGCCGGCAATCCGGGCAAGCAGGGTTACGAGAGCAGCGAGGCTAGCGGCAATCCCAAGACGCTCATCACAGGCTCCAATCCGTCGCTCTACATCCGCAACCTGATCAACGTCAATTTCCTCAGCCCCGGAGGCTCGGGACAGATCGGCATTTACCCCGCCGCGGGCCAGAGGATCAATGGCGCTTCACAGTGTGAGGTTGCGACCACCAAGCCGTACGGGATCGGCGTGCACTGCGATCTCTACTCCAACCGCTTCTGAGCGGGCCGCATTCAGCACAGCTGCTCACCGCCCGGCTGACGCTGCGGCGCTGGCGGGCCGAGGACGAGCTCGCGATGGTTGCGATCAACGAGGATCCCGAGGTCACCCGCTACCTCAACCGGAGCGTCGATCCGGCCGCCGCGGCCGCCGTCTACGAGCGGCTGACCGCGCATTGGGAAGAGCACGCCTTCGGCTTCTGGGCGGTGCAGTCGCGGGAGGGCGAGCTCGCCGATCGGCTGCTGGGCTTCGTCGGTGTCGCCTACCCGGCGTTCCTGCCCGAGCTCGCCGCGCGGCCGGAGATCGGCTGGCGGCTGGCGCGTGACGCCTGGGGCCGCGGGCTGGCCACCGAGGCAGCGATCGCCGCCCGTGACCATGCGCTCGGCCGGCTGGGCCTGAGCGAGCTGATCTCGATCATCCATCCCGACAACCGCCGCTCACAGCGCGTCGCGGCCAAGCTCGGCATGACCGTGGAGCGGCTCGTGCACAGTCCCGGAATCGGGCGCGAGGCGGAGGTGTGGAGCTCGAAAGGTTGACGCCCACGACGGCATGAGCCGGCGTGGGCGTCGTAGTCAGCGGCGGGTTGGTCCCGCCGAGTCAGTGGTCAGGAGGCTGGGCTGAGCTCCGGCTCCAGGATCCGCTTTTCGGTTGCGGTGACGCGGGCGTGCTGGAAGCCAAAGCCGACGAGCACGAACATGATCGCGGCCAGGATGAAGGACGCGATCGCCCCCCAGAGCATGACCAGGCCGATCTCTGAGAACGCGTAGGCCTCAAGCAGCAGACCGCGCAGCGTCGTGCCCTGGAACGATGTCTGCTTCAGAGCCGTGAGGCTGGCGTTCTTGGGGCTGGCCAGCGCCGCGGCGCTGATCTTCGAGTAGACGCCGCCATAGGGCATCTCTGAGAGGTGGATCGCGATGAAGTGGTCGGCGTAAGCCTCGGCCTGCTGGCCGGTGAGCATCTGCTGCCCGGCGTACTTCTCCAGGTACGGGATCATCCCGGGGGTGATCTCCGTGCCGGGCTTCGCGTGGGCCCAGGCCGCCTGGGGCGGGAAATAGATCTGCTGCTGCGCCAGCTGGTTGCGGACGTTGGAGTTGACGAAGCTGTGGCCCCAGGTCAACAGGCCTCCAGCCACGAGCAGGACGACGACGGCGACCAGTCCGCCGGCACTTGTGAGAACGTCGAAGACTTTACGAGACATTATTGGTTCTTCCCTAGCTATTCGATTGGACCGTCAATGGGCTTTACACGGTCAATGGTCGGGTCCTGGAGCCTCCGCGCCAAGAGCACTCCTCCGCGAACAGTCGGCCGCGAACTACGTACTCGGGCGAATTGCGGCGGCTACGGGCGAATTGCGGCGGCTAGGTGCGAATTGCGGCGGCTACGGGCGAGTTGCCCGCACCGGGCGGCCCGTCGTGGCGCGGGGGCCGGCTGTGGCCAAGATCGTGGCCTGGACGATCTCCACGTACCAGCCGGCCACCTCGGCCACCGCTACAGAAGCTCCCGGCCGGTGCGATCGATGTAAGCGACGTCCAGGCCCTCCTTGGAGCCGCCGGACATTACGCTTGAGTAGATGCCCGAGCGAGGTGCCCGCCCAAACGTCCACCCGATTCTGCGCCAGGTACTGCGCGCGTTGGCTGCATTCAGTACGCCGTTGCTGCCCGACGACTACCTGGAGCTGATCAACCCGCTGTGGTCAACGCGTGAGCTGCGCGGGAGGATCGAGGCGATCGAGCCCGAGACGCGTGACTCGGCGACCGTGCTGATCAAGCCAGGTTACCGCTGGTCCGGGCACCGACCGGGCCAGTACCTGAGGATCGGACTCGACATCGAGGGCGTGCGCCACTGGCGTGCCTACTCCCTGACCTCCGATCCGGATCGTCCCGACGGGCTGATCAGCATCACGGTCAAGAACGTCGACGAAGGCCAGGTCTCGCCCTACCTGGTCCGTCGCGGCCGGCCAGGCACGATCGTCTCGCTTGGCGGCGTCGAAGGCGACTTCCTGCTGCCCGACGCTCCGGCGCCCAAGTTGCTGTTCATCAGCGCCGGAAGCGGGATCACCCCGATCATGTCGATGCTGCGCCAGTTAGACCGCGACGGCGGGCTGCAGGACGCGAGCTTGATCCATTCCGCCCGCCACGCCGACGAGGTGATCTTCGCCGACCAGCTTCGCGCGCTGACCGCCAGATACGAAGGCGTCACCCTGCACGAGCAGCTGACCGGCGATTACGGCCGGATCGCGCCGGCCGACCTTGACCGGCTGTGCCCGGACTGGCGCGAGCGCGAGGCCTATGTCTCCGGACCGGGTGAGATGCTCGACGCGTTCACCGAGCACTGGGAGCGCGAGGGCGAGCGCGAGCGCCTGCACATGGAGCGCTTCCAGCCCAAGCTGGGTCTCGGCCAGGGGGAGGAGGGGGAGGGCGGCACGATCCGGTTTGCGAAATCCGATCGCCAGGCGCGGTCTGACGGCGGCGTGGCGATCCTCGTCGCCGGCGAGGAGGCCGGGCTGGAGCTCCCCTACGGCTGCCGTGAGGGGATCTGCCACACCTGCGTGGGCGAGCTGCGCGAGGGCCGGGTGCGCGACCTGCGCAGCGGGAAGGTCTACGGCCAGCAGGGGGAGATGATCCGCACCTGCATCAGCGCGCCCGAGGGGCCGATCGAGATCGAACTGTGACCAGTGACCAGGGGGAGAACGCGTGAGCACCGCCGCGCGCAACGGCCACGCCGCCGATGGAAGGTCGTGATGGAGCGAGCGACAACCCACCGCACACCTGCGCAGCTGCTCGGCCAGCTGATCGAGCGTCGCTCGCTCCGGGAGCCCTTCCGGCGCACGCTCACCGCCAACGTGGCGGCCAACGTGATCCGCAACCTGTGGGCCTGATTCAGAGAGACCTTGGCGACGGTCGAACCGGAGAAAGCTCGAAACTTCCGCAGTTAGGGCAACTGCCGGCGACCTTGTAGCCGACGTCGGTCATCGTGTGAGCGCCGCAGTGCTGGCAGGCGACGCGGGTGTATCGAAGCGGGAATCTAGCTGCGGGACTGGACGGACGCGCGCCGTTCCTGAAGAGCGTCATCGTGACCTGTCTCGTTTCGGTTGATCATCAGGTCGACTGCCTGCGTGCCAGTTCAGGGTGGGGACCGGTCACCGTGTCGATCCAGTTGCTGGCCAGCATCACCGCGTAGGCGGGCCAGTACACGGCGGTCGGCGGAGCTCCGGGCACGCACTGGCCACCGCTGCCCCCGGGGTTATCGAACCAGAGGAAGCCGTCGGCGCCGGCATAACCGGTGGGCATGGCGATGTGGTTCTGCAGCGTGAGCGGTCCCAGGCCCCGCCCCGGTGGGTTGCACAGCACCTCGTTGCCAACCTTGGCGCGGTTCTTGGGGCGCAGCGGGCCGCGTCCGTTGTCGCTGGTGTTGATGACGAAGTGGTCGCCCCCGAGCCGGTTGGAGATCTGCTGGCCGTAGTGCAGCTCTGTGGTCGTCCAGTCGAAGTGGGTCGAGTTGAGGAAGAAGCCCTGCGACTGGGCCACGCCGGCGCCGCGCAGGAATCGTGCCTGCTGGGCGGCGGGCACGGCATCGGCGGCGCCGCCGTCGAGATAGACGACCGTGTGCGGATCGGCCTCCAGCACCGACACGGCGTATCTGAGCTCGGCCTCGCGGATGGCGAGCTTGTCGCGGTTCAGGCAGGGCGCGGTGATCAGGGAGTCGAGCTCCAGGAAGAAGACCACGTGGAAGTTGCCGACGCCCGCGGCCACCTGCTGGATGAAGTTGTCATAGCGAGCCTGCATCGCCGGGGTCGCCGTGTAGCCGCACCTGGTGTGCACGAGGTTGTAGGTCGACAGCATGACCGTCGTGCCCGGGTGCTGCTCCTGGGTTCCCTCCAGGTAGTGCGCCACCTTTCCCTCAACATCGGCGCCCATGCTCCACATGTTGAAGCGATAAGCGCCGGGCTCAGCCGAGATCACGCGCAGCCGCCCCGCCCATGCGGGCTTGGAGTTGGCGTAGCGCGCCTGCGCCTGCGCCGCCGGGGAGTGAGGATCGACGTAGAACTTCGTGCCGGCGATCGGGTTGCCAGCCGCTGGATCCGGGATTCCGAGCGGATCGGCGACATCGCGGGCCGGGAGCGGATCGTCGTGCAGGATCGTGAGCGGCGCATTGTTGTTGGCTCCGAGACGGTCGGGATAGGAGCCGTATAGATAGGCCAGCGCATGCACCGGGGTGGCGTTCATACCCTGGTCGATGATCTGCAGGTTGAAGCTGTAGCTGCTCTGGCCAGGGGCGAAGGTCGCATAGGTGTTGGGGACACTGGTGAAGTCGAGCCCCGGCTGCGCATCCTGGCGCTTGACGCCGTAGCCGACATGCTCCTCACCGCTGAGATCGCCGCTCCGCTCGATCGTGATCGTCAGATAGCCCTGATTCTCATGCGCCGTGTAGGACGGCTGATCGAAAGACACGGTGCCGGGGGCGCCGGCCGCAGCGCGGGCGACCGCAGCTTGACCGCTGGAGGCGAACATGAACAGCGGTCCCAGGCAGGCCACAACGACGAACAGCACAAAGCGACGTAAAACCATGCCCCATCTCCGAATTCGCGGTAGCCACACGGCCCCGCAATTGGTGTCGACAGGACCGGTGTCGGGATTAGGCTTGGTGGCTTGCGCTGGACGAACGGCCGAGCCTGGGCGGGGCTAGCTGCCGCGCAGGTTCGATTTCCTCACGCGGCGGGCGCCAGCAGCTCGATCCGGTTGCCCCACGGGTCCTCCGTGTAGAAGCGCCGGACGTCTGGCAGCTCGTGATCCCAGTCCACGCGGGCACCCGCCGCCGTCAGGCGCCGGGCCAGCTCGTCGAGCGCCGGCGGCGCGGCCACCTGCACGTGGTCGAGGCTGATCGCCGTGGTCTTGCCGTCGGTGCGTGCTGGAGTGCTCAATCGCGCCACCTCCGATACGGTTCGCCGCCGATGGCGATCGACATTACCGCCGTGAACGGCTTCGACGACGTTCAGGAGTTCGTCCAGCTGCCGTTCCGCCTGCACGCCGGCACGCCCTGGATCCCGCCGCTCAAGCTCGAGCGCTACATCTTCCTGAGCCGCAAGCTAAACGCCTACTTCAAGCACGGCGAGGCCCAGTACTTCCTCGCCCGGCGCAACGGCAAGGTGGTCGGCCGGGCGACCGCGCAGATCGACCACGCCTTCAACGAGTTTCACGGCAACCGCTGGGGGATGTTCGGGTTCCTGGAGTTCGAGGACGACCAGCAGCTGCTCGACGCGCTGCTGGAGGCCGCCGCGATCTGGTGCCGATCGCGCGGTTGTGAGCGGATGGTCGGCCCGATGGACTTCCAGTGCAACGACGAGGCGGGCGTGCTGATCGAAGGGTTCGAGCACGAGCCGCTGATCCGCCAGCCCTGGCATCCGCCCTACTACCAGCAGCGCTGCGAGGCGGCGGGGCTGACCAAGGCGATGGACCTGCTCAGCTGGGACCTCTCGATCTCCGATCGCGACCGAATGCACCCGGCCCTGCCCAAGATCGCCGAGGCTGCCCACACCAAGCACGGGATCACGATCCGCAAGATGTCGCGCCGGCACCTGCGGCGCGAGCTCGACATCTTCGCTGAGATCTACAACGCGGCCTGGTCACGCAACTGGGGCTTTGTCCCCTACTCCAAGGGCGACCTGGACGCGTACGCTGTCGATCTGCAGCTCGTCTATGCCCGCGACTGGTTCATGATCGCCGAGCAGGAGGGCAAGCCGGTGGCGATGGCGATCACGATCCCCGACATCAATCAGATCTACAAGAAGATGCAGGGCCGCCTGCTGCCGCTGGGCTGGCTGTACTACCTGAACCGCAGCCGGATCATCGATCGTGTCCGGGTTGGCTTCCTCGGCGTGCTGCCCGAGTACCAGCACACAGGAGTGGCGGCGGCGCTGTACCTCGAGCACTTTGCAGTGGCCGGGCGTACCCACCAGGACAAAGGCGAGGCGAGCTGGATCCTGGAGACCAACCACGCGATGAACCGTGGCCTGGAGGCGATGGGAGGGCGGATCATCAAGCGCTGGCGTGTGTACGAGCGGATCCTCGACGGCGACGGCAGCGACCGCTGACCTTGTCATAATCGTGCCGATGTCCTTGAACCTGGGCGCGATCCTGACCGCGATGGTCACACCCTTCGACCTGCGTGGGCGCGTCGACGAACAGGCCGCCGTGCGCCTGATGAACTATCTGATCGAGCACGGCTCCGACGGGCTGGTGGTATGCGGCACGACCGGCGAGGCCCCCACCCTCAACGACGATGAGCATCTGGGCATGATCGAGCTGGCCGTGGGGGAGATGGGCGGCCGCGCGACCGTGGTGGCGGGCGTCGGCTCCAACGACACCCGGCACGCGGTGGCGCTGACCGAGCGCGCGACCGAGCTGGGCGCCGATGCGCTGCTGTCGGTCAACCCGTACTACAACCGGCCCAGCCGCCGCGGAATCGTCAAGCACTTCGAAGCGGTGGCCCGGGCGACCGACCTCCCGATCGTGCTGTACAACATCCCCCAGCGAACGGGCTCGGACATGCCCAACGATCTGCTCGCCGAGCTCGCCCAGATTGAGCACATCGACGCCGTCAAGCAGGCCAATCCCGCGAACCTGGCCAAGGTCGACGGGCTGTCGATCTACGCTGGCAACGACGATCTGCTGGTGGAGGTGCTCGAGCTAGGGGAGCCGGGCGGGATCCTGGTGGCCAGCCACCTGTTCGGCGAGGAGATGCACCGGATGGTCGATCAGCCCGAACGCCGGCGCGAGATCGACGAGAGCCTGCAGGACGTCTATGACGACCTCTCGATCGCGCCGCTGGCCTGCAGCATCAAGGTGGCGCTCGAACTGCTGGGGCTGGAGGTCGGGGCACCGCGGCTTCCCTACGTCGAGCTCGACGAGCGGGAGACCGCGATCGTGCGTGAGATGCTCGAGCGCCACGGCATGCTCGCGACGGCAGCTGGCTGACGTGAGCTCTCAGAAGCTACGAGTCCTGCCGCTGGGCGGTCTGGGCGAGATCGGCAAGAACATGACGGTCATCGAGTACGACGGCCGGATCGTCGTGGTGGACACTGGGCTGCGCTTCCCGACCACCGACATGCTCGGAATCGACCTCGTGCTGCCGGACTTCACCTACCTGCGCGAGCGCGCTGAGGACATCGAGGCGATCGTGATCACCCACGGCCACGAGGACCACCTCGGCGCGCTGCCCTGGGTGCTGCGCGAGCTCGGCGCCAAGCACGCGCCACCGGTCTACGGCGGCCGGCTGACGATCGCGATGGCGCGCTCCAAGCTCGACGAGCACAATCTGCGCGAGGCCAAGCTGGAGGATCTCGAACCCGGCGAGGGGCTGTCGCTGGGGCCGTTCGGGATCGAGATGGTGCACATGACGCATTCGATCCCCGACGCGTGCGCGGTCGCGGTGACCACCGAGCTGGGCACGGTCGTGGTGACCGGGGACTACAAGTTCGACCAGACCCCCGTCGACGGAGCGCCGGCCGACATCTCCCGGCTGGCCGAGCTCGGCCGCGAGGGCGTGCTGCTGCTATGCGGTGATTCGACCAACGCCGACCGGCCGGGCTTCTCCCCGTCCGAGCGCGAGGTCGGCCCGCATCTGGAGGAGGTGTTCGCGCGGGCTGACGGGCGGATCGTCGTGACCTGCTTTGCCTCCAACATCCACCGCGTGCAGCAGGCCGTCGACGCCGCGGCGACGCTGGGACGCAAGGTGGCTCTGGTCGGGCGCTCGATGCGCAAGAACGTGAACATCGGCCGCTCGCTGGGGCACATCGAGGTTCCCGAGGGGATGCTGATCCAGCCCCAGGAGGTAGAGAACTGGCCTGAGCACAAGGTCGTGGTGATCTCCACCGGCTCCCAGGGCGAGCCACTCTCGGCGCTGCGCCGGATGGCCCACAACGACCACCGCCAGATCACGCTGCGCCGCGGCGACACGGTCGTCTTCTCGGCCACGCCGATCCCGGGCAACGAGCGCGCGGTCAACGAGACCGTCGACCGCCTCTACCACATCGGCTGTGAGGTGGTGACGCCGCGCGATGCGCCGATCCACGCCTCAGGCCACGGTTACCACGAAGAGCTCAAGCTGATGCTCAACCTGCTCAAGCCACGCTACGTGATGCCGATCCACGGCGACCACAAGCGGATCCACCTGCACGCGCAGCTCGCCGACGCGGTCGGGATCCACCCCGACGACGTGTTCCGCGGCGAGAACGGTCTACCGCTGGAGATCGACGAGCGCGGCGCCGGCTTCGGAAACCCCGAGCAGGCCGGGATGATCTTCGTCGACGGGGTCGACATCGGCGACCCCGCCGACGTCGCGCTGCGCGACCGGCGGATGCTCTCGGCCGACGGCATCTTCATCGTCGTGGCGACCGTCTCCGAGCAGACCGGCGAGTCGGTCGTGCCGCCGGAGGTGATCTTCCGCGGGGTCCCGTTCATCGAGCAGGCGGACGAGCTGCTGGCCGACATCCGGGCCGAGGTCGAGCGCTCGCTGGTCAGCTCAGCGCGCGACGGCGTGCGGGAGATCGACCTGCTCCAGCAGGAGCTCCACGACGATCTCGCCGCGTTCGTCTACGAACGGTTGCGCCGCCGCCCGATGGTGCTGCCGGTCGTGGTCGAGGTCTGATCCGCGCCCCTGGGTCCGCCTTCGCCTGGCGCGCGGCCGGCCCGATCGGGGCGGGCCGCCCGATTCTCCTCGCCGGCCACCTCGGCCGCGCCGGCGGAGTCAGCCCCGGTTGCGGTCACCGCGGGAATCCGGATCACGAACCGGGTGCCGGCACCCGATCCTTCAGGCTCGAGCGCGACCGTTCCGCCGTGGGATTCGACCACCGCGCGCACGATCGCCAGTCCCAGTCCCGAACCGCGGCCACCGTCCCGGCCACCGCGGACGAAGCGCTCGAACACTCGCTGGCTGAGCTCCGGCGGGATCCCGGGCCCCTCGTCGGCCACGACCAGGACCGCGGTGCCGTCCCGGGTCTCGGTGGATGCGCGGACCTTGGTACCGGGCGGCGTGTGACGCACCGCGTTCTCCAACAGGTTGAGCGCCAGCCGGTGCAGCTCGTCGCGCACGCCGGCGACGATCGCCGGCTCGGCGTCGATCGACAGCTCGTGATGCTCGGCCATCGGCCCCAGCTCGGAGGCCGCCTCGACCAGCACCTCGCGCAGGTCGGTCGGGCGGTAGGGCTGAACGCGCTTGGCGTCGGCGCGCGCCAGCAGCAGCAGGTCGCCGACCAGGCGCCGCATCCGGCGCGTCGAACGCAGCGCCGCCTCGGCCGTCTCCGCGCGCTCGCCTTCCAGCTCCTCGGTCAGCAGCTCCAGATTCGCCAGCACGCTGGTCAGCGGCGTGCGCAGCTCATGCGAGGCATCGGCGACGAATTCGCGCTGACGGTCGAGCATCGCCTGGGTATCGCTGCGCGCGTCGTCCAGCGCCCCGAGCATCCCCTCCAATGTTCGCGCCAGCTCCGCGACCTCGTCGTCGGCCTCGGGGTGGGGCAGGCGCCGGCTCGGGTCGCGCGTGCGCTCGATCTCCCGCGCGGCGTCGCCCAGCTCGACGATCGGGCGCATCGCGCGCCGGGCGGCAGCGCGTCCGGCGATCAGCGCCAGCACGGTGCCACCCAGCACGCCCAGCAGCAGGATCAGCTGCACGCGCGCCAGCGTGTGGTCCACGTCGGACAGCGGGCGCGCGTAGAGCAGCGTGACCTCGCCGGACGGCTGCAGCCCGAGCTCGCGCACGACGACGCGGTAGCCGAGCTCCTGGAAGGTGCCGGTGCTCGCCGGCGCCGGGAAGCTGGGGGTCGCCGACGCGTAGCCGGCTCCCTTGAGCGTGGCCTTTGACTCGCTCTGCGTGCACAGCAGCTCGCCGGCGTCGTCGAAGATCCGGATCTGTGCGTGCTCGGCGCTGGCATAGTCGCTGAGCTGGATCGTCTCGTCGCAGTTGAGCGCGCCCGCGCCAACCCACCGGAGATGCAGGCGTCCATCCAGCTGGTCGATCGCCGAGCGCACCTCGTCGTTGAACTGCCCGCGCACCTGGCGGGTGGTCAGCACCCCGACCATCGTCGCGAACCCGGCCAGGATCACGAACGTGAGCGCCGCGGAGCCGCCGGCCAGCCGCCAGCGGATCGGCAGGCGCCTATACGCGGAGTACGTAGCCCGCGCCGCGGATCGTATGTAGGAGTCGGGGCTCGCCACCGGCTTCGAGCTTCCTCCGTAGGTTGGAGACGAACACCTCGATCGTGTTGGTCATCGAGAACGGGTCATAGCCCCAGACCTCGTCGAGCAGGCGCTGGCGCGAGATCACGATCCGCTCGTTGCGCATCAGGTACTCCAGCAGTTCGAACTCTCGCTGGGTGAGGTCGATCGTCCGCTCACCGCGCGCCACCTCGTGGGTGTCGGGGTTGAGCATGAGATCGCCAACGGTCAGGCTCGCCTGGCCTCGCGGTGGCCGGCGGCGCAGCAGCGCCCGCAGCCGGGCCAGGAGCTCCTGGCGCTCGAACGGCTTGACGAGATAGTCGTCGGCGCCCGAATCCAGGCCCTCGACGCGGGACTCGACCGCGTCGCGGGCGGTGAGCACCAGGATCGGAACGTCGTCGTCGGAGCTGCGCAGCGCCTTGGCGACCTCGATCCCGTCGAGCTTGGGCAGGCCGAGGTCGAGGATCACCAGATCGGGGAGGAACCCGTGGGCCAGATCGAGCGCGCTTACGCCGTCGCCGGCCACTCGGACCTCGTATCCCTCCATCCGCAGCGATCGTTGCAGCACCTGGGCGATCGCGTCGTCGTCCTCGACGACCAGGACACGCGGTTGACGCTCGTAGTCGGCCATTTAGTGATTTCGAGAACGGTGCACTAGCCCAGATGGTACGGGCCGTGCCGACGGGAAGGGCAAGCTTTTAGCGGGACTTGATCCGCAGCGGCGAGGGGGCAGGAGGCGCGCCGTCGCCGTCGAAGCCACCAGTTCGGACATGGCCACGGCCCAGAAGCGCAAGAAGCCGCCTCCCAAGCGCGCCAGGCGCTCGCTGCTCGCGAGCCGTCCGACGCTGCCGAGACTCGCGCTCGAGCCCCATCACATCGACATCATCGGCCTGGCGCTGATCGCGATCGGGGTCTTCCTAGGGGGTGTTGCCTACCTGCACTGGGCCGGCGGAGCCCTCGGCGATGGCTTCGTGCGAACGGCCAAGCTCATCTTCGGGGCGCTGGGCTACGCGGTTCCCGGCGCGCTGGTCGCCGGCGGGGGGTTGATCCTCGTCCGCGAGCTGCGCCCGCCGGCACGACCGCTGCGGACCGGCGTGCTGTGCCTGATCGTCGCGCTCACGCTGGCGCTCGCGGCCGGCACGCTCGGGCTGGGACCTGGACCGACTCCCACCCACGAATTCTGGCGATCGGCCGCCTACGAGTCCCGCGGGGGGGTGGTCGGCCAGGCCGAGCTGTGGGTGATCTCGCACCTGCTCTCGACGCTGGGCGCCAACATCCTGGCGGTGTTTCTGCTGATCGCGGGGCTGATCCTGGTCACCGGGGCCACGCTGGCGGGGATCGTGCGCGCGACCGGCGCCGGCGTGGCCGGCACCAGCCGGGCGCTGCGGCGCTCGACCGAGGAGCTGGCCGCGACTGTCGCCCGCCGTCCCGCCACCGCCGCTGGGCGGGCGAGCGCGACCGGGCGGGCCGAGTTTGCCGGCGACCCGATCCTCCCGCCCGAGCCGGACACCGCGGAGCTGATCATCCGTTCCACCCACGTCGAGGCGCCGCCGATCGACGGTGAGCTCGCCGAGGACGGCGATCACGGCGGGCGTGACGATCTCGCCGCGCTGGCGAGCGGGCACGACAAGCCCGCGCTGCCCGAGCTCGACGAAGACGGCGTATCCGATCACGATCCCCGTGACCAGCTGCCGGTCGGCGGACCCGGACGCGAGGTCGGCGCCGGGGATCTGACCCCGCAGGGACGCTACCGCGCGTCGATCACCGACGATCCCGAGTTCGAATGGCGCGTGCCCGGGGCGCGCTTCCTGACCCGGTCCACCGGGGAGGCGGCCAAGCCCGACACCGCCGGGCAGGAGCAGGTCGCGCGGACGCTGCTGCAGACGCTGGGGCACTTCGGGATCGAGGCCAAGGTGATCGGGCGGGTGACCGGCCCGCACATCACCCGCTATGAGATCCGCCTCGCCCCGGGGATCAAGGTGGCCAAGATCGCGCAGCTCAAGGATGACCTGGCCTATGCGTTGGCCGCGACCGACATCAGGATCCTGGCTCCGATCCCCGGCAAGCAGGCCGTCGGCGTCGAGGTTCCCAACGCCCGGCGGCGGATCGTGCACCTCGGCGACGTCTTCCAGGACCCGCCGGCTGACTGGTCGCCGCTGACCGTCTGGCTGGGCAAGGACATCGCCGGTCGGGCGATTGGCGCCGACCTGGCCAAGATGCCCCATCTGCTGGTCGCCGGCACCACCGGCGCCGGCAAGTCGGCCTGCGTCAACGCGATGCTCTCCAGCGTCCTGCTGCGCGCCACCCCGCACGAGGTCAGGCTCGTGCTGGTCGACCCCAAGCAGGTCGAGCTCAACCATTACGACTCGATCCCGCACCTGCTCACGCCGGTGATCACCAGTCCCCGGATGGCCGCCAACGCGTTGCAGAACCTGGTCAAGGAGATGGAGCAGCGCTACACGACGATGTCGCTGGCGCGCACGCGGAGCCTGCCGGAGCTAAACCGGGCCCGGGAGAAGCGCAATGAGCCGCCGCTGCCCTACATCCTGTGCGTGATCGACGAGCTGGCCGACCTGATGATGGTCGCGCCGGCCGACGTTGAGGACTCGATCATCCGCCTCGCCCAGAAGGCTCGCGCGGTCGGGATCCACCTGGTGCTCGCCACCCAGTCCCCGCGCGTGGATGTCATCACGGGAATGATCAAGGCCAACGTTCCCTCTCGGATCGCCTTTGCCGTCTCCAGCCAGACCGACTCGCGCGTGATCCTTGACCACAACGGCGCCGAGTCGCTGCTGGGTCAGGGCGACATGCTGTTCTCTCCGGTCGGATCCTCCAAGCTGCAGCGGATCCAGGGCGCCTACATCGATGAGGAGCAGATCCTGGAGCTGACCGAGGCGTGGCGCCGCCAGGGCGAGCCTGAGTTCCACGAGGAACTGCTGGAGGAGGTGCCAAGCGAGGACGCTGCGGCCGAGGGCGACGATGTGCTGCACCCCGACGAGGATCCGCTGCTGCAGGACGCGGTCCTGCTGGTGGCGCAGATGGGCACGGCCTCGACCTCGATGCTCCAGCGCCGGCTGCGGCTGGGGTACACGCGCGCTGGGCGGCTGATCGACATGCTCGAGCGGCGCGGGATCATCTCCGGCTATGAGGGCTCAAAACCACGCCAGGTGCTGATCAGTGAAGCCGACGCGCCGCGGATCCTGTCGCACCTGGCCGAGGCCGACGGCGCGCACAGGTCGGCCCAGGCGACGGTTGCCGACATCCCGCCGGACCCCGATCCGGAGTGATCCTGGCGGCGCCCGCAGGACGCGGCCGAGTGTCTTGTTGCGGGAGCTTTTGCTCAAGATGCGCGTCGCTAGCCTTGTGGTGAATGGCTGACATCGGCGCCACGCTCAGGGAGGCGCGCATGCGTGCGCGGATCGACATCACCGAGGTCGAGACGCGCACCAAGATCCGCGCCAAGTATCTGCGCGCGATGGAGAACGAGGAGTGGGACCTACTCCCGGGGGAGATCTACGTCAAGAGCTTTCTGCGCACCTACGGCGATTACCTGGGCCTGGACACACGCCAGCTGATCGACGAGTTCAAGCGGCGCTACGAGCGCCCCAGCGACCATGAGCTGCGCCCGATCACGCCACCGCGCAGCCGCGAGCGCGACCGCCGCCCCCGCGGGCCGCGGGTGCCGCCGTGGGTACTGGTGGGCGCGGTGCTGATCCTGGTGGTCGCCGCGCTCTGGTTCGTGGGCAACATGACCAGCAAGCCCACGGCGACGACGAGCGCACGGTCGCCCAGCCGGCCCGTGCACAAGCACCGGGCCCCCCACCGGATTACGATCCCGGTCGCCAACCGCCCCAAGACCGTGAAACTCGAGCTGATCCCCACCGGCCAGGTGTACGTGTGCGTCGTCGACGGCACCGGCAAGAAGCTGATCCCCGGAGTGATCTTCAACGCCGGGAACAAGATCCCGACCAAGACCTCGGCCAAGCTGCTGCTGACCCTGGGGAACAACTCGGTGACGATGAAGGTCAACGGCAAGGCCGTCCCGGTGCCCGCGTCGAGTGCATCGATCGGATTTGCGCTGTCGCCGAGCGGCAACGCCTCGCTCCCGGTGTCCAAGCAGCCGCGGTGCACATGAGCAGGCCGGTCTCAGCGCCCGGGCTGTGCCTATGAGCGAGCCCGACCGTCAGGCGCAGGCGGCGGCGTGGGCGTCGCAGGCCGCGCCCCGCGCCGGGATTCTGATCACCGGCACCGAGGTGCTGACCGGGATCATCTCCGACCGCAATGGCCCCTGGCTGTCGGAGCGGTGCAGCGAGGTCGGCGTCGACGCGGCGATGATCCAGATCGTCGGCGACCGGCCCGAGGATCTGCTGGCCGGGCTGGAGTTCATGCGGGCGCAGGGGATGGCGCTGATCCTCACCAGCGGCGGCCTCGGTCCCACGGCCGACGACCTCACGGCCGAGATCGTCGGGCGGTTCTGCGGGCGCGAGATGGTGCTCGACTCGCGGCTGGAGGAGCGGATCGCCGAGATCCTCGCCCCGATGATGAAGCGCTGGCCGAACATCGACGCCGAGGCGATCCGCGCCTCCAACCGCAAGCAGGCGGTGATCCCGAGCGGGGCCACCGTGCTTGACCCGGTCGGCACCGCTCCGGGCCTGGTGGTCGCGCCGTCGGAGGGTGGCGGCCCCACCGTGGTCGTGCTGCCCGGACCGCCCCGCGAGCTGCAGCCGATGTGGGACGCCGCGTGCGAAACCGAGGCGTTCCGCGCGGCGATCACCGACGCGACGACCTATCGCCGTGAGATCGTGAGGCTGTTCGGGATCCCGGAGTCCGAGATCGCCAACACGCTGCGAGCGGCCGAGAGCGCCGGGCTGTCGCTGGCGCCGCTGGAGATCACCACCTGCCTGAGGCGTGGCGAGATCGAGATCGCCACCCGGTACGAACCGCCTGCCCAGCCCGACTACGACGCGTTACTGGCGTTCATCCGTCGCCGCCATTCCGACACGTTGTTCTCCGAGGACGGCTCGACGATCGACGATCAGGTGGCCCGGCTGCTCGAGGGCCGCACGATCGCCGTCGCCGAGTCCTGCACCGGTGGCCTGATGGCGGCTCGGCTGACCGATCGCGCCGGCTCGTCGTCGTACTTCGCCGGCGGTGCGGTTGTCTACTCCAACTTGGCCAAGGCCGAGCTCGCCGGGGTCGATCCGGCGCTGATCGAGCGCGTCGGGGCGGTCTCGACCGAGGTCGCCGAGGCTCTCGCCGATGGAGCCGCCGCACGCTTTGACGCCGAGCTCGGGATCGGGATCACCGGAATAGCCGGACCGGGGGGCGGCACCGAGGAGAAGCCGGTGGGCACTGTCTGCTTCTCGGTCTGCTCGCGTGGAGGCGAACGGCTGACGCGGCGGGCCCGGCTTCCCGGAGGACGGGCCGACGTGCGCGAGCGCTCGGTGACCGTGACCATGCACATGCTCAGGCGGCTGCTGCGTGGCGAAAGCGACGCGACCGGTGTCGGACCGCCCGCCGGCGATGCGCGCGCGGCCGGCGACGGCGCGTCAGAGCGGCACTAGGGGTCGGTGCCGGCGGACCAGGCGAGGCTGTTCGTGGCGCTCTCGCTGCCGGCCACGGTCGTCGACGAGTTGCTGCGCTGGCGCGCGCCGGTGGTGGCCTCGGTGGCCGGGCTGCGGCCCGTCGGCGCCGGATCGCTGCACGTGACGCTGTGCTTTCTGGGCTCGTGTCCGGGGGACCAGCTCGATCAGATCGCCGACGCGTGCGAGGTCGTGGGGGAGATGGCGCTCCCCCGGCTCTCGCTGGGCGAGCCGGTGTGGCTGCCGGCCCAGCGCCCGAAGGTGCTGGCGGTCAGGCTGGAGGATCTTGGTGGCGGCCTGGAGGACATCCAGTCCGACCTATCCGGATCGCTGGCCCGGGGCGGGTGGTATGAGCCGGAATTGCGGGCGTTCACGGCCCACGTGACGGTGGCGCGGGCGGGCCGGCGCGAGCGCGTGCGGCTGATGGAGCTCGAGCCACCGGCGGCGATCGGGTGGCGCGGTACCAAGCTGGTGCTGTTCCGGTCGCGGCTGGATAGCTGCGGGGCGCAGTATGAGGCGTTGCGGACGATCGAGCTGGGGCGTTAGGGTTCGCGACTGAGTAAATGGCGGGATCCGGCGAGTGGCTGGGCGTGGCTGGCGCCGCCCGCTCGTCCCGACAGTACTGGTGGTACATGAGGGCGAGCGGGTGGCGCCAGGCGCGTCCAGACGCCGTCGGAACCGTCAGTTACAAAGTCGTGAGCCCTTAGGGCTCGCGAGCCCTTACGGCAGCTGAGTGTCGACCCACTTCTCGAACGCCGGACCGCTCTCGCCGCTGACGATCACCGCATAGCGCGTGCCAGGACCGTGGTGATAGCCGCCGTGCCAGAGGAACTCTGAATCGACGACCGCCTGCTGGTACTTCGGCAGCGCGATCTGGACCTCGGTGCCACGGTCGAACTGGTCGCGGCGGACCAGCAGCGCGCTGGAGTCGTCGTCGGTGAGCTCGAGCCACAGCCGCACGACCCAGCCGTTCTTCTCCGGGTCGTTGGCCTGGTTGTTGTTGTCCAGGTGCAGGCCCCAGCGGCACTCGCGCAGCGTGTTGGGCGTCATCCTCAGCAGCTGCACGCGGCCGAAGCGGACGCCCAGCGACTCGACCCACTGCACGATCGTGGGGCACTTCTTGGCGTTCTCGGTCCAGACGCCGTCGAGGTCGGGCTTGCCGTAGGCCCAGAAGCCCTTGAGCTCGAGCTCGCCGGTTCCCGACGTGATCGGCGCGAAGGTCGTCGCCGCGTCGGATATGTAAGTCGTGTAGGTCAGGTCCTCGTACTCGTGCTTGGGGATCTCAGGGCCGTTGTACTTCTTGAGCACCAGATAGCCGCCGTTGGCCTGGAGCTTGGGCATCCGATGATGCGCGGTCTGGCGCTGCATGAGCGAGGGGCGCCGGATCCCGGTGTTGAACAGGATCTTTTTCGTGTACTCGTTCTTCAGGGCTGAGGTGATGGTGGACACAGGCTCCGATGGGGTCGTTTATTCGCTTGCGCGGGTTATTTTCGCATCGCGGGCGGCGCCAACGTTCTGCCGGGGGGCCGGTGGCGACCGGTTCACGCGGGGAGAGGAGGGGCGTGGGGCTCTTGGCACACATCCGCGTGCCTTTTGTCACGAATGTGTCTTGCTTCGTTTCCGGCCGCAGATCTAGCGTCTGGTTTCCGTCCGCCACCCGTCCTACCGTAAATACCCAAAGCGCGTGAGAACAGGAGCCCAACCGAGATGGCCGATTACGAAAAGGGAGCGAGAGGCGCGTCTGACCCCAAGTCGGACGCCAAGCGCCAGGCGGCCCTGCAGGGCGCCCTGACTCAGATCGAACGGCAGTTCGGCAAGGGTGCGGTCATGCGGATGGGCGATCCGGGAGCCCGGGTCGCGGTGGACGCGATCCCCACCGGCGCGCTGTCGCTCGACCTCGCCTTGGGGATCGGCGGGGTTCCTCGTGGGCGGATCATCGAGATCTTCGGGCCTGAATCGTCGGGCAAGACGACGCTCGTCTACCACATCATCGCCGAGGCCCAGAAGCTCGGCGGGGTGTGCGCATTCGTCGATGCCGAGCACGCGATGGACCCGCTCTACGCCCAGGTGATCGGCGTCGACATCGACGAGCTGCTCGTCTCCCAGCCCGATTACGGCGAGCAGGCGCTGGAGATCGTCGACATGCTGATCCGGTCCGGAGCCGTCGACGTCGTCGCGGTCGACTCCGTCGCCGCGCTCACGCCGCGCGTCGAGCTCGAGGGCCAGATGGGCGACCAGACCGTGGGCGCCCAGGCGCGGATGATGTCGCAGGCGATGCGCAAGCTCGCCGGCAATCTCAACCGTGCGCAGACGCTGTGCGTGTTCACCAACCAGATCCGGGAGAAGGTCGGCGTCATGTTCGGCTCGCCCGAGACCCAGCCCGGCGGTCGCGCGCTGAAGTTCTATTCCTCGCAGCGGCTGGACATCCGCCGGATCGAGACGCTCAAGGACGGCACCGAGGCGGTAGGCAACCGCGTGCGGGTCAAGGTGGTCAAGAACAAGGTTGCGTCACCGTTCAAGCAGGCCGAATTCGACATCGAGTTCGGCAAGGGCATCTCGACTGCCGGCTGCTTGATCGACCACGGGATCGAGAACGACATCATCACCAAGTCCGGTTCGTTCTTCTCCTATGGCGACGAGCGGCTCGGGCAGGGACGCGGCAACGCCAAGGCGTTCCTCGACGAGCATCCGGAGACCGCCCGGGAGATCGAGGCGAAGATCTACGCCGCGCTCGGGCTCAGTCACGATCTGGTCAAGCCGATCGAGCACGAGGAGCCGCCGCTGGCGGCGGTGGAATCCGTGGCGTCGGCCGGCGACCGGGCCGCCTAAGGGCTCGCGACCAAGTGCACTAGCCGGTCGATCTGGGCCACGAGGCCGGAGAGACGAAGGAGAACGTGAGCAGCGACGACGAACGGCTCGAACAGGCGCTCGGGATCGCCTACCGGTTGATGAACGCCCGCGACCGCACGGTCAGCGAGATGCGACGTCAGCTGGAGCGAAAGGGTGTCGATGCGAGCACGCGTGAGCAGGCGATCGGAACGCTGGCTGAGCTCGGGTATCTGGATGACCAGCGATTCGCGCGCATGTTCATCGCCGACAAGCGTGAGCTGGAGCGCTGGGGCGAGGATCGGATCAGATCGGGCCTGCTCTCGCGCGGTATCGATCGCGACCTGGTCGAGACGCAGCTGGACGAGATCCGCGGCATCGACGAGGAGACCGAGCTCGACCGAGCGCTGTCGCTGCTGCGGCGGCGATTCCCGGCTCCACTTCGTGAGCGTCGCGAGCGCGACCGGGCGCTGGGCGTGCTGCTGCGCAAGGGGTACGACAGTGAGCTCGCTCTCAATGCCCTGACCGCCTACGCGCGCGGCGACTGAGCCAGAGCCGGTAAGGGCCCGTCAGGGATTTCCGTGCCGGCGTGACGCCGGATTGCGCTGGCCTGCGCCCAGTAATACGATTAGCGCAGCGAACGAACGGCCCGCGTGGCCGCAGAAAACACCAGCAAATACATATATTTCGGATCCGGATTCAGTGTTGACGGCAATCTCTACCGGGCCACCTGGCTGGCCCAGCCCATCCTCTACTAAAGCCAGTTAGCGCCGCCTCGCGGCGGCCACCGTCGCCTGGGCAGGTATCCGTTCGTGCGTACGCACGAGCCGCTCGGTCGCTCCCGAATAAGCGAACCAGTGAATTTGGTCTGGATTGCACCGGACCGCCAGGAGAGGAACGACCATGGAAATCATCGGAGCCGCGGCGCTCATAGCGGTCGGAATAGTGGCCGCTGCGGTCGTTTATGGACGCTCGCACGTCATCGCTCCAGCTGTTGTGCCGGCTGCCACCGCCAGCGTGTCGGCGCTCGAGGCGGGGCTGCCTGAGCGCACGGCGGCGCTGGCCCGGCGCGAGGACGCGCTGGCCCGCCGGGAGACCGAGCTCGCGCAGGAGCGCAGCACGCTCACCGACGAGCGTCAGGGGGTGCATCGCGAGCTCGAACGGATCTCCGGCCTGTCGGCGGCGAAGGCCAAGCAGCTGTTGCTGGATGAGATCGAAGGCCAGGCCAGGCACGACGCGGCCCGGCGCATCCGCCAGATCGAGGAGGAGACCAAGCGCGACGCCGAACGACGGGTCCGCAACATCCTCTCGGTGTGCATGCAGCGACTCGCCGCGGGACACGCTGCCGAGACGACCGTCTCGGTCGTTCAACTCTCAGCCGACGACATGAAGGGGCGGATCATCGGCCGCGAGGGCCGCAACATCCGGGCGCTGGAGAACCTGACCGGAGTCGACTTCATCATCGACGACACGCCGGGAGCGGTCGTCCTGTCGGGCTTTGACGGCGTGCGGCGGGAGATCGCCCGGCTCACGCTGGAGAAACTGCTCCAGGACGGACGGATCCACCCGGCGCGGATCGAGGAGATGTACTACCAGGCCAAGTCAGAGCTCGAGAGCCACATCGTCGAGCTTGGCGATCAGGGCGTGTTCGACGCCGGGGTGCAGGGCGTGCATCCCGAGCTGGTCAAGCTGCTCGGCCGGCTGCGGTTCCGCACCAGCTACGGCCAGAACGTGCTGGCGCATTCGATCGAGGTCGCCCAGCTCGCGGCGATGATGGCCCAGGAGCTCGGCGCCAGCGCCAAGACTTCTCGGCGGGCGGCGCTGCTACACGACATCGGCAAGTCGGTGACGCACGAGATCGAAGGGCCGCACGCGCTCGTGGGCGGCGAGTTGGCCCGCAAGTACGGCGAGCCGGAGGCGGTCGCCCACGCGATGGAGGCCCACCACAACGAGGTCGAGCCACAGACGATCGAGGCGGTGATCGTCCAGGCCGCCGACGCGCTCTCGGGAGCGCGGCCCGGAGCCCGGGGAGAATCGCTGGAGCAGTACGTCAAGCGCTTGCGCGACCTGGAGCAGATCGCCACCCGGCACAAGGGCGTCGACAAGGTCTACGCGATGCAGGCCGGCCGTGAAATCCGGGTGATGGTCGTCCCCGGCGACGTCGACGACGACGCGGCGACGATGCTGTCCTACGAGATCGCCCGGGAGATCGAGAAGGAGCTCGAGTATCCGGGCCAGATCAAGGTCACGGTGATCCGCGAGTCACGCGCCGTGGAGTACGCGAAATGACCGGCTGATCGTCGCCGACTAGTGATCGTGATGGTGAATCAGAGCGCCGTGGGCGGTCCAGGGCGCGAAGTGCGGCATCAGCGCGAGCGCCAGCACCAGACCCCCGACGAGCGGTCCGGCGAGCGCGATCCAGCGTCCCGCCCCGCCCGGGGAGAAGCCGGGGCTGCCCTTGTCGGGGCGCGCCGCGCGCAGCGATTCCGGCATACCGGGCACGTGACCGAGCACATGCACCGCCATGAACACCAGCCACAAGATGAAGCTCGCCTTATGAACCAGCTGCCATGTGCCGCGATCACTCGGCCCGTTGAACATCAGCACCACGCCGCTGGCGAACACGACCAACGTGGTGAGCAGGACGAACGGGGCGATCAACCGCAGCGCGGGGGCCGGCGGCCCCTTGCGCCGGTAGGCCCGGTCGTTGCTGTAGTACCGGGCGAAGCGGTAGCCGGTGCTGGCCATCTTCATCAGCACCGGGCCGATCAGCAGGAAGCCGACGAACAGATGCACGGAGATCAGCTGGCCGATGCGCAGGATCGTGACGCCGAGTACGGCCAGCAGGACGAGCAGGATCACCCCGATGCTGGCCGTGAGCTGCTCGTTGCCCTCGGGCCCGCCGCCGGTGAAGGCCCGCGGGCGACGCGTCCTGGTCCGGACGCGCTCCGCGTGGCTGATCGAGCCCGCAGTCGAACGCTGAGCCGGTTCACCCATTTCCATTGCCGCGAGTATCGGGTTGAGAGCTCAAGTGTCGTTCAGCGGTCGATGAGAAATCTCTTCGCCGTCCGCCGGACGCCGTCTGCCGGTTTATGATCGGTCCCCCGCCGCCGCAGCCGGGTGGTCAGGGACATGAACTATGCCCGGACTGATTCTGGTGATCGAGGACGAGCCCGGAATCGTCGATTTTCTCGAGCGAGGGCTGAAGGCCTACGGATTTGACGTGGCCTCGGCCCTCGACGGCATCAGCGGCACCGACCGCGCGCTGTCGGAGAGCTTTGACCTGGTGGTGCTCGACATGATGCTCCCGGGACGCAACGGCCTGGAGGTGCTGGAATCGATTCAGGGCGCCAAGCCGTCGCTACCGGTGATCGTGCTGACCGCCCGTGACGAGGTCGAGAACCGGGTCAGGGGTCTCGATGCGGGCGCGGTCGACTATCTGACCAAGCCGTTCTCACTCAGCGAGCTCGCCGCCCGCATCCGGGCGCAGCTGCGGGTGGCGGCCCAGACCCCCTCCACCACCCTGGCCGCGGGTGACGTCGAAGTCAACCTGATCACGCGTGAGGTGCGCAGGGGCGAGGCACTCGTCCGCCTCTCGACGACCGAGTTCGAGCTGCTCACCTACCTGCTGCAAAATCGCGGGCGGGTCCTGTCACGCGAGCAGATCCTCCGAGCCGTCTGGGGCTACGAATACGACCCCGGCACCAATGTGGTCGACGTGTACGTCGGCTATCTGCGGCGCAAGCTGCGCCAGGATCAGCGGACCGATCCAATCGTGACCGTCCGCTCGGTCGGCTACCGCTTCGATGCGTCCGATTAGCCGCTGGCTGCCCGGAGGGCTTCGCTGGCGCCTGACGGCCTGGGTGGCCGCCGTGATGCTCGTCTCGGCGGCGATCGTGTTCGTCGTCATCTACGGTGACACCGGCGCGGAGCTGCGTGGCCAGATCGACCGCGACGTGGCCAGCGACACGAGCCAGCTCGCCCAGGCGCTCAAGGGGTCCAGCGGGAAGAGCGGTCCTGAGGTGGCTGCGGTGGCCGAGCGCTACGTGCGTGCCCAGCCTTACGGCGCCACCTCGACGCTGCTGTTCGTGATCGTCCCGGGCGCGGCAACCGCAATCAATCACCCAGAGATCGTCGGCCAGTCACAGCCGGAGACCGGCGAGACCGCGGCTGAGCAGGAGCGCGAGGGCGCGGCCGGCCGTGCCCTGCTGACGCCGCGTCTCGGTTACTCGATCCAGCGGGTGCCCGATGTCGGCGACGTGCGCGTGCACGAACGCCCGGTGAGGGTCGGCCGGCTGCAGGTGATCGTGGGGGCGGGCGAGCCGCTGGCGGCGGTCGCGCGGGCCCAGCACGGCGTCGCGCGCGCGTTCGTGCTCGCCGGTGCGGTCGTGCTGGCGCTCGCGCTGCTGGCCTCCTATCTGGCCGGGGCGCGCGTATCGGCGCCGCTGCGCCGGATGGCGGCGATCGCCACCCGCGTGGACGCCGGCGAGCTGGAGCCACGGATGGATGTCGGCTCCAGCCGCGGCGAGGTCCGCGTGCTGGCCGAGGCGTTCAACCACATGCTCGATCGCCTTTCCGAAGCGTTCGAGGGCCAGCGCGAGTTCGTCGCCGACGCCTCGCATGAGCTGCGCACGCCGATCACGGTGATCCGCGGTCAGCTGGAGGTGCTCGCCGCCCAGGACAACCCGCCCGGGTCAGAGGTCCGCCGGGTGGAGGGCCATGTGCAGGCGGAGATCACGCGCATCAGCCGCCTGGTCGACGACCTGCTGTTGCTGGCGCAGGCGGAGCAGACCAATTTCCTGCGCCCCGAGCCGATCGAGCTGCCGTCGTTCGTAGAGCAGCTGTGGGACGGCATCAGCCTGACCGCGCAGCGCCGCTTCGAGCTCGGACCGATCCCCGACGGACGGCTCCAAGCCGATCCGGATCGACTCGCTCAGGCGCTGCGTAACCTGGCGCGCAACGCGATCGAGCACACGAGCGAGCCGTCCGGGCTCGTGCGCTTGGAGGTGGAGCGCGCCGCGCCCGAGGGAATTCGCTTCTCGGTACTCGACGACGGTCCGGGAATCCAGGCCGAGGAGCGCGAGCGCATCTTTGAGCGCTTTCATCGCACCGACCCGGCCCGCAGCCGCAAAGGCGGAGGGGCGGGACTCGGACTGGCGATCGTCCGGGCGATCGCCGAGGCCCACGGCGGCCAGGTCCGTGCGCGTGATCCTCGCCAGGGCCGCGGCGCCCGGGTCGAGCTGACCCTGTTCGGCTTCGTGCCGAGCTTGGATGAGCTCGGCCATCCGCGCGAGCGCGCGGGCGCGCGGCGCTACCCTAGTCCGCGATGAAGCGCTACCACCTGACGACGTTCGGCTGTCAGATGAATCAGCACGATTCCGAGCGGATCAAGGGAATGCTCGAGTCGCTGGGTTACGCCGAGGCCGACAGCCGCGCGAGTGCCGACCTGATCCTGTTCAACACGTGCTCGATCCGCGAGGCCGCCGATAGCCGCTTCGTCGCCCACCTCGGCGAGGCCAAGCGCCTCAAGCGCGAGCATCCCGAACGGGTCGTCGGGGTGGGTGGTTGCTGGGCGCAGTCGGTCAAGGAGGAGGTGTTTGCCCGGTTCCCGTTCGTCGACGTGGCGTTCGGGCCCGGGCAGGTGCACAAGCTGGCCGAGTTCTTGACCAGCGACTCGCTGACGGCTCAGGGCTACTTCGAGTTCGAGGGCTTCACAGGGCACCTGCCGGCCAAGCGAGCGCGTGAGTTCCAGGGCTGGGTGCAGATCAGCGTCGGCTGCAACTCCGTGTGCTCGTACTGCATCGTGCCGTCCACCCGGGGCCGCGAGGTCAGCCGCCCGTCTGAGGAACTGATCGACGAGGTCCGCCGGCTGGCGGCCGACGGGGTCAAGGAGGTGACCCTGCTCGGTCAGAATGTCAACTCCTACGGTCGCGATCTGCCGCGGGAGCGGCGGGTGACCTTCGCGCAGCTGCTGAGCCACTTCGACGCGATCGACGGGATCGAGCGGATCCGCTACACCAGCCCTCATCCCAAGGACATGCGCGAGGACTTGATCCGCGCCCACGCCGAGCTCGGTGCGCTGTGCGAGCACATCCATCTGCCGCTCCAATCGGGCTCGAGTGCCGTGCTGAAGCGGATGCGGCGAACCTATTCACCTGAGCGCTACCTCGACCGGGTGGCGATGATCCGCCAACACGTCCCCGACTGCGCGCTGACCACCGACATCATCGTCGGTTTCCCGGGCGAGACCGAGGCGGACTTCGAGCAGACGCTCGAGGTGGCCGAGGCGGTCGGCTATGACGGCGCGTTCACGTTCATCTACTCGCCCCGGCGCGGAACCGAGGCCGCGACGCTGCCCGATCAGCTGCCACACCAGATCAAGGTCGCCCGCCTGGAGCGGCTGGTGGAGGTGATCCAGCGCCGTGCCCAGGAGCGCGCGCAGCGATTTGTCGGTCGCACCCTGGAGGTGCTCGTCGAGGGCCCGTCGCGCACCGACGCAAGCCGCTGGCGCGGGCGCGGGCGCCATAACAAGGTCGTCAACTTCAGCGGCCTGGGGGCTCCCGGCGAGCTGGTTGACGTGCAGATCAGCTCGGCCACCAGCCAGACGCTTGCCGGGGAGGCTCCGCTGCTCGCCCGCGCGCTGGGCTGAACGCCGGTGCTTTACATCCGGGCCGTATGCGAACATCTGTTCGATGCGATGGAGCTCGCTGACGACTGACGCCCAGGAGCGAGCGCGCCTACCTGGATACGGCGAGGAAGCGGTCGTGCGCCATTTCGAGGCGCCGGAGGCGATCTCGACCAATTTCTACGAAGTGCGAGCCAAGTCGATCCTCAACAAGGTTCCCGAGGCCTCGCGGATGCCGTTTCGCTGGACGATCAATCCGTATAGAGGCTGCACCCATGCGTGCAAATTCTGCTTTGCTCGTCCCACGCACACCTACCTGGGCTTCAACGCCGGCCGCGACTTCGAGCGCGAGATCGTCGTCAAGGTCAATGCGCCCGAACTGCTGCGCGTCGAGTTGGCACGGCCCTCGTGGAAGGGCGAGCATGTCGCGCTCGGCACCAACACCGATCCCTATCAATGGGTCGAGGGTCGCTACAGGCTGATGCCGGACATCTGGCAGGCGATGCTCGAAGCACGGAACCCGTGCTCGGTGCTGACGAAGTCGCCGCTGCTGCTGCGCGACCTCCCGGTGCTGTCAGCGCTGGCGGCCACGACGGAGTTCAGCGCGGCGGTGTCGGTGCCGACGATCGACGAGCGCGCGTGGCGCCAGAGCGAGCCCCACACGCCGAATCCGCGCGCCCGGCTGGAGGCGATCGCCGAACTGACCCGGGCGGGGATCAGGACGGGCGTGCTGATCGCGCCGTTGATGCCCGGCATCAACGACGCTCCCGAGCAGGTGGCCAGGATCCTGGAGCAGGCATCCGAGGCCGGCGCCTCGTACGTCACCGGGATCGCGCTTCATCTCCGCGGAGAGGTCCGCGGGGTGTTCTTCGAGTGGCTGGCGGAGCACCGTCCCGACCTGGTGGCGCGCTATAAGCGGCTCTACCGGAATGGCGCCTACGCTCCCGTCGAGGAGCGCAAGCGCTTGGCTAAACTCGTACGCGGCCCCGATCTCGATCCCGGGCAGCGCACGCGCGGTCAGTCGATTGAGCCCCCGGCGACCGGCCGGGCCAGCCGGGAACTCGTTCAACAGCGACTTTTCTGAAGTTTTGCGGGTGAAACCGCCACGCCTGGCCGGTGATAGTTATGAGCAAAGAGCCCGACCCCGACTACGATCACACGATGCGAAAGAACTTCAGATCGCACAAGGATCTGCACCTCGAGCGGATGTTCGACACGCGCAGCGAAGCATGGGAGCGCGTGGGGCTGGCGGTCACCGTCAGTCAGCGAGCGGTACGCCGGGCTCAGCGCGAAGTAGTGATCCTCGTGCCGGCGCTGATCGGCGTGCTGGTCCTGTGGGGACAACACAATCATTTGCTCGGCGATACCGCCAAGCACCCCAACAGCGGATGGGAGACACCGTTTCAGATCGCCACCGTGGTGGCGCTCGTGGCTCTGGGGTGGGCGCTCTCACGCGATGTCGGTCGTGCCGCGGCGCCGACGTTCTTCCGGCGCATGGATCCGGCGACCGCGGGGACCGTAGGCTTCCTGATCCGTCTCACCACGCTCGCGGTCGTGCTGCTGATCGGCCTGAATATCGCTGGGCTGAAGCCACAGACGCTCGCCGTGGGCGGCGCCTTCACCGCGGTCGTATTCGGTCTTGCGGCGCAGCAGACGCTCGGCAACCTGATCGCCGGGATGGTGCTGCTCAGCGCGCGGCCGTTCCGCGTCGGGGAGCTGATTCGGCTGCAGGCGGGAGCGGTAGGCGGCTCAGTCGAGGGGGTCGTCAGCTCGCTCGGCCTGCTGTACACGACGCTTGCGCGTGGTGACGATCGCGTCCTGGTCCCGAACAACGTCGTGCTCGCCGCCGCGGTGGTGCCGCTGAAGGAACCCGACTCGGTCGACGTCAAGGTGCGGCTGTCCTCCGGTGTGCGCCCGAGCCAGGTGCAGGCGATCCTCGATCAGGAGATCGCCACACCGATCCGGGCCAAGAATGCGTCGGTCCTGCTCGAGGAGGTCGACGGCGATGACCTGGTCGTCCGCGTGCAGGCCACGCCCGAACGCGCCGACCAGGGCGCCAAGCTCGCGGACGAGATCATCGCGGCGCTGTCGTCGGTGACCGGCGAGCACGCCACCGCCCAGAGCTAGGGCTCGCGACGTAATTTCGGCCTGGGCCCCGAGCCGCCGCTAAGGCTAGAACAAACGTCTGCCGTGGCGTGAGCGCTGCGAGCTCCGCCGGCCGTGGACGATGAACACCCGATGAATCGCGACCACTCCGCACCGCACGGTGGTGAGGCTCGATACCTACGGGACGCCTCACGGCTGAGCCTGCCGCTGAGGTTTGACCGCTGCGGCGTCGAGCGTGAGCAGATGGGAGGGATCCACTACCGCCCCAGCGGGCGGCGGCTGGTGGGTCAGCTGGCCGAGCTGACGGCCCGCGAGCTTCAGCTGGAGGAGCACACGGTGTCCCGGGTGCGCTTTGCGGCCCTGATCTGCGACGTGGGCCGAGATCAGATCCCCGCCAAGATCCTTCACAAGCGCGGGCCGCTCAACGACGAGGAATGGCTCGAGGTCCGCCGCCAGCCGGAGCTCGGGGCCGCGCTGCTCAGCGACACGAGCCTCGACGACATCCGCGAGTGGGTGCTGGCCCGGCGTGAGCGCCCTGACGGCCGCGGCTATCCGCGCGGGCTGTCAGGCGACCAGATTCCGGTCGAGGCCCGGATCCTGGCGGTGACCGACGCCTATATCGCGATGGTCAGCGGCCGCCCGCACCGGGCGGCCAAGACCCAAGCGGCCGCCGAGCAGGAGCTGCGGCGCAACGCCGGCACGCAGTTCGACGCATCTGTCGTCGAGGCGTTCATCCACGCCTGGCATCGGCGGGGCGCCCAGCCGCAGCCGATCACGACCTGAGCTCGCGCCGGCACACCGGGCAGCCGCTTGAGCGCAGACGACGGTCAGCGCTTGTCGCGCTGGCCCTCGGCGATGCTGGTGGCGATCCGGTCAGAGCCCAGCCGCCGGCTGATAGCGGCCGCGGCCGCCGGAGCCACGGCAGCAAACGCAGCTCCCAGGCGAAGCCCCAGCGGCGCCACGTCGACCTCGGCCCGGTCGTGCTCGATAGCGTGGATCACGCCGGCCGCCACGTCCTCCGGCGCGCGGGTGCCGACGCCACGGGGGAGGGCGACGCCGGCGTCGGCGAAGATGCCGGCGTCGCGGATGAACCCGGGCAGCACGACCGAGACACCGACACCGTGGTCGCGCAGATCGGCTCTTAGCCCGAGCGCGAATCCGCGCAAGCCGAACTTGGTGGCGGAATACAGCGATGAGGCGGGGGAGGCGACCTTGCCCGATAGCGAGGAGATGAACACCAGGTGCCCGCTGTGCCGGGCGACCATCCCGGGCGTCAGGGCGTGAGCGAGCGCGATCGGCGCACGGAGGTTGACCTCCAGCATCCGGTCCACCTGCTCGGCGGTGAGCTCGGTCAGCAGGCCGGAGGCCGGCAGCCCCGCATTGGCGACCAGTACGTCAACCCGCTCTGACTCGACTTCGCCGGCGAGACGCCGCACGTCGTCTCGCTGCGCGAGATCGCAGGTCACCGCCCGGCCGCCGACCTCGCGGGCCAGCGTGTCCAGCAGCTCGGCGCGACGCGCGGTGAGGATCAGACGCGCACCGCGGGCCGCCAAGGCGCGGGCGATCGCCTGTCCGATGCCGCCCGTGGCCCCGGTCAGGAGTACGGTCGCGCCGGGGCGCAGGCTGCCGTCGGCGGAGCTCACGGCGCCGAGTCTATCCGGGGCTTGGTGCTCCCCACCATGCGGGAAGCACGCCGTGCTACTCGACGGTATTTATGGTGGGGAACAGTTAGCCCGGGAACACCGCAACGGTGGCGGTGAAGCCGTGCAGGAAGCTGCGTCCCCCGACCGGGCCGATCTCCCCGGCGGCGAAGAAGCCGGCGTTCGGAGCGCCGTTGAGCTCCTGCTCGACGAGCGTAACGTCGTGGTCGCAGGGTCCGAACATCGCCTGGCCGCGGCCGTTGCAGGAGAAGATCAGCACGCCGGCCGGGTAGCTGCCGGCGAGCGCCTGGGCACGGACGCGAAGCTCCTGGCGCAGATCCTCGTCGGCCGAACGCGCGTCGCGCGCGTGCAGGCGCACCACCTGTCCTTCGCTGACGCCCGCCCCGATCGCGATCGCGCCTGAGTTGGAGTCGGCGCCGAGCACGCCGCGGACCAAGAAATCGCCCTGCTCGTAGTCTGGCTTGCCGCCGTCGATCACGATCCCGATCAGCAGGCCCGCCGCCACCAGCGCCCGCTGATGGATCGGCAGCTCGCCGATGATCGTCTCGATCGTCTCGATCGCTGGTCGGCCCGCCAGCTCGTAGACGATGTTGTCCTGCGCGGCGGTGATCGTGACCTCGCGCCCGAGCGGCGCCGCGCCCTGGGAGACGCACGGCAGCATCTCGATGCCATCCAGGCAGACCCCGACCGCGCCCTGCTCGCAGAGTGTGTCGTCGATGAACAGCGCGGCGGTCCCCTCCGGGGTGCGCCCGCTGGACAGCCCGCCGAGCACCGGCACGCCCGGCGCCTCGTCGGCTAGCGCCGAGAGCACCGCTTCGGTCGGAAACGAGTACGGATCGGAAAGCAGGATTACGCGGCTGCTGCGCCCGGGGCTTGGCATCCCCTCCAGCACAGGCTCCGGCGACTGATCGTCGAGCCGAGCATGGAAAGGCCGCACCTCTCCGGCACCGCCGAAGGAGGCCGCCCAGACCGCCAGCGCCGTGCCGGATTCCAGCTCGCGCCCTGAGCCCAGTACCCCGCCTGCCCCGCAGCCGACGAGTACCCTGGGCGCCAGTTCGGCGTGGACGCCCTCCAGCATCGCCTCGGGTGCGGCCAGATTAGCGCCGGCCGCAAACACGAGCACCAAGTCGGCCTCGGCGCCGTCGAGCCCCTGCGCGGCCACACGGGCGGCCTCCGAGGCGGCGGCCAGTGGATCGAGCTCGGTGGACAGCCCGGCACCGATCAGCACGCTCACGGTCGCGCTCCGCTCGCCATCGCTTCACGATACTCCGCGGGGTGAGCAGGCCAGAGGTGATCTCGCTGTTCGGCCCGACTGGCATCGGCAAGACCGCCGTGGCGATCGCGCTGGCGCAACGCCTGCGGGGGCTCGGCGAGCAGCCGGTGGCAGTCTCCGCCGACGCGCTTCAGGTCTACGCAGGCCTGGAGACGCTGACCGGTGCGCCCAGCGTGGCCCAGCGGGCCGCCCTGGAGCACCGCCTGATCTCGTTCCTGCCCGTCGACGCGAGCTTCAGCGCCGGCCAGTACGCCGAGCTGGCGCACGCCGAGATCGACGAGCTGCTGGCGGCCGGACGGCGACCGATTGTGGTGGGGGGAACAGGTCTCTACCTGCGAGCTGCACTCGGGGAGCTGAGCCTGCGCCCGCCCCCCGCCGAAGGGGTCCGCGAGCGCTGGACGGCGGAGCTGCAGCGCCGCGGAGCCGAGGCGCTGCACGGGGTGCTCGTGCAGCGCGCTCCGTGGGCGGCGGCGGGGATCGAGCCCAACGATCGCCAGCGGATCGTGCGCGCGCTGGAGCTGCTGGACTCTGGCGAGCTGGAGCCGCCACTGGACGAGTCCGAGCTGTGGACCGCCACGACGCGCCATCCAACGCTGCTGGTGGGCCTCGTGATGGCGCGCGAGCAGCTCTACCTCCAGATCGACGCGCGAGTCGAGCAGATGCTGGCCGACGGCGTCGAGCACGAGGTCCGCCGCGCCAACGCGATGGGAGCCTCGGCCACCGCCCGTAAGGCGCTCGGCTTCGATGAGCTGCTGGGCGGCGACGTGGAGGCGATGAAGCGGCGCACGCGCAACTACGCGCGCCGGCAGCTGACCTGGATGCGCAAGCTCGCCGCCGCCCACGAGCTCGACGTGACCGAGCTGTCACCGGGGCAGGCCGCCGAACACGTGTTGGCCCTGTGGATCAGAACAGAGGTGTGAACGGATACATCACCACGGCCGCCGCCAGCACGGAGAACGCCCAGAGGCCAGTGAGCCACCGCGCCGCTCGGGCCCAGTTGCCGGCCTTCAGGCGCCAGACGCCCGCGAACAGGTAGCAGATCGCCACGTAGATGCCGGGCATCACGATCACCATGTAGTAGATGTAGCTCGTCCGGCTGTAGATCAGGCTGAGCAGCTCGAAGGGCACCCAGGTGCCGAGGAACCACGCCAGTCCGACGATCGCCACCTGCGTGGGCGCCGGGGAGCCGAATTGCCAGCTCGCTGCCGGCGAACCCCCGGAGACAGCCTCGATGCTGCGGTGGCGCCGGCGCAGCCCGGAGGCCTGGGCCAGCCGGTAGAGAACGAACAGCATCGCCGGGATCCACAGCGCCATGATCGGCGGGCTGACGATGCCGAAGAAACGCGACACGGGGTGGATCGCGCCCAGGCCGGCGCTGGGGTTGGAGGGATTGATCCGCAGATAGGTGATCGGCTTGTAGTCCAGCAGCCATTGCCACGGATAGGACGCGATCCCCTGGGGCCCGTGCAGGCTGGTCTGGTGCGAGGCATAGGAGAACATGTGCCCGATGTGCGCAAACGCGCCGCCGGTGATCAGCTTGGCGTCGGCGTCGTCATACGGCGTCGCGATGCGATCCATGATCGCCAGCACGCCGACGAACACGCCCACGCCCGTGAACGTGCAGGGGATCAGGCGCAGCAGCCCCCGCTTCAACGTCCAGCCCTCGGGGCGCCGGGGATCGCCTCGGGCGGTCATGATCCGCCCCAGTTCGATCAGCGCCAGCACCAGGAGCGCGTAGGGGGCGACGAGCTTGAAGCACGCCGCCAGGCCCAGCACGATCCCCGCTGTGATCACCCGGCCGCGCAGATACAGCGCCACGCCCCACAGCATCGGAGCCAGCACGTAGATGTCGAGCGTGCCGATCCGGCTGTGGACCAGGAGCAGGTTGTCGCAGGCCATCAGCGTGCCGGCGCCGAGCGCCAGCCAGCGGTTGCCGCCCGCCGCGCGCACCAGCGCGAACACGCCCAGGATCGCCAGCGATCCGAAGATCAGGCTGCCCAGGCGCCAGGCGAACGGTCCATCGCCGAACAGCTCGATGCTGGCGGCCATGATCAGCTTGGCGCCCTGGGGGTGCTCGGCATTCGGATCGGTGCCCGGTGGCGCGTCGGCATAATGGTCCCCGGGCGGTGGCCTGAGCCCGGCGATCACGCGGGCCGCGTTGACGTAGTAGGCCTCGTCGAACACCAGCGTGTGGTCGCCGGCGCGGTTGCACGGTGACTGGCAGGGCTCTCCGAGCCACGCCGAGCGGGCGGCCAGCGACAGCAGCGAAACGAGCGCGAGCAGGATCAGCGGCGTGCGCGGCGCCGCGAGGATGCGTCTCACCATGGCGCACGCGACGGTACACATACACTCCCGCCGCGTGGAGTTCGAGAAATGGAACGCGCTCGGAAACGACTACCTGATCGTCGAGTCCTCGGCGCTCCCGTTCGAGCTCACCGCCGCGCGGATCCGCGCGCTGTGCGCCGCCCACACGGGGGTCTTCGCCGACGGGATCCTGTTGCTCTCAGCGCCTGATCAGCCCGGCTTCGTAGCCCGGCTGCGGATCTTCAATCCCGATGGATCGGAGGCGGAGCTGTCGGGCAACGGCGCGCGCGAGGCCGCCCTGTACCTGCGCCGGCACGGCTGGGCGCAGAGCGATGCGTTCTCGATCCAGACGGCGGCCGGCGAGATCCGCCCGACGATCAACTCGCCGACGACCTGCACGCTGGACATGGGCCTCGCGCGCCTGGCCAGCGATGATTACCCAACCGGCAGCGAGGATGGGCGGGGAGAGCTCGCCGACCCGCCTCGGCGCTGGAGCTTTCAGCACGTCCAGGTGGGAAACCCGCAGTGCGCGATCTACGTCGAAGGTGAGGACGCGCTCGGCGCGCTCGAGCTCCCGCAGATCGGCCCGGGGATCGAGCGCCACAGCCTGTTCCCTCACCGCACCAACGTGTCCTGGTTCACCCCGCTTTCCGCCCAGCGGATCCGCGCCCGGATCTTTGAGCGCGGCGTGGGGGAGACATCGGCGAGTGGTACCGGCGCCACCGGGGCGGCGGTCGCCCACACGCTGCGCGGCGGCGATTCGCCGGTCACCGTGGTGCTCGACGGCGGCGAACTTGAGGTGGAGGTGGGCGAGGATCTGCACGTAAACCTCAGCGGCTGGGCCGTGCCCGTGTTCAGCGGCACCCTGGCCGACGACTTCATCAAGGAGCTGCATGCAACCCAGTAGGCGCCTGGAACGGATCCCCCCATACCTGTTCGCGCAACTCGAGCAGAAGATCGCCGCCAAGCGCGCGGCCGGCGTGGACGTGATCAGCCTGGGGATCGGCGATCCCGACACCCCCACCTACGCGCCGATCGTGGCCGCCGCGCAGCGCGCCGTCGCCGATCCCAGCACGCACACCTATCCCTCCAACCGCGGGCGCAGCGAGTTCCGCGAGGCGGTGGCCGCGTTCTATAAGCGCCGGTTCGGCGTCACGCTCGACCCGGAGACCGAGGTGATGGCGGCGATCGGCGCCAAGGAGTGCATCTTCAACCTCAGCCTGGCGTTCCTGAACCCCGGCGACGCCGCGCTGGCCTCAGATCCCGGCTATCCGGTGTACACGGGCGGCCCCCTGATGGCCGACGCCGAGCCCGTGCTGATGCCGCTCCTGCCTGAGCTCGGGTTTGCCCCCGACCTCGAAGCGATCTCCGCCGAGGCCCTGCGGCGCGCACGGCTGATGTTCATCAACTACCCCAACAACCCGACCGGGGCCGTGGTGGCGGACGGCCTGTTCGAGGCCGTGGTGAAGCTCGCCGGCGACGCCGGCTTCCTCGCCGTGCACGACAACGCCTACAGCGAGACGACCTATGACGGCTACGTCGCGCCTTCGTTCCTCGCCACCCCTGGGGCCAAGGATGTCGGCGTCGAGGTCTTCTCGCTCTCCAAGGGCTACAACATGACCGGCTGGCGGTGCGCGGCGATCGTCGGCAACGCCGAGGCGATCGCCAGCTACTGGCGACTGAAGTCGAACATCGACTCCGGTCTGTTCGACGCGGTCCAGCTGGCCGGCGCCGCCGCCCTGAGGCCAGAGGTGGACGCCGAGGTCAAGGCCATGAACGCCGTTTACCAGCGGCGCCGCGACCTCGTCTGCGCGGCGCTCCAGGAGGCCGGGGTGCAGGTCACGCCGCCGCGCGGGACGATCTACGTGTGGGCGCCGGTACCGGAGGGCTTTGCATCGGCCGCGGCCTACTGCGAGCACGTGCTGGAGCAGGCGGCGGTGGCGATCACGCCCGGCGGTGCCTATGGACCCAACGGAGAGGGCTTCTTCCGGATCTCGCTGACCACGCCCGACGATCGCCTGCTGGAGGCGGTGGCGCGGCTGCGAGCACTGTGAGCCGAGTGGCGTCGCGGCTACCATCCGTGAGGTGCAGCAAAGCCACAACGGCCGCCCGGAGCACTCCAGCAACGGCGCCGAACCCCCTCGTGGGCGCGCCCGCCAGCGTGCGTATCTGATCGCGGCGCTGCCTGATGGAGGCGAGGAGCAGCTCGCCGAGCTCAAGGAGCTGCTGCGCACCGCAGGAGTCGCCGCCGCCGGCGAGCTCGTGCAGCGGCGTGAGCAGCCGCATCCCAACTCATACCTGGGGTCAGGCAAGCTGGAGGAGCTCAAGCAGGAGATCGCCCAGGCCGACGCCAACCTCGTCGCCTGCGATGACGAGCTCTCCCCGCGCCAAGAACGCAACCTGGAGACAGCGCTCGGCGTGCCGGTAATCGATCGCACCGCGATCATCCTCGACATCTTCGCCGCCCACGCCCACACCGCCGAGGGCAAGCTGCAGGTCGAGCTGGCTCAGCTCGAATACAACCTCGCCCGGATGCGGGGTCTGTGGTCTCACCTCGAGCGCCTGGGCGGCGGCATCGGGACCCGCGGACCGGGCGAGACGCAGATCGAGACCGACCGCCGGCTCGCGCGCGACCGGATCTCGGCGCTCAAGCGCCGGCTGGCCGATGTTCGCTCGACGCGCTCGGTGATGCGCGCTCAGCGCGAGCGCGCGCATCTTCCCCAGGTCGCCCTGGCGGGCTACACCAACGCCGGCAAGTCGACGCTGCTCAACGCGCTCACCGGCGCCACCGTGCCGGTCAGAGACCGCCTGTTCCACACCCTGGACCCCACTACCCGCGTGCTGCGAACGGGTGGGCGCGACTATCTGCTCACCGACACGGTCGGCTTCATCCGCAAGCTGCCCCACCAGCTGGTCGACGCCTTCGGAGCGACGCTGGAGGAGACCCGGCGGGCCGATCTGCTGGCCCACGTGGTCGATGCGTCGGTATCCGAGGACGAGCTGCTGGAGATGATCAAGGCGGTGGAGGACGTGCTGGGGGAGATCGGAGTCGTCGAGGCGCCGCGCGTGCTGGTGCTGGCGAAGGCCGATCAGATCGATGACGAGCGTCGCGCGGAGCTCGCTCATCGGCACCCCGACGCGGTGCTCGTCAGCGCCCACACGGGGGAGGGGATCGAATCGCTGATGCAGCGGATCGAGAGTGAGTTCGCGCGGACCCTCGCCCCGGTCGAGCTGCTGGTGCCTTACGCCGAAGGCGGCCGTCTCGCCGAGCTACACGAGCTGGCCGGGGACCTGGAGCGTGAGGACACGCCCGACGGCGTGCGCGTGCTCGCCCGCCTGCCGGCCGGCATCGCCGCCCGTTACGCGCCGTTCGTGCTCAGTCACCGGCCCGCGGCCGGATGAGACCGGCCGGGCGTCCCGGCGCCGCGCGGGCGTGAGCCTGCGCGTGGCGCGCCTGCACGAGCGCGCGATCCTGCCCACCCGCGCCTACCCCGGCGACGCCGGGCTCGACCTCCACGCGCTCGAGCCCGCCACGCTCCTTCCGGGCCAGCGAGCGTCGATCCGCACGGGCATCGCGGTCGAGATACCGGCCGGCCAGGCCGGACTGGTGCTGCCCAGATCCGGGCTGGCGGCACGAGCGGGGATCGCGCTGGTCAACGCCCCCGGGCTGATCGACTCCGGCTACCGGGGGGAGATCCGCGTCCTGTTGCTCAACACCGACCGGGCCGCGACCTTCACCTTGGACGCCGGCGACCGGATCGCCCAGCTAGTACTGGTGGGCATCCAGACCCCGACGCCGGTCGAGGTACCGGCGCTGGAGATCTCGCAGCGTGGCGCCGGAGGCTTCGGTTCCAGTGGTCCCTAGTAAGTGGGCGGCTCACGGTGGGGGCGGCGCGATCACGCCGTGGGTCTCCAGGAACTGCGTGGCCACCGCAGCCGGATCCTGTTGTGAGACGTCGACGTCCTGGTTGAGCTGACGCATTACCGGCGTGGTCAGCAACTCGCTGACGCGGTTGATCGTGCTGGCGAACACGGGGCCCTCCGCCGCCAGCGCCTGGGTGGACACCACGGGGACCACGTTGCCCCAGCCGAACACGTCACGCGGGTCGGCCAGCAGCCGGTAGTCGCCGCTGGCCAGCTGGGCGTCGGTGGTGTTCAGGTCGCCGGCCTGGATCGTCTCGGCGTCGAGCGCCGGATACTGGGCTCCGACGGCGAGCGCCTGATAGGTGGCCGGAATGAAGCCGTAGGTCTGCTCGATCGCCGGCAGCCCCGTCGAGCTCTGCTGGAACTGGGGCGTCCCGCCGATCGTCAGCTTCGGCGCGACCCGGCCCAGGTCCCCGATCGAGTTCAGGTGATTGGCCAACGCGTAGCCGACCGTGACGCCGATCGCGTCGGTGTCGCTGAACGGTGTCGGGTCAAGCAGCTGCAACCCGTGGCTGAGCGCGTAGCGCTGGGCAGCCTGGTAGGCGTCCAGCGAGGTCCGAAATTGACGCTGATCCCCGGCGATGGTGGCGTTGAACACGTTCAGATACTCGGGGTACATCGCCAATCTCCCGCTCGCCAGCGCCGGCAGCGTTACGTCGGTGGGGCCGATGTTGCGGTCGAGCTCGATCGAGAAACCCTGGGCCTGCAACGCCTGCTGATAGAGCTCGCCGAGGATGAACTGCTCGGTGTAGTTCTTATCGCCGATCGTAACCGTCGGCTTGCCGTATCCCGGCAGCGCCGCCGTCCTGGTCGTCGAACTCGTCGAGCTCGTCGGGTTTGTCGTGGCGGTCGTGGTCGAGCTCGTCGCGGACGCCGTGGAGGTGGGCGCGGCGCCCGGCGCAGAAGTGTCACGGCCGGCCGATCCGCAGCCGGCGCCGGCGAGTGCCACGGCGGCCAGCAGCGGGGCGACGAGTAGGCGCGGGATGATCGGCGGGCGGCGTGAGCGCATGCTCTTGAAAGAACTCACGCGCATCGTAACTAGACTCCGGCCGCGCGCCGGGCCTCGGCGTGGGCCGCCGCCTCGAGCTGATCGTCGAGCTCGCTCAGCGCACGCGGTTTGCCCAGCGCCGTGGCGATCAGCCAGTCCGCGAACCAAGAGTTCTTGGGCAGCAGCGGACCGTGCAGGTAGGTCCCGATCACGTTGCGCTGCCGCACGCCCTCGTGGCCGTCATGACCGTTGTTGCCATGGCCGTTGAGCACCCGGCCCAGCGGCTGGGTGCCCGGTCCGAGCATCGTGCGCCCGCCGTGATTCTCAAAGCCGGCCAGCACGCGCGGCCGGCCGCGCTCCAGTTCGACCTCGATCGCCACGTTGCCGATCAGCCGCGGACCGTCGGCGCGCACGGTCTGCAGGTCGACCAGCCCAACACCGGGCAGGGTCTCGTCATCGATCTGATATGAGCTGCCCAGCAGCTGGTATCCGCCGCATACGGCGAGGATCACGGCGCCCCGGTCGGCGGCGGCGTGCAGCGCGTCGCGCTTGACCTCCACCATGTCGTACGCGCACAGCTTCTGGTCTCGGTCCTGCCCGCCCCCGATGTAGTAAAGGTCGGCGCCGTCGGGATCCAGCGCCTCTCCCAGCCCGCTGGGCGACAGCGTAAACTCGATGCCCCGCCACTCGCAGCGGCGCGCCAGCAGCAGCAGATTGCCCCGGTCGGCGTAGATGTTCATCAGATCCGGGTACAGCGCACAGACCCGTAGCCGATTGCGCTCAGCCACCCAACATCACCACCGTGCTGCCGGCGTAATCGCGGGTGGCGGGGATGCTCGTACGCCCGGCGGGCGAGAGCCCCGCGGTGCCGGCTTCGGTCTCCAGCTGCTCGGCTGACAGGCGATCGAGCCTGATCGTGTCCCGCGCCATCGACAGCTTGCCGTCGGGGGTGACCGTCTCCCGGCGGCGCTCCAGGATGAACCCGTCACCGGCGGCGCGAACGGCGGTCGGCTGGCTGGAGTAGATGATCCCGTCGCGCTCGCAGATGTCCGGTAGCGGCAATGGCGAGTCGTCGGGCACCGCAAACACCTCGAGCTCGACGACAAGCGCCACCGCCAGGATCGCGCCCGCTCGCAGGTGCGCTCGGGCGCAGCGCAGGAAGCTCGCCCGCGCCTGACTGCCACCCAGCAGCTGGATCGTCTGCATCGGCACGATGCACAGCGCAAAGTGCCGTCCGAGCGCGAACTGCCGGGCGTCGGCGACCACGGTCGTGACCTTGAGTCCGTGCGCCCGGAGCGCCAGCTTGGCGATCAGCTCAGGGTCCTGGTCAAGCGCGGTCACAATCCGCCCGTGGCGCGCCAGATCGAGGCTCGTCCGGCCGGTGCCGGCGCCGATGTCGAGCACCGGGTCGCCCTGCTGGTCGGCGAGACTGCGCCACAGCGGCAGGTCGGCGCCATAGCCCCCGCATTCGAGGTCGTGCCAGATCGCGGTCATGGGCGTCCGCCACCGTCTTTGACCCAGAACCGGGCGACGTGGCCGCGCGTGGCGAGCTCCTCGCGCAGCTCCAGCAGCGCGGTGTAGGTCGGCAGGGCGAACAGCCGGCCGTCGACGTTGGCCGCCAGCGCGGCGTCCAGCGCCGCCGCCACGCTCGGCACGACGTGCAGGCGGCGGGGATCGACGCCGGCGTACTTCAGCCTCAGCGCCAGCTCGGCCGCCCGCGTGCCCGCGCAGGTGACGCGCCGTACGCGGGCGGCCAGGATCTCGAAGTCGGCATCCCAGACCCAGGACACGTCGCGGCCGTCGGCGGTCCGGTCGTTGAGGATCGCCAGCAGGTCGAGCTCGTTTGGCTCGAGCGCCAGCGTGCGCAGGATCTCGTTGGCCCCGGCGGGATTCTTGATCAGCAGCAGCGACAGCTCGGTGGCCGCGATCTGAATCCGCTCGGCGCGTCCGAAGGCCGCGGTCACGCTCTCCAGCCCGGCGGCGACCGTCTCCAGCGCGACTCCGAGCGCGAGGCACAGGGCGGCGGCCCCCAGCGCGTTGTAGACGTTGTAGAGACCCGGCAGCGGAAGCTCGATCGCGACCGTCCCCGACGGAGTGCGCAGGCGGAAGCTCGCCGCGCGTGTTCCGTGCAGCTCGATCGCCTCGGCCGCCACGTCGGGATCGGGCCGCCGTTGCCCGCATGACGGGCAGCTGTAGCGCCCCAGGTGCCCCAGGTAGATCGCCTCATAGCGGTAGGCGGCGCCGCAGCGCCGGCAATGCTTGGAGTCAGATGCGTGCTGCATCTCAGCCATCGCCATCGCGGGATCCTCGACGCCGAAATAGGTCACCGGCGATCTGGCCCGGCCGAGGTCGGCGATCAGCGGATCATCGGCGTTGAGCGCCAATCGGGTGCCGGGCGCGAGCGCCGTGACCATGGCCGCCCAGCGGTCGGCGATCGTCTCGAGCTCGCCGTAGCGGTCGAGCTGGTCACGGAATAGGTTGCCGAGCACGATCGCCGTCGGGCGCAGCTGCGGCCCGACACGGTCAAGCCAGAACTCGTCGAGCTCGAACAGGCCGAGCTCGCCGTCGATCGCGTCTCCGCGCCGCGCTGCCGTCAGCAGCGTCGAGGCGACGCCGCCGGCCATGTTGGCCCCGGCGCGATTGTGGACCAGGCTGATCCCCGCCCGCTCCAGCACCGAGGCGGCCATCGCGGCGGTGGTGGTCTTCCCGTTGGTGGCCGAGATGACGACGCTGCCGCGGGGCAGGCGAGCAGCCAGCTGCCCGATCGCACCCGGCTCGAGGCGGATCAACACCTTGCCCGGAAGGCTCGTGCCGCCGCCGCGCCCGGCCCGGCGGGCGAGATCGCCGACCGTGCGCGCGGCCAGGATCTTGGCGCCGATCAAGCTCACGACGCGGGGACGATCGCCCGCACGGCGCCGGGGAGCGCGCGGACGGTGACCGGGAGCTCAGCGATCGGATCGCCGTCGGCGTACATCGTGAACGGCCTGGAGGCGCTGATCTGGACGATCCTGCCGCGCAGCACCTCGACGTTGTCCTGCTTTACGTGCGCGCCTGAGAACACGGTCGGCAGCAGGCGCAAGAAGCGCAGCTTGGGCGTGTGCGAGACGATCACCACGTCGAGCAGGCCGTCCTGCAGCGAGGCGTCGGGGGCGAGCAGCATTCCGCCACCGTAGGCCTTTGAGTTCGCGGCGGCCACCGAGTAACCGGTCACCGTGCGCCGGACGTCGTCATCGAGCGCGACCGTGAAAGTCGCCGGGCGCCATGTGATCAGCGCACGCAACGCGCCGTAGGCGTAGACGAGATTTCCGCGCACCAGCCGAGCCCGGTTGGCAATCCGGTTCGCGTCGGAGTCAAACCCGCAGCTGGCGATCCCGATGAACGTCTTGCCATCGACCTCGCAGAGGTCCAGCGAGCGCACGACGCCGGTGGCCAGCACACCACAGGCGGCGCGTGGCTGCAGCGAGATCCCCAGCGTGCGCGCCAGATCGTTGCCGCGGCCTCCGGGCAGCACCCCGAGCACGCCGTCGCTGTACTTGAGCGCGCCCGCGACAGCGCTCACCAGTCCGTCGCCGCCGAAGGCGACCGCGACCTCGCCGGCGGCGCTGGCCACGCTCGCCAGCTCCCTGGCGTGGTCGAGGCCGCGGGTGAGCTCGGCGCGATGCTCGAGGCCCAGGCGGGTCAGCTCCTGCTGCACCTCCGCCAGCGCGCGCCTGGCACGACCGCCGCCGGCCGCTGGGTTGACGATCAGCGCGAGCTTCACGCGGTCACCAGCGCGCGCAGGTCCTCGGCGATCGCCACAGGCGCCGGGTCGGTCGCTGTTTCGGCCTGCTCACGCGTGGTGGCGCCCGTCAGCACGATCGCGCCGTCGACCCCTGCCGCGGCCGCGCCGGCCAGATCGGAGTCCAGCCGGTCGCCGATCATCAGCGACCGGCCGGGGCCGAGGCGGTCCAGCGCGGTGTCGAACAGCTGCGCCTCGGGCTTGCCGACGCTGAGAGCCGTGCGTTCGGTCGCGTATTCGATCGCGGCCACGATCGCGCCCGTACCGGGGCACGGTCCACCCTGGGTGGGGAAGTTGCGATCCCGACAGGCGGCCAGCATGTCCGCGCCGCCCAGCACCGCCTGGGTGGCGATCCGCAGCTCTTCGAAGCGAAGATCATCGTGGCCGGCGATCACCACGATCTCGGCTTCGGCGGCCTGCTCGGTGCCGTTGACGATGCGCTGACCAGCGTCGGCCACGTGCCGGAAGATCGCCGCAGCGCCGATCACGTATGTCGGAGTGCGCGGCCGGCGCTCGGCCAGCACTTGCTGGAGCGCCGAGCCGACGGTGATGATCTCCTCGAGCGACGCCCTCAGACCGAGGGCCCAGAGCTTGCGCACGTACTCCTCCGGGGTAGAGCGGGCGTCATTGGTCAAGAACGACACCGTCTTGCCGGCGCTGCGCAATAGCTCCAGCGCGGCCGGCGCCTGACGAGTGGGGACGTCGCCGACCCAGACGCAACCGTCGAGATCGAGCAGGACGTGCTCGTAGCTGGTGAGGAGAGGAGAGAGGGGCATGCGAGGCTTTCGCGTCGACGATTATCCCCTGAGCCAGAGATAGTGCTGATTCGCACAGGGTCTGGCAGTGCGCGGCGGCTGCGCTGATCTCACGAGATCCGCGCAGCAAACCCGTGGAAAAAACGACTGCCGACAGGCTGGAGCGCAAGGCCAATGGCGACTTTGCACAACTTTTGTCAGCGAAATGACAAGCAGAATGGCGCCAGGCCTAAAGTTCCTGGCGCCATCTGCCGATTAACCACTGTGATCCTCAAAGTTCACGACCCCAGAAAGGAGCCTTTGTGCCCTTCAAAGGTGGTTGATCTATAACCGGAGGGGCCTTTCGCTTGCCGGCGGGGCCCCTCCTTTATTTTGCCTGCGGAGTTGATCGGCCGCAACGCATGTGACCTTTAGCTCCGTCCAGCCGATCTGGACACATTGATTGTGTCCAGCGAGCGCTGGCGTTTCTTATAGGTCCAGGCATTTCAACCGATTAACAGCTCGGAATGGATGCCGAGCAGCCCAACCTGCAGCCACACGAACGCGCACGCAAGCCCGGAGTCGGCGTAATGATCGCGCAACTGCTCGCGCTCGCAGCCGCCGGCCTGGTCGTCGTGCTGACCGCAGGCACGGATCGCTGGACCCTGTGGCCGATGGTCGTGCTCGCAGTGTTCACGATCGCCAGCGACCTGACCTACGTGGAGACCGCGTCCTACAAGCTGAGGGTCTCCGGAAGCGGCCTCGGCCTGATGCTGGCGGCCGTGCTGCTGGGTGGCGGTCCGGCCGCGCTGTTCGGCGTGCTGGCGATCGCCGTCGGCTGGGTGCGCTCGCGTGAAAAGGTCGACGTGTTTCGCAACAACCTGGCGACGTACGCCTGGTTCCCGCTGATTGCCGGGTTGTTCTTCCACGCGACCACCCGGCTCGCCCATGTCGGATCGCATGATCTGGCGTTCTACCTGCTCGTGTTCGCAGCCTTCATCCTGGCGCTGGCGGTCAACTTCGTCGCCATCGCCGGCTATCAGAGCTATCTGGACGGCTCGTCACTGGGGCAGAAGACGCACGAGGCGCTGGTGCCCATCCTCGCGTCCGAGCTGTTCTCGGTGCTGCTGACGATGGCCGCCGTCTATCTAACCGCGCAGCTCGGGTTCACCGGCCTGCTCCTGTTCGGCCTGGTGCTGTTCATCTTCCAGTACCTGGTCGGCGAGCTGCTGACGTCAAAGCGTCGCAGCGTGGAGCTGCAGCGCGTCGCCAGAACCGACGAGCTCACCGGTCTCGCCAACCGTGAGCAGTTCCGCACGGTGGTGGAGGCGCTGATCGAATCCTCGCAGCGTTCGGAGGTCACGTTCGCCGTCATGTTGATGGACCTGGACCGCTTCAAGGAGATCAACGACACGCTTGGCCATCACTACGGCGACGTCGTGCTGCGCGAGCTCGGCCCGCGCCTGGTGGATGCGATCGGCTGCGATGGTATGGTCGCGCGCCTGGGCGGCGACGAGTTCGCGCTGCTCCCGGCGCAGCGAACCGACGATCCGAAGGTTCTGGAGCGCGTGGCCGCGGGCCTGTTCAGCTGCGTGCAGGAGCCCTTCAAGGTCGATGAGCTGTCGCTTGAGCTGGGCGCGAGCATCGGGATCGCGCGGTTCCCGCACGACGGCGAGGACTCCCACGCGCTGCTGCGCTGTGCCGATATCGCCATGTACACGGCCAAAGAGGCCCAGTGCGATTACAAGCTCTATGCCGCCGAGCAGAACCGTCACTCGGTGCGGCGGCTGAGCGTGCTCTCAGACATCCGCCACGCGCTGAGCTCCGACGAGATCGTCGTGCACTACCAGCCGATCGTCGACCTCGACCAGCGGCAGGTGATCGGGGCGGAGGGGCTGGTCCGCTGGCAGCACCCCGAGCTCGGCCTGATCCCCCCCGGGGCGTTCGTGCAGACCGTCGAGCAGACCGGGCTGATCGGCCCGCTGACCCGTCACGTGCTCGAGCATTCGCTGGCCGAGTGCGCGCGGTGGCGGCGGGAGGGCCGCGAGCTGTCGGTGGCGGTCAACCTGTCGGTCAGGAACCTGCTCGACCGCGATCTGCCCAAGGAGATCGCGCGCCTGCTGGAGACCTACTCGGTCCCGCCCGAAGCGCTGCAGCTGGAGATCACCGAGAGCATGATCATGTCCGATACCGATCGGGCAGTCGCCACGGTCACCCGGCTGAGCAACCTGGGCGTGCGGATGTCGGTCGACGACTTCGGCACCGGCTACTCGTCGCTGGCCAACCTCAGGCGGTTGCCGATCGACGGGCTGAAGATCGACCGGTCGTTCGTCTCGCCGATGATGCGGGACGAGAGCGACCTGATCATCGTGCGCTCGACGATCAACCTGGGCCACGACCTGGGGTTGCGGATCATCGCCGAGGGGGTCGAGGACAGCGAGACGCTGGAGCACCTGGCGCTGCTCGGCTGCGATCTGGCGCAGGGCTATCACCTCAGCCGGCCGATACCCGCCGACGCGTTCACGCGCTGGCTCAACGAGCCCGATCAGGCGCCCGGCGCGCTCGGCGCCGGACATCGATCCGCGTCGGGATCCTCCAACCTGCTCCTGCTGGACGCGCCGGCCGGCGCCAGCCGGGCCGCATGAGCGCCGCGCAATTTCTGAATCGGGGCACTGACTAGAACAGCGGCTCCTGTCCGCTGGGCACCGGTGGCGCCAGGCACTCCGGTCCGTCGTAGCGAGCGTCGTTGACCGCCAGTCCGACCGGGGTCAGCGCGGTCTGAGCCGGCGAGAGCCCCGTCAGGATCTGATCGAGGCGCTCCGGTGTCGTGGAGGTGTCAAGCCAGGCCGACTCGGCCTTCGGTGCCAGGATCACCGGCATCCGGTCGTGCAGCCCGGCGATCGCCGAGTTGGCCGCGGTCGTCAGGATCGTACAGGTGCGAAGCTGGCCGCCGTCCGGCGCGTGCCAGATCGACCACAGCCCGGCGAACGCGAACAGCCCGCCATCGGTCCGGGTGATGTGAAACGGCTGCTTGGGGCCGCCCGACCGCGCCTGCCACTCATAGAAGCCATCGGCGACGATCAGACAGCGGAAGCGCTCAAACGCGCGCCTGAACGCCGGCCGCTCGGCGGCGGTCTCGACGCGCGCGTTGATCAGCTTCAACCCAATCGCGGGGCGCTTGGCCCACGAGGGCACGAGCCCCCAGCGCAGCACCTCACCGCGTGCCGAGCCCTGGCGGTCGGTCGTGACCGCCAGCACCTCATCCCCCGGCGCGACGTTGTAGCGCTGCCTGACCTCAACCGCCTCGGCGATCCCGAACCTGGCCCTGACCGCCGCCGGGTCAGGCGCAGCTAGCGTGTAGCGGCCGCACACGGGCGATCGCAGCGCTCAGCGCGCGCGGGCGATCTGCTCTGAACGCTGCTCCTGCGCGCGTCGCTGGCGACGGCGTCCGAAATACGCCAGGGCGCCGAACGCGACCAGCACGACCACGATCGTGTAGAAGATCGACAGATCCAGCGAGAGCCCGCCGAACGGCAGCGCGATCAGCTTCACGATCCCGAACCCGACCAGCAGGACCGCCACGATCAACAGGATCACCACCAGAATCCCGCGGATCCTCGGCAGAATCCCGGCGCTCGCCGGCGGCGCGACCAGGCGCAGGAACTTCAGCCCGAGCAGCTGACGGTTGGAGATCGAGTCCATGCCCAGCCGATCGGCGGCCTTCTTGAGGTCGTCGGCCCGCCGCTCGGCGAGGGCCAGGGAGGCGTCAGCCATCCGGCGCAGCTGCAGGCGCTCCTGCGGCCGGGCGGCGGCGATCGCGCGCTGGAAGTGCCCCCGCGCGGCCTTGGCGTCATACCGTTCCGCGGCGCGGCTGCCGAGAATCGCCTGGGCCGCCACCTTGAACTTGGTCTCGGCCTCCAGCTCCTCGTCAGAGCGCCCTTCCAGCTGCTGGATCGCGCCGAGCTGGCTGCGCTGCTCGATCCGGGTTGTGCGCTGCTTGGCCATGATCAATAAAAGAGTCTAGGCGGTCGTCCGAGCGTGTGAAACCGCGCCTGGCCGGCGTTTCGCTGCAACGGTCAGCGGCGCGGTTTGACGACGTAGATCCGCTGCCCGGTCAGGTATTGCCCGGAGTCGTTGGAGCTGGCCGGCGGTGAGCGGTAGACGTCGACGTGGCGGCCGTTGATCGCCCCGCCAGTGTCCTGAGCCTCAAACCAGCCACCGTGACCGTCGTCGCGGTAGGCGGGGATGTAGACGCGACTGCCGAGGGGGATCACGCCGGGATCGACCGCGATCGACTGATAGGCGTCCAGCGGCAGCGAAGGGCCGGGCGCAAACGTCACGCCGCGCAGCGGAACGTACCGGCGTCCGCGGCCGGCCGACCAGCCGCCGGCCTGCAGCGGGAATGTGACGCCACCGGCACGGTTGCGCCAGTAGCCCCCCGCGCGCCAGTAGGGCGACCCGCCCGCCCATCCGGCTCCCGGGTCGGTCAGGCTGCCCACAGCGGTGACCCAGCCGCCGTCGCCGAGGGCATCGATGTGGTAGCTGCGACCGTCGAGGCCGATCCCGTCGCCCTCCATCGAGAGCCCCATCGCCGAGTACAGCCAATCGATGCGGTGCAGGCCCGGCAGTCCCGGGGCCTGGACGAGCCGCCCAACGAACCACGATTCCGGAGCCGGCCAGTACTCGGTGACCGTCACGCCTCCCAGCCAGGCGCCGCGCGCGTGCTTGCGGGGGGCGCCGGGGATCCGACCCGGCGCATGCGTCGGCGCCAGTCCACCGACTGACGCGCCACCGCTGGCGCCGGGACTGCCACTGGGCAGGCCGCTGCCGCCGCCCGCGGCCCTGGCGGCCAGCGCCGGGAGCAGCGCCGCCACGACGGCGAGCATCATGACCAGCAGGGCACGGACTGAGCGGCGGTGGCTGAAGCTCATCACGATCTGTTCTCGGTCGCCGGGGCGGATCCTCGGATCCCTGGTTCACGGCGCCGGCGCACCTGGCCCAGTCGTCTGGCGCACACAGCGGCGCTGAGCGCACAAGAGTAACGGGAACTCGGACCGGCGGCGCGAACTGCGACAACCGCCGCCGGCGACGCTTGGCTAAGTCTGCGTCGTCGAACCGGATACCGTGCCGCCACAGCAGCTTGGAGAGTGCTTTGCTGTCTGAAGCGAGCTGATCTCAGAACCGCCGGAAGACCAGAATCGAGCTTGCATGTCAGACAGCCTCAACGAGCAGCAGGTCGCCGAGCTCCCCGAGTATCTGGAGGAGGCCTCGGTCCGGGCAGCGGGCACGTGGGACCCGATGCCGTGGCACATCGAGCAGAGCTACCGGATCGCCGGAGGTGATGCCCAGCACGCGTTCTGGGACCAGGGCAACGTCGTCGCGCAGAGCCTGCTGCGCCAGCTGGCGCAGCAGATCGCGGCGTGAGCGACGCAATCGTGATCGGCAGCGGGCCCAACGGGCTCGCGGCCGCAATCCGCCTGGCCCGCGCCGGGCGATCGGTGATCGTGCTGGAGGCCGCCGAACACCCGGGCGGCGCGGTTCGCACCGAGGAGCTGACTCTGCCCGGATTTCGTCATGACACCTTCTCTTCGGTGTATCCGGCCGCTGTCGCCTCGCCCGTCTTCGCCTCGATGCCCCTCGCAGAGCACGGTCTGGAATGGGTCCACCCGGCCGCCTGCATGGCGCACCCGCTTCCGGGCGGCGAGGCGGCGGTGCTCTACCGCGACCTCGATGCGACCGCCCGCTCGCTTGATCGTCAGCACGCGGGTGACGGCCAGAGCTGGATTGATTTCGCCGGGCCGTATCTCGATGTGTTCCCCGCCGTCTGCGCCACGATGCTCGGCGGGTTCCCACCGATCGCCGGCCCGCTGGAGCTGCTGCGCGACGCCGGCCCGTGGCGACTGGCGGGCTTCATGCGCATGCTCGGCGGCTCGGCGGTCGATCTGGCCCAGCGCCTGTTTGGCGGTAACGGCTCACGCGCCTGGCTCTACGGCGCGGCAATGCACGGCGACACGCCGCCGGGCAAGCCGGGGGCCGGCATCGCGGCGTTCTACCTGAACCTCCTCGGCCATGCCGTGGGATGGCCCAGCCCGCGCGGCGGGGCACAAAGGCTGACCGACGCGCTGGTCGCCTACTTCCACCACCTCGGCGGCCAGATCCGGACCGGCGCAACGGTGGCGCGGATCCTGTCGGCCGGCGGGCAGGTGCGCGGCGTCGGGATCAGCGGGGGGGAGCAGCTCATCGCGCCGCTGGTGATCGCCGACGTGATGCCCAACGCGTTGATGCGGATGGCCGGGGACGCGCTGGGGGGCTGGTATCGCAAAGCCCTGCGCCACTACGTGTACGGACCGGCGACGCTCAAGGTCGATTGGGCGCTGGACGGCCCGATCCCCTGGCTCAACGACGAGGTCGCAGGCGCCGGAACAGTCCACGTCGCCGGCTCAGAGCAGGACTTGCTCAGCGCGATCGCCCAGAGCGCGGAGGGGCTGCCGGCGCGGCCGTTCCTGCTGCTCGGCCAGCAGAGCATCGCCGATCCCAGCCGCGCGCCTGAGGGCAAGCACACGGCGTGGGCCTACACCCACGGCCCCCACGACGCCGATTGGGCGGCGCACACCGATCGCCACATCGAGGTGATGGAGGCGCAGATCGAGCGCTTCGCACCCGGGTTCCGGGACCGGATCCTCGCCCGCCACGTGCTCGCGCCCGCAGACCTGCAGGCCCGCAACGCCAACCTCGTGGGCGGCGACGTCGGCGGCGGCAGCTACGTGCTGCGCCAGGCCGTGTTCCGGCCGGTTCCTGCACTTTCGCCTTACCGCACGCCGCTGTCGGGCCTGTTCTTGGGCAGCGCGGCGGCCTTTCCCGGCGGCGCGGTGCACGGGGTTCCCGGCGACGCCGCCGCAGCCGCCGCTTTGCGACAGGCCCGACGGCGCTGGCCGAAGAGGATATAGTGCCGACCCAGCTCAGTCAGGACAGGCTGGGTTGAGAGCGTGTCCCCAAGGATGCGGCCGGAATCGAGAGGGGTTTGTCCGATGACCGTCGTGCCGTTGCGTCAGATCCTTGATCACGCGTTCGCGGAGCGCTACGGCGTCGCGGCGATCAACGTGGTCGACGACCTGACGCTCGAGGCGGTACTGGCTGCGGCCACCGAGCTCGAGGCTCCGCTGATCGTCCAGACGTCGCTCAAGACGGTCAAGTCGATCGGTGCGCAGGCTCTTTACCGGATGTGGCGTGCCCGCGCCGATGAGGCGCCCGTCCCGGTGACCCTTCACCTTGATCATTGCCCCGAGCGCGAGTGGATCTCCACGTGCCTGCGCGCCGGCTGGAACTCGGTGTTGTTCGACGGCTCGGGGCTCGACGTCGGCGAAAACACGCGACAGACCGTCGAGGTGGTGACCGAAGCCGAAGCCTACGGGGCGCAGGTTGAAGGCGAGATCGAGAGCGTGCTCGGCGTGGAGGATGGAGTCGGTTCCGACGAGGCTTCAGAGGTTTATTCCGTCGAGGTTTCAGCGCAGTTCATCGCAGAGACCGGGGTCTACTGCTTCGCTCCAGCCATCGGCACTGCACACGGTCTCTACAAGCTCGCACCCGAGCTCAAGCCGGGGCGGGTGACCGAGCTCGTCCAGCAGCATCCGATTCCGATGGTGCTGCACGGCGGCACCGGGCTAAGTGAGGAGCAGTTCACTGATCTGATCTCCCGTGGGTGCGCAAAGGTCAACATCTCGACGGCACTGAAGATCGCTTTCGTCGATGCGCACCGGGAGTACCTGGACGCCAATCCGGGCAAGCACGATCCGCCGTCGCTGCTCAAACATGTCAGGGGTGCCGTCAAGGAGATGGCCAGATATCACATCGGCATGTTCGGGTCAGCAGGACGTTCGCAGGCGCGGACCGCTACGACTGCTTAGCCGCATGCCCGCGCTGATCTTCGACTGCGACGGTGTGCTCGCCGACACCGAGCGCGACGGTCACCGGCCGGCGTTCAATCAGACCTTCGCCGAGGTGGGTCTGCCCGTGCGGTGGTCCGAGGAGGAGTACGGCGAGAAGCTCAAGATCGGCGGCGGCAAGGAGCGGATGGGCTCGCTGCTCACCGACGAATTCGTGCGCCAGAACGGCCTTCCTCTCGACGCAGAGGGTCAGAAGGAGATGCTCGCCGACTGGCACCGTCGCAAGACCGGTAGGTACAAGGCGATCGTCCGCGCCGGCCGCCTACCGGCGCGCAGCGGCATCGCTCGTATCGTCACCGAGGCGATGGACGCCGGTTGGTCGCTGGCGGTGGCGTCGACCTCGGCCGAGGAGTCAGTCCGAGCCGTGCTCAAGCACGCGGTGGGCACGACCGTGGCCGGGCGGTTCGCGGTCTTCGCCGGCGATGCCGTCACGGCCAAGAAGCCTGACCCGGCGATCTACCAACTCGCGCTCCGGAAGCTTGCCATCTCCCCGCCGGAGGCGATCGTCATCGAGGACTCACGCAACGGCCTGCTCGCGGCCGTCGCGGCCGGGTTGCGCTGCGTGGTCACGGTCAGCGGTTACACGATGGACGAGGACATGCACGAGGCGGTGCTCGTCGTCACGAGCCTCGGCGACGCGGGCGAGCCCGCTCGGGTGCTGGCCAATCGCGGAGCCGCGACCCCTGATGAGCAGATAACGCTCGCCGACCTCGACGCCTGCAGAACCCAACCGCTACTTCAGAAGGAGGCCGTATGAGCGAGACCGCGCTGAGCCAAGCGAAGCTGGTTGTGAGGGTGATCGCCCAGACCGCGGTCGACAACGAAACCTACTTCTGTGAGCTCGATGCCGTAGTCGGCGATGGCGACTTCGGGTACTCGCTCGCGCGGGGCTTCGAAGTCGTACTCGGCGACTGGGACGAGATGGAGTACACCGATGCCGGCGGCCTGCTGAAGAAGACCGCGATCATCCTGAGCAAGCGTATCGGCGGCACTTCGGGACCGATCTGGGGAACCGGCTTCCTGCGCGCCGGCGGGTCCCTGTCAAACGCGGCCCAGACCGATGGGGAGGCGGTGATCGCCGCGCTGAGAGCCGCCATCGACGGCATCAAGCAGCGTGGAAGCTGCGAGCTCGGACACAAGACGCTGCTCGACGCGCTGGTGCCGGCGGTCGACGAGCTCGAGGCCGCTCTGCCGGAGGGGTCCGGGGCTGCACTGGAGAGAGCTGCGATCAAGGCGCGGGAGAGTGCCGAAGCGACGAAGGAAATGCTGGCGCAGCGAGGCAGGGCCGCCTACACCGGCGAGCGCAGTCGCGGCTCGGTGGACGCCGGCGCGGTCGGTATCGCCGTCATGTTCGAGGCGGTAAGCAAGGCGTGGCGCGAGGCAGAGCTGGAGCGGGCGTGATCCGATCCAGCGCGAGAGGGAGCTACATCCAAACAGAGAGGGAACCTGGTGAAGAAGTTCGTTAATGATCCGCAGCAGTTCGTACCTGAGATGCTCAAGGGCATCGAGCTTGCCAACCCCGGCAAGCTGCGTTACATCCCCGAGTACAACCTGATCATGCGGACCGACGCCCCGCGCAATGACAAGGTGTCGATCATCCAAGGCTCCGGCTCGGGTCACGAGCCGGCGCACGTGATGGCGGTCGGGCCGGGAATGCTGGATGCCGCCTGTCCCGGCGACGTGTTCGCGGCACCGCCGTCGGATTACGTCTATGAGACGACCAAGCTGCTGCGCAGCGACAAGGGCGTGCTGCACATCATCAACAACTACACCGGCGATCGCATGGCGTTCGATATGGGACGCGAGCTCGCTGAGGTCGAAGACATCAAGATCGCAACGATCATCGTCGACGATGACGTCGCCGTGAAGGACTCCACCTATACGGTCGGGCGCCGCGGCGTCGCGGGGAACTTCTTCGTGATCAAGGCGGTCGGTGCGGCGTCGGAGCGCGGGGCCGAGCTCGCCGAGCTCGTCACCCTGGGCGAGCGGGTCAACTCGGTGACGCGGACGATGGGCATGGCGCTGACCTCGTGCACGCCGCCGGCCAAGGGCTCGCCCCTGTTCGAGCTCGGCGATGACGAGATGGAGATGGGCGTTGGCATCCACGGCGAGCCCGGCCGCCGGCGCGAGAAGCTCGCCGACGCCAACGCAATCGTGGACGAGCTGCTCGGCGCGGTGGTCTCCGATCTGCCCTACGAGTCAGGCGACAACGTGGCCCTGATGATCAATGGCCTCGGCGGCACTCCGATCTCCGAGCTCTACATCCTCTACGGGCGCGCCCACCAGCAGCTCGCCGACCAGGGCATCAACGTGACGCGCAATTACGTCGGCGAATACTGCACTTCGCTTGACATGGCCGGCGCGTCGGTGACGCTGGTAAAGCTCGACAACGAGCTCAACGAGCTGTTCGATGCCCCCGCCGAGGTGGCGATCCGCATCTTCTGATGCTCGCGAGGCGGCCGGCGGG
>ODAK010000355.1_pt1 | contig 52753 bp, 46 predicted proteins | sample 1539591 | NCBI WGS metagenome assembly ODAK01 (sample SAMEA3539303, study PRJEB22396) | soil metagenome | biome: tundra; feature: field; material: soil | place: USA | collected 2010-05 | depth 0.15 m
GGATGCTCGGCAGCGCGATGCTGACGACGAGGTTGTCGAGGACCACCATGAACAGCCCGATCGAAACGATCCCGAGGGTCCATCCCCTGTGGCCTCCATTCGTCGCCTGCGGCATCGCGCGGTCCTTTCTTAGTGAGTGCTAACTGTGTACGCCTGGCAGCTTAGCAGCAACTAATAAGTTGTCAAGGGCAAACAGGCCGGCGAATCCACAGCGCGAGCGAGCGGCCCGCCAGCGCGAGCGAGCGGCCCGCCAGCGAGCGGCGAGCGGCCGGATAGGCTGTAGCCGTTCGACGACTACCAACAGCAGAAGCGAGGGCAGCCAGATGAGCGCCGATGGCACGTGGAAGATCACCGTTCAGACGCCTATGGGAGTGCAGATCTCGACGGTCGAGCTGGTGACCGATGGCAACACCCTGACCGGCACCCAGAGCGGGAACGGTGAGAGCACCGCGATCTACGAGGGCAGCGTCGAGGGCGACACGGCGACCTGGAAGGTCGACATCACCCGCCCGCTCCCGCTGTCGGTCACCTTCACCGCGACCGTCGATGGCGATTCGATCTCCGGCACGGCGAAGGCGGGCATGTTCCCCAAGTCCACGTTCGCCGGCTCGCGCGCCTGAGCGACCGCCGCGAGGCGCCCAGCCAGGTGGCCGAGACGCCCAACCCGACCCGCTGGCTCAACTGTGGGGCGCCGGCGGCGGATCGCCTGCGCCCGCCGGATCGCCTGCGCCCCGTGGCGGCGGGATTGTCGCCACCGAGGGCGGCGCGTCCGGCCAGATGAGCAGCACGCGGCAGGGGGCGTGGTCGACGACGAAGCGCGCTGCCGGCCCGAGGCTGCGCGGGCCGAGGTGCTCGCGGTCGCCGTCGCGCGCGAGGACGAGGATGTCCACCGCCTCGGCGGCCGCCACGACCTCGCGCTCAACGCGCCCGCGGCGTGCTTGCAGCCGCGCCGGCCGTCCGAGGCCCCTGAGGGCTTCGTCCAGCAGTTCCGCGGCGGCCTGCGCGGAAAGCGCGAGCAGTGGCTCGGCCCCCTCGTGAGCGCGCGGGCGAGCCCGGCCCAGCAGCGCGTGGCGTGCCGCGCGCACGACGCTTTCGCTCTCGGCGTCCTCGACGTGCAACAGCGTGACGTCCGCGTCCGGTGGCAGCAGGACGGCCGCCTCGGCGACGGCGGCCTGCCACGTGTCTTCGACGATCCAGACGAGCGCGCGCATTTCAGATCACACCTGCAGGCCCAACCATAGAAGCATCGTCGCCGTGACGAGCACCGCGGGCACCGTGAGCGCACCGAGGCGAACGAACACGCCGAGCTCGACGTCGGCGTCCTCGCCGTGCAGCACGCGTCGCCAGAGCAGGGTTGCGAGCGAGCCGACGTAGGTGAGGTTCGGGCCGACGTTGACGCCGATCAGCATGGCCAGCACCGCGGCGTGTCCACCGAGCACGGCGACCGGGATCAGGATCAGCGTCGCCGGCAGATTGTTGACGACGTTCGCAAGCAGCGCGCTGAGAGCGGCGATCGCGAGCAGGTCGGGCAATGAGCCGCCGGTGGGCAGCACGTCGCGCACCGCCGACGCGAGGCCGTTGTCGCTGGCAGCCGCCACGACCACCCCGAGCCCGAGGACGAACAACAGGAAGCCGGGCTCGGCCGCGCGCGCGAGCGCCGGCAGGCTCGCCCTGCGTGTGACGAGCGCCGGCGCGCTGATCGCGCTCGCGCCTGCGACGGCGGCCCAGACGGGGGCGATCCCCAGGGCCGAGCTCAGTGCAAAGCCGGCCAGCGTGAGAGCGAGCACGGCGAGCGCGAAGCGCGGCACACGAGGGCGCGGCGGTGGCGCTGTGCGCCCGCGGGGGCGTCCGAGATCGACGGCGAAGAAGCGCCGCAGAACCAGCCACTCCACCGCGACCGCCCCGATCGTCGGCAGCGCCATCAGCGCGGCGAAGCGCGCAAACGACAGGCCGCTGGCGTGGAAGGCCAGCAGGTTCGTGAGATTGGAAACCGGCAACAGCAACGAGGCCGAGTTCGCCAGGTGAGCGCACGCATACACCTGCGGCCGCGAGCTCGTGCGCATCCGCGTGGCGGTCGCGAAGACGATCGGCGTGAGCAGGACGACCGTGGCGTCGAGGCTGAGCAGCGCCGTGACGGCGGCGGCAATCACGACGACGAAGGCCAGCAGCCGCCGCGGATCTCCGCGTGAGCCGCGCGCCATGATCGTGCCGAGCGCGTCGAACAGACCCTCGCGACGCGCACCTTCGGCGATCAGCAGCAGCGCGGCCAGGAATCCGACGGTCGGCGCGAGGCTGCGCAGCGCGTCGCCCGCACGGGACACGCCAACGGCGCCAACCGCCACGAGCAACATCGCACCGCCGGCGGCCGCCACGGCCTCGGATAAATACCGCGCCCGGGAGACCGCAGCCGCCAGCGTCGCCGCCAGGACCGCGAGCGCGATTGCCAGCGCCAGGCCCTCAGACATGCGTTTCACCCGGCGGCCGAAATGCAGCCGCGCTTGGCTCGCACGACGCGGCCGCCAAACCGATCGACGGTGGAATTGCGCCGCTCACGCGCACAGCATTACCCGATGGCACGCGCCGCGCGCGCGGAAAGGGATCGTCCGCGTGGCCCGTGCGTCCAAAGCGGCAGGCGCGGAAGGCGCGAGCGTGGGAAAGTGCGCCCATGGTCACCGACCCTGCCGCCGTTCGCGTCGAGGAAGTCAATGCCTCCTCGGCTGAGATCGTCACGGCCGTCGGGCGCCTCGTCGGCCAACTCTCCTCCTCGGCACGGGCGCCGAGTGCCAGCCAGCTCGACGAGCTGGTCGCCTCGCCCGCGATCCGCCTGCTGCTCGCGCGCGACGACGGCGGGCTCATCCTCGGCATGCTGACGCTCGCGCTGTTCCCGTTGCCGACCGGTGTGCGGGCCTGGATCGAGGACGTCGTGGTCGATCGGGACGCGCGTGGGCGAGGCGTCGGCGCCCTGCTCACACGCGAAGCGCTGCGGCTGGCGCAGGAAAGCGGCGCGCGCACCGTCGATCTGACGTCGCGGCCGAGCCGCGAGGCCGCGAACCGGCTGTATGCCAAACTCGGCTTCCAGCTACGCGAGACCAACGTGTACCGCTACGACGGAGGCTCGACTTGGTGAGCCGGTTCGCCAGATGAAACTCGACGGAGCACCGTTCATCGTCACGGGCGCGGCATCCGGCCTCGGCGCGGCCACCGCAATGTCGCTCGCCGGTGCCGGCGCTCGAGTACTGCTCGCGGACCTTGACGCCGAGCGCGGAGAGGCGATCGCCGCGACGCTCGGAGGCGACGGCGCGTTCTGCCGGACCGACGTGACGTCGGAGGCCGACGCGGCCCGGGCGGTCCAGACCGCGCAGCAGCGCTTCGGTGGGCTGCGCGGCCTCGTCAACTGCGCCGGCGTGGTCGTGTCTCGGCGCGTGCTTGGACGCGACGGAGTGCACGACCTCGAGTCGTTCATGCGCGTGCTCGCAGTGAACGTGGGCGGCACCTTCAACATGACGCGCCTCGCCGCCGCGGCGATGGCCGACGGCGAGCCCGACGAGGGCGGCGAGCGCGGAGTCGTGGTTTGCACGGCCTCGGTGGCAGCGTTCGACGGTCAGATCGGCCAGGCGGCCTACGCCGCCTCCAAGGGCGGTGTCGCGGCGATGACGCTGCCGCTCGCGCGCGAACTGGCCGGCCACGGCATTCGCGTGGTGTCAATCGCGCCGGGCATCTTCGACACCCCGATGCTGGCCGGGATGCGCGCCGACGTGCGCGAGTCGCTGGGCGCCGCGGTGCCGTTTCCACCGCGCCTGGGACGCCCGGATGAGTACGCCGCGCTGGTGCTTCACATCGCGGCCAACGCGATGCTCAACGGCGAGACGATCCGGCTCGACGGCGCGCTGCGGATGGCGCCGAGGTAGACGCCGGCCGAAGGCCTGCGCGCTCGAGCGCGCCCGGTCGCGGCAGCGCGGATCAGACTGCGCGCGCAGCGTCGACGATCAGCGCCACGCAATGTTCGATGCGAAATCGCGTCGAGTCGACGACCAGGTCGTAGAGCGACGGGTCGGTCACGTCGCGGCCGTAGAAGCGCCGGATCCAGGCGGCGCGCGGGCCGTCGTTGTCGCGCTCCTGGTCGCGCGCCTGCTCGCGGGTCAGACCGTAGGCCTGCGCGGCCTGTGCGATGCGGGCTTCCAGCGGTCCAGTCAGCCGCACGCGAAGGACATTCGGGTGGTCTGCGAGCACGAGCATCCCGGCCCGGCCCAGGATCACACTCGAGCCAGACGCGGCGTAGCGGCGGATGATCTCCTCGGTTGCCACGCGAAAGGCGGGGTCGTCAGGGATCTTGGCGACCTCCACGCTCTCACCGCCGTAGAGCCCGCCGATCGTCATGAAGGTGCCGAGCAGCCGTTCGAGGAAGCCGGGCTGAACCGCGTCGCGGCTCTCGGCATCGGCCAGCGGGACCGCCAAGCGCTCCGCCACCTCGAGTGGGATCGCCCGATCAAGGAACGGCACGTCGAGCGCCGTTGCGACCGCTTGACCCACCTCGGCGCCGAGCGCGCCGTAGGCGGCGGAGATCGTGACAAGTGCCAAAGCGTCTCGCTAGCGCGGTACAGAGCGGTCGTTTCCACGCGCAGCATAGAGGCTGGCTCTCCGGCGAGCACAGCGAGGAGAAGCCGGGGCGGCGGCGAAGACCTGCGACGATGCGTAGAGCAGCGCCGTTGTGCCGGCGCTGCTCCACGGGCCATCGCTCTCGCTCCCGTCCCGGCGGACGATAACCGTTGCCGACACCGATTGCGAACGGGAACCGGCAGACCCCAGATGAAGATTCCCACCACCGCCACCGCGCTAGCCACCGCGACGGCAGTTGCCGCGATGCTGGCCGCCTGCGGCTCAAGCACGCCCGCGACAGTCACGCTCACACAGACCGGGCCGGCCGCCACAACGTCGAGCAGCACGTCCACCCCGACGAGCACCGCGAGCGCGTCGCGCAGCTCGACGAGCGCCACGAGCACGAGCGTGACGACGAGCTCCTCCGCCGTGGCCACGACGAGCACCACCGCGAGCACGACTTCCAGCGTGGCGAGCACGACCTCGACGACCCGCACCCAGACAGGCCCCGCCTTCGTCGGGACCAATCCGAGCAGCGGCGCCGCGGTCGGCCACGACCTGGCCGCGGCGATCGCAGTCCTGGCGCGCTCCGGATACCTTCCCCTCAGCACGGCCAGCTACGAGGCCGGCGACACGCTGCGAGTGCTGATCGGCCACCGCTCAGGCACATCGAGCGAGCGGGCGTTCTTCTTCGATCAGACGATCTACCTCGGTACGGATGCGTCCGTCCCGAGCCAGCAGATCAGCGTGCTCGCACAGAACGACACCGAGGTCACGCTCGGCTACGGGATCTATCGCTCGGGCGCGTCCACGCCGAGCTCCCAGCGGCGCGTGCGCTTCGCGCTCGACATGGGCCAGCTCAGCCCCCTCGACGCGCTGCCGAGCGTCGCTGAGCGACGGTAGCCGTCGAGGCACAAGCTCGGGACCGCGCTCGTCCGTCGATCAGGCGGACACGCGGCGGCCACGCCAGGCGGTGGGGGTACCGCCGCTCGGGGACTACGTGGCGCCGGTCGCGCCGGTCGCGCCGGTCGCACCGCTCGCGCCAGTGGCGCCAGTGGCGCCGGTGGACCCGGTCGAGCCGGTCGCCCCGGTCGGCCCGGTGCTTCCGGTGCCGCCGTTCGGCGTGGAGGAGGTCCACTGGACGGGTATCGGAGTGAGCGCCAGCAGTGCCGGCCAGCTCGACGCGTCCGCGACGCCGGTCGCCGGCAGGCCCCGCGAGATCTGGAAGGCCTCGAGCGCGGCCTGGGTGGCGGCGTCGAAGATTCCGCTGGTGGGCGTCTGTGGCTCCGCGGCGGCGAGGTACTCCTGTAGCCAGACGACCTGGTCACCGCGCGAGTGCAGGCTGAGCGCGGGCCACGCCCGATCGACGGTGACCGGCGTGAGGTCGGTGAGCGGAGAGTTCAGGGCACCCCACATCGCCGCGCTCGCCGACTGCCAATCCCACCATGAGAGGCCCGGTGCGCCGTAGGCGGCCGCAACCTGGCGGAAGCGCTCGATCTGCGACACCGGGACGCCGCCGTACAGCTGACCGAGCGGCACGATCGGCCGCCCATAGATGCGATTCTGGACGACCGTGTGGGCGTATGCGACGTCCGGGCTGTCGCCAATCGCGTGCCAGTAGATCTGGGGCACGTCGTACTGCGCGCCTCCGGGTCCCAGGAAGACCGAGTAGGGCACCGACTCGTGGTAGTCGACGTAGGGGAACGAGGCGAGACCGATCGGGTAGCTCGTGCCGAGACCGGCGCGCAGATCCTGCATGTAGGTCTGCGCCGCCGCGTATCTGCCGTCGTATTCGACCTCGGCATCGATCACCAGGCAGTCCGCTCCCGCCCTCACGGCGCGAATCCCGAGCGCGGCCTCCTCGGTCGGGTGGCTGCCGTAGACGTACTGCCAGGCGCAGATGTTGAGGCCGAGAGAGTGGACCTCCGCGACCAGCTGGGGGCTGAACTGTGACCAATAGTTCGAGCCGCCGTCCGAGCTCTTGACATAGAGCGTCTTGATCCCCGCCGCCTGCGCCTGAGCCGCGATCTTTGTCACCTGTCCGCCATCTGAGGCACTGAGGTACCAGATCCACATGCCCGGCGAATCGAACGCCGAGCTCGCGGGCGTCGCCGTCGGCGCCACGATGGTCGGGGCGCGTGGTGGCGCCGGCGCCGCGAGCACCGCAATCGGCCCGTAGGGGCTCGACTTGATCTTCGCCGACGCGGCGATGTAGATGCGCCCGCTGGCCGCCCCCGACGGGATCGTCACGACGAGGCCGTGGTTGGTTGGTCGCAGCCGGGCGCCGAGCAGCTTCTGACGCGCCGAGCTCGCGCGGGCGACGGGGAAGTAGACGGTCAGACCCGGTTTCAGGTTGTGGCCGTGGAAGACGAGCTCGCCGCTGATCTGGACGACGTGCGGATTCTTGACGCAGACCGTCCTGCGCACCTTGTAGCAACTCGCCCGCGTGATGATCGGCGTTGCGACGTGCTGGGTCAGCGCTGAGGCCGGCTTCTTGGTCGTCGCCTTCGCAGGGGCCGGCTTGGGCGGCGGCTTCTTGGCGGGAGCGGTCTTAGCCGGCGTCGTCGCGCTCGGCGTCGTCGCGGTCGGCGCCGATGCTCCACCGGTCGAGGAGTCGGCCTGCGCCGAGGTCGCACACGCCGCGAGCGCGACCAGTGCGATTGCGAGATGCCGGAGTATGCGCGTGGAAGAAGTCATCAGACGATGCCCGTTCGGGGGCCCCCAGATGAGCTGAACACGCCAGACTCGGAGACGTCGCGGTAACGGCGCAGCCCTCCCCCTTCTTAACGGCCCCAACGCAAACTGCCTGAAGAGCGTAGCGCCGCGCTGAAACATTCGTCTCAGGGCGAGCGCGTCAGGGCCGCCTTGCTAGCCGCCGCCGCGCAGTCGCCGCCACAGACTGGGCCTCGCCGGCTGCGTTGACTCCCAGTCCTCCTTCAGCGGCAGTCTGCCGGCGGCGCGAGCGCGCATCACGCAGGCCGTGTGGGCGTGGCGGCGGAGGCTGTGGTCTCCCTCGGGGAAGAGCAGCATGTGCTCCGAGAGCGCCGGTAGGTGGCGCTCGCAGATCGGGCAGCGATAGGTCGCAGGCTTGCGGTTCGCCGCCGGGCGGACCTCCCACCAGGCTGCAGCCGGCAGGCTCACGACCGCGCGCGGGCCGAGATCGAAGGAGTTGGCGAACGTCTCACAAATAGACTCGTCGGCAGAGCATGGCAGCCCGCAAGCGCATAATCCCCTCCTCCGCGCGCCCGGCGAGCCTGGCCTCGGCTGAGCAAGCGGCGGTCGACTACGGCGTCAGCGATCAGCCGGACTGGCGAACGGTGGCGTGGCGCAGCCACCTGCGCGCCGTCACCGTCGACACGCGGCGCGTTCATCTCGTCGACCTCGGCTCGGGAGCGGGGACTCCGGTGCTGTTCGTTCATGGCCTCGGCGGCCGCTGGCAGAACTGGATCGAAAACGTCCCCCGGCTCGCGCAGAGCCGCCGGGTGGTGGCACTCGACCTGCCGGGCTTCGGTCGCTCGCAACTGCCGACGGCACCGATCTCGATCGCCGGCTACGCCGCCGTGCTCGACCGGATCTGCGACCTGCTGGAGCTCGAGTCGGTCGTGCTGGTCGGCAACTCGATGGGCGGCGCGATCGCCGTCGAGACGGCGGTGCGATTCCCCGGGCGCGTCAAGCGGCTCGTGCTGGTGTCGGCGGCGGCGATCTCGATCAGGGATTTCAACCCCGCTCCGGCCGCGGCGCTGATGTCGGCGATCTCTCACACGCCGCTCGGGACGACCTCGGGCGTGCGCTCGCTGCTCGGCCGCCGGCGTGCACGCCACCTCGCGTTCGCCGCCCTCGTTCGCCATCCGACCAGGATCCGCACCGACACGCTGTGCGAGCTGGTGGGTGGTCGCGGCGCGGCGGGGCTCGTCGGCGCGATGGCGGCGATGATCTCCAACGAGCTTCGCGGTGAGCTGCCGGAGATCACCGCGCCGGCGTTGATCATCCATGGCCGAAACGACATGCTCGTCCCGGTCGCCGACTCCGTCTGGCTGAGCGAGCAGATCCCTGGCGCGGCGCTCGAGATCTTCGAGGACACGGGGCATCTCGCGATGCTCGAGCGCCCGGTGCACTTCAACGATCTGCTGCTGCGCTTCGCGTCGGCGTGATCAGGCCGCGGGGCGCAGTGGAACAGACGTGTCGGCGCGATCGCGGTTGCTGAAGTCCGGGCCGTCGCAGATCGGCGCCGCGCCCTGTGGCAGCACCAGCGAGAGCTCGTCGAGCAGGCCCACGCTGTCGGCCGACAGCGTCACCGTGACGCCGATCGTCTGGCTGCAGGCGTCGAACGCAAACACCGCATGATCGACGCCCGCGAGCGTGTACTCGAGCTCCCAGACGTCCACGTCGCCGGGGACCACGACGTGCCCGAGGGAGCCCTCGGCGACGCCCGCCTGGTTGCGCAACCGCGCCGCGAGCGCGAGCATGCGCGCCTGCGGCGTGCCGCCGGCGGGGGCGCTCGCCTCGATCTGCTCGGAGTCGGCCGCCTGTGTTGGATTGACGAACCCCGCGATCGCGGTTCCGTGCGGGCCCGCCAGCAGTTGGTCGCTGTATCCGGACGGCACGAGCGCGACGAGGCTCGCGCTACGGTAAGGCTCATAGCGCAGAGCACCGCTGGGGGCGTCGATCACCAGGTGGGTCACGAGCACCGCGGCCGCGACGGCGATCAGGCAGACCAGCAGTCCGCGCCAGCCGAGGATCGGCTGGCGCTTGAACTGGCGCGCCCCGCAGTAGGGGCAGCGCGCGCTTGCCGCGTTGATCTCGACGGAGCAGGTGCGGCACACTCGCGTGCGCGGCTCCTCGACTGTCAGCTCCTCGGTGCTCATCGCGAGCTGCGAACTGTACGGACGACCGTCGCGAAGTGCGACCGGCCGCAGATTCAACGCGTACGATGGGCGCAGTGGGGAGCCTCTCGAAACGAACGGCGGCGCGCGCGGCGCTCGCCGCGATGCTGGCGGTCTTGTGGTCGTGCGCCAGCGCCTCCGCAGCGGCGGTGCCGGTGCTGATGACCTACATCACCGATCTCGACAAACCCGCTCCGCAGGTGTGGGTTTCGGCAATCGGCGGCAGCTCCCCGATCGACCTCGGGCCGGCGAGCAGCGCGCTGATCAGCCCCGACGGCGAGCAGGTCGCGGCGATCAGCATCCAGAAGGGTCAGACGGTGAAGGCGTCCACCCTGTGGCTGTATTCGACCAGCGGCGGCCCGCTCCCGGGGACGGTCGTCCAGAGCCCGCAGTTCATGCAGCTGCTGGCGTGGTCACCCGACTCCAAGCTGATCCTGGTCAGCGTGGGCGCGAGTCCCGCGCAGCTGAGAGTGATCAACGTGGCCACCGCCCAGAGCCGCACGATCGCGACCGGCGTGATCGACGGAGCCAGCTTCGCTCCCGGCACCTCCGACCAGGTCGTGTACGCGCGTGCGGCCGTGAACACGACCCGCGTCAACATCTACACCACCTCGGCGAGCGGCACGCACACCAGTCAGCTGACCAACGACGGACTCAGCGAATACCCGCTGTGGGGGCCAAACGGCATCGTCTACTCGCGCGAGACGCTGCGACCCAAGAACCCCTACCCGGCGCTGCAGCTGTGGTTCATCGGCGCGCGCGGCGGCACCGCGCGCCGCTTGACCGACATTGCGGTCAAGCCGCAGGTGGAGGGACTGACGCCAATCGCCTTCTCGGCGGACGGCAAGCACCTGCTGGCGAACTTCGTCGGACCTCAGGGCTCGGACCAAGCCGAGGCCTACGCCGTGGATCTCAGCGGGCCCAAGGCGGCCGCTCCGCGCAATCTCACCGGTCAGAGCAACGGCAGCATCGGTGACGCCATCTCGGCCGACGGCAAGACGATCCTGTTGACGAAGGGCATCGCCGACAACCTGGCGCCGCTGTCGATCGAGACGATTCCGTGGGCGGGCGGAAAGCCGAAGCCGGTCATTGCGCAGGGCGCCTACGCGAGCTGGGATCTGTAGCGCGCCGGCTCGCTTGGCGAGCTGCGCTCACGGCTGCGGCCAGCGGCCGTTGCGCTCGAAGTAGCTCCTCGCCCGCTCCTCTGCCTCGCGCGCGCTGTCGCCCTCGACGCCCAGCCGGTAGAGCCAGGCGATCAACCAGCTCGCGATGCCGGCGCCGATCAAGCCCGCGCCGCCGATCAGCGAAGTCTCCGTACCGAAGCACATCGCGACCGCCCCGGCGAGCACCGTCAGCGCCGGAATCCCGTGGCGCGTGAAGCGCAGCAGTGGCGGCGTCGGCGTCGGTTGCGCGGCCGCCGCCGGAGGCCCATGCTCGCGCGCGGCAGGACGCAGCGGCCGCAGCGGTCGGGCGCGGGCGGGGCCGCGCGTGACGTGCGGACGAACGCGCTTGGGGAGCTTGGAATCCATCCGCTACGAGGCTACCCCACCGCAACCACCAATACTCCGCTCTCAGTATCGACGCGACGGCGCCGACCACGCCACCCCAAGAAAGCCGCCGCCATCTAACCGAGCGCCGAAAACGACGCGTCGCGGCCTGCGAAGCCGAGCCCCAGAGCGCCGGCCCTCGCGCTCGCCGAGACCAGCGATACACCGAACGGCAGATCGCTCAGCGCCCGCGAGCAGCTCGTCCCCTGGCGCGCCGCGGCCAGCGCCGTCGCGGACACCGGCACGCCGGCCAGCTCCAGCCCGCTGATCTCGAAGCGAATGCTCGTGCGCGAGGCGTAGGGCCGAAGGCGAACCTCGGCGGCGCGTCCGTGTGGCGGCAGCAGATCGATTCGGCCCGGGAAGAGGACCACGCGCGGGTTGCGAGTGAGCGTTGCGAGCAGGCCGTGCGGAAGGGAGTCGATGCAGGCGGGCGTGGCGAGCAACTCGCGCACACCTGCCGCCGGCAGCTTCGCCTCGACGCTCAGCGAGCCGATCGCCCCCTGCAGGCTCGTGACGGCGCTCAGATGCACGTCGCGCAGCGTCCCGCTCAGGGTCAGCGGCGGCAGGCCGTCGATCCGCGCTCCGGCCGCGCTGACGCTGACCGCGTCGAGCTTGCCGCGGACGATCTGCGCCAGCAGCGGCGTCGAGCCGAAGCCGATCTTCGGCGAAACGCCGATTCGCGCGGAAACCGCATGCGCGAGCGCGTCGCCGATCAGCTTGCGGGCGACGAGTTCGCCCGCAACCAGAGGGATCGCGAGAAACGCCGCGAGCATGAGCAGGCGGCGCAGGATCGGGAAGAGCAACAGCGTGCGACCGTTTTCTGGCTCGACCACACCTTTTCCTGCACCGCTTCCAGGCCCGCGCGCGTCGCGAGCGCGTGGAGCGGTCGGATTCGAGCGTCAGTCGTTGCGCAGGATCGGCCCGGTCTGCACGACCTCGAAGGCGCTGCCGGGGACCGTCTTGAGCGTGTCGAGCGCGTCATCGTTCCAGCGCGGGTCGGTCGCACCCTGGAAGTACCACGGGCTGCCGTTGTCGGCGAGGATCAGGCCGTAGGTCTTCATCGCCCGCAGGATGATCCGCGCCACGCGCGGGAAGCGCGCGATGTCGAAGCTCGCCTTGAGGCGCAGGCGCAGACCCATCGGAGGAAGGTCGGGGTCAGTCGAGCTCGAGGCGAAATGCGTCGCCGGGTGGATGAAGCCGGCCTGCGTGGTGGGCGCGGTGAAGCGGATCGCGTGGTCGATGTAGCCGCGCTCGATCTCGTCGTAGCGGATCAGGCCCGCGAAGATCGGCAGGCCCGCGGCGTCGGCCGAAGTCCAGCCGTTGGGCCGCAGCTTGTTGGAGCGCAGGTTGAACACGGCCCCCGAGGCCGCGTTCCAGGAGCCGTCCGCGTTGGGCTGGGCTGAGTAGAGCTCATAGAGCCTGCAGGCACCGGACTGCAGGACGAGCACATGGCGATCGCCGGTCGAGCTCGCGCCGCCCTCGATCGGAGCGCCCGGCGGGATCGGATAAGGGCCCTTGTCGGACTGGGCGCCGTAGGCGGTGAAGTGGATGGGGACCTTCGGCTGGCTCGCCGGCACGACCGCGTAAGGGATGCCGTAGGTGAGGTTTGAGCCGAAGTCGGGGTGCAGGTAGCCCGCGGCGCCGATCGAGGCGATGTAGGCGCTCGAGAGCGGGCTGACCGGCAGCTTGGAGATGTTCTCGTGCCAGGCGTTGTTGGCCGGGAACACCTTGCAGCCGCCGGTGCCGCTGCCGTAGGGGTAGGACGCCGCAGCGACCGCCACCGCTGCTCCGGCCAGCAGCAGGACTGCTCCGACGATCAGCACGCGGAGGCGGCGCATCGCCCTAGATCGTCGCAGGCCGCGTGGCGGCGCTAGGCGGGTGTTCGAGTGTCTGGCTGCCGAGCAGGGGCTGGCGCGCGATCCGAGCGGCGTTCTCAGCCGAGCGGCTGGCCGCCGGCGAAGTCCCGGTCGAAGGTCGCTTGAACGCCTGCGACCACGGCCGCGATCGTCGTCTCGACGCCCAGCTCGCGGTTGTATTCGAGCGACGCCGTGGAGAAGTTCTCGGAGCCGAGGAAGAGGCGCGCGCCGTCGGCTTCAATCAGCTTGGCGTGTATGTAGAGGGCCGCGCTGGGCGCGTAGCGGCGGACCGCTACCCCGGCCGCCCGGAGCGCCGCCAGCGCGGCGGAGTAGCTCGGATCCGCGCTCATCACGAGCCTCACGGCGACGCCGCGGCGGGCAGCCGCCACGAGCGCATCCTCGATCGGCGTGCTGTCCATCTCCTCGGCCTCGACGCGCAGGCTCGAGCGAGCAGTGTCGATCAGGCGCAGCAGCGCCGCCTGCGAACCGGGCGACCAGAGGAGATCACCGACACCGGGCTGGGCGGCGATCGGGCGCCCCACCCAGTCCGCGGCGAAGGTCGCCGCGATCGCCCGGATGTCGGCGGGCTGCGTGTCGATCAGCGCGAAGTCACGCGTCGAGGAGTAGTAGCGGCGCTGCAGGTTGAGCGTCATGATCGCGGCGCTCGTGGCGTCGATCACGACCGACTTCTCGTGCGTCAGGTCGAACTCGCCCGACGCCCAGCGCACCTCGACCCCGTGGCTCGCCAGGTAGGAGAAGGCCGGCTCGTTGAGCGAGCGGTCGTAGCTGCCGCCGTCGAGGATCACCTGCACACGCACGCCGCGCGCCGCGTCGGCGGCGAGGTCCTGCTCGGCGACCGCGTCGGAGAGCTCATACATCGTCATCTCGACGCTGTGGCGCGCAGCGGTGATCAGGCGGTAGATCGGCGCCGGACCGGCGGAGGGCTCGACCACGAGCGCGAGCTGACCGCTGCCGGCGACCGCCGTCGCCGCGGACGCCGCCGCGAGCGCAAGCGCGAGGACGAGCGTGGAGGCGAGCGCGAGCCGGGTGGCGAGCCCGGCGAGATTCGGTGGATCCGTCATCCGCACGCGTTTGGATTGCCGATCGCTCGCGAGCACCGTGCGTGATACTGGCACCCAGATGAGCGACGCGGTCCAGATCTTTGCCGAGCACGCGCCCGATTACGACGCGCTCCGCCGGCGGCTCGTCCCGGGGCTCGACGCCTTCTACGGCACCGCGGCCGGACTGCTCGCGCTGCGGGGAGGACCACTCGCGCGAGTGCTCGACCTTGGAGCGGGTACGGGGATCCTCAGCGCGCACGTCGCGCGGCGCCACCCCGACGTGGAGCTCGTGCTGCTGGACGGAGCGGCACCGATGCTGGCCGAGGCGAAGCGGCTGTTGGCCCCGCGCGAGGTTCGGCTGATCGTCGCGGACCTGCGCGACCCGCTGCCGGATGGCCCGTTTGACGCCGTCGTGTCGGCGCTGGCGATTCATCACCTGGACGACGAGGCCAAGCGTGAGCTGGACGTGCGAGTGCTCGACGTGCTGCGGCCGGGCGGCGTGTTCGTCAACGCCGAGCAGGTGCGGGGCCCCACGGCTTGGCTCGAGGAACGCCAGCGAGCGGGCTGGCTCGAGGCCTGCCGGCAGGAGGGCGCGAGCGATCAGGAGCTCGCGCGGGCTCTCGAGCGGATGGCCGCGGACCGTCACACCGACACCGACACCCAGCTCGGCTGGCTGCGCGACGGCGGCTACAGCGACGTCGACTGCTTCTACAAGCGCTGGCACTTCGCGGTCCTCGCGGGCTGGCGTCCGCAGGCACGCTGAGCGCCGCGTTCGCTGGCGCCAGCCGCGCCGGCGCCGCCGTGGCGACACCCCGCCGGCGCGGCTCGCTAGTGCTCCACGCTGAAGTGGACGGTCTTCGGCGCGGCGCTCGAGCCGCGCAACGCGATCGTCGCCGTGTAGCTCCCAACCGCGAGCGCCTTGCCGGCGAGCAGCCTGATCGAGAGACTGTTCACCCCTGTCTTGCCGGCAAACGAGATCGAGCCGACCGTCCTCGTCTTCGGCGCGGTGCTCAGCCGACGGATGATCTTCACGACGATCGTCGCCGGAGCGGACAGCGTGACCGCCAGCGTGAAGCGCCTGCCCGTGTGAATCGGCGTCGCGGGCGTCGTCACCTTGGTCACGCGTGAACCGACGGCGACGCGCAGCGGCGCGAGTGGGGTCGTCGCCGAGGTCCAGGCCGGATCCGAGCTGTCGGCCAGCGGGTCGTTGGTCAGGTTCGTCGCGCTGGCGGGGAATGTGCAACTCGCCGCGGTGCAACCGGCGGAGATCGCGTAGATGTCGCCGGTGGTCTTTCCGGCCACCTGCTGGTGGGCGTCGAAGACGATCTTGGAACCGGCGAACCGCGCCTGGCCGAACGTCCAGCCGGCGGGCTGTGCGATCAGCTCGGTGACCGGCTTCTGACCGGGGAGGCCGGCCACCGGCGTGGCGTAGATGCCGGTGGCGGGGAGGTAGGGATCCACCATCAACAGCGTGGCGCCGTCGGTCGACAGCGCCAGCGAGGTCGGTCCGCGGCCGCCCGAGCTGACGAATTCGTTGTCGTAGACCACGACGCGGGCATTGAGGTCGGATAGCGCGCCGAAATGGACGGCGTATTGGCATGACGCCTGCTCCACGTTCTGCGCGTTCAGCACGTAGAAGCCGCAGCCCTGGGACTCGACCCAGGCCGCGAGTGTGGGGTCGGCCGGGTCTGGAGCGCCGTCGAAGCCGGCCGCGGGCTCGGCCTCGCTGTCGGTATCCGACCACTGTGTGACCGTGGCGTTTGCGGCGAGCGGACGTTCGACGAGCGCGGTCGCCGGCGTCCCGGTCGAGCTTGGCATGATGCCCGTGTAGAGCGAGGAGCCGAAGATCTCCTGGCCATCCGCGGTGACTCGCGGCTGGCGCTCGTAGTAGGCGGCTGCGGTTGCGGGCGCTGCGGGTGGGGCGAGCTCGGTGAGAGTCCCCTTGCTCAGCTCAAAGGTGCCCGAGCAGTCGGCACCGCAGGCCGCCGGCAGGCTCGGGGCGGCGAAGGCGCTGGTCAGCCCGACGAACAGGACGGTCGTGCCGCCGTTCTGGAACACGTCGGGTTCGGACAGCGTCCCCGACGGCAGTGGGGAGGCGAGCTTGGGCGAAGTCGGCGCGATCAGTTGGTGGGGATCGCTGCCGTTGTCGTTCATCGCCCAGATGGCGCCGCTTGCACTCCAGACGACCTGCCCGGCGCTGGCCGCCGACGCAACCGCCATCCCGCCGAGCGAGAACAGCGCCGCAAGAGCGCAGATCAGCGCGAGCACGGCACCTCGCCCCCGCCGCAGCGCGCTCGCACGCAGTTCCGGCATCATCGGGCGAGCTTAGCGGCTGCCTGTGCCGTGAGGAGGCGGTCGCCCGCGGGCGAGGGGCCGGCCAAGCCGAACCCTGCGCCGCAGGCGGTTGATGGGCGAGACCGGCTTGCGCTTGGCGGGCGAGAGGGCCGGGCGACTCAAGCGGTACCGGAGAGGCACCGATAGGCAAAGCGATGAGACACGCGGCTCGACGCCAGTCGACCGCACGCGAAGACAAACGACGCGCGATCAAACGAGAGACCGCTCGCCTGTTCGCGAAGTACGCGGTCATCAGCCTCGTCCCCGTCTGCGCGCTGGGAGCGGCTCTCGCTGTCGGCGTGCAAACCGGAGCGCACCAGCGTGAGCTCGCTGAAGGGAAAGCCGAAGCCCTGCTGGTCGCGCAGAGCGCGATCGAGCCGCTGCTCTCCGCACGGCCGATCACGCAGCTCGATTCCTACGAAGCGAGCCGTCTGCGCCAGGTGGCGGCCAGCGCTGTGGGCGGCGCCAGCACGGACGTGCTGGCACTGCGGGTCCGCAGCCTCGCCGGCCGAATCGTCTTTGCCGACGCCGGCTCGCGCCTGGCAAGTCCGCCCGGCGCGGCGCTCGAGGCCGCCCACGGCAGCACTGTCGCCCGCCTCGCAACCTACAACGGCGACACCAAGGCCGGCGGCCCGAGCGGACCGGCGGTGGTTGAGGTCTACGAACCGCTGATCAGCGGTGGCCAGAGAGTCGGCGTGCTCGAAATCGATCTGCGCGAGGCGCCGATCAGTGCGCAGGTGGCGACGAGCGTCGAGAACCCCTACCTCGGCATGGGCATCGGCCTGGCCCTGCTCTACCTGTCCCTGCTGACGATCATCGCGTCGGTCAGTCGCGGGCTGCGCCGCCAGCTGACGCTGAATTCGCTCCAGGCGGAGCGGCTGGCGCTCAGCGAGCGCCCACACCGCCTGCTGTTCGAGCACAACCCCCAGCCGATGCTGGCCTACGAACGCGAGACACTCCGGATCGTCGCCGTCAGCGACTCGATGATCGCCCGCTACGGCTACTCGCGCGAAGAACTGCTCTCGATGACGATTCGTGACCTGACACCGAGCCAGGACCTTGCGGCTCTCGATCGCTACCTGGCAACGGCGCACGGCGGCACGCTGCATGGACGGGTGAGCCGCCCGTGGCGTCATCAATACAAGGACGGCACGATGATCGACGTCGAGATCACGAGCGACGACCTCGTGCTCGACGGCCGTGCCTGCCGGATCGTGCACAGCCTCAATATCACCGAGAGCAATCGGGCATTCGCCGAGCTGGGCGTCGCGCGCGACGCGGCGGTCGAGGCCTCGAACACGAAGTCGGCGTTCCTGGCCAACGTCAGCCACGAGGTCCGCACGCCGATGAGCGGCGTGATCGGCATGACTGAACTGCTGCTGGAAACCGAGCTGACCGATGAGCAGCGCTCCTACGCCGAGCAGGCGGTGCGCTCCGGTGAGCAGATGATGGCGATCATCAACGACGTGCTCGACCTGTCGCGGATCGAAGCGGGCCAGTTCGAACTCGACATCACGGACTTCGATCTGCGCGAGACGATCGAGCAGGCATGCTCCGTCGCCGGCCTGCAGGCCAAGTCCAAGGGCCTCGCGCTCGATCTGCAGTTCGGCAAGGCCGTACCCCAGCAGGCACGCGGAGACGGCAGGCGGATCCGTCAGATCCTGCTGAACCTGGTCTCCAACGCGGTCAAGTTCACGGCCGAGGGAACGATCGTCGTTCGCCTCGACTCGCTCGCGCAGGCCAACGGCGATGCCCGCCTGCGCGTCGAGGTGTCGGACACCGGGATCGGGATCGACCCTGAGGCGCTCGAGCGGGTGTTCGAGCCGTTCACGCAGGCTGACGCCTCGACGACGCGCAACTACGGCGGCACCGGCCTCGGCCTCGCGATCGCGCGCGAGCTGACCGAGCTGATGGGCGGCACGATCGGCGCCGCCAGCGAGCCCGACCAGGGGAGCACGTTCTGGTTCGAGGTTGATCTGAGCGCACCGATCGCCCGCAGCGAGCAGCCCTCACGGCCGCGCGAGCGCCTTCACGCCGTCGCGCCGCGGCCAGGCTCGCCGGCGCCGCTCGTGCTGGTCGCCGAGGACAGCCCCGTGAACCAGATCGTCGCCGTTCGCGCGCTCGAACGCTGCGGCTGCCGCGCGGCGGTCGCAAACGACGGCGCGGCGGCGCTGGACGCGCTCGCCAAGGGCCACTTCGATGCCGTGCTGATGGATTGCCAGATGCCCGGCGTGGACGGCTACCAGGCCACCGCCGAGCTGCGGCGGCGCGAACACGCGGCCGGCGAAGGGCACACACCCGTGATCGCGATGACGGCGAGCGCGATGGAGGGAGACCTCGAGCGCTGTCTCACCGCGGGGATGGACGACTACATCAGCAAGCCGATGCGATACCACGTGCTCGTCGACACGCTCCGCCGCTGGGTTCCCGCACTCGGCGAGACCGTCGGCCACGCCGCCTGAAGCCTGGCCGCGCCGGCGATCGCTGCGGTTCTGAGACCTCCTGGCCGCGCGATGCCTAACATGGCGTTCGTGCAGCTGTGGACGTGCGAATGATTGAGGCGCTACTCGTCGCGAATCGCGGCGAGATCGCCGTTCGTGCCTTTCGCGCAGCCAACGAGCTCGGCGTGCGCAGCATCGCGGTCTACGTCCCGGAAGACCGTGACTCCGTGCATCGCCTGAAGGCGGATGAGAGCTACGAGATCGGCGCTCCGGGGCACCCCGTCAGCAATTACCTCGACGCGCAACTGATCGTCGATCTGGCGGTCACCGTCGGCGCCGACGCGATCTATCCCGGCTATGGCTTCATGGCCGAGAACCCGGTGCTCGCCCGCTGCTGCGAGGCTGCCGGCGTTCGTTTCGTCGGTCCTCCGGCAGAGGTGCTCGGACTCGCCGGCGACAAGACGCGCGCGAGAGAGATCGCTCAGCGCGCCGGCGTGGGGGTGCTGAACGCCTCCGAGCCGGTGCGCGACGCGGCCTCGGCGGCCGCGGTCGCGGAGGCGCTCGGCTTTCCGCTGTTCGTCAAGGCGGCGCTCGGCGGCGGCGGACGCGGGATGCGTCTCGTCGAGTCGGCCGATGCGCTGCCCCGTGCGCTCGACGGGGCGATGCGCGAGGCGCTCGCCGCGTTCGGCGACGACACCGTCTACCTCGAGCAGGCGATGCTGCGGGCACGCCACATCGAGGTGCAGATCCTCGCTGACGCCGTCGGCGGAATAGTCCACCTGTTCGAGCGCGACTGCTCGCTGCAGCGCCGCCACCAGAAGGTGATCGAGGTCACGCCGGCGCCCAACCTCGACGCCGAGCTGCGCGAGCGGATCTGCCAGGCGGGTGTGGCGGTGGCCCGCGAGATCGGCTACCAGAACGCCGGCACCGTCGAGTTCCTGCTCGACTCGAGCGGCCGCTTTGCGTTCATCGAGATGAATCCGCGCATTCAGGTGGAGCACACGGTGACGGAGGAGACGACGGACGTCGACCTCGTGCGGGCGCAGATCCTGATCGCCGGCGGCGCGACGCTCGGGGATCTCGGCCTCTCGCAGGCCGAGATCCGCCAGCGCGGCGTGGCGCTGCAGTGTCGGGTCACGACCGAGAATCCGGCAAACGGCTTCCGGCCGGATGCGGGGCGGATCACCGCCTACCGCTCGCCGGGTGGGGCGGGCATCCGCCTCGATGAGGGCTCGGCGTTCGTCGGCGCCGAGGTCTCGCCATTCTTCGACCCGCTGTTGGTCAAGATCACCGCGCGCGGTCCCGATCTGCGCAGCGCAGCCGCTCGCGCGCGGCGCGCGGTCGCGGAACTGCGGGTGCGCGGCGTGAGCACCAATCAGAGCTTCCTGCGTGCGCTGCTGAGCCATCCCGACTTTCTCGCCGGCGAGGCACACACGACGTTCGTCGACGAGCACCCCGACCTGATCTCGGCCGATCCCGGCGCCGACCGCGCGTCACGGTTGCTTTCCAGGCTGACCGACGTGACGATAAACCGCGAACGAGACCCGCCTGCGGGCCTGATTGACCCACGCGCGAAGCTGCCGGCGCTGGTCGGTCAGCCGCCCGCGGGCTCCCACCAGCGGCTGCTCGAGCTCGGGCCGGCCGCGTTCGCGGCCGCGCTGCGCGCGCAGTCCGCGGTGGCGGTGACCGACACGACGCTGCGCGACGCCCACCAGTCGTTGCTCGCGACGCGCATGCGAACCTTCGACATGCTCGCCGCGGCACCCCATCTGGCGCGCCAGATGCCGGGACTGCTGTCGCTCGAGTGCTGGGGCGGTGCGACGTTCGACGTCGCGCTGCGCTTCCTGAATGAGGATCCGTGGAATCGCCTCGAGCAACTGCGCGAGGCCGTGCCCAACATCTGCCTGCAGATGCTGTTGCGCGGCAGCAACCTGCTCGCCTACTCGCGCTTCCCCGCCACGGTCGTGCGCGCGTTCGTCGCCGAAGCGGTCGAGAGCGGCGTCGACGTGATCCGCATCTTTGACGCGCTCAATGACATCGACGGGATGGCGCCGGCGATCGAGGCCGCGCTCGAGACGCCCGCGCTCGTCGAGGGCGCCCTCTGCTACACCGGCGACCTCTCCAACCCCGCCGAGCAGGTCTACACGCTCGACTATTACCTCCGGCTCGCCGAGGCGCTCGTGGCGGCGGGCGTTCACGTGCTCGCGATCAAGGACATGGCCGGGCTGCTGCGGGCGCCGGCCGCGCGAATGCTGGTCGGAGCGCTGCGCGAGCGGTTTGAGGCTCCCGTCCATCTGCACACGCACGACACCACGGGCGGCTCCCTGGCGACCTATCTGGCGGCGGTCGATGCCGGTGTTGACGCGATCGACGGCGCGGCGGCGCCGCTGGCGGGCATGACCAGCCAGCCGTCGCTCTCGGCGATCATCGCCGCTTTCGCCGGCACCGATCGCGAGCCGGCGATCGCGCTCGACTCGGCGCTGGCGCTCGAGCCCTACTGGGAGGCGGTGAGAGCGCTCTACGGAGCCTACGAGGCCGGGCTGCCCGCGCCGACCGGCCGCGTGTACCGCCACGAGATCCCCGGCGGACAGCTCTCCAACCTCCGCCACCAGGCGCTCGCGATCGGCGTCGGCAACCGCTTTGAAGAGGTCGAGGCTGCATATGAGCGCGCCAACGCGCTGCTCGGTCACATCATCAAGGTGACCCCGACCAGCAAGGTGGTCGGTGACCTCGCGATCTTCGCCGTGTCGGCCGGAATCGACTTCGACGAGCTCGAACGCTCTCCCGCGCGCTTCGACCTCCCCGATTCGGTGCTCGACTTCCTGCGCGGGGCGCTGGGTGCTCCGCCGGCCGGATTCCCGCAGCCGTTCACCGAGCGCGCGCTCAGCGGCCGTCCGAAGCCGCCGCCGACGCCGCCGCTCGAGCCGGCGACACTCGAAGCGCTGAGGCGGCCGGGACGCGAGCGTCAGCTGTTGCTCGCCGAGCTGATGTTTCCCGGGCCCCTGCGCGACTACCTGACGGCACGCGAGCGCCACGGCGACGTCTCGCTGCTGCCGACCGGCTCGTTCTTCTTCGGCCTGCGCGAGAGCGAGGCCTTGACGGTCGATCTCGCTCCCGGCGTGCGCGTGATCTTCGAGCTCGAGGCGATCGGCGAGGCCGACGAATACGGCGTGCGGACCGTGATGGCCCGCGTCAACGGCCAGCTGCGGCCGATCGACGTGCGCGACCGCTCGATCGAGAGCGCGATCGCCGAGATCGAACGAGCCGATCCATCGAATCCGGGCCACGTCGCCGCGCCGGTCATCGGCGCGGTCATCATCCAGGTGAGCGCCGGCGAGGAGGTCCGCGCCGGCGAGCCCGTCGCGGTGATCGAGGCGATGAAGATGGAGTCCACGATCACCGCCCCGATCAGCGGCCGCGTCGAGCGCGTCGCGATCGCGAGCGGCACGCGCGTCGAGCGCGGCGACCTGCTGCTCGTGCTCGCGCCGACGAGCGCCGGCGACTGAGCGCGATCGGGGTCGGGTGGGTGCATGCACCCACCCGTCGATCGGGTGCATGCACCCGATCGCGGATCGGCGCATGCGCCGATCCGAGAAGCCGGCTAGCGCACTGGCACAGCGCCGCCGGCGCGGATGCTCGAGATCGTCTCGGTTGGCGAGATCGCCTCGCCGTCCACGCGCAGCTCGATCAGCGCCGGACCTCGCGCGGCGAGCGCACGCTCGAAGGCGGGCATGAACTGCTCCGTGCGCTCGACCGCCTGCCCGTCGGCGCCGCAGGCTCGCGCGAGCGCCGCGAAGTCCGGGTTGCGCAGCCCGGTCCCCACAACCCGCCCTGGGTAGGCGCGCTCCTGGTGCATGCGGATCGTTCCGTACATCTCGTTGTTGACCACCACCACGACGATCGCCAGCCCCTCCTGCGCCGCGGTGGCAAGTTCGAGCCCGCTCATCTGGAAGCCGCCGTCACCGACGAAGCAGACCACCGGACGATCCGGATTGAGGAGCTTGGCGGCAACCGCCGCCGGCACGCCGTAGCCCATCGCCCCGCTCTCCGGCATCAGTTGGCTGCGGTAGAAGTGAAACGGCAGGAAGCGGCTCACCCAGGCGCCGAAGTTACCGGCGTCCGAAACCACGATCGCCTCGCCGGCGAGTCGCTGCGCGGCCTGAGCCATGACAAGCGCGAGGTCAAGCCGCCAGGATCCCGCCGGCGGCACGCTCCAGGCCAGGTAGTCGACGTGCGCCTGCGCGGTGCCCGCCGCCCAGGCGCTTCCATCGACCGGCTCGATCGCCGCAAAGAACGCCGCCGAGTCACTGACGAGAGCGAGCTCCGCCGTGAACACGCGGCCGATCTCGAGCGCCTGCGGGTAGACGTGGATCAACGCCTGCTCCGGGGTCGGCGACGCGATCAGCGTGTAGCCGGCGGTCGTGACGTCGCCGAGGCGATCGCCGACGACGAGCAGCACGTCCGCCTCGCGCGCGCGTCGCGCGAGCGCGGGGTCGGTGGACGTCGTCAGATGGCCGGCGTAGGAGCTCGAGCGGCTGTCGAGGTAGTCCTGGCAGCGAAAGCAGCAGACGACCGCCAGCCCCGAGGCCTCGGCGAACGCCTGCGCGCGCCTCGCGGTCTCGGCGCTCCAGCCGCCCCCGCCGATCAGCAGGAGCGGTCGCGTCGCGCGCGCGAGCCGCTCGCGAACGCCGGCGAGCTCACCGCTCGCGGGAGCGGCGAGCACCGCGCGATACGCGGGAGCGTCGGCGACGGCGGACTGCTGCGCGAGCAGATCCTCGGGTAGCGAGAGCACGACCGGCCCCGGACGGCCTGAGGTGGCGGTCTGGAAGGCGCGGCGCACGACCTCCGGGATGCGCTCCGCCTCGATGATCTGCTCGGCCCACTTGGCAAGCGGTGCGAACATCGCCACGAGGTCAACCTCCTGCAGAGCCTCGCGCCCCAGCTCGCCGCGCGGTACCTGCCCGACGAGGTAGAGCATCGGCGTCGAGTCCGCGTACGCCGTGTGCACGCCGATCGATCCGTGGGTCGCGCCCGGCCCGCGTGTGACGAAGCAGACCCCGGGGCGACCGGTCAGCTTGCCATAGGCCTCCGCCATGTTCGCCGCGCCGGCCTCGTGGCGCGCGTTGACGAAGCGGATCGGCGAGTCGTGCAGCGCGTCGAGCACGGCGAGGTAGCTCTCACCGGGCACGCCGAAGATCAGCTCGACGCCATGGCGCTCGAGCTGATCGACGAGGATCTGCCCGCCCGAGCGCGTCGGCGCGCGGGCGCGCTCCGGCGGTCCGCCGCTCACGAGCCCGGCGAGCTGATCGACCCTCACTTTGCGGCGTAGCCGCGCTCGGCCTTGCGGATGTGGCCGAGCTTCGCCAGCTGGGTCAGGCGACTGGAGACGGTCGAGCGGTTGAGATCGAGGCCCTTCGCCACCTCACCCGCCGTGCTGCCTGGACGCTTCAGGAGGAACTCGATGATGCTCGCACTCATATCGGCCTTGAGCGTGCGCGCCTCAGCGCGTCGCTTGCTTGCACGCCGCGCGGTGGCACGCCGCAGCGAGCGGGGCGCCACCGCGGCGATCGCCTCCTCATCGCTCGCGTGAGCCTCTTTGAGCTCGTCTTCGAGTCGCGCGAGGTGCTCGCGCAGTTCGGCCACCTGGGCTTCGAGCGTATCGATCGCCTGCTGGGTTCGAGGCATCGCTTCCCTCCCGTCAGAGTTGGTCGCGGAGCTGGACTACGATGGTTCCATGCTGGTCTTCGTAGCGAGCGTCCAAAACGAGCCCGAGGCCGAAATGATATGCGCGCGGCTGTCTGACGCCGGGATCACCGCCATCTGCAAGCGTGACATCGGCGCCGACGTCCCCCAGCTCGGCTCGAGCGGCAGCCGGGACGTCTACGTCGAGGCGGAGCTCGCTGCGCGCGCGCTCGAGGTCCTCTCGGTGGCCGAGTTCAGCGACGAGGAGCTCGCCGAGCTCAGCGACGCAGCGGGCAGGGCCGCTGGCGGCGAGTCCTCACCATCGCCTACGGACTCGCCCTAGTCGGTGTCGTACACAACCGCCGACGGGCGCCGGCAAGTGCTCGATGCGCTAGCCGCCGCCGCCGACCAGATCGGTCTCGCGGTGGCCTATCTCGGCGAGGCCTATGAGCAGCTCGACGAGTACGCCGCCGACCGCCTCGAGCAACAGCTGTTTCGACCCGTCCAGCTCGCCTACGGGCGCGCCAGGCGCGTCCACGCGGAGTTCGCGCAACGCCACGGGCTCCCGCGCCGCGCGTTTGAGCGCCAGCAGCCGCATGTCCGCGCACACGACGCCCGGGGCCTCATCGACAGCGCCGTGGAGGCGGTCGCGCGGGCGGACGGCGGCCTCGGCGGTCTGCAGGACTCGATGTTGCCGATCGAGGTGGGCGACGCTGAGCTGCGAGCCGGGCTCGAGCAGGTGCGCGTGTTGCTGGGCGAGGTGAGCGAGCGGGCACGCCAGCTGGAGCGAACGCTCGGGCGGTAGGCCGCGCGCGCGGCGCTCACCGAGCCGCGGCGCGTGCGGCGCTCACCGTCGCGAGCCGCGGGCGGCGCGACGCAGCGAGTCCGCCAGCAGCGCCACGACGCCGAGCGGAAGCACCCACCAGGCGGCGACGGTGCTCGTCGCGACCAGCGCCGTCGCGACGATCGCGCTAACGACGCCGAGCGCGACCACCCAGTCGTCGCCGACGACGAAGTCCCACGCGCCGCGCAGCACCGCGGTGATTCGACTCATCTGCCGCTCACCGTAACCGGCGCCTGGCCGCCCAGCGCGGAGCCCCGGCGGATCAGCGCCACGAAGCCAAGCGAGATCACGAGCAGCACCGGAACGATCACCAGCAGCGCCGCGTCGGCTCCGGGCCACGACGCCCCTGCCCCCTCTGCGCCCCAGAAGGTCCCAAACGACGTGAGCATCACGCCGACGGCAAACTTCATCGTGTTCTCGGGGACGCGCGCGAGCGGCGCGCGAATCGCGATTCCCGCCGCCGCGACGAGGCCGATCGCGACGGCGGCAGCGCCGGCGGCGAGCGGGATGCGGTGCTGGTTGGCGCCGAACGTCAGCACGATGAACGCGACCTCGAGCCCCTCGAGGAAGACGCCCTTGAAGGCGATCGTGAACGAGTACGGGTCGAAGCCGGCCGGCCGGCCGGCGTTGCGCGCCGACTCGGCCTCCTGCGCAAACGCGGCGGCTTCGTCGTGGAGCGCCTTCAGCCCGCCGGCGCGAAGGATCGCCTTGCGCAGCCACTGAAGCCCGAACACGAGCAGCAGGCCGCCGACGCCGACGCGCAGGACGTCGATCGGAAGCGAGGTCAGCGCCGGCCCGAGCGCCGCCACGAGTGCGGCGAGAACGACCGTCCCGAGGCCCGCGCCGGAAAGCGCCGAGGACCAGCTGCGCGTCGTGCCGACAGCAAGGACGATCGTCAGCGCCTCAACCGCCTCGACCGCGCAGGCAAGGAAGACGGACACGGCCAGGCCGAGTTCGGCGCCGCTCATCGGATCACGGCGGAAAGTGGGCGGGCAGAGTGCGTCATCGCGTGACTCGTGGTGCTGATTGTCTAGCAGAGCGCTCGCGCCCCGCGCGGTAACGGGGTGCTAACCGAGTTCGCGTGAGAAGGCGAGATAGTTACGCTGCCCATCACAGCAGTCTCGACTTCGAGGAGAAGACCGCCATGACACACGAGTCCTACAAGGCCTGGCTTGACGCGATGCCGATCGACGACGTGCGCCGGCGGATCGAACGACTCGAGCACAAGCTCTCGGACCTTCGCGTTCTCGAGCGCCTGCACGATGAGCACCACGGCGGCTGCGGTCCCGAGTCAGGAGCCGCAGAGCCCGCTGAGACCGACGAGCTCGGCGAGGCTGGCGATCCGTCTTCGCCGATCGGCGAAGACGAGCCATCGGACTCCACGGCTGACGCTTCCGAGGGGGAGCACGGCCCCGAGGACGAGCACGAGCACGAGCACGGCTCCGAGCACGAGCACGAGCACAGTTGAAGCGCTCGCGCGCGGCCGCTCGGCGTGGGCGTGCCGAGCGCGCTGCTCGCGGCAATCCGGCCGATTCGCTGCGTCCTGCTCGCCGCGGCGGCGTGTCTGGTTGCGCTGCCCGGCCTGCGCTGCCGGCGGCGCCCACGCGCTGGGCCCGCGGAAGGGCCCGCATCTAGCGATCGTCGCGATCCTCGAGCACCACGATGACGACGAACATGACAAAGGCTCCGCCGGCCCCGAGCGCGGCGATCACGCCGCAGACGATCGACCAGGGCGTGCGCAGCAGGGCCGCGGCGATCGTGCCGATCACGGCGGCCGTTGCGAACGCGAACCACGCGCGTCGCGGACGCACCGGCGGCGGGATCCTGCGACGCGGCGGCTCGACGCCCACCTCACCACTCTAAACTCGGCCGGATGACGGACTTCCTGTTCGATGAGGCGACGCGCGATTACTACGCGACGCGGGCGCCCGAGTACGACGACTGGTGGCTCGGGACAGGCCTGTTTGCGCAGCGCGACCGTGCCGGCTTCTCGGAGGAGGTCGCGCAGCTGATCGAGATCGTCGCGGGACTGCCGCCGCTGCGCGTGCTGGACGTCGGCTGCGGCACCGGCTTTCTGACCGCGCATCTGACGGGCCAAGTCACCGCGCTCGACCAGAGCACCGAGATGCTCGCGATCGCCGCCACGCGCATCGGGCGCGGCGGCCGCGTGATCTGCGGCGAGGCGCTGCCGTTGCCGTTCGTCGACGACGACTTCGACCTCATCTTCACGAGCCACCTCTACGGGCATCTGCCGCCCGGGCAGCGGCAGGAATTCCTCGCCGAGGCCAGGCGCGTCGCGCCGGAACTGGTGGTCGTCGACTCGGCGATGCGCGATGACGTGGAGCCGGAGCAGTGGCAGGAGCGCGTGCTGGGCGACGGCTCGCGCCACCGCGTCTACAAGCGCTACTTCCGCGCGAGCGAGCTGGCGGCGGAGCTCGGCGGCGCGACCGTCCTGCACGAGGGACGCTGGTTCGTCGCGGTCTCGACCTAGCACGCCGGCCGCGAAGCGGGGCCCCCAGGCAGATAGACTGAAGCCCGAAGCTCCACCATTGAGTGTTCCAGCTCCCGCATTCTCCTGTGGCCTTGCAAACGCGGAGCATCAAGGAGTACCGCCATGCGCGAATCCGCCGACCAGCGAGGGTCCGAGCGACCGACGCCGGCTTCCACGACGTTCAGCGAACTGATCAAGGACGTCGCGCGGCGCAACGACGAGGCACACCGCGAGGCGGTCAAGCAGCGCGTCGCGAGCGGTCGCGCAGCGCGCGATCAGAAGCGGGCACGCGACCTGCGCTGATCGAGCTGGACCGATCTGGAGCGGTCCGCCAGGTGCCTATGCTGTCCTGATGGTCGTCAGGGTGATCGAGCAGCGTCGGGTCGATCCGCCCCGACGCCGGCGGCGGGGTCTGCTGGCGGGATTCGCCGGCGCCCTGGTGGCGGTGATCGCCGCAGCGGTGCTGATCGTTACGGTCTGGGCCGGCGCGACGCTTTCGAGCGACCCGAGCGCGCTTGCGAAGGTCGCCCTGCAGCCGTTCGCGGGCACGCTCGTGCGGGCGGCGGCGTTCGGGCCGGACGGACGCAGCATTCCGCTGCGCCGCGAAGGAGGGCGACTGACGCCGCTCGAGCAGGTCGCACCGGGCGAGCTGATCTCCGTTGACGTCGTGATTCGCCGGCCGGGCTGGCTGAGCTGGGCGCTGGGCAGCCTGCGCGACGAGCGTCTGACACTGCGCGCGCCGGTCGCGCGCGTCCGCGAACCGTGGTTCACGCTCGCCGCCGGGGCGCCCGTGCGGATCACGTTCGATCAACCCGTGAGCGCCCTCGCCTACGCGACGCCCGGCCAGCCTCCGGTGCGCCTTGCGCTGTCCGGGCCGCAACGCACCGTCACGCTCGCCGGCCTCGCTGGCGCGGGGACGGCCGAGCTGAGCGCCGCCGTCCGCCCGTGGGAGAAGCTGAGCGCGCCGGCGGCCGTGAGCTGGTTTCCGACGTCGCGCTCGCCGGTGCTGCTCGCCAGCCCATCCCCGGGCTCCGAGCTCTCGCCGGCGGACACGATCAGGCTGACCTTCTCGGAGCCGGTTGCGACGCTCCTGGGCTCATCGCTCCCGACGCTCTCGCCGAGCACGCCGGGCTCGTGGCGCGAGACTGACAGCCACACACTGGTGTTCACGCCCTCGGGCCTCGCCGAGCCGCTCGGCAGCGAGCTGCGGGTCACGCTGCCGAGGGCGGTGGCGCTCACGGCGCCGTCGGGCACGCTCACGGCGCCGGTCGAGCAGATCTCGTGGACGGTGCCGCTGGGCTCGACGCTGCGCCTGGCGCAGCTGCTCGCGCAGCAGGGCTACCTGCCGCTCGACTGGAACCCAGCGGGCTCTGCGGTCGCGCAGACGGTGAGCGCCCAGGCGGCCGCGGCGATCGCCCCGCCGCCGGGCGCCTTCAGCTGGCGCTACAGCGCCACGCCAGCCGAGCTGAAGGCGCTCTGGCGACCGGGTCAGCCAAACCAGATCACGCGCGGCGCCGTGATGACGTTCGAGCACACACACGGCCTCGCGGTCGACGGTCTCGCCGGGCCGATCGTCTGGCACGCGCTGTTGAGCGCTGCCGTGGCCAACCGCCACTACAGCGTGCCCTACAGCTACGTCTACGTCCACAGCCAGGTCCCGCAGCAGCTCACGCTGTGGAGCGCGGGGCACACGATCCTCAGCTCGCCGGGCAACACGGGCATTCCCTCGAGGCCGACACAACCAGGCACCTTCACGGTGTTCGAGCACATCCCGGTCGGCACGATGAGCGGCACCAATCCGGGTGGCTCGCGCTACCAGGACCCGGGGATCCGCTGGATCAGCTACTTCAACGGCGGCGACGCGCTGCACGCCTTCCCGCGCGCCTCCTACGGCACGCCGCAGAGCCTCGGCTGTGTCGAGCTACCGCTCGCCGCCGCGGCGAAGCTGTGGCCGTATACCCCGATCGGCACACTCGTCACGATCGAGAACAGCTGATCGGCGGCGCACCGCGAGCCCTCCGTGAGCGGTCCCGCAGCCGGCCGCGCCGGCGCTCATGCGCCGAGCGGTTCACTCGCGCGCCCGTTCTCCGGCTTGGCCTCATCGCGGGCGCGCCGGCCGGACTGACCCAATAGTCGGTTGAGCCCCGGCGGCAGGCGCCCGTCGGTCGAGATCCAGGATCCCGCGAGAATCAGCAACAGACCGGCGATCGCCCCCGCACCCGGGTGCTCGCCGAGCACCGCCACGCCCAGCCCGACCGCCAGTACGGGCGCCACGTAGGTGATCACCGCGGCGCGTCCCGGACCGACCTCCTTCACGAGTGTCACATAGATCAGGAACGCGGCCACGGTGCAGAACACGACGAGCACGACGACGGCGATCAGCGCGGCCGCCGACGGCGTGGAGGCCGGCGTGCCCAGCAGCGCGGCCGGTGTGAGCACGAGCGCAGCGACCGCCAGCGCGCCCGCCGTCACGGCGCGCGGGTCGAGGTCGAACAGCTGGCGGTTGAGGATCAACGGGCCGGCGGCGTAGCCGACGGCCGCCACCAGGATCCCCCCCGCGCCGAGCAGCTCGGCGCCGCTGCCGGCGACGTCGATGCCGACCAGCGCGATGACGCCGGCAAAGCCGGTCAGCAGGCCGACGAGACGGCGTCTGTCCACACGCTCGCTCGGCTCGAAGCGCAGGGCGAGCAGGGCGATGATCAACGGCACGGCCGCGACGATGATCGCCGCCAGCGAAGATGCGATGTGGCGCTCACCGGCGGCGATCAGCGGAAACGGCACGGCGAACTCGATCACCGCGTAGGCGACCAGCCAGCGCCAGCGCCCGCGCAGGCTGGGCAGCACGCCGGCGCGCCAGGCCATCGCGGCGACGACGACGGCGGCGAGCGTGAGGCGCGACCAGGCGAGGAAGATCGGCGGCATGCCGCCGTCCACGGCCACGCGAATGAAGAGGTAGGGAATGCCCCAGAGGACCGAGACCGCCGCGAAGGCGAGCCACGCGCGCGCGCTCACGCGGCGAGTGTATTGCCGCGGTCGCGAGGCACACTGGACCACGCCCAGCGCCGCGTGGGCGCCGCTCGTCAGTGGCACACCGCGAGCCGCCCGGCGCGGCGGCGTCAGCCTCGCGCCGCCAGCCTCCCGCTCTGCTCGCTCGCGCGGCGCAGCCGCCGCGCCAGAGCGGCGCTCAGCGCGCCCGGCTCCATCCGCCAGCGCCAGTTGCCCCCGGCGCGCCCGGGCATGTTCATACGTGCCTCGCTCCCGAGCCCGAGCACGTCCTGGACCTGGATCATGGCCAGGCGGGCAGGCGAGGAGAAGGCGAGCTCGATCAGCCCCCAGCGGGGCTCGTGCTCGCGGATGCCGAGTGCGCCCATCGCGTCCGTGACGCGCCCCCGCGTCCCGGCGTCGAGCCCGTCCCACCAGCCGCAGACCGGCTCCTGGTCGTGGGTTGCGGTGTAGATCACGCAGCGCTCGCGATGGTTGGCCAGTCGGTGTGGGCTGCGCGGGTCATCGTCGAAGGCCCACTCGAGCACCACCATCCCGGGCAGCTCGAGTTGGTCGCGCAGGCGGCGCACCGCAGGCGTGATCACGCCGAGATCCTCGGCGATCAGCGGCAGGGCGCCGAGCTCTCGGCGGGCCGCCTCAAACGGGGCGCCGCCCGGACCGCGGTGCCAGCGTCCGCGTGAGGCGTCCGGGGCTCCCTGCGGCACGGACCAGTAGGCGACGAAGCCGCGAAAGTGATCGATCCGCGCGAGATCGAAGAGCTCGAAGGTTCGCCGCAGCCGCTCCGTCCACCAGCGGTAACGGCGGCGACGAAGCGCCGGCCAGTCATACAGCGGATTGCCCCACAGCTGCCCCTTGCTCGTGTACACGTCCGGCGGCACGCCGGCAACGAAGCCGCGCGCGAACAGCTCAGGGTGCGCCAGCTGATCGACGCTGTCCGGTGCGACGTAGATCGGCAGGTCGCCGATCAGCCGCACGCCGCGCCGCGCCGCATAGGCGCGCAGCGCCGCCCACTCGCGCGCGAAGCGGATCTGGTCGTGCAGCGCTCGGCGCCCGCCGGCGAGTCGTTCCCAGTCGTCTATCCAGAACGCGTGGCGCTCGCGGAAGGCATCCTCTTCCACGCCGCTGACCGGCGCCGCCGGATCGGCGAGCAGCTGACGGGAGGCCGCGAAAGCCGAGCGCGAGCTGTACGGCGAGCCGTAGCGGTCCGGCGGCCCCAGCGGCAGCACCTGCCACCAGGACTGGCCGGCGTCCGCCAGCCAGTCGACGAACGCGAAGGCCTCCGCTCCGAGGCGCCCGCCGGGCAGCGACGTCGGGTGCAGCGCTACGCCGCTCGAACGCTCGATTTTCGCCAGCGCGACGGCGCTGCGGCGATCGGTCCCCATCCTGCGGACGCTACCTGCGCGGGCGCGCGAGCGGATCGACGACGAACCCGGCCGCCCAGCGGGCGCCGGTGCGACACTACGTCGGACGCACCCGGGCGCAAGCGCAGCAGCCGCCCGGCGAGGCGCCTGCAACGAAGCCGCTCACGGGCCCGTTGAAAACCTGCCGAAAAGAGAAGCAGAGCAACCTCGTGCCATCATCCTCCGCCGCCAACCCGCCAGCCCGCGTCCAAATCGAGGACCCGCAGCCGCTGCTGGACTGCGGGCGCTACCCGGCGAAGGCCTGCGTCGGGGACCGCGTCGAGGTGAGCGCGCTGATCTTCCGCGACGGGCACGACCTGCTGAGCGCCGTCGCACGCTACCGCGGGCCCGGGCAGAAGTCCTGGTCGGAGACCGCGATGAGGCGCAGCGACGCCGACGAGGGCGGCGATCGCTGGGTCGGGTCGTTCGAGGTCAGCGCGCAGGGACGCTGGGAATGGGCCGTCGACGCCTGGACCGACGCCGAGGCGACCTGGCGCGACGAGCTGGAACGCAAGATCGCGGCCGGGCAACGCGATCTCGCGGGCGAGCTGTCCGAGGGTGCGGTGTTGATCCGCGCGGCTGCGGCGCGCGCCGGCGACGAGGACCGCGAGCTGCTGGAGGCCGCCGCGGCGGTACTGGAAGACCCCGCTCGCACCGAGCTCGAGCGTCGCGATCGCGCGCTCGATCCGGCGCTGCTCGCAGCCTGCGAGCGCCACCCCGCCCGCGCCCGTGCAGCGCGGATGGAGTCGACGGCCGCGATCGACGTCGAGCGCGAGCGAGCCCGCTTCGGCTCGTGGTACGAGCTCTTCCCGCGGTCGTGGGGCGGCCTGAGCGGCGTGGCCGAGCAGCTGCCGCGCCTTGCCGAGCTGGGCTTCGACGTTGTCTATCTGCCGCCGATCCACCCGATCGGACACACGCACCGCAAGGGCCGCAACAATGCGCTGGTCGCAGGTCCGCAGGATCCGGGAAGCCCGTGGGCGATCGGCTCCAAGGAGGGTGGGCACACCGCCGTTCATCCCGACCTCGGCACGATCGAGGACTTCGACGAGCTCGTCGCCGCCGCGCGCCGCCACGGGCTCGAGCTCGCGCTCGACTTCGCCATCCAGTGCTCCGCCGATCACCCCTGGCTGGCGGAGCATCCCGAGTGGTTTCACCACCGCCCCGATGGCACGCTGAAGTACGCGGAGAACCCGCCCAAGCGCTATGAGGACATCCACAGCGTCAACTTCGACTGCGAGGACTGGCGCGGCCTGTGGCAGGCGCTGCTCGGCGTCGTCGACTTCTGGGTCGACCATGGCGTGCGGATCTTCCGCGTGGACAACCCTCATACCAAGCCGTTCGCCTTCTGGCAGTGGCTGATCGAGGAGGTGCGCGCTCGCGAGCCCGACGTGCTGTTCCTCGCCGAGGCCTTCACCCGTTCGGCCCCGCTGCGCACGCTCGCCAAGCTCGGCTTCAGCCAGTCCTACACCTACTTCACCTGGAAGAACTCGCGCCGGGAGCTCGAGCAGTACGTGACGGAGCTGGCGGCCTCGGGCATGGCGCACTACTGCCGGCCCAACTTCTTCGTCAACACCCCGGACATTCTCACCGACTATCTGCAGACCGGCGGCCCGCCGGCGTTCGCGGCGCGCCTCGTGCTCGCCGCCACCCTGTCGCCGAGCTACGGCATGTACTCGGGCTTTGAGCACTGCGAGAACGTCGCCGCCGCCCCCGGATCCGAGGAGTACCTCGACTCCGAGAAATACGAGATCAAGCGGCGCGCGCTGGACGGCCCGCTGCTGGGGCTTGCCGCCGCGCTCAACAAGATCCGCCGTGAGCACCCTGCCCTGCAGCGGCTCGAAAACGTTCGCTTCCTGCCGGTCGAGAACGACGCGCTGCTTGCCTACGCCAAGACCGCCGAGCGCGAGACGCTGATCGTCGTCGTCAACCTCGATCCCCACAGGGCGCAGGAGGGCATCGTGATCGTCCCCTCCCGGCTCGGACTGCCGCCCGCGTTCGACGTGGTCGACCTGCTCGGCGCCGAGCGCTTCAGCTGGCGCCTCGGGCGCAACTTCGTCCGCCTCGAGCCGAATCTGCGCGCCGCCCACGTGCTGGCGGTCGAGCCGCCACGATAGGGGTCGCGTGAGCCCGCCCGGCCAGTGGTTCGAAGCCAACCCGCTGTGGTTCAAGACGGCGGTCTTCTACGAGATCCATCTGCGGGGGTTCTTCGACGGCACCGGCGACGGCTCCGGCGACTTCCGCGGCCTGACCGAGAAGCTCGACTACCTCGACTGGCTGGGAATCGACTGCATCTGGCTGCTGCCGATGTACGCCTCGCCGTTGGGCGACGGCGGCTACGACATCTCGGACTTCAAGGCGGTGCACCCCGACTACGGGACGATCGAGGACGCGCGTGCGTTCATCGAGGGCGCACATCAACGGGGCATTCGGGTGATCGCCGACCTCGTGATGAACCACACCTCGATCGAGCACCCGTGGTTCCGCGAGTCGCGCTCATCGCCGGACTCCCCCAAGCGCAACTGGTACGTGTGGTCCGACGACCCGACCCGCTACCCCGACGCGCGGATCATCTTCATCGACGCCGAGCTCTCCAACTGGACCTACGACCAGCAGGCGGGCGCCTATTACTGGCATCGCTTCTTTCACCACCAGCCGGACCTCAACTACGACGAGCCGGCCGTGCAGGAGGCGATGCTCGACGTCCTTCGCTTCTGGCTGGACCTCGGTCTCGACGGCTTTCGCCTGGACGCGGTGCCGTACCTCTACGAGCGCGAGGGCACCAACTGCGAGAACCTGCCCGAGACGCACGCCTTCCTCAAGCGGGTTCGGGCCACCGTCGACGCCGAGTACCTCGACCGCGTGCTGCTCGCCGAGGCCAACCAGTGGCCCCAGGACGTCGTGCAGTACTTCGGCGACGGCGACGAGTGCCACATGGCGTTCCACTTCCCCGTGATGCCACGGATGTTCATGGCGTTGCGCCGCGAACAGGCCGCGCCGATCCTCGAGATCCTCGAGCGGACGCCCGCGATCCCCGACACCGCGCAGTGGGGCCTGTTCCTGCGCAACCACGACGAGCTGACGCTCGAGATGGTCACCGACGAGGAACGCGATTACATGTACGCCGAGTACGCCAAGGACCCGCGGATGAAGATCAACCTCGGGATCCGTAGGCGCCTGGCCCCGCTGCTCGACAACAGCCGTGCCGAGATCGAGCTGCTGACCGCGATCATGTTCTCGCTGCCCGGCAGCCCGGTCCTGTACTACGGTGATGAGATCGCGATGGGCGACAATGTCTACTTGGGCGATCGCGATGGCGTGCGCACGCCGATGCAGTGGACCGGCGATCGCAACGGAGGCTTCAGCCGAGCCGACTTCGCCCAGCTGTACTCGCCGCCGCTGATGGACCCGGTGTACGGCTATCAGGCGGTCAACGTCGAGGCGGAGTTGCGAACGCCGGCCTCACTGCTGCGCTGGCTGCAGCGCTTCATCGCGCTGCGCAAGGCCCATCCGGTGTTCGGGCTGGGCAGCTATGTGCCGCTGCATCCCAGCAACCCTAAGATCTTTGCCCACGTGCGCGGCTACGAGAGCGACATCGCGTTGTGCGTCCACAATCTCGGGCGCTCGGCTCAGGCCGTCGAGCTGGACCTCTCGCCCTACGAGGGTCGCTATCCCGAGGAGATGTTCGGGCGGGCGCGCTTTCCGCGCGTCGGCATGCTGCCCTACCTGCTGACGCTCGCGCCGCGCGGCTTTTTCTGGTTCCTGCTCACGACCCCCGAGGAGGGCGACGCCGATGAGCGCAAGTGATCTCGCCCGGGCCATCGCCCGCGGTGACGCGAGTGCGCTGCCCGCGGATGACCTCGCGTCGTGGGTGACGACGCAGCGCTGGTTCAGCTCCAAGCTGCGCGACGTGCAGGAGTTCCGGGTCGTCGATCTGATCGTCCTGGCGAGCGACGACCCCGTCGTCGCGATCGTGATCGTAGAAGCGCGCTTTGGCTCCGGCAGACACGAGATCTACCAGGCGCCGATCGCCGTGCGCCCGCGCAGCTCCGGCTGGGAGGAGGGCGTGATCGGCGTGAGCGGGAGCCACATCGTCTACGACGCGCTGTGCGACGAGGCCGCGGCCGCGGTCCTCGCGGGCCAGTTCGCCGGCGCCACGACGATCGAGCGCCCGCAGGGGTGCGTGCGCTTTCATTGGGATAGCGCCGTGGGCGCGCCGTCCGCGAAGCCGGCGATGCGCACGATGGGCGCCGAGCAGTCGAACAGCTCGATCGTGCTCGATGAGCGCCTTGCCCTGAAGGTCTTCCGCCGCATCCAACCGGGAATCAATCCCGAGCTCGAGATGCTGCGCTTCCTCGCCGCTCACGGCTTCACGCACATCGCCGCGCTGGCTGGCTGGTACGGCTACAGCGGCGAGCTGATGGACGCCACGCTCGGCGTCGTGCAGCGCTACGTCGGCGGCGCGCGCGACGGTTGGGAGCTTGCGGTCGAGGCCCTTGTGGCCGCGGACCGTTCGTTCCTCGGCCGGCTGGGCGAGCTCGGATCGGTCACCGGGAACATGCATGCGACGCTGGCGTCGGCTGCTGATGATTCCGCCTTCGCCCCAGAGGAGCCGACGGTCGAGACGCTGTCCCTGCTGATCGTCAGGATCGACGAGCAGATCGAGCGTGTGTTCGACGAGCTGCCGGAGCTGCCGGAGGTTGCGCCGCTCGCCGGGCGCGGCGAGGAGGTCCGTGACCATTTGAGGTCGCTGTCGCACGTCGGCGTTCGCGGCCTGATGATCCGCGTGCACGGCGACTACCACCTCGGTCAGACCGTATACGGGCCCGACGGTTGGGTGATCCTCGACTTCGAGGGCGAACCGGCGCGGCCGTTGCTCGAGCGCAGGCGCAAACGCTCGCCGCTGCGCGACGTGGCCGGCATGCTTCGGTCCTTCGCCTACGTCGCGTCCGCCGCGGCGCTGTTGCGCGGTGCGGACGTTCCTGAGGACTGGGAAGCCGAGGCCCGCGAGCGGTTCCTCGAGGGCTACATGGCGGCGGTCGATCCGGCGATCCTGCCGGTCGGGCAGTCGGCGGTTCAGAAGCTGCTTGCGATCTTCGAGCTCGAGCGCGCGCTGTATGAGCTGAGCTACGACCTCAACAACCGCCCCGACTGGGTCGGGATCCCGGTGGACTGCATCACGCGCCTGCTGATCCGGGCGGAGGGGTGATCGCGCCCGGCGCGCGATGATGGCTGCGATGGCGCTCAGCAAGGACGAGGTCAGGCAGATCGTCGCGCGCGATCACCCCGACCCCCACCATGTGCTCGGCGCGCATCCGGCGCGCACCGGCGTACGCATCAGCGTCTACCGCCCGGACGCCGAGGCGGTCTTCGTGCACATCGCGGGTGATCAGCCGCTGCGGCTGAGACGGGTCGACGCGGGCGGGGTCTTCTCCGCCGTGGCCAAGGGCGCCACGCTCCCGCTGCGCTATGAAGTCGAGGTCCACTATTCGCACGGCCGCTTCCGCCTGCGCGACCCGTATGCGTTCCTCCCCACGCTCAGTGATCTGAACCTCCAGCTGCTGGGCGAGGGCCGTGACGAGCGGCTCTACGAACATCTCGGCGCCCATCCGTGCGAAGTCGACGGCGTCGGGGGGACCTCATTCGCGGTGTGGGCTCCGGCTGCGCGCTCTGTCAGCGTGGTGGGCGAGTTCAACTCGTGGGACGGACGCCTGCACCCGATGCGCTCACTCGGGGCCTCGGGGATGTGGGAGCTGTTCCTCCCCGATGTCGGCGAGGGTGCCCGGTACAAGTACGAGATCCGCACGCAGACCGGGGAGCTGCGGCTGAAGGCCGACCCCGTCGCTCTCGAGGCGGAGCTGCCGCCGGGCACGAACTCGATCGTGAGCCGCTCGGCTCACGTTTGGCAGGACGCCGAATGGCTCGCCGCCCGCCGCGCGAGCAACCCGATCGCCGGTGCGATCTCGATCTACGAGGTCCACCTGGGCTCCTGGCGTCTGAACCCGCTCGAAGGCAACCGGTCGCTGAGCTACCTCGAGCTGGCCGACGAGCTCGCCGCCTACGTGACCGATCTCGGCTTCACACACGTCGAGCTGATGCCCGTGATGGCCCACCCGTTCACCGGCTCGTGGGGCTACCAGGTGACCTCCTACTACGCGCCCTCGCCTCGCTTCGGCCGACCGGACGACTTTCGGGTCTTCGTCGACCGACTGCACAACCAGGGCATCGGCGTGATCCTCGATTGGGTGCCGGCCCATTTCCCGCGCGACGACTGGGCGCTCGCGCGTTTCGACGGCAGCGCGCTGTATGAGCACGCCGATCCGCTCCGCGGTGCGCATCCCGACTGGGGCACGCTCGTGTTCAACCTCGGCCGCAACGAGGTGCGCAACTTCCTGATCGCCAACGCGCTGTTCTGGATGCGCGAGTACCACGTCGACGGGATTCGTGTTGACGCCGTCGCCTCGATGCTCTACCGCGACTATTCGCGTGAGCCGGGGGAGTGGATTCCCAACGAGTACGGGGGACGGGAGGACCTCGAGGCCGTCGCGTTCCTGAAGCAGCTCAACGAGGTCCTCTACGGGCGCGAGCCGGACATCATCACGGTGGCCGAGGAGTCGACGGCGTGGCCCGGCGTGTCGCGCCCGACTTATCTCGGCGGCCTCGGCTTCGGCGCGAAATGGAACATGGGCTGGATGCACGACACGCTCGCCTACTTCGAGCACGAGCCGATCCATCGCCGCTTCCACCACCACGAGCTGACCTTCAGCCTGCTGTACGCCTTCAGCGAGAACTTCATCCTGCCGCTGAGCCACGACGAGGTCGTGCACGGCAAGCGCTCGCTGTTCGCCAAGATGCCGGGCGATCGCTGGCAGCGGCTTGCGAATCTGCGCGCGCTGTACGGCTACATGTGGGCGCACCCGGGTAAGAAGCTGCTGTTCATGGGCCAGGAGTTCGCGCAGGAGGCCGAATGGAGCCACGAGCGCTCACTGGACTGGCATCTGCTCGAGCAGCAAGAGCACGCCGCGATCCAGTCGCTCGTGCGCGCGCTGAACCGCCTCTACCGCAGCGAGCCGGCGCTTTGGAGCGAGGACTTCACGCCCGACGGCTTTCGCTGGCTGGAGCCCAACGACGCCGCCGCCAATGTGATCGCGTTCGTCCGCGCCTCGTCAGAGCGGGTGCTGGTCTGCGTCGCCAACAACTCACCGGTCGTGCGTGAGAGCTACCGCATCGGCCTGCCGAGCGGCGGACGCTGGCGCGAGGTGCTCAACACCGACTCCCGCCACTACGGGGGATCCGATGTGGGCAACGGTGGCTGGCTGCTCGCCGACGAGCTGCCGTGGAACGAGCAGGCCCATTCGGTGGCACTGACGCTGCCTCCGCTCGCCGTGCTGTGGCTGGTGCCCGAGGCCCAGGGTCCGGCGGGTCGGCCGGCGGGCGCGATCGGAGCGGCGCCGGCTGACGCGCAGGCATGACGCTGCCCTGGCGCGAGCCGCTCGGGGCAAGGCCCCGCGCCGACGGCACGACCCTGTTTCGCGTTTGGGCACCGCGCGCCGCGACCGTGCGAGTGCGCACCGGCGGCGAAGACGTCGCGCTACTCGATGTCGGGCTCGGCGTCCATGAAGGTGTCGCGCCGGTCGGGGCCGGCGCGGATTACCAGTTCGTGTTGCGCGCCGCCGACGACGGTCACGAGCAGGTGCTGCCCGATCCGAGCTCTCGCCATCAGCCCGAGGGGCTGTGCGGACCCTCACGCGTGCTCGACCCGGGCGCCTTCCGCTGGACCGATGCTGACTTCACCGCGCCCGTGTTGAGCGAGCTCGTGCTCTACGAGCTGCACGTCGGCACCTTCACGCCGGCCGGCAGCTTCGCCGCCGCCGCCGAACAGCTGCCCCAGCTGGCGGCGCTCGGCATCGGCGCCGTCGAGCTGATGCCGGTGGCCGACTTCCCCGGCGAACGGGGCTGGGGCTACGACGGCGTCTACCTCTCGGCGGCGCACCGCGCCTACGGCGGCCCGGAGGAGCTCGCGCGCTTCGTCGACGCAGCGCACGCCGCAGGCGTGGCGGTCGTGCTCGACGTCGTCTACAACCATCTGGGCGCGAGCGGCGCCGGGGCGATCGAGGCCTTCGGGCCCTACCTGACAGGGAAGTACGAGACGGTCTGGGGCAAGGCGATCAACTACGACGACCGGGGCTGCGACGCGGTGCGCGAATGGGTCGTCCAGAGTGCCTGCGGCTGGGTCCGCGACTTCCACATCGACGGCCTGCGCCTGGACGCCGTGCACGCGATCTACGACGCCAGCCCGACGCACATCGTCGAGCAGGTGGCCGCCGGGGTGCGCGCAATCAACCCGCGGGTGATCGTGATCGCCGAGAGCGGACTGAACGACCCGCGCGTGATCAGCCCCCCGGAACAGGGCGGCTGGGGCTGCGACGCCCAGTGGGCCGACGACTTCCACCACTCGCTGCGCGTGCTGCTGACCGGCGATCGCGACGGCTACTACGCCGATTTCGGCACGATCGCGGACCTGGCCAAGGCCTTTCGGCGCCCGTTCGTCTACGACGGCGGCTACTCCGCGTTTCGCGGCCACTCCTACGGCGCCCCGGCCGGCGAGCGGGCGGCGTCCCAGTTCGTGGTCTTCGACCAGAATCATGACCAGGTCGGCAATCGGGCGTTCGGCGACCGAATGCCCGCGCCGGCCCGGGCGCTCGCGGCCTTCTGCACGCTGCTGGCGCCGTTTGTGCCGATGCTCTTCATGGGCGAGGAATACGGCGAGGACGCGCCGTTTCAGTTCTTCACCGACCACATCGACGCCGACATCGCGCAGGCCACCAGCGAAGGCCGTCGGCGCGAGTTCGCGACCTTTGCCTCCTTCGGCCAGGAGGTCCCCGACCCACAGGACCGAGCAACCTTCGAGCGCTCCCGCCTGCGCCGCCGCGCGCACGAGCCGACGGCCTCGCTCTACCGTGAGCTACTGCGCGTGCGGCGCACGCTGAGTGGCGAAGCGGAGGTGCGCTTCGACGAGCGCGAGCGCTGGCTGCGCGTGCGACGCGCCGGGGGCGAAGTACTGTGCAACTTCGCCGCCGCGCCGGTCCAGCTCCCGATCGAGGAAGGCCACCACGTCGTGCTCGCCACGCACGCCGAAAGCTATGCCGCAGATGACCGCACCGAGGTGCTGCTGCCGCCGCTCGCCGGGGCGCTGGTGAGATGACGCTCGTCTGGCGTGGACAGCCGTTTCCGCTCGGCGCGCGCTGGGACGGCCAGGGCACGAACTTCTCGCTGTTCTCCGAGCGCGCCGAGAGCGTCGAGCTGTGCCTGTTCGACGAGGATGACAACGAGACCAGGATCGCGGTCCAACACCAGACCGCGCACAACTGGCACGTCTATCTGCCGGGCGTTGGTCCGCGACAGCGCTACGGCTACCGCGTCCACGGCCCCTACCAGCCGGAACACGGACTTCGCTTCAACGCGGCGAAGCTGCTGCTCGACCCCTACGCCAAGGCGATCGTCGGCGCGGTCCGCCCGGACGCAGCCAATGTTCTGCCCTACGTGCCCGATCCGGACAACCCGGACGCCGACCTCGAGCCCGACGACGAGGACTCGGCACCCGCGATGCCGCGCTGCGTGGTCGTCGATGAGAGCTTCGACTGGGAGGACGATCGTCATCCGCGCCGCCGCTGGGCCGAGACCGTGATCTATGAGACCCACGTCAAGGGCTTCACGAAGTGCCGCGAGGATGCGCGCCAGGATCTGCGCGGAACCTACGCCGCGATGGCCTCCGAGCCGGCGATCGCCTACCTGCGCGATCTCGGGGTCACCGCGGTCGAGCTTCTGCCGGTGCACCACATCATCGACGAGAGCTTCCTCGTCGATCGCGGTCTTTCCAACTACTGGGGCTACAGCTCGGTCGGCTACCTCGCGCCGCACGGCGGCTACGCGGCGACCGGTGCGCTCGGCGAGCAGGTACGCGAGTTCAAGGGAATGGTGAAGGCACTGCACCGGGCGGGCATCGAGGTGATCCTCGACGTCGTCTACAACCACACGGCCGAGGGCAACCATCTTGGACCGATGCTCTGCTTCCGGGGCGTGGACAACCCCGCCTACTACCGCCTGATGCCGGATGACCCACGCCACTACATGGACTTCACCGGCACGGGCAACTCGCTGAACCCGGTCCAGCCGGCCGTCCTGCGACTGATCATGGATTCGCTGCGCTACTGGGTGATCGATTGCCACGTCGACGGCTTTCGCTTCGACCTCGCGGCGGCGCTCGCCCGCGAGTTCTTTGACGTGGACCGCCTGTCGGCGTTCTTCGACGTGATCTACCAGGACCCGGTGCTCTCGCAGGTAAAGCTGATCGCGGAGCCCTGGGACGTCGGACCCGGCGGATACCAGGTCGGCAACTTCCCGGTGCTGTGGTCGGAGTGGAACGGCATGTACCGCGACACGATGCGCGACTTCTGGCGCGGCGACGCCAGCGTCGCCGAGTTCGCTTCTCGCTTCACGGGGTCAAGCGACCTCTACCAGTCAGACGGCCGACGCCCCTTCGCCTCGATCAACTTCATCACCGCTCACGACGGCTTCACGCTGCGCGACCTGGTGTCCTACAACGAGAAGCGCAATGATGCCAACGGCGAGTCGGGCCGCGACGGCACCGACGACAACCGCTCGTGGAACTGCGGCGCGGAGGGACCCACCGACGATCCGCAGATCGCGGAGCTGCGCGAGCGCCAGCAGCGCAACTTCCTCGCCACGTTGTTTCTCTCCCAGGGGGTGCCGATGTTGCTCGGCGGCGACGAGTTCGGCCGCACCCAGGACGGCAACAACAACGCCTGGTGTCAGGACAACCGAATCTCGTGGTACGGCTGGGAGCGCGAGGAGTGGCAGCGGCGGCTGCTTGCGTTCACGCAGCGGTTGATCGCGCTGCGCCGCGATCATCCCGTGTTCCGGCGAACCCACTTTCTCGTCGGGCGCGAGCAGGCGGGCTCGGGCCTGCCCGACGTGTGGTGGTTTCGCGCCGACGGCCGGGGCATGACCCAGCGCGACTGGGCCGACAGCGGCAAGGGGACGCTCGGCGTGTTCCTCAACGGCGGCGAGATCACGGAGACGACGCGCGACGGTCAGCCGATCGTCGATGACTGCTTCCTGCTGCTGTTCAACGCGCATTTCGAGGACCTGCGCATGCGGCTGCCCAATCAGAGCTTTGGACGGGCGTGGGCGCTCGAGCTCTCGACGCTCGAGCCCGAGCTGGAGCCCGGCGCCGCGCGCTTCGCGGCGCGGGCCGCCGTGCCCGTCGCCGCGCGGTCGCTGGTCCTGCTGAAGCGTGTCGCGGGCGCAGCGACGCAGGGCGGAAGGGCCGCTGCGAACCGCGCCGCGTGATCGCGCCGTGGAGCTGCACGCGACCTACCGCCTCCAGCTCGATCCCGAGCTGGACTTCGCCCGAGTGCGGGAGCTGGTTCCCTACTTCCGCGAGCTGGGCATCAGCCACCTCTACCTCAGCCCGATCCTGCAGGCCGTGGCCGGCTCGACTCACGGCTATGACGTGGTCGACCCGACCCGCGTGTCGGCGGAGCTCGGCGGCGAGGCGGGGTTGCGCGAGCTCGCGGCCGCCGGGCTCGGCATCGTGGCGGACATCGTTCCAAATCACATGGCGCGCACCGACGAGAACCGTTGGTGGCGTGACCCGCAGCTGCGGCAGCGCTTCTTCGACGCCGATCCGCAGACCGGCTTCTATCGGCGCTTCTTCGATATCGACGGGCTTGGCGCGATCCGCCAGGAGGATCCCGAGGTCTTCGACGTCACGCACGCCAAGCTGCTCGAGCTCGTCGGCGACGGCGTGCTCGACGGTCTGCGCGTCGACCACCTGGACGGCCTCGCCGATCCCGCCGGCTATCTGACGCGCCTGCGCGAGCGGGGCGTCGCCCGGGTGTGGGTGGAGAAGATCCTCCGCGCCGGCGAAGCGCCCGAGCGGCTGCGCGACTGGCCGGTGGCAGGAACCGTGGGCTACGAGTTTCTGGGCGAGGTGGCTGCGCTGTTCGTCGACCCCGCCGGCGAGCCGACCCTGACGGCGCTGTGGGCGGAGATCTCCGGCGACCAGCGACCGTTCTCCGAGCTCGCGCGGGAGGCCAAGCTCGAACAGGCCGAGCAGACCTTCTCGCGCGAGCTCGGATGGCTCGCGCGCCTGGCCCCGCGCTTCTCGGTCGCAACGCTCGCCAGGGCGCTGGCCTCGCTGCCGGTCTACCGGACCTACGTGCAGGCGGCCAGCGGGCGCGTGGAGGCTCAGGACGCCGCCGCCGTGCACGCCGCGACGGCCGACGAGGAGCTCGCCGGCGCGCTGCTGCTCACGCGCCGCGAGCGTATTCCGGACGAGTTCGTCACGCGCTTTCAGCAGACCTCGCCGGCAATCTCCGCCAAGGGGATGGAGGACACCGCCCTCTACCGCCACCTGCGGCTGCTCGCGCTCAACGAGGTGGGCAGCGATCCGGAGCGCTTCGGCCTATCGATCGCGGACTTCCATGCGGCCAACCTCGAACGGGCGCAGCGTTTTCCGAGCGGCCTGCTGGCGACCCAGACCCACGACACCAAGCGCTCGGGCGACGCCCGCGCGCGGATCGGCGCGCTCGCCGGGATGGCCGAGCAGTGGCGCGAGCGCGTGCTGCGCTGGCATGCGATCGCCGCGGAGCTGTGGGAGGACGGCCGCCCGCTGGAGCGCGCTGGAGCGGGCTTCGTCGAGGAGTACCTGATATTGCAGACGCTCGTCGGTGTCTGGCCGATCGAGCCCGAGCGGCTCGACGCCTACCTGGAGAAGGCGCTGCGCGAGGCGAAGCGCCAGACCAGCTGGGTCGCACCGGACGAGCGCTACGAGCGCGCGGTCAAGCGCTTCGCGCGCGCGCTGCTCGCCGATCGTCCGTTCATCGAGGACTTCGCCGACTTCATGGGCGAACTGGCGCCCGAGGGCGAGCGCAGCGCGCTTGGACAGCTGCTGCTCAAGCTCACGACACCCGGGGTGCCCGACATCTTCCAGGGCGATGAGCTGTGGCGGCTGTCGCTGGTGGACCCCGACAACCGTCGGGCGGTCGACTGGGACGAGCGACGGGCGGCGCTCGCGCGGGTGCGGGCGGGCGGGCGGCCAAGCCCCGCCGACGCGAAGCTGTTCCTGATCCAGCGCGCGCTCGCACTGCGCGCCCGGCGCCCGCGGGCGTTCGCCGGCGCCTACGTTCCGCTGGACGGCGGACCCGGGGTGTGCGCCTTCTTGCGTGGCGAGGCCGAGGTGCTCGTGGTCGTGACCGTACGCCCAGGCTCTGCGGGCGACGCGGCACTGGAGCTGCCGGCCCAGGCGGCCGGACGCTGGCGCGAGATTCTCGGCGAGAACGACATCGAGCTGTCCGGCCGGGCGAGCCTCGAGCGCCTCGGCGCCGGCTGGCGCGGGATGTGGCTGGCGCAGCGCGGCTGACCGGCGCGCGCCGGCCTTCACGCGCCCTGCGGCGGCTCGCCCCCGTCCTCACGCCAGCGGCGGAAGAGCTCGGTGAACTCCTCTCGCATCTGCGGCGAGAGATCCTCCCCCACGAGGCGGCCGGTCAGCCGGATCGTCTCACGCATCTGCGCCAGGTATTCCGTGCAGTGCGGGCAGCCGGCGAGATGGCGCTCGAAGCGGCGGCGCTCGCCACGCGAGAGGGCTCCCTCCAGGTAGTCGCTGACCAGCTCGACCACCTCCTGGCACACGATCGCGTGTCGGCCGAGAAGCACGGTCAACTCTCCCCTAGTGCGGCTTCGAGCGCTTGGCGCAGCTGACTGCGGCCGCGGTGAAGCAGCACGCGCTGATTGCCCGGCGAAAGCGAGAGCAGCTCGCAGACCTCGTCGCTCTCGAGCCCGTCCACGTCGCGCAGCGTGACGACCGCGCGCTGGCGCGCCGGCATCTGCTCGAGCGCGGCATGAATGTGCGTCGCGAGCTCGGCCGCGCCGAGGCGCTGCTCGGCGTCCTCGACCCAGTGCTCGGGCGGCGAGCTCCAGCCGCCGCTTGCGTCAAAGCGGGCACGGTCGACCGTCGGTCCCGCGTCGCCGACAGCGACGCTGCGCGCCTCGCGGGTCCCCGCCGTGCGCGCACGGTTGACGAGGATCGCCAGCAGCCACGTACGCAACGAAGAGCGACCCTCGAAGCGGTCGATGCCCCGAACGACGCCGAGCCAGGTGTCCTGGACCACCTCTTCGGCGACCGCACGGGACGACACAAAGGTGGAGGCAAGACGGAGCATGGCGTCCTGATGGCCGGCGACCAGCGTCACGAATGCCGCCTCGTCACCGGAGCGCAGACGCTCGAGCAGCCGTGCGTCATCGTCCACTGACGCAAGACTACGGCGATCGCGGCGTTGCCGGGCCGCCGTCGTTGGCGTCTCCCGAAGGACCGGGCGGACCGCCGGCGCGGCGCTCTGAAGCGCGCGCGGCAGCGCCGCAAATGGTCAGGAGGCGGCGATCCCCTCGCCGCCGACTGTGCATTGGAGCCTCCCGGTTGGTTTGCGCGTCCACCGTTTCAGTCCCGCCAGTGCGCGGTGCGTTACACGCACCAGCCGCGCGCGGCGTAGCATGCGCCGCGATGGAGCGCTCGCTCAACGACCCGCCGCTGCGCCGCCTGGCGCAGGAGGGCATCGGGATCGAGGCCGCCTACGAGCTGATCAGCAGCGAGTTGCTGCTCGACGGCAGCGCACGACTCAACCTCGCCACGTTCGTGACGACCTGGATGCCGAGCCAGGCCGATCGACTGATGGCGCAGACCGTCGAGAAGAACATGATCGACAAGGACGAGTACCCGCAGACGGCCGAGATCGAGTCGCGCTGCGTCGAGATCCTCGCCGACCTGTGGCACGCTCCGCCAAGCGACCGGGCGACCGGCTGCTCGACGACCGGCTCGAGCGAGGCGGTGATGCTCGGCGGCCTGGCGCTCAAATGGCGCTGGCGTCAGCGGATGCGCGCCGCGGGCCGTCCCGCCGACCGGCCGAACCTCGTCGCCGGCATCAACGTCCAGGTCTGCTGGGAGAAGTTCTGCCGCTACTGGGACGTCGAGCCGCGCCTGGTACCGATGGAGGCAGACCGCTACGCGCTCGGCGCGGCCGAGGCAGCCGCGCTCTGCGACGAGAACACGATCGGCGTCGCCGCGATCCTGGGCTCAACCTTCGACGGCAGCTACGAGCCGGTCGCCGCGATCGCCGCGGCGCTCGACGAGGTGGAGCGTGAGAAGGGCATCGACGTCCCGATCCATGTCGACGCCGCATCCGGCGGCTTCGTCGCGCCGTTCATCCAACCCGACCTGGTGTGGGACTTCCGGATCCCGCGTGTCCAGTCGATCAACGCCTCCGGACACAAGTACGGCCTGGTCTACCCGGGCGTGGGCTGGGCTCTGTGGCGCGACGCCGACGCGTTGCCGGCGGATCTGATCTTCGACGTCAACTATCTCGGCGGCCACATGCCGACCTTTGCGCTGAACTTCTCGCGACCGGGCAGCGAGGTGATCACGCAGTATTTGATGTTCACCGGCCTCGGGCGCGATGGCTACCGCGCCGTGCAACAGCGCTCGTCCGAGATCGCCCGACGGCTCGCCGCCGAGATCGCGGAGATCGGCCCCTACGAGCTCGTGAGCGACGGCAGCGACCTGCCGGTGTTCGCGTTCACGTTGCGGCCCGAGGTGACCAACTACACGGTGTTTGACGTGTCGGATCGCCTGCGCGAACGCGGCTGGCTCGTCCCTGCCTACAGCTTCCCGGCCAACCGGGAGGATCTCGCGGTGCTGCGGATCGTCGTGCGCGCCGGGATGAGCCAGCAGATGGGAGAGCTGCTGATGCGCGACCTGCGCACGCGCACCGCGGCGCTCGAATCACTCGACGGCCCGCTGCCGCGCGGGCGCCCGCAGGTGTCGGCCTTCGCGCACTGAGCGTCAGGCGACAGCCTTGCGAAACACGTTCGTGGCCCATGCGAGCACGAGCGCGCACAACGGCGCGAGCACGGCGAAGCCCTGCCAGACGTGGGGCCCGCTGAAGCTGCCGGAGGCGAGCACGCGAGCTGCTTCGACCAGGTAGTAGAGCGGGTTGAAGTGCGCGAGCACGCGCATCCACAGCGGCCCGAGCGAGATCGGCAGGAGCACGCCGGCGAGCAGCAGGATCGGCAGGTTGATGCCGTTGATGATCGCGGCGAAGGCGCTGATCTCCTTGGTGATCAGCGCCGTGGCGATCGAGAAAGCGGCCATCGTGATCATCAGCAGCGCGATCAGGACGCCGAGCACCAGCAGGCCGAGGAGGTGCAGGTGGAAGCCAAAGGCCACGCCGACGGCGATGACGACCGCGTCGAAGACGAACATCAGCAGCATGCTCGAGAGGATCGGGCCGACGAGGATCGCAAAGCGGCTGGCTGGGGTCACGCGCAAGCGTTCGATGACGCCGGAGCGCAGCTCGAAGATCGTGTTGAAGCCGGGGCCCGTGCCGCTCGCGAACGCGAGCAGGGCGAGGATGCCGGGCAGGAAGGTGTCGAGCACGTTGCCCTTGGGAAGCCCGGGCGCACCCGAGAGATGCTTCAACAGCGGCGTGAAGAGCGCCAGGTAGAGGATCGGCGTCGAGAAGCCCACCACTAGCCAGACGGGGTTGCGCAGCAGCTGGACGAGATGGCGCTTCGAGAGCAGGGCGACGTCTCGGGCGGTCTTCATCAGACGTTCTCCGCCTTGGCATCGGGGCCACCGCCGTCGCGCAGCGACCGACCGGTCTGTCGCAGGAAGACGTCGTCGAGCGTCGGCTCGGAGAGACTCATCGACCGAAGGCCGATGCCGGCCTGGTCGAGCAGACGCAGCAGCTGCGGCAGCGCGACGCCGCCGTCCTCGACATAGAGCCGGATTTCATCACCATCGGCGCTGAGCTCGCGCACGTAGGGCTCCGCCTCGAGCGCCGGCAAGGCACGCGCAGCCGCCTCGCTGCCGTCGCGCAGGCTGAGCAGGACGGTGTCGCCCGCAACGTCGCGTTTGAGCTCCTGCGGTGTGCCCGCAGCGACGATCTGCCCGTGGTCGATGATCATCAACCGGTCGCAGAGCGCGTCCGCCTCCTCGAGGTAGTGCGTGGTCAGGAAGATGGTCGTGCCGCGCTCGCGCAGCGCACCGACGTGCTCCCAGAGGTTGGCGCGGGTCTGCGGGTCAAGCCCGCTGCTCGGCTCGTCGAGGAACAGCACCTCGGGCCCGTGGATGATCCCGAGCGCCACGTCGAGCCGCCGTCGCTGGCCGCCGGAGTAGGTCATCACCCGCCGATCGGCAAACTCCTCGAGGTCGAGCAGCCCGATCAGCTCGCCGGCGCGCCGCTTGACCGCGCCGACCTCGTCGCCGTACAGACGACCCTGCAGCACGAGGTTCTCGCGTCCTGTCGCAAGGTCATCCGATCCGCCCAGCTGGCTGACGTAGCCGATGCGCGAACGAACCCGGTCGGGTGCGCTGCGAACGTCGAAGCCGGCGACCGTGGCGCTGCCGCCGTCGATCGGCAGCAACGTCGTCAGCATGCGCAGCGTCGTCGTCTTGCCAGCGCCATTGGGGCCGAGGAAGCCGAAGATCTCGCCCCGCTTTACGTCAATACTGACGCCGCGCACCGCCTCAACCGCGGACCCACGCCGGCCGCGGAAGCTCTTGCGCAGGTCACGGGTCGAGATCACGCTGTCGCCGCTTGGGACGCCGTCGCCCGTCATTTCTACGCCGGCGCTCATCGGCGCGAGGGTTGGTTCGCAGCCGGACCAGCGCCCAGTGATGGCTCTGGCGATTGCACTTGCTCTAAGTTGACCATGCCGATATAGTCAATAGTGACTACGCGGTTTTGTCAAGTCGGTCCCATGGCCTCCACCCGTTTACTGATCCTTGGCACGGTGCGCATCTTCCAACCGGTGCACGGCTACTTCGTGCGCCGCGAGCTGCTCAGCTGGCGTGCAGACGAGTGGGCGCATCTGAATCCCGGATCGGTCTACAACGCGCTGCGCACGCTGACCCGCGAGGGCTACCTCGAAGCGGCGGGGATCGAGGCGCACGGCGGCCGCCCGGCGCGCACGAGCTACAGGCTCACCGCCGACGGCGAGACGGAGTTCCTGCTCCTGCTCCGAGAGGCCCTGTGGGGTGTCGCTCCGCATGCGCCCGACAACCTGCTCGCGGCGTGGAGCTTCAGCTGGGTGCTGGGGCGCGGAGAGGTGATCGCCGCGTTGGAGCACCGGCTCGAGCAGATCGCGGCGGGCGGCCAGCTGACCGAGTTCGCGATCGCAGACCTCCGCCGCGATGCCAGCAAACCGGCGCATGTGGCTGAGCATCTGCGCCTCGCCCAGGCGCGGCTGGACGGCGAGGCGGACTGGACGCGAGCGCTGCTCGAGCGTCTTCGCGGCGGCGAATACTGGTTCGACGGCGAGCCCGATCCACCCTGGTCGGGCGTCGACCGAGCCGCGCCCGCCGCTGCGGCCGTCCACGCGCCGTCGGCGCGCGATGAGCAGCGACGCTGACCGCCGCAGCGGCCGCGCGTCACACCGGCAACTTGCGCCACGCCGAGCGAGCAGTCGGCGTTTCGGCGCCGCCCACGAACGGCGTTTGCGCGCACGTGTCCAGGCTTCGGGGAACCACGAACCAGACGGCCTCAGACTACGGATGGCGAGGCGTTTCGAGCGGCCTAGCGTTGGCCGCGTGACGACTGTTCACGAGCGCGGGTCGTCGGCCTCATGGCCACACTGATCCAGGGGACCGCACACCGGCTCTACTCGGCAGCGAGGCTCGACCGCACGGCAGACGGTGCGACGGGTCGCGGCACGCGCCGCTGGGCGGCGCTCGGCGTGCTGTGCGTATCGATCTTGGTCGTGAACCTCGACAACACGATCCTCAACGTCGCGCTCCCGACCCTGGTGCGCAAGCTCGGTGCAAGCTCGAGCGAGCTGCAGTGGATCGTCGACGCCTACGCGATGGTCTACGCCGGGCTGCTGCTTGTCGGCGGCAGCCTTGCGGACCGGTTCGGACGCAAGCGACTGTTCCTGATCGGCCTGACGGTCTTCGCCGGTGGCTCGGTGGGCGCGGCTTACTCCGGTTCCGTCGGTCCTTTGATCGCCTGGCGAGCGGTGATGGGAAGCGGCGCGGCGCTGACGATGCCGGCCACGCTCTCGCTGATCAACGACCTCTTCCGCGATCCGCGCGAGCGATCGCGGGCCATCGGGCTGTGGGCCGGAACGAGCGGTCTCGGGATCGCGATCGGCCCGATCGCCGGCGGGTTGCTGCTCGCGCACTTCTGGTGGGGCTCGGTCTTCTTCGTCAACGTACCGATCGTCGCCGCCGGTCTGATCGGCGCGGTGCTGCTCGTGCCGGAGTCGCGCAACCCGCACACAGCTCGACCGGACCCGATCGGCGGGCTGCTGTCGATTCTCGGGCTCGGCGGCATTCTCTGGGCGATCATCGAAGCCCCGACGCACGGCTGGGGATCCACCGCAGTGGTGACTGTCGGCCTGGCCGGGCTCGCGGTGGCGGCGATCTTCGTCGCGTGGGAGTCCGCCAGCGATCATCCAATGCTCGACCTGAGTTTCTTCAGGGCACGGCGTTTCTCCGCCGCCACCTCGTCGGTCGCGCTCGGCGGCTTCGGGCTGCTCGGCGCGCTGTTCATACAGACGCAGTTTCTGCAGTTCGACCTGCACCTCTCGGCACTGCAGGCCGGTGTTCGCATCCTCCCGCTCGCCGCGATGATCGCCGTCGCTGCACCGGTTTCCACGATCGTGGTGCGCTTCATCGGGAGCAAGATCCCGGCCGGCGGCGGGCTGTTGGCAATTGCCGGCGGGCTGTGGTGGACCTCGCTCGTCTCCGGGCCCTCGACCACCTACGGACAGGTGCTCCCCGGCCTGCTGCTGATCGGCCTCGGTGCGGGCTTCCTGATACCGACCGCGACCGACGCGGTGGTCGGGTCGATCCCCCGCGGGGACGCAGGAGTCGGGTCGGCCACCAACGGCGTGTCGATCCAGGTGGGCGGCGCATTCGGCGTTGCCGTACTCGGCAGTGTCCTCGCCACCCGCTACCAACACGCGATGACGCGGGCGCTCGCCGGTGCAGCGATCCCGCCGGCCGCCGCGCACGCCGCTCTGGGGTCGATCGGCGGCGCCCTTGACCTGGCCGCCAAGCTGCCCCCCGCGCTCGCCTCCGCCCTGGTGACCCGCGCCGACGCGGCGTTCATGAGCGGCAGCGGGCGTTCACTCGCAGTCGGTGGCGCCGTGGCGCTCGCCGGAGCGCTCGTGGCGTTCGCCGCGCTTCCCCCGCGCGCGGGCTCGCCGCCGCCGACGAAGCCGCCCGGCCGGGGTTCTGCGCGGTAGCGCAAGCGGCCTGCGCGGTGCCGCGCGGCGCCCGCTCGCTCGGACGCGCTCGATCAGCCGCGCTCGGGCGCGCGGAGGCCGGCTACACTGGCCCCGCATGGCAGCCACTTCGGTCCAGGGGTGATCGGTGCGGTTCAGAGCTGATCGCTCGCACCGGCGCGAGCTGCCGCTGCCGCCACTCCGGCGCAGCCCGTCTCTTGTCGGCTGCAGCTTCGGGTAGCGCGCTGAGGCGTTCTTGGGACGCCGCGGCTTACGCGACAGGCGGTGGGGTTCCCTCCGCGCTGGCTTCGAGC
>ODAK010000356.1_pt1 | contig 52646 bp, 46 predicted proteins | sample 1539591 | NCBI WGS metagenome assembly ODAK01 (sample SAMEA3539303, study PRJEB22396) | soil metagenome | biome: tundra; feature: field; material: soil | place: USA | collected 2010-05 | depth 0.15 m
GGCGGAGAACGTGAGCGCCGCGAGGGCGAGCTTCTTCTGGATCGACATCGTCACTAGCTCCTTGTGCTTGCGAGAAAGTTGCGGCCCTCTTAGTCGCTTTTCATTCGGGCGGCTAGGGGCGCTCTCGACCTTTTTCGAAGGTCGCCTGCATGTTTCGGCCTGATGTTCAGGCCCCGGCGCCCGCTGCGTGCGCCGCGCCTTCGCCGTGCCCCTTGGCGTCGGCCTCGTGCTCGTCGTGCTCGGTCGCGAGGGTGATGTAAATCGAGGTCAGGATGCAAAAGACCATGACCTGAACGATGGCGACGAGGGTGCCCAGGATCAGCACGGGCACCGGCAGGAACACGGCGACCATTCCGAGCATGATCGTGACGAGCAGGTGGTCGACCGCCATGTTGAGCATGAGCCGGATGCTCAGCGTGAGGGGCCGAATGAAGAGCGAGAACGTCTCGACCACGAAGAGCAGGATGTTGACCGGGATGTAAGGCAGCCCGAGCCAGGGCCCGAAGAGGTGCTTCGCGTAGCCCAATCCGTTGGCCTGGAACCCGTAGAAATTGAACATCACGAAGACGAGCGCCGCGCACCCGAGCGTGACGTTCCAGTTCGACGTGGGCGGCGTGAACCCGGGAATCAATCCGAGGAAGTTGCTGAAGACGATGAAGACCGAGAGCGAGCCGACGAGCGGAAAGTACCGCTTGGCGCGCCTGGGGCCCATCATGTCTTTCATGAGCCCGTACCAGTAACCGATCCACACTTCGAAGAAGGTGCGGAGGGTCAGCTTGGTCTCGGGGATGACGGCGCTGTCGTGGTTCGCCAGCTTGGGCGACACGATGAGCGCGAGGACCAGCACCAGCAGCATGACGAAGATGCTGCATACGATCGGCTCGGCGCCGTGTGCATCGACGCGGGTGTGGCCCAGGAACGAGTCGCCGAAGACGGTCATGTTCTGGCGAAGCGCCGGGAACATGGCGAGGAGGTAGGTGAAGAAGGACGTGTGCTCGGGCATGGCAGTTACCGTGCGTTGCGGCGGCGTTACGGCGGCGTGGGCGGCGTCTCGACGGAAGATTCGCCCGGCGCGCTTCTATCGCTCACGAGCGAGCCGATGGCAATCCCGATCGGCAGAGAGCCGAACCCGACCAGCATCGGCATGGGCGACACGATCGCGTGACGCATGAGCAGCCATGCGAGAGCGAGGAGGCTCAGGATCTTGAACACGGCGACCAGCGCCCAGCCCCCGCGGCTCTGCGCGTCGGCCCCTGCGCTGTCGTTCGGCAAGAGCTCCATGACGATGCGCGCGAGGATCCAGAGGTTGCCCGCGGCGAGCGCGCCCCCGAGCGCGACCGAGAGGCCGGCCGCGAGGCCCGCGAACGCGAGCCCGAAGAGCGTCAGCACCGCCGCGATCACGAGGACCATGCGGAGCGCCGTGCGCAGTCGCCCGTCGAAGCGGCCGGGCGGAGTGTCAGTTCGGGGGGCCATTTTTTCCGTGGGCACCGCGGTCGGAGTCAAGGGTCCGGTCGGACTTCGAGTCGGGGGTCGTCGCGGGCTTCGAAGGCGCGTTCACGTCCGGCGCGTCGGGCGAGTCGGGCGAGTCGGCGTGCATCCACGCCTCGTCGACCGTCCACTTCTGGGCGTCCGGATCGTTGGCCTCGGCGCGCTCGATGTCGCGCTGCATGCCGTTCGCCGTGCGAACGAGGTTGCGGAACCCCACGACGCAGCCGATGACGAAGCCGACCCCGACGCCGTACCCGCTGTCGTGCCAGTAGCGGCCGTCGAGCCAGTGACCGATCGCGGCGGGAATGAGGATCGTGAGCACGAGTTCGAGCCCCACGCTGCCGTACCGGCCGATCTCGAAGTAGGGCTTGGCCACTCGCGGTTTCCTTGGTTGTCATCCTGGGGTCGGCGGTGTCGGCGGTCCACTTCGGCGCCGTTTCACGCGAGCCGGCGGCGAGACGGGCTGGAACGCGGGCAGCATCCGTGGGCGAGTGACCCGGGTAGACAAACCCGAGCGACAACCCTGAGCGTGGGCATAGAATGGTTGGCCAATGAGGGCGAGTCAGGCGGCGGCTAGAGTGGCCAGATTGGTGGCCAGACTGGCCATCGCGGTCGCGCTCGTCGGGGGAGCGGTTGGTACGGTCGGCGACGCGCGGGCTCAACCGGGCCAGGCGCCGTTGCCCGCGCTGCCGCCGCCGACCGACGAGCCGCCGCCACCTCCAGCGCCGACCTCGGCACCGCCGCCTGCCGTGCCGCTCGGTCCGTCCGAGGGCGCGGGGGTACCACCCGTCCCACCCGCGCCGCCGCCGGTCGTGTACATCGAGCCGCCGCACGGCTCCGACAGCCTGGCCTTCGAGCACGAGCCGACGCACGCCCCGCGCAACGCGCTCTGGCTGGGCGCCAGGCTCGGCGTTCTTGCTTACGGCGGCGGCCTCTACATCGACGATCCGAACGCCGGAACCGCCGAGACCACGGGCAACTTCATTCGGCCCGGTGGCGCGCTGGAGCTCAACGTCGGGGCTCGCCTCGCCCACCGGTACGTCCCGTACCTTACCTTCGAGCTCGGGCTCGGCGCCGCCGGTCGTCGCTTCGACGGAACGGACACGCGCGTCTCGACGACCTTCGCCGGCATCGCCTTTCGTTACGTTGCGGGCGACGTCAACTCGGTCGCGTTCGTCAGCGAGCTGGCGTTCGGGTTCCGGTCGTTCCACGCCCGCGGCGACGGCGAATCGTGGAGCCTCACGGGGTTCGAACCGTTTCGCATCGGTCTCGGCGCCGAGATTCGCCTGACCACCCGGTTCACCATCTCACCGCTGGTGACGATCTCCGACGGCATCTTGACCGACACGTCCGGCAACGTCGCGTTCGGGCCGCATCAGGGCGACGGCCTCACCGGGCCTCCGTTCGTGGGGAACGGGAGCGTGCCCGCCGTCGCGCAGACGAACTACTACGCGATCGTCTTCGGGTGCGGAGCGCACTTCGACCTGATCGGCGACTGAGCCGGATCGTCAACAAGCTTACGATCTGGCGGCTCCACCCGGCCGGATCGTCAGCAAGCTTACGATCTGGCGCCTGCACGGCAGTCACTTCACCTGGGCCGCGACCTCAGCCGCGCGTCGGGCGAGGACGGCCGCGAGCGCGGGACGGAGCGAGGCGAAGGCGAGCGCGCGGTGGCTGACGCGGTTCTTCTCGGCGTTGCTCAGCTCGGCCATGGTCTTGCCGGTGCCCTCGACGACGAAGAACGGATCGTAGCCGAAGCCCCCGGAACCCCGGGGCGTGCGCGTGATCAGCCCTTCGCACGCGCCCTCGACCGTGCTCGCGGAATCGCCACGCACGGAGGGATCGACGAGGGCGAGCACGCACCGGAAGCGCGCGGGGAAGCCCTCGGTCGACCCCCGGCGTTCGGCGGTGACCCCGGCGGAATGGGCGATAACGTCGAGCGCCGCGAGGAGAGCCGCGTTGTTCTCGGCGTCGGTGGCGTGATCGTGCGCGAAGCGCCCGCTGCGGACGCCCGGGCGGCCGGCGAGCACGTCGACCTCGAGGCCGGAATCGTCGGCGAGCGTGAGCGTCATCGTGGCGCGCGCGACGGCGCGGGCCTTCTTGAGGGCGTTGTCCGCGAAGGTCTCGCCGTCTTCGACGACGAGCGGCGGTTCGGCCAGGACCTCGGACACGCCGAGCACGCGCCAGGGGAGATCGGCGAGCAACGCGCGAAGCTCTTCGAGCTTGCCGCGGTTGCCCGTGGCGACGACGAGTGTGTCGGTCGCCGTCGTGGGCGTCACGCCGGCGCCGTGATGGCAGCAAGCTCGACGCCCAAGCGCCCCAGGAGCGCGCGCTGCTCGGCGGCGAGCTTGGCGATCCCGAGCAGCGCCAGGTCGACCATCGCGTCGATCGCGCGCCGCTCGACCGGTGCGCCCTCGGCCGTGCCCTGAATCTCCACGATCTTGCCGCTGGCCGTGGCGACGACGTTGAGATCGACGCGCGCCTTCGCGTCTTCGAGGTAGCAGAGGTCGAGCGCGAGGCCGCCCCCGTCGAGGAGGCCGACGCTCGTGGCCGCGACCGGCTCGCGGAGCGCACGAACGCCCACTTTCGACAGCGCGAGGGCGAGCGCCACGAAGCCGCCGGTGACCGACGCCGTTCGCGTACCGCCGTCGGCCTCGAGCACGTCGCAATCGACCGTGACCGTACGCGTCCCGAGCTTTCGCATATCGACCGCCGCCCGCAGCGCCCGACCGACGAGGCGCTGGATCTCCTGCGTCCGCCCGCCGAGACCCTTTCCGCGGCCGTCACGCTCCTGCCGGCGAGGGTTCGCCCGCGGGTGCATCTGGTACTCGCCCGTCACCCAGCCCTGCCCCTTGCCCTCGAGGAACGCGGGCACCTTCTCGTCGACCGAAGCCGTGCAGAGGACGACGGTCCCACCCGCCCGATAAAGGACCGAGCCCTCGGAGGGGCGATGAAAGTTCGCGGTCATTTCAACCGGGCGAAGCGCGTCGGCCAGGCGGCCATCGGGGCGGGGCATGGGGTCACGATACCGACCGCCCTCGGGAGAGAGAAACCGCGAAGACGCCAAGACGCGAAGTTTTTTGGATCGTCTCGCACGAGCACGTCGCGACAAGGGAGGGCCCTCTCGATTCTCCTCGAGCTTCCGCTCCGCCGCGTGCGACGAAAACCAAAATCTCCGCGCCTCTGCGCCCTTGCGGTTTCTCCCGCTCGTTCAGCTGAGCGACGAGGGGGCCCAGACGCTCTTGGCGGGGGCGATGGGGAGGGCGATACGGATGCGGGTTCCGCCGCCTTCGCGCGGCTCGCAGGTGACGCTGCCGCCATGGGCTTCGACGATGTGGCGCGTGATCGCGAGGCCGAGGCCGGTGCCTTCTCCTTTGGTCGAGAAGAACGGATCGAAGACGCGCGCGCGGATCGCGTCGGGCACGCCGCCGCCGCGGTCATCGACGTCGACGACGACGCTCATTCCCTGCGCGGTGACGCTGACGTCGACAGCGCCGCCGCCCGGCATCGCTTCGCGCGCGTTTCGGAGCAGGTTGAGCAGCGCTTGCCGGAGCTGCGCTTCGTCGAAGAGGGCCGGCGGGAGGTTGGGCGCCACGTAGAGGTTCACCGTGCACCCCGCGCTCTCGATCTCGCGGCGGGCGAACTCGACGATGTCGCGCACCACGGTGGCCACGTCGTCGGCCTCCATGCGGGGCTGCGGCAAGCGCGCGACGCGAAGGTACTCTTCGCTCAGCTGCTCGAGCCGCTGCACCTCGCGCTGGATCGCCGCGAGCAGGCTCTTGACCTCGACGCGGCCCGCGTCCGAGTCGTTCGCCAGCTCTTCCTCGAGCATCTCCACGTTGAGCCCCATGGCCGACAGCGGGTTACGGATCTCGTGCGTCACATGCGCCGCCATGTTGCCGATGGCAGCCAGGCGCTCGTTCGAGAGCGCGAGCTCCTGCGCCCGCGCCAGACCGGTGACCATCTTCTCGAACGCGCCCTCGAGCTGACCGATCTCGTCGTCGCCCGCCTCGACCGGCCGCGGCGTCAGGTCGCCGCGCGCGACCGCCTGCGCGCGCGACGTGACGCGCGCGAGCGGCGCGAGCAGACGCCGCACGTGGAACGACACGACGAGACCGACCGCGAGCGTCAGCGCCGCGAGCACCGCGAGCGCCCAGATCGAGCGGAGCTCGCGGTCACGCGCCGCCGACGAGAGCTCGTCGATCGACGCGCCGACCCGACCGGCCAGCAGGCGCAGGCGCTTGTCGGCGTCGTGCTCGACGGCGCCGAGCGACACGATCGTCCTGTTGACCCCGTCGGCATCGCCGCTCGCGATCGCCGCGAAGAGGCGCTCGAAGAGCGCGGGGTCCGCGTCGAGCCCCGACTCGATGGCATCGAGCTCGGCAGCGAGCTCCCGCGCGAGTTCGCGCGTGGCGTCGCTCCCGACGGACGGCAGCGTCTGCATCAGGGCGATGCGCGTCTCGACGATCATCGTGTGCCTCGCGCCGACGAGCGTCTCGAGGAGGACGCGCGTCGAGCCGGGCTCTCGCTCGTCGGGGATGCCGTCGACGAGCGTCGACAGGGTCGTCTGCGCCGCACGAAGCTGCGCGATGCGCATCGCCGCGGGCACGTACCCGCGTCCGAGCTCGACGCTGTCGTCGGCCGCGCGCCGCTGGGCCGCGATCCCCCAACCGAGGGTCACGGCGAAGGCAACGACCGTGATGGCGAACGACACCAGGACCCGACGGGCGACCGTCGACGGCGGCCGCGCGGCGGGGGCCGAGGTCCTCACGGCGACGACGGCGGGCGCGGCCCCGCCGCCGGGGCGACGGGCGCGAGAGCGCGCGCGATCCACGTGACCAGATCGTCGACCTCGACGCGCGAGCCGGTCACTCGGCGGGCGCGGCGCGCGGCGCGACGAAGCGCGACGAGGCTCGAAGCGCACGCGGTCACGATCCGACCCCCGCCGGCGCGGCCGTGCGCGTCGAGCCGCGAGTCGGCGATGCCCCGGGCGACGTCGGGCATCGTGGCGGGCAGGAGACCGCCGGCTCCGGAGCAGATCGAACGTTCGCGGCGATCGTCGAGCTCTTCGGGGGCGCGGCCGAGGGCGCGGGTCAAGACGAGGCGCGGGGCTTCGTAGACGCCGAGCCCGCGACCGAGCTGACAGGGATCGTGCCAGCGAACCCGCTCGGCGGGGCTCGCCCCGTCGCCGACCGGATGCAAGCGGTCGAGCGCGCTAGCCGCCGCTTCGACCAGGGTCTCGATGCGGGCGCGGAGCTCGAACCCCGCGCCCGCGTAGCGCTGCTTGAGCGCCTGCGCGCAGCCGGCGTCGGCGACGAAGACCCGGGAACGATCGGCGAGCGACCGCGCCACGTCGCGCGCTTGCGCGACGAAGCCGTGCGCGTCGCCGGCGAGCAGGAGGGGCAATCCGCAGCATCGGTCGACGACATCGACGGGGCCGCCAGCCAGCGCGGTGGCTGCGGCGAGCGCGTCAGCGGCCTCGCGAGGCGCGGCCCGGAGATAGCCGCACCCGACGAGGAGCGCGTCGCTCGCGCCGCGGCGGGTTCCGGTGCCCCCGGACGGCGAGCGCGAAGCCAGCGCGCGCGCGGCCAGCCGCGTCCGGGCTTCGTGGTGGCCGAAGCGCGCGGCGGCGCGCCGGGCGCCGGGCGGACCGACGCCGACCTCCGCGAGCGCGTCACGAGCCTCGATGAGCACGTCGGCGACCACGTTCCGGTGGTCGCACGACTCGCGGCACGCGAAGCAGCCCGTGCACGCCCAGGCCGGCGCCGCGTGGGAACGGTCGGCCGGGACGTCGCCGTGCGCCGCCATCCACGCAAGGCTCATCTTGCCCCAGGGGGTGATGGTCTCGCGCGGCTCGGCGTTCGAGACCGGGCAGGCGCTGCGGCAAAGCTTGGGACAGAAGACGCACTTCTCGAGCGCATCGCGCCGGCCCTCGAGCACCGGCAGGGCGCGCATCGGTCGCTGCGCCGGACGCGTCATGCGCTACGTCACCGTCACCGCGGCGTCAGCGGTACGTGAACTGGATGTCGTGATCGCAGATGCGGAAGACGTCGCCTTCGGCGATCTGCTTTCGTGCGATCCGCTGCCCGTTGATGGCGACGCCGTTGGTCGACCCCATGTCGACCATGAAGTAGACGCCGTTCTGGAACTCGATCATCGCGTGCTGGCGCGAGACGTTCGGGTCCTTCAGCGTGAGGTCGCTCGACTGCTTGCCGCGGCCTATCACGAACCGGTCTTTCGCGACCGAGTGCCGCTCGCCGTTGTAGAGCAACGTCAGGTGGCTGCCGTTGGTGCTCGGCGACATCGTCGGCCGGCCGGAGGGCGAGCCCCCACGAGGCAGAGGAGGCGGGATGCTTCGCGAGCCCGGCAGCGGCGGCGGCGGCGCCGAACGCGGCAGCGGCGGCATTGAGGCGGAGGGTCGGGCCGGAGGCGGCGGGACCGGGAGCGCGCTGCGCGTCGGCTGCGGCATCGTGGCATGCGCTCGAGCCGGCGTGGGCGGCGGCGGGAGGCGGCCCGGGGGGGGCAAGCCGCCCTGCGGCAACCTCGACGACGAGGGCATCGGCGACGGCGGCGCGGGAGGCGCGGGCATGCCGCGCTCGGCCGAGGACTCCCCGCCGCGCCCGGACGACGGATGCGGCGTCCGCGACGTGCCGTAGCTGCGCTGCCGCGCATATTGCTTCATCGCCTCGTTGACGAGGTAATCGACGCTGCACTCGAGCTCGCGCGCCATCTGCTCGAACGTCTCCCACAGGACGTCACGGCACTGGAACGTGCGGGCGCTCTTCTTGTTGGGATCCGCGCTCATCGCTTCTTGCCGTTTGTGCCATCACGGCGCGAGGGAAAAAGGGCCCTCGCGCTGAATCCAACCGCTCGTTGCGGGCCTAACCTACCGCCGGTCAGACGCTTTGCCCAGCACATCGCACGTCTCATTACTGTAGCGACGGCTCGATGCACCACCGGACGAACTCGCCCACGGTGGTGACGGTCTTGGTCTCTTTCTCCTGCGATCCGGGCGACTTCGGCACATCGCACTGCCATCCGCAGTCGTCTGCCGGGTCGCACTTGGGAACGAGCGCCTTGCTCTCTTCGAGCGCGGCAAGACCCGTGGCATCGGATTTTTTTGACGAGTAATACGACCCCGCGGCCGTGAGCTGCGCACCGAGCGGTCCCTGGAGGTACTTCGCGAGGACGTCGCGCGGCTTGGGCCCGCCTTGTGGGTCCATCTGCATGATGAGCGAGCCGTAGGCGATGGGTTCGCTCAGCGCCAACTTCGTCTTGTCGTTCTGGGGCAGGTGCTGCAGGAAATCGGGCAGATCCTTGGTCGTGATGGTCCTCAAGACCATGCGCGCGGCGTCGAGCCGGACCTTCCATTTCTTGTCGAAGAGAGCGTAGAGCTTCGGGAGGATCATCTCCTTCGGCAGCTCGCCGAGGCGCGCCATCGCCACCGCGCGAACGGGATCGGGGTTCGCGTCGTCGGTGAGGATGTCGACGATGATGGTGGTGTCGCCGGGGCTGTTCTTGTCGATGCGATTCTCGAGCGCGGCGAGCGCGTTCGTGCGGCTCTTCTCGCTGTTGGCCTTGTTCTGCGCGTACGCGAGGCAGTAGTCGACCGTCGGGCGCCCGCCGACGCGCTTCATGTTGGTGAAGACCTTCTCGAGCTCCTGGTCCTGGTATTGCTTCAGCTGGTCGTTCACCTGCTGCGGCGTGGCGGCGATCTTCGCCTTGCCGTTGGCCTCGACGACGAGCGCGCGCTGCTTGTCGAGCCAGTCGTTCGACGCGATGTGCTTGTTCATCGCGACCAGGGCGTCGCTGGCGCGCTTCTTCGTCTCGTCGTCGGCGATGTCGGCGACAAGCGCGCACGCGCGGTCGACCTTCGGCGATGTCTCGGTGATCGAGTTCGGCAGCGTCTTGACGCTGGGCGCGCCGATGAAGCGCATGATCTGCTCGACGCCGAACTGCTGGTTGCTGTTGTCGATGCGGTCTTCGAAGTCGGTCTGCACCCACTGCGTCAGCGCGCCCATGAGGCTCGCCTTCGTGGCCTCGTTGCTCGCGAGGGGCGGCTCGTGCGAGAGGAGCGCGAACGCCGCGTCCTTGAAGGGGATGCTCGGATCCGGTGTGATCACCTGGCCCTCGACCGGCTTCGGCGGGGGCGGCCGCTGCATCTGCTCGACGAGCTTCGGAGCGATGCCGTCGACGATGCGACGGCGCGCGTCTTCGGTCTGCACCGCGAGGATGCCAGGAACGCGGCCGGTGGGCGTGTCATAGCCCACGATGAGGTACTCGAGGCCGATGCGTTTGCCGTTGCGCGGCCGCATGCGGATCAGCGAAAGCGCCGCCTCTTCGCGGAGCGGCCACGAATACTTCTCGTGACCGACGATGGCGTAGAGTTTCTCGGGGCCGTTCTCGGTGGTCTCCCACCGATGCGCGTCGGATTCGCTGACGGCGCACCCGGACGTGAGCGCCGGGGCGGCGAACATTCCGGCAACGACGGCGATCGCGGGGAGGTATCTCACACCCGTCGCGCGCATCGCGCAGGGCCCGCTCGCTCCGCTCCCCCATGCCTTCCCTACGAGCCGCTGTCGCATCGTGGACTTTCTCTCCTCTGCGTGTGCGCTTGAGTTCACGGAGTGCGCTGCCCCGCCCTCGCTCGGGGCGCTCGATCTTCGGTCGGGACGTCGATGGTACGCTGCTCGGCGAGCCAGCGGAATTGTTTCGGGAAGTTGACCCTCTTCAGGACTGCATCGTAGCTTTCGGGTGTAGGACAACGTAGGTTGATGATTCTCCCTGCTCCGGTGGCTTTCGAACGCGAGCGTGCTGTACCGCCCGGCGACGCTGGAGGCTCGCACGGGAACGTCCGCGCAAACGCCTCGCATCTGCCGGTGAACGCGCGCAACACGCGCATGCCGACCGTGCTTGGCCGCGGCGCCGCGGTTTACGGTCGGACGCGCGAGGTCGCCGCGCTCGTTCTGTGGACGCTCGCGCTCTTTTTCGTTCTGGCGCTCGCCTCGTACCAGGGCGATCCGTCGGGCGCGGTCCTCGCAACGCCGACGCCCGCGGGGCCCGACTGGGTCGGCCCGGTCGGCGCGTTCGTCGCGCGCGGCCTCGTCTCCCTCATCGGGGTGGTCGCGTGGGCTCTGCCGCTCGAGCTGATGCTCATGGGAATCCCGCTCGTGCGGGCCAAGGAGAGCCCGGCAACCGCGGGGCGAATCGCCGGAGACCTGCTCCTCACGGTGGTGACCGCGGCGCTGGTCCAGGTCGGGAGCCCGGGCCGCACGTCGTTCGGGACGCACCTGGCCGGTGGAATCGTCGGCGAGCTCTTCGGAGAGCTCGGGCGCTCGCTGTTCTCGACCGCGGGGTCGTTCCTCGTCGGCTTCGCGTGCCTCGGGCTGATCCTCATCGGGCGGGCGGCCTTCTCGTTCATCGCGTTCGCCCGCCTGGTCGCGCGGATCGCATCGCGTACGGCCGCGTGGCTCACGACGACGACGCGCGCCATTCGCGAAGCCTGGCGGCAGGCTCGCGCGCTCGAACGCGAGCGCGACGAGAGCGAGCGGCTCGCGAACGAACCTCGCATCGACACGTCGCCGCGCGACGAGGCCATCGTGGCGGCGCTTCCGCTCGACGCCGGCGAGCTCGGCGAGTTCGACAAAGGGGTGGTCGATGCGCTCGTCGCCACCGAGTCCGAAGCCGCCCCCAGGCGGCGCGCGCGCAAGGCGCCGGCCGCGAAGATCGATCCCCCCGCCCGGGACGTCGCGACGGCGGCGAGCGCGCCGCCTTCGAGCGACGCGGACCTGGGCGCAGTCGATTCGCGCGATGCGGTCGCTCCCGAGCGCGCCCGCGCGCCGATGACGACGCCCGCGCCCCAGCAGGTCCCGTCGAAGACCGTCGAGCCGTCGCCCGCGATCGATGCCGTCACCGACGTCGCCGCCGCCGCGGACGACGCCGCCGCGCGAGCGAAGCGCGCGAAAAAGGCGCCCACCATCGTCGATACGTCGGCCGCGCTCGAGAAGGAGAAGGCCGAAATCCGCGAGGTGCGCGACGTGACCCAGTTCGGTAGCCCGGGCAGGCGCGCCAAGCCCTTCCGCCTGCCGAGCGTCGACTTCCTGGTCGCCGAGAAGGTCGAGCCCACGCTCTCGATCGATCGCGACAAGCTCCTCGCGAACGCCCAGACGCTCATCGAGACGCTGGCGCACTACGGCGTTCAGGGCAAGGTCGAGGACATCCTCCCCGGGCCGACCGTGACGACGTACGAGGTCTCGCCCGCGGCGGGGACCAAGGTGTCGAAGGTGGCCGGGCTGGCCGACGACCTCGCGCTCGCCCTCGCGCGCAAGGTCCGCATCGTGGCGCCGATCCCGGGGAAGAACCGGATTGGCTTCGAGCTCCCCAACGACAAGCGCGTCAAGGTCGTGCTGCGCGACCTCATCGAGGACCGCCGCTTCCAGACGCTCGACGTGCCGCTGCCCGTCGTCATCGGGCGCGACATCCTTGGCAACCCGGTCTACGCGGACCTCGCGAGCATGCCGCACGTCATCGTCGCGGGCGCGACCGGCGCGGGCAAGAGCGTCGGCTTGAACGTGATGCTCCTGTCGATGCTCTACCGGCGATCGCCCGACGAGCTGCGCCTCCTGATGATCGACCCGAAGGTCGTCGAGCTCGCGCCGTTCGATCGCATCCCGCACATGCTCTTGCCGGTGGTGACCGACATGAAGCTCGCGGCGACCGCGCTCAAGTGGGCAGTCGACGAGATGGAGCGTCGCTACCAGGTCTTCGCCGACGCCGGGACCAAGAACATCGCGACGTACAACGGGTGGGTCGAGCGGGTCGCGCGCGGCGAGGCGAAGAACCCGAACCAGCGCGTCGTGCAGTCGAAGGACTTCAACGGTTTCACCGACGAGATCCCCGCCGAAAAGGGGAGCGACGAGGGGTATGTCCCCTTGCCGGAGAGGCTCCCGTGGATCGTCATCGTCGTCGACGAGTTCGCCGATCTCATGATGCAGCAAGGCAAAGAGGTCGAGTCGGCGGTCGCGCGGCTCGCCCAGAAGGCGCGCGCCGCGGGAATGCACGTCATCCTGGCGACGCAGCGTCCGAGCACCGACGTCATCACGGGCACGATCAAGGCGAACTTCCCGACGCGGATCGCCTACCGAGTCTCGCAGCGGGTCGATTCGCGCACCATCCTCGACGAGCAGGGCGCCGAGCACCTGCTCGGCATGGGCGACATGCTCATCCGGTTGAACGGGACCGGCGAGACCAAGCGCGTGCAGTGCCCGTGGGTCAGCGAAGAAGAAGTGCAGCGCGTGACCGATTGCCTCCGCGAGCAGGGCGAGCCCGTCTACGACGACAACATCCTGAAACCGCGCGACGACGACGAGGCCCAGGACGCCGAGGCCGACGCCGAGCAGGACCCCCTCTACGACGACGCCGTGAGGGTCGTCGCCGACACGCGCCGCTGCTCGACCTCGTGGCTCCAGCGAAAGCTCGGCCTCGGATACAACCGCGCCGCGCGCATCGTCGAGATGATGGAACGGCGCGGCCTGGTCGGCCCCTCGAGTGGCGCAAAAGACCGCGAGGTCATGGTCGATGCGCTCTGAGATCCGATCCCCAACGCCAAATTCGACGAATTGGAGCGGCGAGCTATGCTCTGCCGCGCACGTGTCGCGGACCGACGAAAAAGGGCCCGCTGCCTGGCCTGCGGAGGCGGGGTCGAGAACCGAGCCGGTCGAGGGGTCCGGGGAGGGCCGGGTGTCTTCGGTGCAGCGTAGAATCGGGTCGCAGCCTCCGCCGGCATGTTCTTCCGTGTACGACGAAGCCGAGCGAACTCGCCTGATGGCCGACCTCTCGCGGCTCCTCCGCGAGCCCACGATGCCCCGGAGCGCCCGGCTCGCCGGCCTGACGCTGATCGGTTGGCTCGCGAGGCGACGCCCGAACGAATCCCCTCACACCATCGGGATCGACGAGGCGCGTGAGTCCGAGCGTCGCGTGCAGTCGGCTCGCTCCAAGACGCGCTGAAGAGCGCGCGTGCGAGGCACCACGACGTGACGCGGGTCCCGATCGTGCTGGTCGCGGTGATGGCGGCGGTCGTGCTCACGGCCGCGACGCTCCGGTGGCGAGCGGGCGAGCGTGCTGAACGCGATGTGCGCCGCGCGCTCGCGGCTGGGCACGCGTCCGCCGACGGCGGCCTGGGCGCTTCGACTGCCGTGGGGCTCGGGGCCGGAACGCCACCGGGTGATTCCGTCGTTCCGCCCAGGACGAGCATGCTCCACGGGGACGCGCGCCACACGCATCGCTCCGCGGGACGGGCGACGACGAAGACGCCCACCGTCGACTGGACGCGCGACGTCGGCGGTCCGATCGAAGCGCAGGTCACAGCTTCGCCCGACGAGCAGACTCTCTACGCCGCGTCGCTCGGCGGCGCGCTGACGGCCTTGGCCCGCGACGGCGGCGACGTTCGCTGGACGCTCGCGCTCGGCGACCGCGTCTACGCCACGCCGTGCGTCGCCGACGATGGAACGATCTACGTCGGCAGCGACGCGAAGAAGTTCGACGCCGTCTCGCCCGACGGGAAGATCAAGTGGTCACTCGACACGGACGGCGACGCCGACACCGGCGCGGTCATCGCCGGCGACGGCGCGGTCGTGTTCGCGGCGGGCCGTACGATCTACGACGTCACGCCGACGGGATTCGTACGCTGGCGATTCGCCGCCAAGCGCAAGGTCTACGGGGCGCCCGCGCTGGGCGCGACCGGTCGCGTGTTCGCGGGCTCCCAGGACCATCACGTCTATGCGCTCGCCGCCGACGGCCGGCTCGCGTGGAGCGTCGACCTCGGCGCCGACGTCGACGGCGCTCCGGCGCTCGACGACCGCGGGGGCGTCTTCGTCGGAACCGATGGCGACGAGGTGGTCCGCCTCGATCCCGACGACGGGCGCGTCGTGTGGCGAACGAACGTCGGCGGCTACGTGCGAGGCACGCTGTCGGTCGCGCGCAACGGCGACGTGCTCGCCGGCGTCTACGGGCCGAGACCCCGCGCGGTTCGGCTGCTCTCGGGCGACGGCGAGGTCCGCGGCGACTTCCCCATCCAGGGGACGGGCGCCAGGGACTTCGGCGTGCACGGCGGCGCGCTCGAAGACGCGATGGGCACGCTCGTCTTCGGCGCCCAGGACGACGCCGTCTACGCCGTCGACGCGGGCGGGCGGCTTCTCTGGCGGTTCACGACGGGGGGCGACGTCGACGCGCCGGCCACCCTGCTGAGCGACGGCACCCTCGTGATCGGCTCCGATGACGGAAGGGTCACGGCCTTTCGCCCCGCCGGATAGGCGAGCCTTTATGCGAGCTGCTCGCGCGAGGGTCCCGGCATAAGTCCGCCAGGTGACTGCTGCGGATGGCCGCCGCGAGTGATACGAATACGCTCGGCGATGCGCTCCATTCCTCCTGCAGCCGGCACCGACGCCGAGGATGTGGTCTGGGCGCTTCAGACGGCCGATGCGCTCTGGAGGCGGCGGGAGCGCATCGACGCGATCGTCTGGCTCCGGCGCGCAGCTCAAGCTGCGGGCGAAGCCGAAGACGACGATCGCGCGCTCCAGCTGGCGCGCGATGCCGCCGAGCTCGCAGAGTGGATCGCGCGCAGTCCCAACTCGAGCCGCGCCCCCTCGACGCGAACACCCCCGCCCACCTCGACTCCCCTCAGCGACGACGTCGACGACCTCGTCAGCGTGCGGCCCGACGAGCTGGAGAGCGACGCGCCGACGCCCGTTCGGCCCTTGCCTGTGGTGTCGAACCTTCCGTCGTTCCCCGAGCCCTCGATGCCCCCGCCGCGCGGTCGGGTACCCACGGCTGCCGAAGCGCACGCGGGCATTCTCGATCCCTGGGCCGAGGCCGAGGGCCTGATGCAAAACGGCACCCCCGACGACACCCAGCGCTCGACCGCGGCGATCACGCCGCCGCCCGAGTTCGAGACCGACGAGGTCGTGACGAGCGCGCCGATGGTCGCGGCGCCGAGCATCGAGACCCCGTCGCCTTTCCAGGCGGCCTCACCCCCGATCCCGCCGGCGGCTCGCTCGGCTGGTCGCCTGTTGCCGCCGCCTCTCTCGCCGGAGCCGCTCGCGCCGCCCAAGGCTCCGGACCGCGCGGCGAAGAAAGCGGACCCCCTGACGACCACTCGCCCGGACACCCCGAGAGCCGGCCTCGACGCGCGCGCGGCTCGCGGCACGCAGCAGCCTGCGCTGGCGCCCGAGCCCCTGCGCGCGCCGGGCAACGGCATCGACCTCTCGAACGTGGAAGCTTTCAGCAACCTTCCCGACGACGCGCGCGCCGAGTTCGCGAGCGCGGCCACGGTCCTCACCCTCGCCCGCGACGACGAGACGACCGGCTTCGCCCTCGCGCTCGTGCTCGACGGCAGCGTCGATCTTTCGTCGACGATCGTCGACGCCGCGGCGCAGCGCCTCGACGCCGGCGCGGTCTTGCGTGCGCGCGGGACCATCGACGCCATCGCGCCCGTGCGACTCGTCGGCGCCGCGCCGCGATCGCGCGTCGCCACGTGGGACGAAGACGCCGTGACCCACGCGTTCCGGACGTCCCCGTGGGTCGAAGACGAGCTTCGGGCCGCCGGGGATCTCCATCAGGCTCTCGTCGGAATCACGATGGGACCGCTCGGCGACCGTCTCGACCCGTCGCTGCGGTCCGACGTCACGAACCGCCTGCGCCTGCGCGCGCTGGCCGAGCACGAGGTCATTGCGTCGCGAGGCGATCCGGTGCCGGGCCTCGTCGTCGTCGGCGCGGGCGAGCTCGAGCTGCTCGACGAGCACGGGGCTCCGAATGGCTCCCTCGTGCGGCCCGGAGAGTTCCTCTTCCCCACCGAAGCGCTGCGGGCGGCGCGGGCGCCGAACACCGTGCGCGCCGCGCGCGGCGGGGCGCTCGTCCTCATGGCCGAGCGCGGCGCCACGCAGGAGCTGCTCATGACGTGCCCGCCGCTCCTCGAGATCTTCGCCGGCATGTGAGCGCGTCGAGGGGGAGGCCGGCGGTCGGTCTATCTACAGGTGGGCGCCGACGACGAGGTCGTCGGCGTGGACGAGGACCGCGAGCCCCGCGAGGTCTTCGGGGAGCTCTTCGCGCGGCTTGCCGGCAGCCATCGCGGCGTCGGCTGCGCTGCACCGCGCGAGGCCGCGCGCGACTTCACGCCCGCTGGTGTCGACGAGGCGCACGGCGTCGCCGGCGCGGAAGTCTCCGCGCACGCCGAGCACGCCGATCGAGAGCACGCTCTTGCCCTTCGCCGCGACCGCCTCGGCGGCGCCCCGGTCGAGCACGACGTCGCCTCTCGGGCGCAAAGTGAACGCGATCCAGTGTTTCTTCGCGCTCAGACGGTCGGGCGCCGCGACGAACAGCGTGCCCACGTCGTCTCCCGCGAGCACGCGCGCCAGCGTGTCGGCCGAGCGCGCGTCGGCGACGACGACGTTCGCGCCGCCGAGCGTGGCCCTGCGCGCCGCCTCGACCTTGCTCCCCATGCCGCCGGTGCCCACGCTGCTCGTCGACTTGCGGACATGGGGGAGCGCGTCGACGACCACGTCACGCACGACGGGCACGCGGCGCCCCTCTGCGTCGAGGAGACCGTCGACGTCGCTCAGGAGCACCATGAGGTCGGCATCGACCAGAGGAGCGACCATGGCGGCGAGCTGGTCGTTGTCGCCGAAACGGATCTCGTCGACCGCGACGGAGTCGTTCTCGTTGAGGATGGGGACAGCCCGCGCGTCAAACAGGGCGCCGAGCGCCGCGCGAGCGTTGTTCGAGCGGACGCGGTCGGCGAGGTCCGCGTGCGTCAGCAGCACCTGCGCGACGGAGATGCCGCGGGCCTCGAAGGCTTCTTCGTAGACGCGCATGAGCAACGACTGCCCGGCGGCCGCGGCGGCCTGGAGCTTCGCCATCTCCTTGGGTCGCGATCGATAGCCGAGCTTCTTCATGCCGAGCGCGATCGCGCCGCTCGAGACGACGACGAAGACCGTGCCCTTGCGCGCGGCGATGGCGGTCGCGATCGAGTCGAACACGTGCCCTCCGGCGGCCAGCGTGCGCGAGCCGATCTTGACGACCACGCGGCGCGCGCGCGCCACCGGCACGCGGACTTCGAGGGGTTCCCGTCCGTCAGCAGGTGCGTCAACCATCGGCGTCAACCATGGGCCTGCGTCAGCAGCTCGTCGAACGCCGCCTCGAGCCTGCGCATCGCCTTGGCCGGGAGGCCGGCGGCCACGGCGAGCATCGCGTCGACGAACACGTCGATCGCGTCGCGCTGGTCGTCGATCGAAGGACTCTCTCGCAGCGGCGGGGTCACGACCGTCAGCGCGCGCAGGACCGCGCCGTCGATGGCGAGCCGCACGCGCCGCGCCTCTTCGACGTCGATGCGAACGGCGCGTTCGGTGCGCGACAGGTCGAGGTAGCGGTCCAAGAGGTGCCCGAGGAGGTACGTGCTCAGCGCGTGGCGAAGCGGCCAGACGACCGCGACGGGACCGAAGCCCGTGAGGACGCGCAGCGCGACGCGGACCCCGACGAAGCGCAGGGCTTGCGCGACGAAGCCGCGCGGCCCGTCCGGACCCGACGGCTCCGCGAGCACGTCGCGCGCGTCGCGCGTGAGCGAGAGGCCGTGCCGCGACGCCACGTCGTGAACGAGCGCCCCGCGGACACGGCGCGCGAACGCGTCGGGGAGCCAGGGGATGGGCACGCTGCCGAGCGAAGCGCCGATCGCCGCGTAGACGCCGAGGCGCCCCCGATCCACCGGACGCGAGCGCGCCGCCGGACGAAGGGCGCCGAGCCCGTCTTCGCGCGCGAGGCCGGCCGTGGGTTCGCTTCGAGCGCTCTCTGCCATGGTGAGGCCGAGTCTAGTACCGCGGAGCCGGACTTCGCACCTCGTGCGCGCCCCTGGCCAGGCTAGGCGAACGCGCGCCCGAGCGGCCGGAGCTCGAGGACCACGGCGTTCGAGTCCGCGGCGATCCGGAGGAGATCGCGCGTGTGGAGCGCGCCGAGATCGATCGTGAGGCGAGCCTGCGACGCATCGCCCGGCGAGCCGAGGAGCCGCCCGCCCTGCGCCTCGACGGCGTCGACGAACGCCCGGGCGTCTCCCGCCACGCGCAAGACGAAGGCACTGTCCTTCGAGGCGATCTCGGCGGGGTCCCCCTGCCCGCCGACCCGCGATCCGTCGATCACGAGGGCCTCGTCGGCGACGAGGGCGATCGGCGAATCGAGCGCCACCCGCGCCGCGAAGAAGACGGAGCGGCGATCGGCTAGCGCGCGGACGACGACGCGCGCGAACGAACGCCCCGCGTCGTCGGGCAGCCCTCCGAGCAGATCTTCGACGAGCACGACCGGCGCGCCCGTTGCGAGCGCTCCGGCGATGACGGCGCCCCGGCGCCCCGCAGGCGCCACGGTCGCGAGCTTCCGGGCGGCGAGCTCGCCGAGCTTCATGCGCGCCATCGCTTCGTCGGCGAGCGCGCGCGCCGTGCCCCCCCCGTGGCCCGAGAGCCGAGCGCTCCAGGTCACGTAGTGACGCACCGTCCAGGTCGACGGCATCGGCGGATCGAGCGGCGCCCCGGCGACCGCGCCCGCCCTCAACGCCGCGAGAGGCTCCTGCCCCGCGACGCGGAGCTCGCCCCGCGTGATCGCGCGGAGCCCCGCGGCGGCCTCGAAGAGCGCCCGGGCAGCCCCGAGGACGAGGATGTGATCTCCGGTCGACGCGAGTGAGAGTCCGTCGATGGCCGGGGTGCCACTGATGTCTACACGCAGCGACGAAGAGGCGAGCAGCGGCTCCACGCGAAGATGATAGGCGGACGCGAACCGGTTAACGTGAAAACCTTGGCATGCGCCTCGCACTCGGTGACTCGTCGGCGACTCGACGGCGACCGTGACTCGCCCTCGTGACCATACCGAGCCAGCCGCTCTAGATCCACGAAGTCGCCGCTCTCGGTGCGCTCGAATGAGGAGGGATTTCTGACCATGCGTCTTCGCCTTCGTGCCGATGACGGGCTCACGACCCCCGCACACGGGGGGTGGCGGCCCCGAGTCACGATGTTCGCGCCGCTCGCCGCTCTGGCGCTGGCGGCCGCCTGCTCGAAGGGCAGCGGCGACCAGGTCACCGCGCCCGTCGCGATCGGCATGACGGACGGGATCGACCCCTACTACTCCGACGGAGAGATCACCCTCTTCCAGGTGAACCAGGCCGTTCCCTTCCCCGTGCGCAAACCGAGCGACGCCGACGAGAAGGCGCTCGGAGCCGCCCCGAAGGGAACGGGGTACCCCCACATGCCGTTCCTGACGGCCGGCGACGAGAGCGTCGAAGTGCACTTCGTGCTGTCGAACGTCGACACGGTGTCGCACAACGTGTGGCTCCTCGTCGATCCGTGGAACGAGTTCGTCCGCTGGAAGCCCGGGGTCACCGTGGTGAGCGACGAAGAGACCATCCCGAACAACGGGTACGATAAGCAATACGTGCTCGATCCGATGTCGCGCCTGCAGGGGACCATCACGTCCGACGACATGCACGAGATCGCGATCAAGCTCGCGTCGGTCGAGAACTTCCTAGCGAGCCCTCAGGGCAAGCAAACCGACAGCTCGACCACCGACGCCCCGAGCCCCACGTCGATCTGCAACAACATCTTCGAGTACCAGAACCGGTCGAACTCGACGCCGCCGGACCTCTTTTACACGCCGTGGATTCCGCCGGTCGTCGCCGGACTGACGGGCATGGACCTCGGTCTCCGCATGGAGGGGGCCGCCGGCGACAAGGCCGGGAACGTCGCGATCGAGATCACGATGGAGGTCCAGGATCTCAACGGCGATCGGTTCGTGCCCCAGGACACGACCGACGCCCAGATCGGAACCCCGCCGAAGACGCTCTCGCCGCCGGCCGCGCGTTTCTGACAGGCGCGACCCCGGGCGGAGCAGGGCCTGGACGCGTGGCGGCGTCGGCCGCTACTCGACTCCGCCGAGCTTGCGCTCGAGCGCCTCGAGGTGCGCGCGCACGTCGGGGTCCCGCGATCGCAGCGCCTCGACCTTGCGAACGGCGCTGATGACGGTCGTGTGGTCGCGGTTGCCGAAGGCGCGTCCGAGCTCGGGGAAGCTGCACTTCAGCCGCTGCTTGCAGAGATACATCGCGACGTGTCTCGCGAAGGCCACGCTCTTGTGGCGATCCTTCGAGAGCAGATCCGTCGACCGCAGCTTGAAGTGATGGCAGACCGCGCGCTGGATGTCCTCGACGCTCGCCTCGTTCGGGCGCACCGTGGTCGTGGCCGCCATCTCCGCGCGCGTGAACTCGATCTCGATCGGCCTGCCGAGGAGCGACGCCTTCGCCGCCAGCCGGATCAGCGTCCCCTCGAGCTCTCGCACGTTGCTGCGCACGCTCTGCGCGATGAAGAGGCAGACGTCGTCGGACAGCTCGATGTGTTCGAGCTGGGCCTTCTTGCGGACGATGGCGACGCGGGTCTCGAGCTCGGGCGCCTGGATGTCCGCCACGAGGCCCCACTGGAACCGCGACACGAGCCGCTCTTCCATCTTGTCGAGCTGCTGCGGGTACTTGTCGCTCGTGACGACGATCTGTTTGCCCCCCTGGTGAAGCGCGTTGAACGCGTGGAAGAACTCCTCTTGCGTCTGCGTCTTGCCGGCGAGGAAGTGAATGTCGTCGACCAGGAGGAGATCGCACTTCTCCCGGTAGCGACCGCGGAACTCGTGCATCTTCTGGTCGGTGAGCGCCTGAACGAACTCGTTCACGAAGCGCTCGGCGCTGATGTAGACGATGCGCGTGTCCGGTCGCTCTTCGCGCACGCGGTATGCGAGCGCGTGGATCAGGTGGGTCTTGCCGAGACCCGTGCCGCCGTAGATGAAGAGCGGGTTGTGGCGCCGGCCGCCTACGCCCGCAGCCGCCATCGACGCCGCGTGAGCGAGCTGATTCGAAGGACCCACGACGAAGTTCGCGAACGTGTTCTTCGCGTTCAGCCCCTCGATGGGCGGAGGTACGGCGAACACGCGATGAGGCGACGCCTGCGCCGAGCCGTCGATGCGGACCGAGGGAGGCGACGCGAGCGACGCGAGCGACGCGACATCGGGCGGCCCCGGACGCACGGAGATGGCCCTCGGCCTCACGGGCGCGAACGACGACGGACGATCCGCCACGGGGCGCTCGAGCGCGACGTCGATGCTCCACCGGACCTGCACGCTGAGGCCCGTGTGCCCCTCGAGCCAGTCGCCGATCGTGGGCAGGAAATAGTCGTCGACCCACTGGCGAACGAACTCGTCCCGAGCGCGGAGACTGAGGACGCCGTCGGTGAAGCTGTCGAATTGAACGCCCGAGAACCACTGGTCGAAGCTCGCCGGTGATCGGTCGCGGGTGAAGCCGACGGCTTGGGTCCAAGCGCGCTTTCCCTCTTCGGACATACCGGTCCCTCGTGTGATCAGCGGCGCCACCGGCGCGCCATCTTGCTCATGGCTCTGCATCCGCGCTTGCACCGTTTCCTCGAAGACCGACTCGACGTTGACTCACTCAGGTGAGGAGCCGCCCACACGCCCATCCAAGGCCACAGGTTCTCCACAGGTTGGGGAAAACCCGAAGGCCGCGCCCTGCCTTCGTCCGACGACGAAGCCGCGCGTTACAGTGAAATTTGCCAATAGGAGACCCTCGGTCTCCCACCCGCCCTATCACCGGGGGAACCGTCGATTCGAGTGAGCCGATAAAAATCGGGCCCGCTCGCTACTTCCTTGCCGCTATTCGAACCGCTCGCACGCGCCGCCGGCACCCGTGCCGGTGCTTAATTTTGCTCTGCTTCTGCCCTGCTCCGTGTCACTTAGTCGTCACCGAGGCACGGGGCCTCGAGATAGCGAAAACCGTGGGACGATGGCACTCACATCAGCACCATCAGGTGATCTTTTGTAGACGTCGGGAGGGGGCCTTGAAGCGCCCTCCGCGACGTTCCTCACGAACGCGGATGGAGCTATCACCCCCACTCGGTAGCCGTCCATGCCCTTCGTCCACTTTCATGTCAACGCCATGATCTTGATGGGTATTTTTTCTTGTAATCCACCCGCGTCAGCACCGTCGCATCGACGTCACGGGCTGGGGGATCGTGACGGTTGTGCCGAAGTGACCGGGATGGCTTTCGAATCCGTCTTCGCACCGTCGGGCGCCGACTTGCGCACCGCGTGTTTTGGCTGAATTCGCTTGTCAAGAGTGGACGAACCCGCGTCTTTCTCGAAACAGGCGCGTGAATAGCGACCGCGGCCGGCGCCGCGCGAGCGACGAAAACTCGTCTCCGAACCGCCTCGACTGTAAGGTCCCGGCGGTGCGCCCCTCTGCAGTTCCGGTGACCCGGGCGGGACCGCCTCTCCGGTTCGGCCTCGGGTTCGGTCGGCGCGGCGGAGGGGCCCTCGCCGCGACCGCGATGGCCATCGGTTCGACCGCGTCGACGGCCGCGCTCGCCGACCCCATGTCGACCTCGCCCGAGCAGGCTTTCGACCAGGGTGAAGTCCCTAACCCGCGCGCGGTGGGAATGGGCGGGGCGCTGAACGCCCTTGGCGTGTCGACGGCCTCGATCTTCCTGAATCCGGCCAACATGGCCCTGGCCAAGGTCTACCATCTCGAAGCGCTGGCTTCGTATTCGCCCGAGGCGAAACGGCAGACGTACGGCCTGGCCATCGTCGACTCGGTCCTCAACAGCTCTCACATCGCCGGCGGCCTCGGAGGCACGTGGTCGGAGTACGATCCCGGCGGCATCCACCGACGCTGGACCGACGTCCGGGGCGCGCTGGCCCTCCCGCTCGGCGACCACCTGGCCCTCGGCGGCACGGGGCGCTGGCTCCGCGCGGATCAAAGTCTGGGCACCGGCCCGTTCGGAACGAGCCTCGCCTCCGACGGCAACAACGGCCCGCTCATCAACACGATCACCTTCGACGCGGGAGCGACGGTCAGCCTCGGCGACAGCTTCCGGATGGCCGTCGTGGGTCACAACCTGACCAACCCCGGCACGGCGCTCGCGCCCATCACCGGAGCGGTCGGTATCGGCTACACGACCCCAACGTTCTCGATCGAGGGCGACGGCTCGCTCGACTTCACCACGTGGGGCTCGGCCCGAGCTCGCCTCATGGGCGGCGCCGAGTACTTCGCGGCCGACCACTACGCTGTTCGCGCCGGGTGGCGCTACGACTGGGGCACGAAGATCAACTCCCCGTCGCTCGGGTTCGGATACATCGACCCGCGCTGGAGCATCGAGCTCGGCCTGCGCCACGATCTCATCTCGGACCACGCCGAGACGCTCGGAACGCTGTCGCTCCGGTACTTCTACGACGCCCTGGGCAGCCAGCCCACGCCCGACCAAGGCGGCGAGATGCTCCGATAGAGCAAGCGTCGGGTAAGTGGAACGGGCCCGTCTCGACGCTCGCCGTGCTCAACGCACCGGAAGTGCGTTTCCGCGCGGCGACCGCCGAGCCGAACCCGTTCCACTTACCCGACGCTCGCTCTATGCGTTTAGACGAGACTACGTTAGACGAGACTACTTTAGACTAGACTACAGGGAGGCGCGGTACAGACCGGCCAGGTCGTCGCGGGTCGTCGGGCGGGGGTTGCTGCGGTGACAGGCGTCTTCGATGGCCTTGGCGGAGAGCTTGGGGACGTCGGCTTCGCTCACGCCTTCGTGACCGAGCCCGTCGGGCAGGCCGACCCGCTTGCGGAGGCTCCGCACCGCGTCGCCGCAGGTCCTGGCTTTCGGATCGAGGATCGCGCGAACCCGCTCGAGGCGGGCGGGCGCCGCGGACTCGTTGAAGTCGACGACGGCAGCGAGGCATAGCGCGTTGGCGAGGCCGTGGTGCATGCCCTTCTCGCTCGAGAGGGGGTGCGCCAGCGAATGGCACGCCCCGAGGCCCTTCTGGAAAGCGACGGCCCCCATCATGGCCGCCTTCATCATGCCTCCGCGTGCGGCGAGGTCGTCGCCCTGTTCGACGGCACGGGCGAGGTTGGCGGCGCAGAGCTCGAGACCGGCGAGCGCGATCCCGTCGGCCATCGGGTGGTCGCCGAGCGAGCAGTACGCTTCGAGGCAGTGCGTGAGCGCGTCGAAGCCGGTGGCGGCCGTCACGCGCGGCGGCATGGACTGCGTGAGCTCCGGGTCGAGGAGCGCCGCCTTCGCGAGCAGATAGGGGCTGAAGATGACCGTCTTCCGCCCCGTGGCCGCGAGCGTCACGACGCCGGACCGTCCGACTTCACTGCCGGTGCCTGCGGTGGTCGGGATCGTGATGATCGGCGGCACGTCGGGCCCGATGAACTGTCCCCCGTCGACCGCGTCGTCGTAGTCGACCAGCGGCCGCTCGTGGGTGACCTTCAGCGCGATGAGCTTGCCGGCGTCGAGGGGCGCGCCCCCGCCGACCGCGACGATGCACTCCGCGCCGTGGGCACGGTAGGCCGCCACGCCGGCCACGATGTTCTCCTGAACCGGGTTCGGGTCGACCTTGTCGAAGAGCGCCGTCGCGATCCCGGCGGCCTCGAGCAAGCCGCGGACCCGCTCGGCGATCCCGACCCTGACCACCCCGGCGTCAGCGACGAGGAGCGCACGCTTCGCGCCCAGGCGTTTGACGTGCTCGCCGACGGTCCCGACGGCGCCGCTCCCGAACACGATCGTCGTCGGAAAAGACCAGCTCACGAGCCCTGCGACCATGGCCCAAGGCCTAGCACGGCGGAGCTCTCCGTCGCTTTCCTGCCGCGCCGAGGCGAAGGGCGGCGCGACGCGACCTCTTCCTGACACGGAGCCCCCGGCCGTGGCCGACCGCCCGGCCCACCGCAAGCCCGCCCAAAAATCTTTGCGCCTCTGCGCCTTCGCGGTTCTCCCCCCGTCAGACAGTTTCGAAGTAGCGCTCGAGCTCCCATTCGGTGACGGCGCGGTCGTACTGGCGGCACTCCCAGTCGCGGGTGAGAAGGTAGTGATCGACGAAGCCGGCGCCGAGCAGGTCGCGCGCGTGGGCGCTGGCTTCGAGGCGCGTGACGGCGTCGCGGAGCGTGACCGGGAGCGGGGCGAGGTCACCGCGGGCCGAGGCGTCGCCCTCGACCGGGGCCGGGGGGTCAGCCCGCCGCTCGAGCCCCCAGAGGCCGGCGGCGAGCGTGGTCGCCATCGCGATGTACGGGTTGATGTCCGCCGCAGTCTGACGATTCTCGAGCCTCGTCGACTTCGCGCTGCCCGGGATGGCGCGAATGGCGCACGTGCGGTTCTCGATGCCCCAGCTCGCGTTGAGAGGCGCCCAGACGCCGGGGACGTACCGCTTGTAGCTATTGATGGTCGGGGAGACGAGCGCCGTGAGCTCGGGCATGAGCGCCACCTGACCGGCCACGTAGTGGCGCGCGGCCTCGCTGAGCTTGTGAGGTGCCGCGCCGTCGAAGAAGACATTCTTGTCGTCGCGCCAGAGCGACTGGTGAATGTGCCCGCTCGACCCGGGGAGCGCATGGTTCCACTTGGCCATGAAGGTCACCGAGTAGCCGAGCCTCGCGGCCACCTGCTTCATCGACGTCTTGAAGAGGGCGGCCTTGTCGGCCGCGCGGAGCGCCTCGTCGTAGGCGATCGCCACCTCGTACACCCCGGGCCCGGTCTCGGTGTGCAGCCCCTCGATGGGGATGCCGAAGCGCTCCATGTCGTCAAGGATGGCGTGGCAAAGATCCGCGTGCTGCCCCTCGCGGACCCAGGAGTAGCCGAACATGCCCGGCGAGAGAGGCTCTAGCTTGCGAAATCCCTTCTCGCGCAGAGACGCCGGCGACTCTTTGAACACGAAGAACTCGAACTCCGCCGCGAGCACGGGCTCGTAGTTCATCGCCTTTGCGCGCGCGATGATCTGCTTCAACAGACCGCGCGGGCACGCCGGATGGGGCGCCCCGTCGGCGCCGACGAAATCGAGGAGGAACGCGGCCGTGTCGGGCTCCCACGGGAGCACGCGAAACGTGTCCGGGTCGAGGCGCGCGTGGGTGTCGGGATAGCCCGTGTGCCAGCCGGTCAGGCGGCAGTTGTCGTAGAGCACGTCGGCCGCGTCCCACCCGAAGATGACGTCGCAGAAGCCGATGGGGTCTTCGAGCGCACCCCAGAACTTGTCGAGCGCGATGTACTTGCCGCGCAAGACGCCGTCGATGTCGTATCCGCCGACCTTCACTCGGCGGATGCCGTGCTTCTCGAACGCCTCTTTGATCTGCTTCGCGTCCATGAGACGAAGAGCGTATCAGGGCGCGAGTCTGACGTACGCGTCGACCATCGCCTCGTAGGCCGCGGCGAAGAACAGGCGCGCGTCGGCGGTCGATTCGGGCGGGTCGCCCGGCGCCGAGGTCGCGAAGTCGCGTTGCTCGGCGTGGAACTGCGCGCCGATGATGGGCCAGGCCGGGTCGCGCGAACGGAACGCCTCCGGCACGGTGTCACACCACCCCGGGCCGCTCGGGTTCGGGAAGACGCCGTCGCGCGCGCTCGCGGCCACGACGTCGGGCGCGCAGAACGCGCTCGTCGCCAGCACCTGGAACCGCTCGAGGGGGCCGCCCGGGAGGAACGCGTCGGGGCGGACCGCGTCGGAGTGCGACTCGGGCAGCGCCTGCGTGGTCGAGCGCCGGAGCGAGCCGGCGAGATCCGTGAAGAGCGGATCGCTGGGCACGAACTGGATCTTGGCCCGCGGCGGGTGGGGATCGCTCGGCCACGCGCGCTCGACGTCGATCGGGAGCGCGAACCCGCGGATCCGGTGGCCGCTGGTGCGGCGGAGCACCTGGTCGATGAGACGGCGGTCGTCTTCGGCAGACGTCGCGTCGGAGCGCTTCGCCTCGAGCAGCCCGAGGAGCTGAGCGCCGCCGCAGAAGCCGAGGAACGGCGCCACCCGCCGGTGGACGGCGGACGCGAGCTGTCCCATCCCGCCGAGACGCGCGTCGCGCAGCGGGTCCCAGTGCCAGCGCTTCGGGTGCGCCGGGTCGGGTCCGGTCTCGGACGCGTAGTCCCAGTCGTTCGACCCGCTGAGCACCGTGATCGGCGGCGGGCTGCTCTGCGACAGGAGCTGGGCGTCGAGCTGCGGATCGTCGCCCTCGATCGACTCGAGCGCCTCGCCCGCTTCGGCGCGCGGCGGCGCGTCGAGCGGCTCGCCGAACAGGCCGAGCGCGCGAGAGTACCGGTCGTCGCGACGGAGCACCGGCAGGAGCCCCGCGAAGCGCCCCTGGAGGAACTTCGCGTGGTAGGCGTCGTTCGTCACCTCACCCCCGGGCTCCGTGCGCGACTCGGCGGCTGGGTTCGCGTTCACGCTGAGCACCCAGGGCGTCGCCAGGATCGGCCGGGGGTCGTCGGCCCGGTAGGCCGCGATCTCGCGAACGACCGGCACGGCGCCCGCCTCGGGCAGGCCCGTCGAGCCCGTCGCGCCGGTCATGACCAGACGGAGCGCACGGACGGGGCGCCCCTCGGAAAGGGTCACGAGCCGCCGCCGCAGCGGGAGGATCGCGCCGTCGGGGCGCAGCGGCTCGGTCGCGACGGGCACGAAGCGGTGGCCGTCTTCGCTGGCCTCGAGGGTGTAGCGGATCGGTCCCCACGCGATCGCGTAGGCCCTGCCCGCGCCCACGCCCGCGCCCGCGCGGGGCGAGCTCGTCGCGTCGAAGCCGAGGACGAGCCGCACGCGGTCGACGACCACCGGAGCGGCGAGGTCGACGCGCAACGTCCATCGACCCTTGCCGGCCGCGCCCGCCCAGCGGTGCTCGTACGTCCCGTCGATCGCGTCGGCCGCCGGCATGCCGGGGTACGAACCGTCGTCGCTGGCGCGACCGGCGCGAAGCACGTCTTCGGCGCTCTCGATCGCCTGCACTTCGCGGAGCACCGGCGGTCCTGCGTTCGTGCGATCGACCACGAGACGCAACCCGCACGCATCGGCATCGACGAACCAGGAGCGGCGGCTCGGCTGCGCCGTGGCATCGCCCGCGATCGCGTCGGACGCGTCGGCCCCGTCGAGCGGCGCCCACGCGTCGTCGCTCGTGGCGGAGCTCGTGGTGGACCATGAGCTGCAGGTCGGGGCCGCGAGCGTTCCATCGGGCGCGACGACGGGTGCCGGAGGGCGGCGGACCTCCCAGCGGAAGTCGGTCGGCACGCCGCTGGTGGCAGAGGTGCCGAAGCGCGCGCGGACGAGGCCGAGGTGCACGGGCTTCGCGAACGCCGCGGACCACTTCCAGCGTGTCTCGCCCGGACGGCCGGACCACACGGTGTCGTCGCGTCCGTCGACCGCGAAGCGGGCCTGCTCGCCCGTCGGATCCGCCGCGCGAACGGCCAGGAGATTGGGCGCGCGCAGCGCGTCGAGCACGCCCGTGCGCTCGCGAGCGACGACCAGCGATCCGGCCGACGCCGGACGAACGTCGCCGCACGTCACGGCAACGACCCCGCACGCGGTCGCGGCCAGCAGGACGCGAGCGCCGATCGCGCGCGACGCGCGCCTCACCCGGATCCGATCTCGCTCGATTGACCTGTCCATTCGCAAATGTGGCCCACGTTCCCGATGCGCGACCGACCCAGGAGCGGCGGCGCCGGCCCCGCGGCCCACCAATCTGCCATCTTCACGGCCTTCTGTGAAATCGTCGCCAACGAGGGCCAACGAGGGCCAACGAGGGCCAACGAGGGCCAACGAGGGCCAACGAGGGCACGTGGTCGGGGAGTGAACATCCGAGGCGGTCCCGGCATTCCGGACGGCTGCGAGGCTAGCCGAGTTCGGGGGGAGCCGGCAGCTCCCCTCGAGCTCTCCATTCGGGACCCCGCGGATTCGCGGACAGCCCTTAGCCGAGGTGATGAACGTCGGCGGCGCCGATCAGCAGCGCTCCCTCGAGCCCCAGCTCGAACGAGGTGATGGAAGTGGTCGGACACGCGATGTGTGTGCGAAAACGCGCCAGAGAGACCCCGAGCAGCGCACACACAAGGATACGCACGGTGGCCTTGTGGCTCACGAGCATCACGTGTCCGGCCGCGTGCCGCTCGCGGACGAGCCGGATGACCGGGAGCGCGCGCGCCGCGATCGCGAAGGCGGTCTCGCCGCCCGGCGGAGAGTAGAGGCCGGGATCGTTGTGCCAGGCGCTGAAGGCGGCCGGCTCCGCCGCCTGGACCTCGATCTCTTTGCGACCCTCCCAGGTGCCGTAAGCGATCTCGCGCAGACCCTCCTGGATGTCGGGCGTGAGCCCCGACACGCGGGCGATGGGTTCCGCCGTCTGGCGCGTCCGGAGCTTGGGGCTGCAATAGAGGCCGACCAGCTTCATGCCCGCCGCGGCCCGCGCGACGAGCTCCGCTTGCTCGTGGCCGTGCGCCGTCAGGGGCGGATCCAGGTCCCCGGACAGGATGCCGTCGGCCGCTTGAGCGGTGTCTCCGTGGCGCACCAGATGGATCGTGAGCACGGCGCTCATGGTAGCCCAAGGCCGCGGTGCTCCTCGCCTGGCGCGAACGCCCGGAGGTCCGCGGCCGTGCGCGCCGCCAGATCGGGATCGCTCGAGAGGTCGGTCACGAGCCGCGCGCGCCCCCGGAGGAGATCGGCGGCCGCCGCGTTCAGCTCGGGGTCTCCTGCGATGCCGCGCTGCAGGCGCTCGCGAATGGGCTCGAACGCGTCGAGGCCATGGCGCCGGTCGCTCGCCCCGCGAGGCTCGGGCTCGAAGCGGTCGAAGAGGGTCACGGGCACGAGGTGCTTGCCGATCGACTTGCCCCACGCCGGCACGTACGGCATCGCGAGCGGCCGGAGCGACGAGAGCGACGAGAGCGACGCCTCGCCGGGCACACCAACGAGCTCGAGATCGCGCCAGAGCGGCAGGAGCGCCGGATCGGCGGCGAGCGCACGCCAGGCGCGGGCGTCGTGCAAGAAGGTGGGCACGAGAGTCACGTCGTCGCGCAGGTGGCCGGTGGCCCGAGCGGCGCGCGCGCGTGCGAAGATCATCGAGTCCGTCACGAGCACGACGGTCCCGAGCGGCAAGGCGCCCCAGGCCGCGTCGTCCCACGCGGACGCCGCGCCCGACGCTCGGGGGGCCGCGCGCACGAGGCCTTCGTCGGCCATGTCGGCCGGCAGCGCCAGCTCGAGGACGACGACCATCGCCGCGCTCGCGCGCGCCATCGGCACCCTCGCCGTCGCGACGGCGCGAACGATCGCCTGCATCGAGACGCCCGCGAGCACCGACGCGGCCGCGAACCCCGCGAGCAGCGGCGCGCCGAACCGCGTGGGACCCAGGGGAGCGCCGAGCCACGCGGAGGCGAAGCCCGCGACGGTGACGGCGGTGAGGGCCGAGGCGAGCGGACGCGCGGCCGGGACGAGCATGGCGAGCCCGACGCCGCCCAGCGTCAAGAGCGGGAGAACGACGCCGAGCTCGGAGGAGACGAACGGCCAGGGCGAGCCGGCGCGCGAGAGCCCGCGCTCACCCGCCCAGTCCGAGGCGAGCACCGCGCCGAGGGGCGCGCCCGTCAGGCGGACCCGCACGAGCGCGATCGCCAGCGGCGTGAGCCCCGCGAGCGCCGAGACGAGGAAGAGCGTCTGCTGCTCTCGCCAGGAACGCACGAGCGCGCCACGCGACAGCGCCGACGTGGCGACATACGCGCCGCAGCCGGCGAGCGCGCATGCGCCCGCGAGCGGCTCGTGAGCGACCGCGAGGCCGAGGGCGAAGGCCACGGCCGGCCAGGCGGCTCGTTCGGCGCCGCCTGCGACGAGCGCGACGGGCAAGAGCACGAGGAGAGCGCCCGTCACCGAACCGCCGACCGCCGCGCCCTCGATCTGCCACGGGGCGGCGACAAGAGGCGTCACGGCGGCGATCGCGGCGACGACGAGGCCGAGCGCCGGTCGCCCGTCGCGCTCGCCGCTCGCATCGGCGCAGCTCGCGAGGAGCCTCCGGGCCAGCCAATAGAGGACCGCCCCCGCCGACGCGATCACGAGCGCGCCGCCGAGGGCCGCTCGCGCCGCGCGCGTGCCGACCGGCACCGCGGCCAGCACGGCGCCCACGACGACGTCGAGCGCGCGCCACGCCTGGGCGTCGAGGCCGAGGACCCGCGCGACGCCGCCGTCGTGAGCCGCGTCCGCCACGCGGGCGACGTGCGATGCCGCGAGGGCGGCGGGGACGAACGCGGAGAGGCCGACGAGAACGGCGTCGGCGCGGCTGCTCTTCATCGCGGAGATCCCGTTGCTAGCAGCTTAGCGATCACGCCGCTGATGCTACATTGCGCCACCCCATGGCCCGATTCATCGACGAATTGAAACGCACCCACCACTGCGGCGAGCTACGCGCAAGCGACGAAGGGGCGACCGCGGTGCTCTTCGGCTGGGTGTGCAGCTATCGCGACCACGGCGGCTGCGTGTTCATCGATCTGCGCGACCGCGAGGGAATCACACAGCTCGTCTTCGACCCCGAGCTCGCGGGCCACGGGGATCAACCGCGCGCGGCGCACGACGGGGCGCGCGCCCTCCGGAACGAGTGGGTCATCGGCATCCGCGGGGTCGTGAAGAGCCGCGGCGCGAACAAGAACCCGAAGCTTCCGACCGGCGACATCGAAGTGCACGCTGTCGAGCTCTCGGTCTTCAACAAGAGCGAGACGCCGCCGTTCGAGATCGCCGACTCGATCGACACCGGTGAAGAGAAGCGACTCGAGTACCGGTACCTCGATCTGCGCCGCGCCCCCCTGCAGAAGACGCTCAGAGTGCGGCACAGGATCAACCAGGTGACGCGGAACTACTTCGACGCGAAGGGCTTTCTCGAGCTCGAGACGCCGGTGATGGTCAAGTACACGCCCGGCGGCGCGCGGAACTTCCTCGTGCCCTCGCGCCTTCACGCCGGCAAGTTCTACGCGCTCGCCGAGAGTCCGCAGCTCTTCAAGCAGCTCTACATGGTCGCCGGGTTCGACAAGTACTTCCAGCTCGTGAAGTGCTTCCGCGACGAAGACCTGCGCCTCGATCGCCAGCCGGAGTTCACCCAGATCGACGTCGAGATGTCGTTCGTGAACCAGGACGACGTCTTTCGCGTCATGGAGGGCCTCGTCTTCCGCATCTGGAGCGAGGTCCTCGGCGTCGACCTGAAGACGCTCTACCCGAGCGGACGGTTTCCGCGGATGCCCTTCGCCGAGTCGATGGACAAGTACGGCAACGACAAGCCCGATCTGCGCTTCGCGCTCCCGCACGTCGACCTCACCGACGCGGTCATCGAGCACGGCGGCGGCGGCGTCTCGTTCTGGAAGAGCATCGCCGACAAGTTCACGAGCGGCGAATACCGTCGCGACCTCCCGCAGGAGATCGTGAAGGCGCTGCGCGTGCCCGCCGAGATCGCGGGCAAGCTGTCGCGCGCCGAGATCGACAAGCTCGAAGACTTCGTCAAGGGCATGGGCGCCAAGGGCCTCGCACGCGCGAAGGTCGACGCCGAGGGCAACTGGGTGCAATCGCCGCTCGCGAAGATGATCGGGCCGGAGCTCCGCGCCGCGATCAACGCCAGGGTCGAGGCCAAGGACGGAGACTTCATCTTCTTCCAGTTCGGTCGCGAGAGCGTCGTGCAGACGGTGATGGCCAACCTCCGCATCCACCTCGCGAAGAAGCTCGGCCTCATCCCGGAGAGCGGGCACGGCGGCCTCTGGAACTTCCTCTGGGTCGTCGACCCCCCGCTCTTCGAGTACGACGAGGACCGAAAGACGTGGGCCGCCGCGCACCACGCGTTCACCCGTCCCCACGACGACTGCGTCGACCTCCTCGAGACGGATCCGGGCAAGGTCCTCTGCTGGCGGTACGACCTCGTCCTCAACGGCTTCGAGATCGGCGGCGGATCGATTCGCCTCCACGACCCGGCGGTGCAAGCCAAGGTCTTCCGCGCCCTCGGCATCTCCGACGACGACGCCCGGAGCAAGTTCGGCTTCTTGCTCGACGCGCTCAAGTACGGCGCGCCTCCGCACGGCGGAATCGCCGTCGGCATGGACCGCCTGACGATGCTCCTCAGCGGCGCCGAGAGCATCCGCGACGTCATCCCCTTCCCCAAGACCCAGAGGGGCACCGATCTCATGACCGACGCTCCCAACCCGGTCTCACCCGCGCAGCTCGCCGAGCTCAAGATCCGCGTCGTCGAGCCGCAGTCCTGACGGAGAGAGAAACCCTAGAGTTACCCTAGTCTATAGAGCGAGCTCTAGCGCTGGAGGAGGGCGCGCAGCGCAGCGAGGGGGTCGAAGCCCAGGAGGGCGCCGACGTCTTTGCCGGTGCGCTTCGCGATGTGGGCTCGGGCGGCCTCGAGCATGGGGCCGAGGGCGGCGAGGGGCGCGATGCGGGCGGTCAGCACGCGCAGGCCCTCGAAGGCGTAGCGGGCACCGTCGAAGCCGAGGGCGACGCCGACGGCCGCGGGCATCGGCGCGATGACGACGTCGCGCACCGCCACCGCGCGGCTCCAGGCGCCGGCGCGTCCGTCGGTCTGGAGCGCGCGGAACGTCCCGAGCTCGGCGAAGCACCCGAAGCCGAGGGGCCCGTAGCGGTCTTCGACGGCGCCGGCGAAATGCCGGTAGTCGCGGCGCCAGTCGCCCGAGAGCAAACCGAGCGCCGGGCGCAGCTCGTCTGGGCCGGCGATGACGTCGAAGGCCGGCCCGCGGCGGCGCGCCACGAAGGCGGTCCAGAGGCCGTCGGCGTCGAAGAGACCGAGCGCGATGGTTCGCCCGTCGCTGCAGAGGGCGTCGAGGGTGCGCCGGACGATGTGCGGCGTGGGGATCGGCACCCCGCGAAGGCGCTGCGGCCACGCGGCGATGGCGCCCTCGGCGATCATGTCGCGGGCGATACTTACGAGCAGCAGCGACTGGGCGAGGATGTCGTCGCCGCGGCGAACGCGCGCGCCGAGGCGCTCCATGACCTCGTCGAGCGCGCCGAGCCGCATCCCGAGCGCCCAGCTCGCGTGGTGCGCGTGCGCCAGGGGCACGAGCGCCGCTGGGTCGCCGGCGCGCAGCGCGCTCGCCCGGGCCTTGGCCTCCGTGGGGGCCGGCGCGCCGGACGCCGGGTCGAGGCGACCCGTGCGCGTGTGGAGCAGCTTCAGGATCTCGCCGTCCTCGTGAACCACGATGACCCCGCCGCGCGGGCGCGTCGGCTCGCGATCGGGCGTCGAGCGCGGCTGCCAGAGGCGCAAGAAGCGGAGCCAGTCGTCGGTGGTCCAGCCCTCGAAGCGAACGTCGTGGGTGAGCAAAGCGCGCCTGAGCATACAGCACGCCGCGTGCTACAAGGCGCGAGCGCGCACGGGCGTGACAGCGCGGGCGACGACCATGCTCACCGAGGCTCACCGAGGCACCGACCGCCATTGACGCCCGAAGAGCTGCTCGTCCGCTACTTCTTGCCGCTCTACCCGCCCGATTCGCGCGCGGATCTGGCGCGCGCCCGCGCCACGGACGCGAATCCAGCGCGCAACGCGGCCCTCTTCGCGCACCTCGACGAGGCCGCTGAGCGCTTCGTTCAGAACGCACGCGCCCTCTTCGACGTCGCCTACGGCGGCCTCGGCCTCGACCGGACCGACGCGAGCGTGCATCGCCTGAGCGCCGCGTTGACCACCGAGCGGCGCGATCGATGGGCCGCGCGCGGCGCCCCGGGAAGCGCCAGCAATGAGCTCTTCAACGTCGTCGTCCACGGCGCGGCGTACGTGGGCGCCTGCGTCGTGACCAGCCACGCAGGGCTCTGGAGCGTGCGTCGGCCGCTCTGGGAGAGTCTGGTGCGCCTCAAGTCCCACGCGGGCGAAGCCGATCTCGCGATCTTTCACTGGTGGCTCAAGTCGCTCTCGAACGACGTGCTCGCGGCGCCGGACGCGTCGGCCGAGTCGGGGTGGACGGGCGGAGCGACGCTCGCCGACCGCTACCGAGCCCACGTCGAGGTGCCCTGCACGCGCCCGGACGACCTGCCCGTGCTCGTCCCGGGCGAGCGGACGCTGCCGCGGCTGAAGAAGCCGACCTACGACCTCTTGCACAAGTACCTGCGCGCGCACCTCCCGGAGCTTCGCGACCTGGGCCGCGACTTCCCAGCGCCGGAGCGCTTCGCGGAGTTCGCGTTCAAGTGGATCGAGTTCCACACGCTCAGCGGCGGCCGCCTCGTCTTGATGGCAGGTGCCTCGCCCGGCGGGCTCCACCTCTTCTGGCTGGGTTCGAGCGGCTTCGAGAAGAGCGCCTTCTACGCCTGCGACGACTTTCCCGACCCCGTCGTTCGCGTCGAAGCCGACCGCATCAAGGCCATGACCAGCGATCAGGGCGAAGCCCGCGAACACGAGATGCTCTGGTGGGGACCTTAGAGCCGTGGAAAAGTCTTCGGCCACGATCGGTCGCAGATGGACCTTCATGGACCCGCCTGGCGGGATGGGCTCGTAGAGCAAGCGGCGGCGTCGTGGAACGGGGCCGCCGCTTGCTCTAAGGCAGCCCCCACCAGCGGATGCAGAGGTCGTCGCTGGCGTGGCGGACGGCGAGCTCGGGGGCGAGGGTCGATGCGGGAGGCGCTCTCGGGATCGCCGGGCCGGGTGGTTTTCCGGCGATGCCGACGGTCAGGGGGCTCGCGGTGGCTTCGGGGCCGCAGAGAGACGCTTCGGCGCGGGTGACCCAGGGCTCGGCTTCGAGCGAACCGACCTGGATCCGGCCGAGAGTCAGCGGCTGGCCGGCCGAGACACCGAGCCGCACGACGACGTCGCGCGCGCCGGTCGAATCGGCGACCGGAGCCATGAGGAGCGTTCGCACGCGGAGCACCGCGCTTTCGCCCACGGCATAGGCGCGCCGGAGCTGCGCCTCCTTCACGTGCGCGACGACCCCGGCCATCTGGGGTTTGCCGAGCAGCGCCTGCGCGCCGGCCGTACGCCTCGGCGCGTGCTCGAGTACGACAGGATCGCCGGCTTCTTCGGGGTGCGCGTCGAGGCCGCCCGCTGACGGCACCATGATGCGCGCGTCGATGGCGATCGGCGTGCCGGGAGAGCCGAACGCGATGTAGAGATCGAGGCCCCCCGACTGCCAGTCGCCGCGCGGGAGCTGCACGTCCTCCACGATGACGACGCGGTCGCGAGCTGCTTCGATGCGCACGCGGCCGACGCGCGGCAGCATCGGGAGCGGCGGGGCGGGGCGGACGTACGCGGGTGGCGAAGACGCAGGAACGAAGGGCGCGGCGCTGAGCCGAGGCGGCCGAGGCGACGGAGGCTTCGTCGGACCCTTGCCGTGGTCGTGCGCCCAGAGGGCCGCCGTGATCCCCGCCGCGAGCACTCCGCGCATCATCCGAGTGCGTCCTCGAAGAAGCGAACGAGCTCGTCTCCGCTGACCTCGAGCGAGGCCTCTTCGATCGCCTCGTGGGCCGGCATCGCGCCCGTCGCGCGCAGGTGCGTCCAGGCGCGTGGATTCCTGAACCAGTCGATGTCGAACTCGTCACGCAGCGCGCGGCGCAGCTCGGGAGCTCGAAGGAGGCCGAGCCAGCGACCCGGCTCGTCGGCGCGCGCGAGCGGCCATGCCCCGTGGAGGCGGCTGTCGAGGGGGGCCCCGAAGAGGCGCGCCGTCACGTCGTCGAAGACGTCGCGGGCCGGGCCCAGGTCGTCGCCGAGGAGAACGCGAGCCGCCGTCAGCCGCGCCTCGAAGAGCGACGTTCGCGCGAGCACGCGGGCCTGCGCGCCGGCGGAGCGGCGACCGATCCCGAGCGCGCGAACCTGGAATTCCGGGTCGGAGGCGAGCGCGCCGGCCACGAACGCGAACCGGTGCGCGGCGGCGAAGGCCGGTTCGCGCGCGAGGGTGAAGGGCATGGCCCGATCGGAGCAGGCGAGGCGGACCGCGAACCCGAACAACGAGAGTGCCCTCGCGAAGCTCGCGGCGCCGACGGCCTGGGGGAGCGCGGGCAAAGAGAGCTCGAGCCCCAGCGTGCAAGCGCCGAACGTCTCTTCGAGCCAGCGGGGCGTGAGGCGCGCGGGCCATCCGTCGCCGGCCTCGCGCGCGACAGCGGCGTGCATCATCGCGGCGGCGCGCGGCTCTTCTTCGAGCGACTCTTCCCAGATCGAGCGTGACAGATCGTCGGTCCGCTCGAGCAGGCGCGCCGCTGAAGCACGCAGCGCCGTGGGGCTGACGGGCACGAGCTGCTCCCAGGGGTGCGCGAGACCCATGCGGCGCGCGACCTCGACGCGTCGCGCCGCGCGACGCCGCTGCAAGGGCGCGAGCGACGGAGCCGCGTCGGCCACGGCCGAGAGCCACGTGGGCACTTCGGCGGCCGATCGGGAGAGCACGACGCCGCGCCACGCCTCGGGCCAGGACACGCTCCGCGGCTCGGGACCTTCGTAGTGCGCGCGAGGCGCAGCCGCTTCGCGCGCCCACGCGAAGTCGTCGACGCCGCCGATCCGGGCCTGGACGAACGCGAGGACCCATCGTCGAATCGCGGCGCGGAGCGGCTCATCGGCCAGGCTCGGCTGAAGCTCTCCGAGGCGATCCCACGTCGTCTTTGCGGCGACCCGCCGCAGCCCGTCGAACGGGTCGTCATCGGCCGCGTCGGCGGGGTCCGTCGCGAGCCGGGCGCGCCATCCCTCGAGCGCCTTCGCGGCGCGCGCGACCTCGCGATCGAGGCCGAAGAGATCCTGGACGCCGGGGTCATTCATGGTCAAACCGTGCCCGAGCCACGTCAGCCGTGGATGGTGGCGCGAGTGACGTCGCCCTCGCTCTTGGCGAGCCCGCTCACGATCGCCGCTTCGGCTTCCGCGAGGCGGTCGAGCCGTTCGACGACCGCCGCGCGGTCGCCACCCGCGGCGCCCACCGCCAGATCGACGAACGTACGGTAGTGCCTCGCCTCGGACGCGAGGAGCTCGCGCCAGAGGCCCTGGAGCTTCGCGTCGCCACCGCCCTCTCCACGTTGAACCGCCTCGGCGAGGAGCTGGAAGCGCTCGCACGAGCGCGCCTCGATGAGGGCACCGACGAGCAGCCGATCGACCAGGACGGTCATCCTCGGATCGCGCGGCAGGCCGTTCGCGGCGCGGCGCAGCGAGGCCGCGTACGTGTCGACGGGCGGCGGCCCCACGGCGACACCGCGCGCCGCGAGCACCGCGAGGACGCGCTGGAAGTGCTCGATCTCCTCGCGCGCCAGGTCCGTAAGGGCCTGCGAGAGCGCCGCGTCGCCAGGATGGCGCGCGACGAGCGAGAGTGCGTTCGACGCTGCCTTGAGCTCGCAGTGCGCGTGATCGACGAGCACTGCGTCGGCGTCGCGCATCGCTGCGGCCGCCCATCCGGCGTCGGTGGAGACCTTCAGACCCAGCATCCTTTGCCGCGAGATGTAGCACGCGCCTGGCCTAGCGGCGGCGCAGCCGTCCGCGTCCTGGCCTAGCGGCGGCGCAGCCGTCCGCGCCGGCTCGGTGCTTCGACCCCGCGTAGCGGCAATTCCTCGAGCAAGATATCGAGCGTCCAGCCGCTGAGCCCTTCGCCGTCGGGCATCGGATCGCACGCGGTGGCGACGATCTCGGCACGCCGCACTCCGTCGATCGTGCGCGGACGGCCAGGCCTTGGCGCGTCCGCCAGTGCGGCACGGACGTCGCTTCCCAAGCCGTGGCGGCCGATCCGCGTGCGCCAACGCGACACCGTGCACGCTGGAATCCCGACCTGCTCGGCGATCTGCTCGGTGGAACAACCGTCTGCGGCCAGAAGTACGATGCGCGCTCGACGATGTTCCGCGACCGTACACCCGCGGGCACGCAACAGGGCCTCCAGTTGCTCGCGCTCCTGCCCGCTCAGCTGCACCTCGGTCGCCGGTCGCACGACCATGCCCCGTGCCACCTCCCACGGGCACGGGCCAAGTTATTAGCGCTACTTGGGGAACGGTCTACGGGGACGAAGCTGCCGCGCACCAGACCATGGGCAAGAAGGTCCGCGAGCCACGTCGCGTCGTTCATGTCCGTTTTGCGGCCCGGCACGTTGCGCACGTGCATGGCGTTGGCCAGCGTCAGGTCGAAAGCTCCCTCGAGCACGTGCCAGACGGGCTTCCAGTACACGCCCGTCGATTCCATCACGACGTGCGTGCAGCCTCGCTCGGTCAACCAGTCCGAAAGCGCCATCAGCGCCTTCGTGGTCGTACCGAACCGCTCCTGCTCCCGCCGCGTCGACGGCCCGGAACCTGTCCTCAGGCAGACCACGACGCTGTCCTTGTGGACATCGAGTCCTGCGCATCCCTCGTACAAGATCTCCATGGCTCCTCCTCAAGGGTGGTGCCGGTGAGGACGCTCTTACAGGAGAAATCTAGAAACCGTGCTCACTACGCCCAACGACGACGCCGTGGCGACAATCCGTGGTGCTCGAAAAGCGTCCCGGGTCCAACGAAGCGACGGGCTCTTTGCGCCAATTCCGACGTCGACCTCCACACCGGCGCCGTCAGATGCCACAGGTTTCATCCCACGTGGTCGGCGTCCGTGCCGGTGAGCAACTAAGTCGAACGGGTCCGTTCGACTTAGCCACCGCTTGCTCTAGCGTTGGAGGGTGGGGCAGCCGGCGACGACACGGACGTCGAGCACCTGGCCGGCTTTGACCTCTTGGCAGCTCTGGCCGAGGAGGGTCACGGTCTGACCGTCGAGGGTCCAGCCGTCGGCGCCGGTCTGTGGCAGGACCTGCTCGTCGAGGAAGACGTTCACCTGCATGGGGTCGGGCGGTACCGCGTCGAGCGTGAGCGTGCAGGTGCCCGTGATCTCGGCCGCGATCGAGAAGATGGCCGTCGTAAACGCCGCAACGTCGGCCGTGTCGACGGCGAAGTAGCTCGGTTCGGTGGGCCTCGCAGTGCCGCCCGCTTGCGCGAGGCGATCGAGGAGCGCTCCGTAGGGCGCGCTGCCCGGCACCCCGACGACGTAAACCGGGATGTTGTTCTTCGCGATGGCCGCGACGGCGTCGATGGTCGGCTGGGCGTCGAGGCACGACGTGCTGTCCCCGATGGTCGGATCGCCGCAGCAGTCGTGCGGGCCAGCCGCCGGGCAAGCCGGTGCCGCGTTCTCGATGTTCAACTCGCACTGCGAGTAGTCGCAGCTCGCCGCCGCGTTGCAGTTCGGCCCGCCATCGGTCGCGAGGATGACGTACGTCTTCCCTGTCAGGGCCTCGATCCGCGGCGCCGCGGCCTCGATCGTCGCCGCGGTTGGCGTTCCGCCGTTCGGCCCGATGCGGCCCAGCACCTGAACGAGCTGACTCTCCGACGAGCCGACCTGGCCCGCCGGCGCGTCGCCACGGGTGGGTGGGAATACCTCGAAGCCGGCCGCGCACGTGTCGGTGCTGCGTGGATCCGGAAAGACCGTGACGCCGACGATCGCGCGCGGCCCCAGGTCGATCACGAGCGTCTCGATGACCGACGCGACCGTCGACCATTTGTTGTCCTCGGCCATGCTGCCGGACCGGTCGAGGATGAAATAAAGGTTCGGTGGATCACCGAGGAGCGGCTGGTCGTCGCAGGCGCAGACCCCGCCGTCGGGCCCGAGGTTGCATGAGAGCGGGACCGGCGCGGTGCTCTGGAACGTCTGTCCCGGGCCATCCGGTGAGACGTCCTTCGGTTCGACGCTGCCGAGCTGCGCTGGCCGGTCCGCCGACCCGCACCCCGCGATCATTGCCGCGGCCATCGACACCGTAAGGGCAGTCGCCCGCGCGAGCCGGCTGAGTCGATCGCGAGAGGGCACCCCATGGGAAGCGTAGCAGGCGCGGGGCGCGACGCGCGCGCACGATGCGCGTACCCTATTCGGAGGCGTTTGGTCCGCTCGATCTCCCTCGCCCTTGTCCCTGCTGTCCCTGCCCCAGCGATCCCGCTTGCCGCGCTTGCCCCGTTTGCCGCTCCGCGGGGTCGTCGTCACGGCGGGCATTCTGCTCGGCGTCGGCGGCATTCCGGGGGTGCCCTCGAAGCCGCTGGCACCGGAAGCACGCGACGCGGCCCCGCCCGTTCCGAGCGATCTCCAGGACCGTGACGGGGTCGTCGACCTGACGGTCCAGTCCGCGCCGGAGCACGCGCCGGTCGAGGGCGCTCGCGTGCGGGCGCTGGCGATCGTCGACGACCGCGCGTACCTCGCCGCCGCGAGCGCGACAGACGCCCGCGGGCGCGCGCGCCTCGCTCGCCTGCCTCGCGGCGAGGCGTGGATCCTCGTCGACGCGCCCGGACGCGCCCGCGGGTCGACGCGCCTCGCTCTCGACGCGGCGCCGCGGTCGGTCACGGTCGAACTCGCGGCCGCGCACGCCCTCGACGTGGTGGTGAACGACGACGTCGGGGTCCCCGTCGACGGCGCCGAGCTCGAAGTGTTGGCCGGGTCGCCGCTGCCCATCGGGGGGCGCACGGGCCCCGATGGACGCGCGCACGTCGGGCGGCTCGGCGTCGGGCTCTGGCGCGTCGGGGCGCGATCGCCAGGCTACGAGGACGTCACTGGCCGCGGCCTCGAGGGGGCCCCGCTGGTGCTCGTCCTGCGGAAGCTCGGCGCCCTTGCCGTGCATGTGATCGGCGAGGCCGACGCGCCCGCCGCGGGAGCGCACGTGGCGGTTGCGGGCGCGACGCTCTGGCCGGCGCGTATGGCGACCGCCGACGCCGGCGGCGACGTCCGCATCGGCGGCCTCGAGGCGGGGACGTACGCCCTTCGCGCCACGAGAGACGACGCCGTCTCGGCCATCGACTTCGACGTCGCGGTCGGTCGTGGCGAAGACAAGCCGGTGGTGCTCCGGCTCGCCCGCGGGCGCTTCGTCGCGGCGCGCGTGACCGACGGGGACGCGGCCGACGCCGACCCGGTCCGCAGCGCGCGCGTCACCGTCGCCGAGGGCGGGCTCTCGCCGTTTCCCCTCGAGGCGACGACGGACGAGTCCGGGCGCGCGAGGCTGGGGCCGATCGCGCCGGGTGGCGCGACGCTGAGCGCGCGCGCGGACGGGTTCGTCGCCCGCGGGACCGTGGTCGTCCCTGACCCGCCGCCCGCCGAGCTCAGGGTCGCCCTCGCGCGAGCCGGCGCGATGACGGGTCGCGTGGTCGACGTGCACGGCCAGCCCATCGACGGCGCGACGCTCGAGATCGTGGGGACCGACCTGGCCGGTCAGCCGATCTTCGACGACCCGCAGCGCACGGTGTTCCAGGCCGCGCACTTCGACGCAATGCTCGCCGGGCCATCGCCGCTCTTGCCCGCCGGCGAGCTCGGCGTGGTCGCGGGGCCGGTGCCGCCGATCCCGGGCGGGAACGCGAGCGGCGCCCGCGCCGCTGCGCCGGGATTGCCGTCGGCGTTCGCGCGAGCGGCGCCAGGGATGCAAGCCGCGCAAGTCGCCGCGCCCTGGGTGACCGGCGCTGACGGGACCTTCCGCGCGTCGCCCGCGTCGCCCGGCCGCGTGCGCGTCGTGGTCCGTCACCCGCAGTACGTCGAGGCGCAGAGCGAGCTCGTGACCCTCGCGCCCGGCGGCGAAGCGCACGTCGAGGTTGTGATGCACGAAGGCGGCGCGCTCGAGGGGCGCGTCGTCGATGCCCGGGGCCGCCCCATCGAGAGCGCGCGCGTGGTCGTATCCGCGACCCGCGGCTCGCTCGAGCGCAGCACCCGGACCGCGAGCGACGGGTCGTTCGTGTTCGTCGCGCTCCCCGAGGCCGTCCTCGTGAGCGCGAGCGCTTCCGACGGCGACACGCCCGACGTCCGGACGACGGTCGCGGTCCCGGAGGGCGGCCGCAAAGAACTGACGATCGCGCTGCCCGAGGCGCGCGACGCCTTGCCGGTCGCCGTCGTCGACGCGAGCGGGTGGCCCGTGGAGGCCGCGCAGGTGAGCGCGAGCTCGCTCTCGCCCGAGTCCGTGCTGAGGACGACCGCGTTCACCGATGGCCATGGCGACGCCTCGCTTCGCCGGGCCCGCGGCCTGCCCCTTCGTGTCGAGGTCCGCGCGCCCTCGCATGCGCCTCGCGTCGTCACCGCCGACGGCAGCGAGGAGTCGCTGCGAGTCGAGCTCGCGCCGGCCGAGCGCGCGACGGGCGAGGTCGCCGCCGAGCGCGGCCGCGCTCCGATCGCGGGCGCGACGGTCACGCTCTACACCGACCTCGGAGCGAGGCGCGCGCGGACGGATGCCGCGGGCGGGTTCGCGCTCGCCGAGCTCGCGCCGGGCAACGCGCGCATGACGGTGCGTGCGGCGGGCTACGCCCCCGCGACGCGCTCGGTCGCCATTCCTTCGAGCGACGGCCGTCGCGCATTCGCGATCCCGCGCGTCGAGCTCGCGGCCGAAGGCACCATCGAAGGCGAAGTGGTCGACGGTCGTGGCGATCCCATCGCCGGCGCGCGCGTCGCCAAGGACGACGTGCCCACCTGGCTGCTCGTTGGCCCAAACGCCGACGCCAACCAGGCCAACCTCGCCGTCACCGACGCGAAGGGCCGCTTCGTGCTTCATGAGCTCCCCGAGGGCGCGGTGTCGCTCGATGCGTACGCGCCGGGCGTCGGCCGCTCCCGCCCCGGCAGCGTGAAGGTCACAGCGGGACGGACGACCGAGCGGGTGCGCATCGTCGTCGCCCCGGGCGACGAGGGGGCCGCGACGGACCTCGCCGCCAGCGGCGGCGTCGCGGTGACGCTCGGCGAGACCGGCGCTCCGACGGAGGTCGTGTTGGTCTCGGTGGTCGAGCAGAGCGAAGCCGAGCGCGCGGGCCTCGTGCCCGGCGACGTGCTCGTCGCGGTCGACGGCGCGAGCGTCGCGACCATGGAAGAGGTGCGCGCGAAGCTCAGCGGACCGCTCGCCGAAGACGTGGTCGTCGGGGTGCGGCGCGGCGATCGAAGCTTCACCCTGCGCGTGGGACGCGAGGCGATCCGGCGCTGAGCCGCGCTCGGCCGGTCACTCGCGCGCGAAGAGGATCGAGCGCCCGTCGAGGACGTACCATCGCATGGTGTCGGTCGGCTGGAACGTGAAGGTCTGCGGGTGGGTGGGTCCGTCGCGCTCGGTCGTGACGACCACGGCGTTCGCGTCTTCTCGGACCACCTCGTAGCGTCCCGCTTGCGACTGCCGCGCCGACGTGACGAAGATCTGGTTGCGCCGGAACTCGAGCTCGATGCTCGACGCGAACGCGTTGGCCGCCGGCACCCCCTCGGCGCCCGCGCCTTCGGCGCGCACGCCGATCCATCGCCCCTCGAGCCGGTCCGAGCTCGCGGGAGTTCGACACGCGACCGCCGCCGCCGCGAGGCCGACCCACGCCGGGCTCGACCCTCCGCCCCACCCGCCCTGTCCGCCGCGCGCGGTCACGGCCCGTGCTCCGGCTGGCGGAGGAACTCGGCGATCTCGGGCGAGATGCGCCGCAGCGCGAGCTGCGCGTCGATGCATGCGAGGCGCGTCGAGCCCTCGGTGCAGAGGAGCCCGTCGACCGCGCGCACGATCCGGTATTCGAAGCGCACGCTCGCCGCGCCGATCTCCGCGATGGACACGTGGACGTCGAGCTCTTCGTCGAAGCGCGCCGGCGCGCGGTACTTGACCGAGAGCTCGACGACCGGAAGGTGAACGCCGTGCGCGGCCCAGTCGGCATAGGTCACGCCCCGGCGCCGGAGCCATTCGATGCGCGCGACCTCGAGGTACGAGACGTAGCTCGCGTGGTGCACGATGCCCATGAGGTCCGTCTCGCCGAACCGGACGCGCACACGCACGACGCTGAGAGCCGCTGCCGGATCGATCGGAGCCGAGTGCGTGGGCGATTGCATCGCAGCCGTAGCGCGTTACCACGAACGCGCGGCGCGCGTCACGGGGGGCAGCTACGCTGGATCCATCGAGACATGCCGCTCTCCTCCTCTGCGCCGCCTGCGCCCAAGCGGCACCTGACGGTCCTCAACAACAAGGAAGCGAACGCGGACCCGACCGGCGACGGTTCGGCCCCACGCCGCCCCTGGCAGTGGGTGGGGTTCGGTGCGCTCGCGATCTTCACCGCGTGGATTCCGCTCGCCGGGCTCGCCGCCGCGGCCGCGGCGCGTCTCGGCGAGAGCACCTTCGCCGGCGCGGGGATCGGGATCGTCACGGTCTACGCGGCGGCGCTCGCCCTCGGCGCGGCGCTCGGCGGGTTCCTGGTCGGGCGCTGGGGGACGGCGGGGGTCGGCCTCCGCGAGGCGGCGCTCGCGGGCCTCGGGGCCTCGGCGGTCGCGGTCGTCATCACGTGGGTCTCGTTCGGCCCGTCGGTGGGGACGCTCCTCGTCGCCGCGGTCGCCACGCCGATGGCGGCGGTCGGCGGCCGCCTCGGCCTTCGGGCGCGGCGCCCCCTAGGAAGCCGTCGCGCATAGCGCGACCGCCTCCGTCGTGACTTCCCAGGACGCCAGGACGCGGACGGCTGCGCCGCCGCTAGTAGACCGTTCCCCAAGTAGCGCTAATAACTTGGCCCGTGCCCGTGGGAGGTGGCACGGGGCATGGTCGTGCGACCGGCGACCGAGGTGCAGCTGAGCGGGCAGGAGCGCGAGCAACTGGAGGCCCTGTTGCGTGCCCGCGGGTGTACGGTCGCGGAACATCGTCGAGCGCGCATCGTACTTCTGGCCGCAGACGGTTGTTCCACCGAGCAGATCGCCGAGCAGGTCGGGATTCCAGCGTGCACGGTGTCGTCGCCACCGCGTGCGATCCGATGCCCGACGGCGAAGGGCTCAGCGGCTGGACGCTCGATATCTTGCTCGAGGAATTGCCGCTACGCGGGGTCGAAGCACCGAGCCGCAGCAGCGTCTATCGCATCCTGACCAAGGTCTGAGGGCCCTGCTGGCGCAGAGCAGACGGTCGCCGGACCTATGCCTGCGGAGAGCGGTCCCTTCGTCTTCGGGGACACGCACGCCCCGAACGGCGACGGCTTCTTTGTGACGGATGGGAAGTCAGCCCTTCAGGGGCCCTTCATCCGTGACGGCGCCGCCGCCGTGCGCGAGCACCTGGCGGCGATCATCGTGGGCGCGTTCAAGGCGGAGGTTCCTGAGCGCCCCGAATCGCTTCGCCAGGAATACGAGCGCGGCCTTCGCGTTCCGTTGCTCGTTTGGGGTCAGATCGGCGGACGCTCGCGTCTCGGTCGGCCGTCTGGCGCGCGACCAGACGACGCGCTCTCGAAGGATCGGCATGTCGCGAGCCTGACCATGCTTGAGCGGTCAGGCAAACGCGTCAAGGCCGGAAACTCAAACGACCCACTACCGGCCCTCTCCCTCGGAGGGAGAACGCCATCCCCTCTCCCTCTCGAGCGTCGGGGTCGCGTTGCGGAGGCTCGCGTAACACCGGCGGGTGGGACGTCGATCACTTGTTGGGCGGTGGGGGAACGGGGGGCAACTCGCCCCCCACGCATACGCTGAAATCGAAGAAGAGGAACTCGAGCGCCTTCTCCTCGGGAGACATCTCGCCGCCCGTGCACGACGCCGGAATGGCGGCGGTGCTCGTCGTGCCGTTCGCTCCGACGTGAACGTCGGTGACGACGGCGCGCCCGCAGGGCGGGGTCACGTAGCCCCCGTCGGTCGACGGGACGGGAACATCGACCGAGAGAGTCTCCACGGGACCGCCCGCGCCGTCGGCGTCGCCCCCGTCTGCGCCGCCGTCGGCGTCCCCTGTGTTGCCCGCGAAGACCCATCGCCTCGTGGTCTCCGGATTCACGCCCGACACGGTGCGGCTCACGTCCTCGGGGTCGAGGGAGACCGCGCCGGTCGAGTCGAGGGCGCCCACCGCGGCGAGCCACTTCGCGTACGACTGTCCCTCGTGGTACGTCGTGTCCGGATGACAAGGGCCCGGTGCGCCGGCGTCGGTCGCGGCCCAGTCGGCGACCCCCTGAAAGTCGGCCGGGCCGTTCTTGAGCCACGTCTCCTGATCGTGAATGGCGATGAGGCGCCCTCCCTCGGAGAGCCAGTCGTGCATCGGCGTCATGTCGGGCTTCGTCTGCTTGTTCTCCCCGCACTCGCAGCCGAGAGCCACGAGGTCGTAGGCCTCGAGCGCAGCCTTCGTGCTCCAGAGTGGGCACGGGCCGGCTGCGCCGGTGCAGTCGCCAGCCGGCCCATCGCCTCCGCCGAGCAAGTCGGGACCCGGCCCGGCGCCGCGGTACACGTGGACCCGACCGCGGCCACTCGGGCCGGTGAACTCCTGCGGGTCGATCCCGACGCGACCCAGAAAGCACGCGAGCTGATCGCACGCCCCCGTGAGCAAGGCCATTTGCGGCATGTCCCCTTCGAGTCGGCTGCGCGGAAGGCGCGTGAGCTCGGCCGGCACCTGGGTGGTCTGGCATTGCGTCACGTTCGGCACGAAGGTCTCGCGCCGCCATTTCCCGACCTGCACAACGAGCGGAACGCTCGGACCCGCGGGGACGTTCGTGAGGACGAACGCGCCTTTCTCGTCGGTCGGGGTCGCCGCCAGGAACTGCCCGACCGACACGGAGCACGTGTTGCAATCGTGCGTGCCCTGGGCGATAGGGCCGAGGGACCCCTCGGGGATGAACACGACGGCGTTGTAGAGCGGGATCTTCCCCACCGGATCGTAGACGACGCCGCTCAGCGTGGTCGCGCAAACCCCCTGGTCGGGCAGCGCCAAACAGCCGAACGGACCGGCGAACGGGCACAGGCCGCCGCCGTCTTCGCTGAACGGATTCGCGTCCGTCTCGACGCTCGCGTCGACCGGGGGAAGCGCGGCGTCGAAAGATGGAACGGTCGCACCGGCCGCGATCGGCCGTCTCGATCGCGTCGGCGCTGACGCACCCCGAATACACGAGACTGAAGACCAGCGCGAAGGCGCAGACGGCGCCGCCGATGGCGGAGTGCATGGTGAACCCCTCGACGGCGAACTCTACCCTTCGCGAGGGTCTCGAGCCAGCGACCGTTCGCTGAACGGACGGGCGCCCGAGCGCGAGCAGCGGCTGCGCGTCGCGAACGCGTGCGGGCCACGCGGCTACGCGGTTAGCGGCTACGCGGCTACGCGATCGGCGTCTCCGGCTCGCACTCGCCTTCCGGCGGTCCGATCAAAGGCGTGGTGTCCTCGTCCGGAACGGGCGAAGGCTCGGGCGGCCGCGGGGGGGGTGGGGGCGGCGCGGGCGGCGCCGTCACCTCGCCCAGCGTGAAGCTCTCGCGGTCGATCTTGCCCGCGATCTCTCCGAGCAGGGGCTGGGTGTCGATGAACGCCAGCATTCCTCGCGCCAGCTCCCGGTAACGCCGCCGGTCGATGTTGCCCCGCAGGAGCTCGACGCGGAGGAAGATCGCCGCGGTTTGCGCGACGTCGCAGAGGCAGTACGCGTTGACCTCGTCGATCCGGCCGGCGTGCACCATCGGCAGCACCTGGGAGCCGTCGACGCCGACCTTGCCGGGGAAGCCGACGAGCTTGGCGTACGCGTCGAGGCGCGCGCTCTTCGCGGCCCCGAAGTCGGCCAGGAAATCCATGAGGTCGAAGTGCCCCTCGCTCGAGTAGCGGTAGCGCGTGTTGCGGTCGGTGAACCACCACGGCATCGGCACCCCGTGCTTGAGCGCGCGGCTGGTGATGACGGGCATGTCGAAGCCGCGACCGTTCCAGGTGATGACGGTCGGGCGCGACGCGTCGAGCCACCGCGCGAAGTCGGCCAGCATCTGCCCCTCGCCGCCGTGTTCGCCGACCACGCCGAGGCGCTTCGGCACGTAGTCCTCGAGGAGCAGGCAGCCGATGGTGACGATCTGGTTGTGCGGGGGCGGCGGCACGCGCTCGCTTTCCTCGGTCCGAGGAAGCTCGGGGTCGGGGATGGTTTCGATGTCGAGAACGAGATGGCGTTGGCTCGATGGCTGGCTCAAAACTTGGCCCTCTTTCCCCTGATTCTCTATCGCGAATGGACGACGGAGGATGAAATGAACACCGAGGATCGCCGCGCGCCTGGAGCGACGCGGATGCCGTTCGACGCGCTGGTCGAGGTTGGGGGCGCGCTCGGGCCTTCGTTCGAAGCGCAGGCCGTAAACGTTTCCGAAGACGGGATGCACTTGCGAACGGCGTACCTGCCCGAGCAAGGGCAGCCGCTGACGTGCCGCTTCGACGGAGGGCCCGGAGGTCAGAGCGTACTCGCGTCCGGCGAGGTGGTCTGGTCGGAAGGTGCCGAGAGAGGCGGCGAGTTCGGGATCCGCTTCACGGACATGGACGCCGAGAGCGTCGACTCCCTGAAGCGAATCTGCGGCGTCCCCGCGGCAGACGGGCCAAACGTCGCGGGCGCTCCCGGTGCGCCCCCGCCGGTGCATTCGGGGTCGAAGGTGCGCCTGCACATCGACGGACTCGCGTCCCCGATGAAAGCCAAGATTCGCGACGCACGCGCTCTCGACGTGACCGTCGGGAGCGATCTCGGCTTCCTGCAGGTGGGCAGGCAGCTCGAGCTCGAGGACGCGACCAGCGGCAACAAGCGACCGGCGAGCATCGATCGCGTCGAGGTGGCTGTGGATCCCACGTCGCACGTGCCGCAGCTCGTCGTGACCCTGCGCTACTCCGACACGCAGTCGTCTGCGGAGCTGAACGTTCCGTGGACGGCGCCGGCAGCGGCGGGGAACGCTCCGCGAGCTTCGCGCGCGGACGATCTGGCCGCCGTGGAAGAGGCGTCGGCCCGCATGAAGGGCGCGCTCGCCGAGAACCTGTCGCGCGTCGGCCCCGCCGTCGAGCGCTTCGCCGAGCGCGCAAAGACGATGGTGAAGCTGCTCGCGAAGCGACGCCGCGAAGAGAAGTCGCCGGTCCGCCGCACCACCGCGCCCGCGCCGGGCGGGGGGCTCCACGCGGCCGGGCGTCGCGTCGTTCGTGGAGACGACGCCATCCCCGTCGACGGCGCCACGGTCATGAAGAGGCCGGCGGGACCGATCTTCAAGCGCAAGGCGACGATCGCCGGGGCCGTGATGATCGCGGCCGTGCTCGGCGCGATCGTGCTGAAGAAGGCGCACCACGACGACGTCGCAGACGGCGCTTCGCCGGGCGCCTCGTCGACGACCGCCGAAGTGGCGCCGCCCGCCTCGGGAGCCATGACGCCGCCCGCGTCGCCGGTCGAGGCCGCGCCCGCGTTTCCGCCGACCTTCGCCGCGCCCGGGCAGATGGCCTCGGCGGACGACGACGCCACCAAGGGCGCCCGCAAGAAGCACCTCCACGTGGCGCCGTTCGGCAACGGACCGGTGCACCACGGCAACGTGCTCCGCCTGAAGATGGACGCCCCCATCGAGTCGATCGAAGGCGCCCAGCAACCGACGGGTTTCGTGGTCAAGGTGCCTGGTCGCAAGGCGGTCGAGGCGGCGGCGCCGCTCGCGGCGCGCGACTCGCGCATCGCGGCCATCAAGGTCGCGAACGGAGGGGCCGGCGCCGAGCTCACGGTCGCCTTCAAAGACGGCGTCCCGAACTACCAGGTGAGCGCGCGGGGCGACACCCTCGTCATCGCGCTCGCGCCGGTGGGCACGGTCGACGACACGATGGCCAAGAAGGACGAGAAAGGCGCGTCCAAGCACGGCAAGCACCACCACAAGGGTGAAGAGCAGTTCTGAAGTAGACGCTTGGAGTAAAGAGACTACCGCCGCCCGCGACCCTTCCGGGTCTCGCGGGCGAGCACGGTCTCGCTCGTCGCCACGAGGTCCCACCCGTCTCGCTCGCCCCGCCCCAGGCGCAGGGCCCCGGCATAGGCGATCATCGCGGCGTTGTCGGTGCAGCTCGCGAGGGGCGGGACGAGGACGCGAATGCCCCGCGCGGCCCCGAGCTCCGAGGTGCGGCGCCGGAGCTCGCTGTTCGCGGCGACGCCGCCGCCGAGCACGACGTCGCCGACCTGCTCGCGGAGGGCGGCGTCGATCACCTTGCGCGCGAGCGACGAGGTCACCGCGGTCTGGAACGCGGCGCATACGTCGGCGACGCGCTCGCTCGATAGCGGCCCTGCGCGCGCGACGAGCTGGGCTACCTGGGTCTTGATCCCGGAAAAGCTCATCTGGATAGAGCCGGCGGCGTTCATCGGCGCCGAGAGCTTCACGGTCGACGCGTTGCCGGTCGGCGCGAGGCGGTCGATCGCCGGGCCGCCGGGGTATCCGAGCCCGAGGAGCTTGGCGACCTTGTCGAACGCCTCGCCCGCGGCGTCGTCGCGAGTGGCCCCGAGCTCCACGATCGCGTCGGCGCGCGGCGCGTCGACCCGATAGATCGCCGTGTGCCCGCCGGACGCGAGGAGGGACACGAAGGGGAACCGCGGCGTCGCGGCGTCGTGTTGCCCGCGGCGCAGAAAGACGGCGAGCAGGTGCCCCATCAGGTGATCGACCCCCACGAGCGGCTTGCCCGTGGCCCACGCGAGCCCCTTCGCGGTCTGGACCCCGACGAGCAGCGCGCCCACGAGGCCGGGCCGGTTCGTCACGGCTACCCCGTCGACGGCGTCCATCGCGACGCCGGCGCGCGCGAGCGCCTCGCGAACCACCGGGCCCACGCTTCGCAGGTGATCGCGCGAGGCGAGCTCGGGCACGACCCCGCCGTAGAGCGCGTGCATCTTCACCTGCGAATGAACGACGTCGGAGACGACTTGCCCCGCGTCGTCGACCACCGCGGCGCCCGTCTCGTCGCACGACGATTCGATACCTAGAACGAGCACGCGCCCTCCTGCCGCTGCAGAGAAAACACGGCGAAGAGGTTGTTCTGGGGGGGCGCAGACCCGCCGCCATCGGGGGGGCCGGTGACCAGGTTGGGCGCGCTGCGAAGGAGCCGGACTTCGACGTCGCCGGACTGCATGAGCGAGACGACGACGAAGACGTCGCTCCGGGCGCTCGACGTCGAGACGTACACCAGGTTCTTCACGCGCCCCTCGCCGAACGACAACGTCGACAGCGGATCGTGCCAGATCTGCGGGATGGGCCGCAGCGGCGTCTTGCTGAACGTGCCGTCGCTGGTAGAAATGGCGCCCGGCGTGTCTTGCAGGTGATCGGCATCGATCCTGAGACAGAGCTTCGTGTTCGCCGCCATCCCCGCGAGCACGAACCCTGCTCCCACGAGCACCCCCTGGTAGCTCTCGCCGTCCGTCGTCGAGAACCCGGACAGGTCGCGACACCCCGCGAGCCCCGCGACCGCCACGAGCATCGCCGACGCCCACCTCGCAAGACGAGAATAGCCGCAGAGGCGCAGAGGGCGCAGAGGGCGCAGAGGGCGCAGAGGGCGCAGAGGGCGCAGAGGGCTGGGGGACGGATCGAGAACCATGAGCACCGTTCGAATCGGTAGACCGTAGCGGAAGCCGTCGTCACTGCGCCAAGCTCCTGAGTGCTCCACTCGGAGCCCCCCCTCTTCCCTCTGCGCCCTCTGCGGTCCCGATCGGGTGGCCGGGGACCGTTGCCGGTCCCCAGCCCCCACACCACCGGACGTGCC
>ODAK010000358.1_pt1 | contig 52494 bp, 43 predicted proteins | sample 1539591 | NCBI WGS metagenome assembly ODAK01 (sample SAMEA3539303, study PRJEB22396) | soil metagenome | biome: tundra; feature: field; material: soil | place: USA | collected 2010-05 | depth 0.15 m
GCCGTGTCGCCGGAGTTGATGTCCGTGAACTTCATGACCGTCGGTTCGGTCGGCGCCGCCGGAGCGGCCGTCGCCGCGGCAGGTGCAGCCGTCGCATCGGCTGACGCAGCCGCTGCAGGCACGGCCGGAGCTTCATCCGCCAACGCCCGAACAGGGTGTGTGCTCACAACGAGCATCAGCACCAAAGCGGCGAGCGCTGCCGTCATCGCTCGTGCCTTGGAGCATCCGTATTGCCTAGCTTTCAGATCAACGCGCATAACTTGCAACTCCCATTTTTTCTAAACTGTCAGGTGGCTGTCGCCGCCGCGGTTCCCGCCACGCGCCACGCTCACCTCAGACGCTGTAGTACATATCGAACTCAACCGGATGCGTGGTCATGCGCAGGCGCGTGACCTCCTGCATCTTGAGGCCGATATAGGCATCGATCACGTCATCCGTGAACACGCCGCCGCGCTTTAGGAATTCCCGATCCTTATCGAGGGCCTCGAGCGCCATGTCCAGCGAATGGCACACGGTCGGAATGTGCTTGGCCTCTTCAGGCTCCAGATCGTATAGATCCTTGTCGGCCGGCTCGCCGGGATGGATCTTGTTCTGGATGCCATCGAGGCCGGCCATCATCATGGCCGCGAACGCGAAATACGGATTGGCGGTGTTATCCGGAAAGCGCACCTCGATGCGGCGCGCCTTCGGGCTCGACACCCACGGCACGCGGATCGAGGCCGAGCGGTTGCGTGCCGAATAGGCCAGCATCACGGGCGCCTCGAAGCCAGGCACGAGCCGCTTGTAGCTGTTGGTGGTGGCGTTGGTCAGAGCGTTGATGGCCTTGGCGTGCTTGATGATGCCGCCGATGTAGTACAGGCAGGCTTCCGACAGTCCGGCGTACTTGTCGCCGGCGAAGATGTTCTTGCCATCCTTGGACAGCGACTGGTGCACGTGCATGCCGCTGCCGTTGTCGCCGACCAGCGGCTTGGGCATGAAGGTCACGGTCTTGCCGAAGCTCGCCCCGACGTTGTGCAGCGCGTACTTCAGAATCTGTACTTCATCGGCCTTCTTGACCAGGGTATTGGCGCCGATCCCGATCTCGCTTTGGCCAGCGGTGGCGACCTCGTGGTGATGCACCTCGACGACGAGGCCCATCTCCTCGCAGGCCTTGCACATGGCCGCGCGGATATCCTGGAAGGCATCGACCGGAGGCACCGGGAAGTAGCCGCCCTTCACGCCGGGTCGGTGGCCTTTGTTGCCCGCGTCGTAGCTGGTGCCCGAATTCCACGCCCCTTGGATCGAATCGATCTCGTAGAACGCGCTGCGCAGGTCCGAACCCCAGCGCACGCTGTCGAAGATAAAGAACTCGTTCTCCGGTCCGAACAGCGCCGTGTCCGCGATGCCCGTGGACTTCAGGTAGGCTTCCGCGCGCTTGGCGAGCGAGCGCGGATCGCGCTCATAGCCCTGCATGGTCGTCGGCTCGATGATGTCGCAGCGGATATTGACCGTCGCTTCCTCGAAAAATGGATCGAGCACGGCAGTCGTGGCGTCGGGCATCAGGATCATGTCGGACTCGTTGATCCCCTTCCATCCCGCGATCGAGGAGCCGTCGAACATCTTGCCTTCGACGAAGAACTCCTCGCTCACATAGCGCGACGGAATGCTGACGTGCTGCTCCTTGCCTCGGGTGTCGGTAAACCGCAAATCGGCCCACCTCACCTCTTTTTCCTTGATCAGGTGCAGTACATCGCGTGGACTCATATCGCCTCCTCTAATAATGATTGCTTGTTATTGGGCTCAGCCCCATAAGGATGCAGCCAGCGTGCCAAGACCGCGTTGACAAAAAACCTTAGAAAATTCATGTGCTTAGGAAACTGCCCGCCCCATAAGGACGCGCTTGTGCCCTATTCTAGTGCATATGACCTGGTACCGCCCCTTGGCAGCGCCAGCGGCTCTGGGCAGCTGCTCGCTTATACTCGCGCGTTCCGCTCTTAAACCTCGAACCTGATGCAAAGCCCGAAGATCGGCTCCAAGCCGCAGACCTTCCAGGAGCTCCTGTTCGCGTTAACGCACTTCTGGTCCGCGCGCGGTTGCGTGATCCTGCAGCCCTACGACATGGAGGTCGGCGCCGGCACCTTCCACCCCGCGACTTTTCTACGCTCGATCGGCCCCGAACCCTGGAGCGCCGCGTACGTGCAGCCCTCGCGCCGGCCGGCGGACGGCCGCTACGGCGCCAATCCCTTCCGGCTGCAGCATTACTATCAGCTCCAGGTGGTCATCAAGCCCTCGCCGCTCGACATGCAGGAGCTGTACCTCGACAGCCTGCGCGCGCTCGGCTTCGATCCGCGGGTGTACGACGTGCGCTTTGTCGAGGACAATTGGGAATCCCCGACGCTCGGTGCCTGGGGCCTGGGCTGGGAAGTGTGGCTCAATGGCATGGAGATCACGCAGTTCACGTATTTCCAACAGGTCGGCGGTCTGGACTGCCGGCCGGTGACCGGCGAGATCACCTATGGTCTCGAGCGCCTGGCGATGTATCTGCAGGGCGTCGAAAGCATCTTCGACATCACCTGGACCGACGGCCCGCGCGGCCGCGTCAGCTACGGCGACGTGTTCCACCAGAATGAAGTCGAACAGTCGAAGTACAATTTTGAGTACGCCGAGGTTCCGGTGCTGTTGCGCCGCTTCGACGAACACGAGAGCGCTTGCAACGCACTGTTGGCCGTGCCGCTGGCGCTGCCGGCCTACGAGCAGGTGCTCAAGGCCTCGCACACCTTCAATCTGCTCGATGCGCGCGGCGCCATCTCGGTCACGGAGCGCGCGCGTTTCATCCTGCGCGTGCGCACGCTCGCGCGAGCGGTCGCGCTAGCCTATTACGCGAGCCGCGAAGCGCTCGGCTTTCCGATGCTGGCCGCAGCATGACGGCGACGGCGGCCGCACCCGGGCGCGGTAGCGACCGCCGCGACTTCCTCGTGGAGCTCGGCACCGAGGAGCTGCCGCCCAAGGCTCTGCGCACGCTCGAGCGCGCGTTTGCGGAGGGGTTGGCGACGCGTCTGCGCGAGCTGGGACTTAAGCTCGGCGCCGTGGAGTCATTCGCCACGCCGCGGCGTCTGGCTGTGCTCGTTCGCCGCTTGAGCCTGCATCAACCCGATCAGCAGATTGCGCGCCGTGGCCCGCCGCGCAGCGCGAGCTTCGACGCCGCGGGCGCTCCGACACGCGCGGCGCTCGCCTTCGCCGCCAGCTGCGGTGTTGCCTTGGAATCCTTGATCAGCGAGCGCGACGCGCGCGGCAACGAGTATCTGCGCTACCAAGGGATCAAGAGCGGTGCGGCCACGGTCAGCCTGCTGCCGGGGCTGGTGCAGGCAGCGCTCGATGCCTTGCCGATCCCGCGACGCATGCGCTGGGGAGCGCTCGAGGCGCAGTTCGTGCGGCCGGTGCACTGGCTGCTCATGCTGCTCGGATCAGAGCTCGTGCCGGCCACGATGCTGGGAGTCAGCGCCGAACGCACCAGCTTCGGGCACCGCTTCATGGCGCCGGGTGCGCTGCGCATCCGCTCGCCCGCGACCTACGCCAAGACCTTGCAGCAGCGCGGCAAGGTGCTCGCCGTCTTCGATCAGCGCCGGCAGAGTCTTCGCACGCAGCTCGAGACACTCGCAGTAAGGCTCGAGGGCCGCGCAATTGTGTCCGAGGCACTGTTGGATGAAGTCACGGCGCTGGTGGAGTGGCCGGTGGCGATCACCGGGCAATTCGAGGCGCGCTTCCTGACTCTGCCGCGCGAGGTGCTGATCTCGACGCTGCAGGAGCATCAGCGCTATTTCGCTCTGGAAAACGCGTTCGGCGAGCTGCTGCCCTGGTTCATCACGATCAGCAACATCGACAGTCCCGAACCGGCACTGATCCGCGCGGGCAACGAGCGCGTGGTGCGGCCGCGTCTGGCGGATGCTGAGTTCTTCTGGGAACAGGATCGCAAGCAGCCGCTCATCGCACGGCTCGCCGGCCTCGCGGCCGTGACCTTTCAGGCACAGCTGGGATCGCAGGCCAGCCGCACGATGCGCATCACGGCGCTCGCCGAAACGATCGCCGCGGGCATCGGCGCCGAGGTCGCGGCGAGCGCTCGCGCCGCCGAGCTGTGCAAGTGCGACCTGTTGACGGCGATGGTCCGGGAATTCCCGGAGCTGCAAGGCATCATGGGCCGCTATTACGCGCTGGCCGATGGCGAGAGCGCACCGGTCGCCGAGGCGATCCGTGAGCACTACCTGCCACGCGGCGCGGGCGATGCATTGCCGGGTTCAGCCATCGGCGATGCGGTCGCGCTGGCCGATAAGATCGATGTGCTCGCCGGCATCTTTGCCATCGGGCACAAGCCCAGCGGCACGCGTGATCCCTTCGGCCTGCGGCGCGCCGCCATCGGCGTGCTGCGCATCGTGCTCGAGCATCGGCTCGATCTCGATCTGTTAGCACTGCTCGATAGCGCCGTAAGCCTGCAGCCGCTGGCGGACGTGGGCTCACGCGCCGCGGAGTTGGTGGCCGAGATCTACGATTTCCTACTCGAGCGGCTGCGTGCCCAGTATCTCGAGCGCTCCGAAGCCAATGGCATCAGTACCGAGATGTTCGACGCTGTGCTCGCCACCCGGCCGCGCTCGTTGCTGGACTTCGACGCGCGGCTGCGCGCGTTGGTGGCGTTCATGGCCCGGCCGGAGGGCACGAGCCTCGCCGCGGCGAACAAACGCATTGCCAACATTCTCAGGAAGTCGGCGAACGCCGCGCCGCAGCTTATATCCCCTGAGCTGCTGCGCGAGGAATCGGAGCGCGAGCTGCATCGCTCGCTCGAGTCGCTGCGCGCCCAGGTCGAGGCTGCCACAGTCAAGCGCCAATACGCCCAGGCGCTGGACCTGCTGGCGGGCTTGAGCACTGCCGTGGATCAGTTCTTTGACCGGGTGCTGGTCAACGATCCGGACAGCGCCCTGCGTAATAACCGCCTGGCATTGCTCGCGCAGCTTCGGGCGCTGTTCGCCGGCATCGCCGATCTGTCGCGGTTGCCGGGCTGATCCATGGACACCGTGCAGCCAGGCGCGCCGCGTCCGCTTCGAGTGCTGCAGTTCCTCGGCTCGCTGTTCTTCACCGCATTCTTTTTGCTCTGGACTTTCTGCTACGGCATCTTTTTTACGCTGGTCTCACTGCTGCTGCCCTTCCGCGCTCGCTTCGCACTGGCGCGCGTGTGGGCCCACGTGATCCTGGCGGTGCTGCGCTGGACTTGCCGGCTCGACTACCGCGTCGAGGGACGCGAACACTTACCCCAGGGCAATCACATTGCGCTGATCAAACATTCCTCGAGCTGGGAAACCGTCGCCCAGGCGCTGCTGGTGCCACCGCATGTGTGGGTGCTCAAGCGCGAGCTGACCTGGATCCCGTTCGTCGGCTGGGGCATTCGCCTGCTGCGCGCGATCGCCGTCGATCGTGGCGGCGGCCCGGCTGTTGTGCGCAGCGTGCTCGCGCAGGGCAAGGCGCGACTGGCCGAGGGCGAGTGGATCGTGATCTTCCCCGAAGGCACACGCATGCCGCCCGGGGAGACACGCAAGTACGGTGTCAGCGGGGCCCTGCTCGCGGCGCAGTCCGATAGGCTCATCGTACCGATCGCGCACGATGCCGGTTACTACTGGCCGCGGCGGGGACTGCTCAAGAAGCCCGGCACGATCCGGGTCGTGATCGGTGCGCCGATTACCGCCGCCGGCCGCAACCCGCGCGAGGTCAATGCCGAGGCGCAGGCCTGGATCGAGGCGAACTCGACGCGCTGAGCGCGTACGCTACAGGAACATGACACTGTGTCTGCGTGAGGAGACTTCGATATGAAGATTGGATTCATCGGGCTGGGCCGCATGGGGTCAGCCATGGCGGCGAACCTCGTCAAGGCAGGACATGAGCTCACCGTGTTCAACCGCAGCCGCGAGAAAGCTCGTGCGCTGGTCGAGCTCGGCGCGCGCGAAGCGGCGAGTATTGCCGATGCCTGTCACGCTCAAGCCGTGATCACGATGCTGGCGGACGATAACGCGGTCGGCGACACGGTGTGGGCTGACGACGCACTGATCGCGAATCTCCCGAAGGGCGCGATCCATGTTTCGATGAGCACGATCAGTGTCGCGCTATCCAAGCGCCTCGCGGGCGCGCACGCGCAAGCCGGACAACGCTACATCGCCGCACCGGTGTTTGGCCGTCCGGAAATGGCGGCGGCGGCGAAGCTTTTCATTGTCACCGCCGGCGATCCGCCCGCGATCGATGCGTGCAAGCCTCTGTTTGAAGCAATGGGACAGCGGACGATTCCGATCGGAACCGATCCGGCCGCGGCGAATCTGGTCAAGCTCAGCGGAAACTTTCTGATTGCCGCGGCCATTGAAGCGTTGGGAGAGGCTATCGCACTGATCGGTAAGGCCGGCATCGATCGGCGCGCCTACGTGGAGTTGCTCACGTCGAGCATTTTTCCGGCGCCGTCGTACCAGATCTACGGTGGGCTGATCGCCGAAGGCAAGTTTGAGCCAGCGGCGTTCGCGGCGTCGCTCGGGCACAAGGACATCCGCCTGACGATGGCTGCAGCCGAGATTCTGCGCGTGCCGATGCCGCTCGCGAGCCTATTGCACGATCGATTTCTGCGGCTCTTTGCCCAGGGCGGTGAAAAGCTTGATTGGGCGGCCATCGGCGCTCTGGCGAGCCAGGATGCCGGCGAGCCTCAAATCCACTAGCCGCTATTGATCTCAATTGGGAGCACATGGATGCGCTTGCCGGTCGCAGCAAATATGGCGTTGGCGACGGCCGGCCCCACGGGGGCGACGCCGGGCTCTCCCACGCCGGTCGGTGCCTGCGTCGATGGCACGATATGCACCTCAACTTTCGGCATTTCGTTCATACGAAGCACCCGATAACTATCGAAGTTGTCCTGTTCGATACGGCCATCTTTGAGCGTAATCGTCCCATACAGCACGGCCCCGAGACCGAAACCGATGCCGCCTTCCATTTGCGCAGCGATGATGTCGGGATTGATGGGCGTGCCGCAGTCGACCGCGCACACGACCCGATCGACCTTGACGTGTCCGGCCTCATCGACACTGACCTCGGCGACTTGCGCAACGTAAGTCTTGAACGCTTCAGCAACCGCGATGCCGCGGCCTTTGCCTTTCGCCATGGGAGCGCTGCTCCAGCCGGCCTTCTCGGCTGCGAGTTCCAGCACGGCTTTCATGCGCGGCTCATGCTCGAGAAGCTTACGTCGGAACGTGAAGCCGTCCTCGCCCGCTGCATGCGCCACTTCGTCGATAAACGCTTCGACCGCAAAAATCGTGTGTGAGCTGCCGACGACGCGCCACCAGAGCACCGGCACGCCGGTCCTGGTGGTCGACAACTCGACCGTGATGTTGGGTATGGCATAGGCAATGCTGGCGGCCCCTTCGACCGAGCTCGGATCAATGCCGTCTTTGATCATCGCGGCCAAAAAAGAATCCGCCATGATCGACTGGCCGACGATGACGTGCCGCCACCCGGTGAGCTCACGCTTAGCGTTCAGGCCCGCTTCGAGTTTGTGAAAATACATGGGTCGATACAGTCCGCCGAGGATGTCGTCCTCGCGCGTCCACTGCAGCTTGATCGGCGTCCCGTCGGCACCGTACGCCTTGGCTATCGATACCGCTTCGACGATGTAATCGGAGCCCGGGTTGGCGCGCCGCCCGAAGCTACCGCCGGCATAGAGCGTGTGAATGCTCACTTGTTGCGGATCCAAGCCCGCAGTCTCTGCGGCGTTCGCCTGGTCGACGGTTTGGAATTGATCTCCCGCCCAGATTTCGCAACTGTTGGCGGTAAGCTTCACGACCGCATCGAGCGGCTCCATCGGCGCGTGAGCGAGGTACGGGAACTCGTAGCTGGCCGACACCTTGTGGGCGGCGTTGCGAATTGCTTGTGCCGAATCGCCTTCAGTGCGTGCCGATAGCGCGGGCTGGTCGGCGAGTCGCCGGTACTCGTCCATCAAAGCCGCTGAGCTACGCTTCTCGGCGTTAGTGTCGTCCCATTCCACTGCCAGCGCGTCCCGCCCTTGTTTGGCGGCCCAGAAACTTTTCGCGACCACCGCGACGCCGCGCGGCACTTGCACCACCTTGACCACGCCGGGTATGGCGTGGGCCGCAGTGGCATCGAAGGATTTGACTGTCGCGCCGAACTGGGGTGGGCGCTTGAGCAGCGCCACGAGCATGCCGGGCAACATGACATCAAGCGTGAATTGCGCGCTACCGTCAACCTTCGCAGCCACGTCAACACGCGGCACCTGGTGCCCGATCAGCTTAAAATCTTTCGCATCCTTGAGCTTTACGGTTTCAGGCACGGCCAAGGCCGCGGCTCTCCCGACGAGCGAGCCGAACGTCGCCTGACGTTTGCTACCCGAGTGATAGACAATGCTTTTTTCTACCGTCAGTTCCTCAACGGGTACATGCCATTCTGTGGCCGCCGCGGTCAGCAACATCGCTCGGGCCTTGCCCCCAGCCTCGCGAAGCTGCATCCAGGAATTGGCCATGGCCGAGCTGCCGCCGGTTCCCTGTATGGTGCCGAAGGCGAGATTGGCGTAGCGCTTGGCATCGGCGGGAGCGCTCTCGACGCGCACCCGAGACCAATCGGCATCGAGTTCTTCGGCAACCACGGTGGCGATACCGGTGTAGGCGCCCTGGCCCATTTCGACATGCTTGGCGATCACCGTCACGCTGTTATCCGCGCCGATACGCAGGAAGGCATTCGGCGTAAAGAGCGCGCCAGCCGAAGGCGCAGCAATGGCGACCGCACGCCGCGTAGGTCCAGCCCATTCAAATCCGATGGTGAGCGCCATCGCCGTAACCGTGCCGGCACCTTTGAGGAATGCGCGCCGCGTTGCTTGCCCTGGGGCGACGGTTTCAGTGGTCATGCTTATGCCTTGATGGACTGTGCCGCGGCATGAATTGCCGCGCGGATACGAGAATACGTGGCGCAGCGGCAAATGTTGCCGCTCATGGCGCCATCGATGTCGGCGTCCGTCGGCGATGCATTCTTTTCAAGCAGTGCGGTTGCGGACATGATCTGGCCGGATTGGCAATAGCCGCATTGGGGCACCTGAAGCTCGATCCAGGCCGCTTGAACCGCCTTAGCTGGCTTGCTCTGAAGGCCCTCGATTGTGGTGATGTGTCGACCGTCGACCGCCGACAATGGCGTGACGCAGGAACGGATCGCCTGGCCGTCCAAGTGGACCGTACACGCACCGCATAGCGCCATGCCGCAACCAAACTTGGTTCCAGGCAGGCCGGCGACTTCGCGCACGGCCCACAACAGGGGCATATTCGGGTCGGCATCCAGCGTGGTGGGTTTGCCGTTGAGTACGAAGGATGTCGACATGAATGACTCCCATCTGGGAATTGTGCCCTAGACGTCGAGATTCATGACCGCGAGTGCATTCTTCTCGATGAACTCTCGCCGCGGCTCGACCTGATCGCCCATCAGCGTGGTGAAGATCTCGTCGGCGGCCACGGCGTCCTCGATCCGCACCTGCATGAGCCGTCGCGTCTGCGGGTTGATCGTGGTCTCCCAAAGCTGCTCGGGATTCATCTCGCCCAGGCCCTTGTAGCGCTGTATCGATTGACCTTTGCGGGCCTGGTCGAACAGCCAGATCATGGCCTGCTTGAAAGCGCTGACGTCCTCGCGCTCGTTGCCGCGCCTGACGTAAGCGCCCTCGCCGATCAGGCCCGTGAGCGTGCGCGAGAGCTCGGCGATGCGCTGGTATTCGGCCGATTCAAAGAATTCCCGATGCAATAGCTTCTCACTCGTGAGGCCGTGCTCGGTCTTGCGCACGATGATGCGCGGTGCCTGGCCAGCGGCGCTCGCGCGCAGTTCAACTTGGAAATTGCGCCGACCGTCGCTGCGCGCATTGAGTTGGGTTTCGAGCGCGCCGATCCAGCCGCGCATGAAGTCGGGTTGATCGATGTCGCTCGCCCTGATCGCGGGCAGATAGATCAGCTGCTCGAGCAGGCGCTCATCGTAGCGACGCGACCAGCGACGGATGATGGCCTGAACCTCCATGTAGTGGCGCGCCAGCATTTGCAGCGCCGAACCGCCCAGTGCCTGCGCGCTCGCATTGACGTACAGCGCGGCATTTTCCAGGGCGCTATTGAGCAGCATCGCATTGAGTTCGTTGTCGTCCTTGACGTAGATCTCCTGCTTGCCGCGTTTGACCTTGTACAGCGGCGGCTGCGCGATATAGATGTGGCCGCGTTCGATCAGCAGCGGAATCTGCCGGTAGAAGAAAGTCAGCAGCAGCGTGCGGATGTGCGAGCCGTCGACATCCGCGTCGGTCATGATGATCACGCGGTGGTAGCGCAGTTTGTCGATATCGAATTCTTCGCGACCGATGCCGCAGCCGAGCGCGGTGATCAGCGTGCCGACTTCGGCCGAAGACAGCATCTTGTCGAAGCGCGCCTTCTCGACGTTGAGGATCTTGCCCTTGAGCGGCAGGATCGCCTGCGTGCGCCGATCGCGACCCTGCTTGGCCGAGCCGCCGGCCGAGTCGCCCTCGACGATGAAGATCTCCGATAGCGCTGGATCCTTTTCCTGGCAGTCCGCGAGCTTGCCCGGCAGGCCCGCGATATCGAGCGCGCCCTTGCGGCGCGTCATCTCGCGCGCCTTGCGCGCGGCTTCGCGCGCCCGCGCGGCCTCGAGGATCTTGTTGACGATGGCGCGCGCCTCCTGCGGATGCTCGAGCAGGAACTCACCGAGCTTCTGCGCCACGGCGGTCTCGACCATGCCTTTGACTTCGGAGGAGACCAGCTTGTCCTTGGTCTGCGACGAGAACTTGGGATCGGGCAGCTTGATCGACAGAATCGCCGTGAGACCCTCGCGCGCATCATCGCCCGTGGTCGCGATCTTCTCCTTCTTGGCGCTCGATTGCTGCTCGATGTAGTCGTTCAGCGTGCGCGTGAGCGCGGCGCGAAAGCCCGAGAGGTGCGTGCCGCCGTCCTTCTGCGGAATATTGTTGGTGTAGCAGTACATGCTCTCCTGATAGGAGTCGTTCCACTGCAACGCTACTTCCACGGTCGCGGTGCCCTCCTGGGTGCGAAACCAGAACACCAAGTCATGGACGGGCGTGCGCGAGCGATTCAAATGCGCCACGAACGCCTTGAGGCCGCCGTCGTGCTGGAATACGTCGGATTTGTTTTCGCGCTCATCGATGAGCTCGATGCGCACGCCGGAGTTCAGGAACGACAGTTCGCGCAGGCGCTTGGCCAGCGTGTCGTAGTTGAACTGGATGTGGGTGAAGATCTGCGACGAAGGCTTGAAGCGGATGGTGGTGCCACGCTGCGTGGTCACGCCGACCACCGCCAGCGGCGCGGCTGGCTCGCCCAGATGGTATTCCTGGCGGTGAACGTGACCGTCGCGGCTTATCGTCAGCAGCAGATAGTCCGATAGTGCGTTGACCACCGAAACGCCAACGCCGTGCAGGCCGCCAGACACCTTGTATGAGACGTCATCGAATTTGCCGCCCGAATGCAGCACCGTCATGATCACTTCGGCAGCGGAGCGGCCCTCTTCGGTATGGATATCCACCGGGATGCCGCGGCCGTTGTCCGAGACCGTGACCGACTCATCGGCGTGTACGGTCACCACGACCCGGTCGCAAAAGCCCGCCAGCGACTCGTCTACCGAGTTATCGACGACCTCGAAAACCATATGGTGCAGACCACTGCCATCATCGGTATCACCGATGTACATCCCGGGTCTTTTGCGCACTGCATCAAGTCCCCTTAAGACTTTGATTTTACTGGAATCGTAGACGTCTGTCGCTGTCATAGCGAGGCTCTTGAATTCATGCGTTCATTATAGCCTTTTGACGCTTCCTTGTTCCACGTGAAACACCGCGTCGGGCACGCCAAGCAGTGTGTTCTCCGGCTGTAGTGCCGTCACGACCAGTTGGGCGCCGAGGCTGCGTAGGGTCTGCAGCAGAGCGTCGGTCCGACCGGTATCAAGTTCGGCAGCCGGGTCATCAAGCAGCAACGTCGGCGTTCGGCCCGCGGACTGTGCGATGTAGCGGGCCATGGCTATCGCCATCGCCATGCCGAGCAGCTTTTGCTGGCCGCGAGAGACTACCTCGCGCGCCGCACGGCCCTCGATGCGCAGGTTGACTTCGAATCGATGTGGGCCGACGGAGGTCAAACCCCGCTCGCGATCGCGCGCTCGATGGGCTTGCAGCGACTCGCTGAGACTCAACTCGCGACTCCAGCCTTGGAAAAAGCCCAGCGAGGCATCTACAGCCCCCAGGCTGCGCAGCACGTCCGCCCAGTCAGATTGCAGGGCGTCCATAAGTCGTGAGCGAGCCGCGGTCAAAATCTCACCGAAACGAATCAGTTCACCATCCCACAGCGCTTCCTCGGCGCCGGTCTGCAGCGCAGCGTTGCGCTGCTTCAAGGCCCGGGTATAACCCTGCCACTGGCGAACGAAGCCTGGTTCCACGTGGAACACTGCCCAATCGAGCCAGCGGCGGCGCTGCGCAGGCCCGTCCTCGACCAGCCGGTGGATGCCCGGATCAATCACTTGCACCGGAAAGACTTCCGATAGTTCGACGCGGGAGGCTGCCGGCAGCCGGTCGATATGGATCTGCAGCGCGTGATCACGGTCGCATTCGATGCCGATGGTGTGGCCGGGCTCAGGAGCCGTGCGTCCCTGGATCCAGAGCCGCGGTGCATTGTGGCGGATGAGCTGTTCGGTATGTCGGGTTCGGAATGAACGTCCGCGGCCCAGCAGGTAGATGGCCTCGAGCAGCGAGGTCTTACCTGAGCCGTTGTCGCCGCTGATCAGATTCAGGCGCGGATCCAGCTCCAAATCGGCCCGCTGGAGACAGCGCAGATCCTCCAGGCGCAGTTCGGCCAGGCTCACGGCTAAGCGGCTCAGAGCCGCATCGGCATGACGACGTATTTGACGCTGACATTTCCGGGCGCGCGAATCAAACAGCTGCTGTTGGCGTCGGTGAGCCCGACCTCGACCGTCTCGGTCTCTACGGCCGCCAGCGCGTCGAGCAGGTAACTGACATTGAAGCCGATTTCGATCTCCTCGCCGCTGAAATTCACTTCGAGTTGATCTTCGGCTTCTTCCTGTTCGGGGTTATGCGCCTGGATGGTCAGCAGGCCGGGCGCAAAGGTTAGCCTCACGCCGCGGTACTTTTCGTTGGATAGGATTGCCGTGCGCTGCAATGCCGCTCGCAGCGCATCGCGGCCGGCGGTCATGATCCGCGGTGGTTCGGCCGGAATGACGCGACCATATTCTGGGAACTTGCCGTCAATGAGCTTAGAAGTGAAGCGAACCTCGCCGATCTGGACGCGAACGTGATTAGTTCCAATCGCGACTTCGATTTCGCCTTGCCCGTCGAGCAACCGTTGCAGTTCCAGCACGCCTTTGCGCGGCAGGATGATCTGCGTTAATTCCCTCGCGTTGCCCTCGAGCGCCACCTCGCACCAGGACAGCCGATGACCATCGGTGGCGACGGCGCGCAGTACCTCGCCATTGGTCTCGAGCAAGGTCCCGTTGAGGTAGTAGCGCACGTCCTGCTGTGCCATGGCGAAATGGGTTTTATCGATCAGTCGGCGGCAGTCCTGGGCACGGATCGAGACGGTCTGCTGTGCATTGATCTCATCGATGACCGGAAACTCCGCCGCCGGCAGGCTCGAGAGCGTGAAGCGACTGCGACCGCCCCGCAGCACCACCCGTTCTCCCTCGCGCGTGGCGGTGACCTGGCTCTTCTCCGGCAGCGTGCGGATGATATCGAGCAGCTTGCGGCCCGGAACCGTGATATCGCCGGGTTGTGTTACGGTCACTTCGGCGGCGGCGACCAGTTCGACTTCCAGATCCGTTCCCGTTATGCGCAAGCGGTTTTCGCGCGCGCTGAGCAAAACGTTCGACAGGATCGGCATCGTTTGTCGTCGTTCGACCACGCCGATGACACTCTGCAGCGCCTCGAGCAGATGTTCGCGTGTCGCGGAGACTTTCATAGTGCCTGCGGATCCTCTGTCTCTTAGTGTTCTTTCTTAAGAAAGGTCAATGATAGATATTAAGCCTGTGAATAGCGCGCATAACAGCGCGCCCGGAGCTTTCGCCGCCCAATGCCAGCATTCGCGTGGTCTCGCTGCGGCGAACAACCGCGCTCGCTGCCTGTGTGCGAGGTGTGGGTAACCTTATCCACATTCTTCTGCACAGCAAATACACGTCAGCCCGTCAGGGTTCTCAACAGGTTTGAATAATCCTCCTGAATGCGCTGCTCGAGGTCGCGCAGCTCCTTGATGCGCTTGCAGGCATGCATCACCGTGGTGTGATCGCGGCCGCCGAACGCATCACCGATTTCAGGCAGGCTGTGGCTGGTGAGTTCCTTCGCCAGCGCCATGGCCACCTGCCGCGGGCGCGCGACCGAGCGGCTGCGGCGCTTGGAAAGCAGATCCGCCACGCGAACCTTGTAGTAGTCGGCGACGGTTTTCTGAATATTTTCCACCGTAATCAGCCGCGCCTGCAGCGACAGCAGATCCTTGAGCGCCTCCTTGGTGAATTCGAGTGTGATTGGATGGCCGGTGAAGCGTGAGTTCGCAATCACGCGACGCAGCGCACCCTCGAGTTCGCGCACGTTGGAGCGAATGCGCTTGGCGATGAAAAATGCCACTTCCTCGGCAAGATCGATGCCTACCGCCTGCGCCTTGCCGATCAGGATCGCCACACTGGTTTCGAGCTCCGGTGGCTCGATGGCCACCGTCAGTCCCCAGCCAAAGCGCGATTTGAGTCGCTCCTCCAGCCCGTCGACCTCGCGCGGATAGCGATCGCAGGTCAGGATCACCTGGTGCTGACCCTCGAGCAGGGCATTGAAGGTGTGGAAGAATTCCTCCTGCGAATGCTCCTTGCCGGCGAAGAACTGGATGTCGTCGATCAGCAGCGCATGCAGCGAGCGGTAGGAAGTCTTGAAGTCATTGATTCGATTGTGCTGCAGCGCTCGGACCATGTCGCTCACGAAGCGCTCGGAGTGCACATAGGCCACACGCGCTTCCTTGTCGCGCTCCAGGATCAGATGCCCGATGGCATGCATCAAATGCGTCTTGCCCAAGCCGACTCCGCCGTAAATGAACAATGGGTTGTAAGCGCGCCCTGGATTGCCCGCCACCTGCAGCGCCGCGGCTTTGGCGAAGTGATTGCTCTTGCCTTCGACGAAGCTGTCGAAGGTGAAGTTGGCGTTGAGCGCCACTCCGACCGCGTTGGGTGCGTTCTTCAAAACGTGCACCGCAGCGATGGGCAGATCGTCGAGGGCCGGTCGCGATCCGACTTCCACGGTGATCATGGACGGCTCGGCAATGCCGCGCTCGCGCAGCAGCACCGGGATGCGTCCGAGCAGGTTGCTGCGCACCCAGTCGACCACGAAGCGATTGGGGGCGAGCAGGCGCAGGGCGCCATCGGCTTCCACTGATTGCAGCGGCCGCACCCACGTGTTGAACTGCTGTTCGGGCAGCTCGTTTTCGAGCGCGCTGACGCAGCGCGACCACAACGACGCATCCAAGACTAGGCTCCGGGAAAAGGGCCGAGAGTCTATACCGAGCCGATGACGGCCAGGAAGCGGTTGTGTTGACACGCCGACCACCGCTGCGTACCCTGCCGACCCATTTTTCGTTCAGTTTTCAGGGCCTTGAAATCATGAAACGTACGTACCAGCCGAGTAAGGTGCGCCGAGCACGCACGCATGGATTTCGGGCCCGCATGGCCACGAAGAACGGCCGCGCGGTCTTGGCTCGCCGACGCGCCAAGGGCCGCAAGCGCCTGAGTCCGTAAGAGCGGCCCAAGAGGGGGCCCAAGAGGGTGATAATGGCCGGGCGAGCGCGATCCGCCCCCGCGCAGCCTTTGAGCTTCCCGCCCGCGCGGCGCTTGCGAAAACCGGGCGAATTCAAGCGGGTTTACGCCACGGGCCGGCGAATGGGTAATGAGTTCTTCACGGTCAATACGCAGCCCAATGAACTCACCGCGGCTCGGCTCGGCATGTCGGTGGCGGTGCGCGCGATGGGCAACGCGGTCGAGCGCAACCGTGTGCGGCGCATGATCCGGGAGAGTTTTCGCCTGAATCAGTCGATCATCCCGGCACTGGACATCGTCATCGGCGTGCGCGCCGCTGCGCGCAGCGCCGAGCCCGCTCAACTGCGCCTGAGTCTTGAGCGACTTTGGCAAAAATTGACGTTATTACATTCGTGAGCACGCTCATTAAATTTCTAATTCGTGGCTACCAGCTGACGTTGAGCCCGCTGCTCGGGCCGCGATGCCGCTTCTATCCTTCCTGCTCGCAGTACGCGTTGCAGGCGGTGGGTACGCACGGCAGCCTACGCGGCAGCCTGCTGGCGTTGCGCCGGCTATCGCGCTGCCACCCCTGGCATGGCGGTGGCTACGATCCGGTGCCCCTAGCTTCAATCGACCACCGCACCCGAACAGGCCCACCACGTCCATGACCGCTAATCTTCGAATGTTCCTGTGGGCGCTGGTCGGCATGGCGCTGTTTGTGAATTACCAGACCTGGGTGCGCGACTATCCGAGCCTCGCGCCGTCCACGGCGACGCACGCCGAGGGCTCGCCAGCGGCCGGGCTCGACAGCAGCGCGCCGACCGCGCGTGTCCCGGCGACGACCGTGCCTGCCAGCGCCCCCGCTGTCGAACACGCGGCCTCGGCGGCGCCGGCGGCTCAGAGCCTGGTGGAGGGCGCCGCGGCCTCCCTAAGCGCCGGTCACGTGTCTGTGCGCACCGATGTCCTCGACGTTGAGGTCAGTCTGGCCGGCGGCGAACTCGAGCGGGTCGATCTGCCGGCCTATCCGCTGGCCAAGAACACGCCCAACGTACCGTTCCGGCTGCTCAATCGCGACGCCGCCGATTCGCTGTTCGTGGTGCAGAGCGGGCTCGCGGGCACGAGTGAGGAGCTCGCCCCCACACACCAGGCGCCCATGAGCGCCGACGTGCAGGAGCTGCGGCTCATGCCGGGCCAGGATGAGCTCCGGCTGCCTCTGCACTGGAGCGACGGGCATGGCGTGACGGTCACCAAGGCGCTGATCTTCCATCGTGGCGATTACCAGATCGGTCTCGAGTATGAGATCCATAACGGCGGCGGTGCGCCTTGGACCTTCGCGCCGTATGAGCAGATCCTGCGCTACAACACGCCAATCGAGCGCTCGTACTTCCGTGTCGACAGCTATGCCTTCAAGGGCCCGGCGATTTCGGACGGTAAAAAATTCCAGAAGCTTGATATCACCAAGGGTGCGAGCCTCGACCAGAGCGTTACCGCCGGTTGGATCGCCGCACTGCAGCAGCATTTCCTGGCCGCGGTGGTGCCGCCAAGCGATATCCCCTATCGCTTTGCGCTCAAGACCCAGGGCAATGAATTCCTGCTCTCGGCGACCGGCCCCAGCCAGAGCGTGCCGGCCGACGGCAGCGCCTTGGTGAAGGCGAATATATGGGTCGGCCCCAAGCTGCAGGCGCAACTCGATCAGGTCGGACCCAAGCTCAGCCTGGTGACCGACTACGGTAAGTTGAGCGTGTTGTCGACGCCGTTGTTCTGGCTGCTCGATCGCGTGCACCGCGGGGTCGGCAACTGGGGCTTTACGATCATCATCGTGACACTGCTGCTCAAGCTGCTGTTCTATCCGCTCTCGGAGGCCAGCGGCCGCTCGATGGCGAAGATGAAGGCGCTCGCGCCGCGGCTGAACAGTCTGCGCGAGACCTACAAGGAAGATCGTGAGAAGCTCAATCGCGGCATGATGGAGCTCTACCAGCGCGAGAAGGTCAATCCGCTCGCGGGCTGCCTGCCGATGGTGATCCAGATCCCGGTGTTCCTGGCCTTTTACTGGGTGCTGCGCGATAGCGTCGAGATTCGCCAGGCGCCGTTCATTTTCTGGATCAACGACCTGTCCTCGCGCGACCCGTTTTTCGTGCTGCCAGCCGTCATGGCGGCCGCGATGTTCGTGCAATACAAGCTCAATCCGCAGGTCGTCGATCCGATGCAGCAGAAGGTGTTCATGTTCATGCCGATAGCCATGTCGGTCACCTTCGCGTTCTTCCCTGCCGGTCTGGTGCTCTACTGGGTCACCAACACAGTGCTATCGATCCTGCAACAGTGGAACATCAACCGCCGTATCGAGGCCCAGGGCCGCTCGAAGCGGTGAGCGCCGACACCATCGTCGCGGCCGCGACGCCGCCGGGGCGCGGCGGCATCGCGATCGTAAGACTGTCGGGGCACAAGGTGCCCGCAATCGCCACCCCGCTGCTCGGCGCGCTGCCGGCCCCAAGGCTCGCGACCCGCGCGAGCTTTCTCGATGAAGCGGACGGTGTGATCGACACCGGGATCGCGCTGTATTTTCCGGCGCCGCATTCCTATACCGGCGAGCACGTGCTGGAGCTGCAGGGCCACGGAAGTCCGGTGGTTGTGGAAGCGCTGATCGGGCGCGCAGTGGCGCTCGGCGCGCGGCGTGCGCAGCCGGGAGAGTTCACGCAGCGGGCCTATCTGAACGGCAAGCTCGATCTGGCGCAGGCCGAGGCGGTTGCGGATCTCATCGACGCAGCGTCCGAGGCGGCGGCCCGCGCTGCGCTGCGTTCACTCGAAGGGGAATTCTCGCTCCAGGTGCGCTCGCTCGGCACAGCGCTCGCAGCATTGCGGGTGCAGGTGGAGGCCGCGATCGACTTTGCGGAAGAGGAAATCGAGGTCCTGCCCGACCTCGCACTGCGCGAGCAGCTCGAGGCCGCAGTGCGGCAGCTCGCGGCGCTGCGAGCGATAAGCGGGCAGGGGCGGCTGCTGACCGAGGGCATGACGATCGTGATCGCCGGCCCCCCCAACGCCGGCAAATCCACCTTGCTCAATCGCCTGGCCGGCCATGAGGCGGCTATCGTGACGCCGCTGCCGGGCACCACGCGCGACGTGCTGCGCGAGCGCATACAGCTCGACGGCATGCCCTTGCACCTGCTCGACACCGCCGGATTGCGCGCGCAGCCTGGAGACGCCATCGAAGCCGAGGGCATCCGTCGCGCCGAGGCCGCCCTGGCACGAGCCGATCGCATCCTGTTCGTGATCGATGCCGCTGCCGACCCCGGCGCGAGCGCCTATGAGGCCGAGCGCGCGCGGCTACCCGCGCAGGTGCCGGTGACGCTGGTATTCAACAAGATCGATCTGTGCGTGAGCGCAGTGGGGCGCCCGGCCGCCGGCATCGACTCGATCCGCGTGTGCGCACGCACCGGCGAAGGTCTCGAGACGCTACGGTGCCACCTCAAGGCGAGCATGGGATTTGCGCACGGTGGAGAGGGTGCGATCTCGGCCCGTGCGCGCCACCTGGAGGTGCTCGCGCGCTGCGCCGGCCATCTGGATGGCGCGGTGCAGCAACTGGCGCAGCGATGCGCACGCGAGCTGGTCGCTGAAGAGCTGCGGCGAGCGCAGTTGGCACTGGGCGAGATCATCGGCAGCGAGAGTTCCGATGAGCTGCTCGGCAGGATCTTCGGCTCTTTCTGCATCGGCAAATGAGCGCCGTAACGGTAATGAACCAATAGCGATACAGTGATCGTCTTAAAGACTCATCGTCGTGGTTAAATCGACACAATCGATCAGCAGAGCGCATGACATTTGCTTGTCCCATGGACCGATCGCACACTTGAGCGATGCGCTTTTCCAAGACCTTCGATGTCATTGTCGTTGGCGGCGGGCATGCCGGCACCGAGGCCGCCCTGGCCGCCGCGCGCATGGGCTGCCAGACGCTGCTGCTGACCCAGAACATCGAGACCCTTGGAGCCATGAGCTGCAACCCCGCCATCGGCGGTATCGGCAAGGGCCATCTGGTGCGCGAGATCGACGCGCTGGGCGGCGCGATGGCGCGCGCCGCCGACCAGGCCGGCATCCAGTTTCGGACCCTGAATGCCAGCAAGGGGCCGGCCGTGCGGGCTACCCGCGCACAGGCGGATCGGCAGCTGTACAAGAAGGCGATTCGCAGCCTGCTCGAGCATCAGCTTGGGCTTGCCATCTTTCAGCAGGAAGCCGCGAGCCTCAACATACAGGGGGGCCGGGTACTCGGTGTCACAACGATCACCGGCATCGTGCTCGAAGCCCCAAGCGTGATACTGACCGTAGGTACTTTTCTGGCCGGCCGGATTCATCTGGGGCTCGAGCACTACCAGGCCGGCCGCGCGGGCGATGCGCCGGCGCTTAAGCTCGCCGCGCAGCTGCGCGAGATCGCCCCGCGTACTGGGCGGCTCAAGACCGGAACGCCGCCGCGCATTGATGGCCGCACCATCGACTCTACGGCGCTGGCCGTGCAGCACAGCGATCAGCCGTTGCCGGTGTTCTCGTTTCTGGGCCGTGCGCGCGAACACCCGCGACAGCTGCCCTGCCATATCACGGCCACCAACCAGCGCACCCACGAGATCATTCGCGCAGCCTTTGATCGCTCGCCCCTGTTCACGGGCCGTATCGAAGGCGCCGGCCCGCGCTATTGCCCCTCGGTCGAGGACAAGGTCCACCGTTTCGCCGACAAGAGCTCGCACCAGATATTCATCGAGCCGGAAGGCCTCGATACCCCGGAGATCTACCCCAATGGGATCTCGACCAGTTTGCCGTTCGACGTGCAATGGCAGTTTGTGCGCAGCATCCGCGGCTTCGAGCAGGCTCACCTGACCCGGCCCGGCTATGCCATCGAATACGATTTCTTCGACCCGCGCGACCTCAAGTCCTCGCTCGAGACCAAGACGGTCGCGGGCCTGTTCTTCGCCGGGCAAATCAACGGCACCACCGGCTACGAGGAAGCCGCAGCGCAGGGGATGTTGGCCGGCATCAACGCCAGCCTCTGCCAGCGCGCCGCGGCGCCCTGGATCCCGAAGCGCTCGGAGGGCTATATCGGCGTGCTGGTGGACGATCTGGTCACGCGCGGCACCGCCGAACCTTACCGCATGTTCACGAGCCGCGCCGAGCACCGGCTGCTGCTGCGCGAGGACAACGCCGATGCGCGCCTGACGCCGATCGGGCGTGAGCTCGGACTCATCGATGATGAACGCTGGCGGCTGTTCGAGGACAAGCGCCGTGCCATCGACACCGAGTTCTCGCGCCTCGAGCAGCGTCGCTTCAAGCCCGGCCAGATACCGCCGGAGTGGGCGGCGCGCGTGCTCGGCGGGGCCGCCCCGGCGCGCGATGTGGGCGCGTTCGAATTATTGCGCCGGCCGGAGGTCAGCTATCCGGCGCTGCTCGAGCTGGTGGGCGAGGCGAGCACAAGCGGGCCCGATGGCGCAGCGCTCGATGATCGCCTGATGCCGCAGGTACAGCGTGATATCGAAGTGCGCGCCAGTTACGCCGGCTATATCGAGCGGGCACAGCAGGAGATCGAGCGGACGCAGGCGCACCAGGATACGCTGCTGCCCGGTGATCTGGATTACGCCACGCTCGCCGGACTGTCTAATGAAGTACGGCAGGTGCTCATGCAGATCCGCCCGGCCACCGTTGGCCACGCGGCGCGCGTACCCGGCATCACGGCGGCGGCCGTGTCGATCCTGCTGGTGCATCTGCGGCGGCACAGCACGCGCGTGGCCTGATAACATGGGCGAAAAGCCTATTAAGGAGCGGGTCTATGGAAACGGCAGCGCAGCTGTTGCGTCACAAGGGTGGTGTGATTCACAGCGTCGATCCGGAAGCGCCGGTGCTCGATGCGATACGGCTCATGGCGGAGCATTCCATCGGCGCGCTGCTGGTCATGGAAGGAGAGCGGCTGGTCGGCGTGGTGTCGGAGCGCGACTATGCGCGCAAGGTGATCCTGCTCGGCTACGCCTCGAGCGAGACACCGGTCCGGCAGATCATGAGTTCGCCGGTCATAATGGTTCGCCCCGACCAGACGCTGCGCGAGTGCATGCAGCTCATGACGGAAAAGCGCGTGCGGCATCTGCCGGTGGTCGATCGCGAGCACGTGCTCGGGGTGCTCTCGATCGGCGACCTGGTGCGTGCGACGCTCGAAGAGCAGCAGCAGACCATCGAGGAGCTCGAGCGTTATATTCGCAGTTGAATCACTTGCGCCAGAACGTGGGCGTGAGCAGTACCGCGAAAGTGATGATCTCGACGCGCCCGAGGAACATGCCTGCAATGCAGATCCAGCTCTGGAAATCGTTCAGCGCGCTGTAATTGCCGGCGGGTCCCACCAGGTTCAGCCCCGGGCCGGCGTTGTTGATGCAGGCCACGATCGCCGACAGCGCCGAGATGAAGTCCAATCCCGAGATCAGCAGCGCAAAGGTCAATACGGCGATGGTGATGAAGTACAGGAAGATGAAGGCCAGCACCGAATAGACCACACCGTTCGGCACCGCCTGGCCGGAGATCTTCAGCGGCATGACCGCCTGCGGATGGACCAAGGTGAACATCTCGCGCAGCGACTGCTTGAACAGGATCAGTGAGCGGAACATCTTGATCCCACCGCCGGTCGAGCCGGTACTGGCGCACAGACAACTCAGGAACAGCATCCACATCGGGGCAAATATCGGCCAGCTGCCGTAGTCGGTGCTGACGAAGCCGCTGTCGGTGGCCAGCGAGATCACGTTGAACGCCGCGTAGCGCAGCGAGCTGAAAAAATCGGCGTAGACGTTCTTGATCTCGAGGAACACCGCGATGGCGATGCAGCTGCCGAGGATCAGCAACAGCATCCAGCGCGCTTCCGGGTCGCGGCGATAGACATCGAAGTTGCCCTTGCGCAGCGCGATGAAATGCGTTGCGAAGTTCATGGCCGCGATCAGCATGAAGATCATCAGCACGAACTCGATCATCGGTGAATGGAAATAGCCGATGTTGGCATCGTGGGTGGAGAAGCCGCCCAGCGCCAGGGTCGAGAACGCATGGCAGATGGCATCGAACATCGACATGCCGGCAGCCCAGAGCGACAGCGCGCAGGCGGCGGTCAGGCCCGCATAGACCGCGCCGAGGGTCTTTGCGGTCTCGGTGATGCGCGGCGCGAGCTTGGCGTCCTTGACTGTGCCGGGAGCACCGGCGCGATACAACTGCATGCCGCCAACGCCGAGCAAGGGCAGGATGGCGATGGCGAGCACGATGATCCCCATGCCGCCCAGCCAGCTCAAACTGTGGCGCCACATGTTGATCGAGTGCGGCAGCACATCGATGCCGCTGAGCTGCGTGGCGCCCGTGGTCGACAATCCGGACATGGTCTCGAAATAGGCACGCGTGAAGCCCAAGCCCGGCATGTCGATCAGCAGCGGCGCCGTGGCCACGGCCGCGATCGTCAGCCAGCTGACCGTGACCAGCAGATACGCATCGCGCGGCTTGAGGTCGTAGCGATAGCGCCGCGTGGCTAAGCGCAGCACCAGCCCGCCGGCCACGCTGATGGCAGCGCCAATCAGAAAACCGCGCATCGGCGCGATCTCGCCATAGAGCAGCGCGGTCACGATCGGCAGCAGGAAATACAGTGCGAACCAGGCGAGCAGCGAGCCGAAGATGTTCAGTACCCCGAGCAGCGAGCGCATCGTGATCTAGCTGTCGCTCTGGAACAAGCGCGAGACCGCATCGATATGGCGGCGGTCGGACAGGAAGATGATCACGTGATCTTCGGCCTCGATCATGGTGTCGTGGTGCCCCATGAGCACGCTATCGCCGCGCACGATCGCGACGATGCTTGCCCCCTGTGGCAGCACGATCTGCTCGACCCGGCGTCCGATCACGCGCGAACGACTCTGCGTTCCATGCACCACTGCCTCGATGGCTTCGGCCGCGCCGCGCCGCAGCGAGTGCACGCGCACCACATCGCCGCGGCGCACGTGGGCGAGCAGCGAGCCGATCGTGATCGTCTGCGGCGAGATGACGATGTCGATGCTGTGACCTTCCATGAGCTGGCCGTAGGAAGGCCGGTTGATCAGCGCCATGACGCGCCGCGCGCCGAGTCGCTTGGCCAGCATCGCCGAGAGCACATTGGCTTCCTCGGAGTTGGTCAGCGCCGCGAACACATCAGCGCTGTCGATGTTCTCCTCGACCAGCAGTTCCTCGTCCGCGGCATCGCCGTTGAGTACGATCGTGTTCTCGAGAATCTCGGAGATCCGCCGCGCGCGGCGTGGATCGCGCTCGATCAGCTTCACCTGGTTGCTCTTCTCGAGCGTGCGCGCGAGGCGCAGACCGATATTGCCGCCGCCGGCGATGACCAGGCGCCGCACGGGATCCTCGCTGCGGCGCAGTTCCGCCATGACGCGACGCAGATCGTCCGAGGCGGCGACGAAGAATATTTCATCGTGCTCCTCGATGACGGTATCTCCGGCCGCCGGCACCAGCCGATCGTTGCGATAGATCGCGGCGACCCGCGTTTCGGTGTCGGGCAGGTGTTCGCGCAGCTCGCGCAGCTCGCGCCCGACCAGCAGACCGTCGCGGCGTGCGCGAACGCCGACCAGCTGCACGCGTCCATCGGCGAAGTCGACCACCTGCAGTGCGCCTGGGTAAGACAGCAGCCGCGCGATATACTCGGTGACCAGTTGTTCGGGACTGATCCAGACGTCGACCGCGAGCGCGCCTTCGGTAAACAGCTGTTCGCGCGCGGTGTATTCCGGCGCGCGGATGCGCGCGATCTTGGTCGGCGTGCGGTACAACGCATGCGCGATCTCGCAGGCGACGATGTTGACTTCATCGCTGTTGGTCAGCGCGACCAGAATATCGGTGTCGGCGATGCCGGCGCTCTCGAGCACGGTCGGATAGGCGCCGTTGCCGGCCACCGCGCGAATGTCGAGGCGGTCCTGCAGGTCGCGCAGCACGTCCTCGTTGGTGTCCACGACCGTGACTTCGTTGGCCGGCTCGCGCGAGAGGTGGTACGCCGCGGTGCGTCCGACCTGACCGGCTCCCAGAATCAGGATTTTCATCAGCCCGTGCGCTCCGAAGATCTCTACATCACTTCAAGGTTTGCATATTGCAGCATGAGCCATTTGGAGCCCTGCTGCTCGAAATTGACCTGCACGCGCGCATGCGGACCCTGGCCTTCGATGTTCAGCACCGTGCCCTCGCCGAACTTGCCGTGGCGCACGCGCGTGCCCAGACGCATGCCGGCGCCGAGGACCTCGGACAATGGCGTCTGCCACAGTGCGCCGCCGTTGTGTCCGCGGCCGTTGTGCGCGGCGGTGGCTGGCGCCTGCGACAGACGCATGCGCGGGCGCACTTCCTCGATCAATGCCGGCGGCAGCTCCTGGATGAAGCGCGACGGCGCGTTGTGGCTGTCGACGCCGTGCAGCCGCCGCTGCTCGGCATAAGTGAAATACAGCTGCCGCATCGCCCGCGTCATGCCGACGTAGCACAGCCGGCGCTCCTCCTCGAGTCCCTCGAGGTCGTTGATCGAGCGCTGATGCGGAAACAATCCGTCCTCCATGCCGCTCAGGAACACCAGCGGAAACTCCAGGCCCTTGGCGGTATGCAGCGTCATCATCTGCACGCAGTCGTCGGCGCGCGTGCCCTGGCCTTCGCCGGATTCGAGCACGGCATGAGCCAGGAAACTCTGCAATGGCGAGCCATCGCCGTCGGGGTCGAAACCGCGCGCGGCACTGACCAGCTCGAGCAGGTTCTCGACCCGTGCCTCGCCGCGGTCGGCCTTGTCTTTCTGATGCTGCTCGATGAGCCCGCTGTGTTGGATCACGTGGTCGACCTGCTCGTACAAGGGCAGGTTGGCGATGGCCGCACTCAGGCGTTCGATGAGCTGCTGGAAGCCGAGCAGCGCGTTCGCGGCGCGTCCGAGCGATCCGTCGCAGGCGTTCGCGGCGGCACGCCACAATGAGCTGCCCGCCCCGCGCGCGGCCTCGCGAATCGCGTCGATGGTGCGCGCGCCGATGCCGCGTGGCGGCAGATTTACCACGCGCTCGAACGAGGCGTCATCGTCGCGGTTGGCGATGAGCCGCAGATACGCCAGCGCGTCCTTGATCTCCGCGCGCTCGAAGAAGCGCAGGCCGCCGTAGACGCGATAGGGCAGGCGCGCGCTGATCAGCGCCTCCTCGAAGGTGCGCGACTGCGCGTTGGAGCGATACAGGATCGCGATCTCGCGCCGCAGGCCACCGCGCTGCGTCCAGTCGAGGATCCGCGTGACCACGAAGTCGGCCTCGTCGCGCTCGTTGTATGCGGCGAACAGCCGCACCGGCGCGCCGCGCGCGCCACTGGTCCACAGCGTCTTGCCCAGACGAGCGGAATTGTTGGCGATCAGCGCATTGGCGGCCTCGAGGATCGAGGCGGTGGAGCGGTAATTCTGTTCCAGGCGGCACAGCTTGGCCTGCGGGAAGTCGTCGCGGAATTTGTGCAGGTTCTCGACCCGTGCGCCGCGCCAGCGATAGATCGACTGGTCGTCATCGCCGACCACGAACGGCGCGCCCTCGGAGCCCACCAACAGCCGGATCCAGGCGTACTGAATGGCGTTGGTATCCTGGAACTCATCGACCAGCACGTGCCGGAAGCGCGAGCGATAGTGGCGCAGCAGCGCAGGCGTGTCGCGCCAGAGTTCGTAGGCGCGCAGCAGCAGCTCGGCGAAATCGATGACCCCCGAGCGCGCGCAGTTTTCTTCGTATTGCGCATAGAGCTTGATCATCTGCGCTTCAGTGGCGTCGATGCCGGTCTTGAGGTGCGTTGGCCGCCGGCCTTCATCCTTGTGCTTGTTGATGAAGTACTGCACTTCGCGCGGTATCCAGCGGTTCTCGTCCAGCTGCTGCGACTTCAGCAGTCTTTTGATCAGGCGCAGCTGATCCTCGGCATCGAGGATCTGAAAGCTCTGCACCAGGCCGGCTTCACGCCAATGCATTCGCAGCAGCCGGTGCGCGATCCCGTGAAAGGTGCCGAGCCACAGCGCGCTGCCCGGCATGCCGAGCAGCTGCTCGACCCGCCCGCGCATCTCCGCCGCCGCCTTGTTGGTGAAGGTCACGGCCAGCACGCCGTGCGGCGATACCCCCTCGGTCGTGATCAGCCAGGCGATGCGGTGGGTCAGCACACGCGTCTTGCCGCTGCCGGCGCCGGCCAGAACCAGCACCGGCGCCATTGGGGCGGTCACGGCCTCGCGCTGTGCATCGTTCAGGGGATTGAGGATAGGTGAGAGGTCCATGCGGGCGGCGAATTCTACCCGCTCACCAGCGATTGCGCAGATCCCGCAGCGCCAGGAAAACCGCGCGCGGCGTCGGCTCGGAGCGCATTGCCGGGCGCGTGTGCTGCAGTCCGGCGATGATTTCGGGGCGGTCGAGTCGGAAGAAGACATTGACCTGCTTCTCCTCGCCCAAGGTCAGGATGGGCATGTCTGCGGCCGCCAGGCCGGTGACACGTTGCGCGAGCTCGCGTGCGGCCTGGTTCGAGGGCTCGCGATCGAGCGTGAAGCCGAGGTTACGCAGCAGATATTCGTGCCCTGGGAATACGCGCGTCGCCGCGGGCAGCCGCGACAAGCAGTCCGCAAAGCTCTCGTACAGCAGCTGCGGATCCCCGCCGTGGATGCAATTGCCGACGCCGGCATTGAACAGAGTGTCGCCTGAGAACAGCGCCGGCGGCTGCGCACCGAGCCCTTGCCCGTACAGGCACAGATGCGCGCGGGTGTGGCCGGGCGTATCCAGGCAGCGCAATTGTACGCAGCGGCCCACGCGGACCAGCTCACCGCCGTTCAGACCGTGCGTGACGCCGCCGATGCGGCCCGCAGCCTCGGCATGGGCCAGCACGCTCGCACCGGTCTGCCGCACCAGCGCGGCGTTGCCGCCGGTGTGGTCGCCATGTTCATGGGTGTTGAAGATCTGGCGGATGGACCAGCGCATCTCCTGCGCACGGCGCAGGCAGGCCTGCCAGTTGAGCGGATCGATCGCCAGGGCCTCGCCGGTCTCGCCGCAGGCGACCAGGTAGTTGAAATTGCGGCCCTCATTGTCCGCCCAGACGCGCTCGATCAGCATGGCACACTCCCATAACAGATTGCTGCGGCAATACCTAGGTAATAATAAGCCGATGAAGCTCGCCGCGATCTGCGGCCGCTTGCCGCTGGGATTGGCCGCCGGCGTCAGGCTTGCGGAAAAATCCAGCGGCCAGTCGGCCTAGGCGTCGCCATCGAGAATCTCCAGGTCGATCAGCGCCTGGCGCGCCTCAACCAAGCCACGAACACGCACCGCGTGCATGCCCAGCCTCTGTGCCGCTTCGATGTTGAGTAAGTTGTCATCGAAAAAAAGCACCTGCGCAGGCCGGCACCCCAGTGATTTCAGCACATGCTCATAGGCGTCCGTGTCGGGCTTGATGCGCCCCGTCAGGTGCGACACGAAGTGATTATCGAACGCCACGCCGAGCCCCATCTCATCGAGCACGCGCGGCCAGTGCAGAGGATTGCTGTTCGAGAGCAGCGCGCGCTGATAACGGCGCGGGATGCGCGCGAGCATCTCCAATGTGCCGGGATACAATCCGGTCGGCCAGCCAACGAAGGAATCCAGAAACCGCTGCGGGTCGACCGCCAGCCCAAACTCAGAAATTACGCCGGCAGCGAACTCAGGCGCATCGATCTGCCCGGTCTCAAACTGGCGTACCGGCACCGATAGCAGCCAGCGGCGCCAAAGCTCTTCAGCGCTAATCCTATTGCCCAGCCATTCGAGAATGACCTCGACGCCGCCGAGCTCCACCAGCACGCCACCGACGTCGAACAGCAAAACGCGGATGTCCGTTGTTGAAGAGCTCGTGTTCATCGTCGCTGTGGCGCAACTGGTTCCAATGGCTGCAGCGTGTATGCGGGCAGTATAAGCGGATCCACCTGTGGATTAGTGCGAACTGTGACGGGCCATAGCCCGTTGTCGCCCGGTGCGGGCCTACTCTGAGCGGCTTCGCCCACACTTTTGGAATTACCATGGCTTCACTCATTCACTGCATCTACGCCAGTACCGACACGCGGGCCTTTGACGATGGCGAACTGCACGAGCTTTTGCAGCAAGCGCGTCTGCGCAACGCCCAGGCGCGTGTCAGCGGCATACTGCTATACACCACCGGCAGTTTCTTTCAGGTGCTTGAGGGCGAGGCCGAGGCTGTCGACGCGATTTTCGATCGCATCGCGCAAGACCCCAGGCATGAAAAGGTGACTGTCATTGTCCGCGAGCCCATTGCACAGCGTTCGTTCGAGGACTGGTCGATGGGATATGCGTCGGTCACCCGCAAGGAATTAAGACTGATCGTCGGACGAAACGACTTCTTTGATGATGGCAATTGCTATATCAACCTGGGCAACGGGCGCGCAAAGAAACTCCTTCGGGCTTTCGCTCAGGGCCGTTGGCGTACGCAATTGGATGCAGCCATAGCGGCTTAAGTCTTGCAGTGCCGATGCCGGGCTTTGAATGTCTCCCGGGTTTTCGATTTGGAGACGATGAGGTCGACGGGAAGTCGCGTGTTTATCCGACCACGAGTAGAGCCGCCAATATTTTGGCGTGGCGCAAGCTATTACGCGGCTGATCAACCCGGCGGGACGTAGATGGCCCGACCCTTGCCGGTCTTTTTAAAGATCCCCAAAGATCCTGCAACTCCTACTCCCACCGACGAATCTCGCGAATACGACTCCGACCCTACCCCGGTCCCAATAGCACCGGTTTCGCGGTCGGTAAGGCCCTCTAAAATTATCCCATTGGCACCGAGTTGCGCCGCCTGCGCCTTAAGCCGCTCGATCACCTTGTCCATGGCACGCTGGCCGCCAGGTCCGAACACGCTGTTACTCGACGCACTGAGAATCGCCACCTCTTCAAATGCGGGCGGTGCGTGCGAATAGATTCTAACTTGCTCGGGTGAGATCGCCGGTCGAGCCGTACCAACGAGTATATGAGATGACGGCGCACACGCTGCCATCATGAGCACTGAGAGGGCGAGGATGAGCCGACCGGTCATCATCGGCGAGCGGTCCTCAAGGCGCTGAGCGGCACGGCAAACTCACCGGGGCTGCCGTGCCCCGAGTCGCTGGCCCGCGCTGCGCCGTCGCCTCCAAAGGCTGCGCCGAAGATCACCTCATAGGTCGCCGGCAGACCCTCAGGCGTGCGCGAGCGTTCGTAGGTGCTGAGCATGGTCTGTATGCTCGCTCGGCCCGTGAGTCCGCGCGCTGGCGCTTGCGCGGCGTTGCGTGCGCCCAGCTGTTTGAGTTCGCGCATCAGGGCGTGCGCGTCGGCATAGTGCAGGCGATAGTGCTCGAGATCCATGACGGGCTCGGCGAGGCCGGCACGCATGAGCCCGTCACCGAGCTGCTGTATGTCGGCAAACAGGCTGACGTGGCTGTGATCGTCGGCCGCCGCCCAGGCGCCGCGCAGCTCGCTCAAGGTATCGGGACCGAAGGTGGAGAAGATCAGCAGGCCGCCGGGCTTCAGCACGCGCGCGAGTTCGCGAAACACCGCATCCGGCTGATCGCACCACTGCAGCATCAGATTGCTGTAGATGAGCTCGACGCTCTGCGCGGCCAAAGGCAGCGCATGGGCATCGGCGCAGACGCGCGCAAGACCCGCGCGGCGCCACGGCCAGCGCGCGCGCGGCATGGCGTGCAGCATGCCCTCGGCGATGTCGATCGCCAGCACTTGCGCGCGCGGAAAGCGGCTGCGCAATTGTTGTGCGGCCTGACAGGTACCGGCGCCCAGGTCGATCACGCGTTGCGGGGCGAGCGTGAAGTACTGCAGCCGCTCGAGCAGCTCTTCGCGCACGCGCCGCTGCAGTCGCGCCTGTGCGCCATTGGGTTGCGGTTCGGATTCGGTCATGGGTGGATTCTTGCTCCAATGGCGTGTGCTTTGACAAGCAGGGGGACGTTTCCCGGCTAGCTCGATCAGCCGGGGATAGGTCGAGCAGGACGGCTTGGTGCGGCGCACCATGAGTTCGATTTTCACTATGACTAGGGCTCGCCCACCGTCAGCGCATGGTGGCGTATTCGATCAGGACGCCGGCAAAAATCGCGATGCCGAAGTAGCTATTGTTTTGAAACGCCAGCAGACAGGCGGCGCGCTCGCGCTCGCGGATCAGCCATTGCTGCCAGATGAACAGCGCCGCACCGGCCGCGAGGCCGGCGTAGTAGCCGAGATCGAACCGCAGCGTGCGGCCTATGAGCACCAGCGCCAGCAGCATCATGCACTGCATGACGCCAATCATGAGCCGATCCATATCGCCGAACAGAATTGCGCTCGATTGCACGCCGACGCGTACATCATCGTCGCGGTCCACCATGGCGTACTCGGTGTCATAGACGCCGGCCCACAGCACCGCCGCAATCAGCATGAGCCAGCCCTCGCGCGGCACGAATCCGAGCGTCGCCGCAAACGCCATCGGCACCCCCCAACCGAAGCACAGGCCCAGGTACAGTTGCGGCAAAGGAAAGAAGCGCTTGAGCAGCGGATAGGAGACCGTGAGTGCTGCGCCCCCGAAGGCGAGTTTGAGGCTCAGCGCGTTGAGCCTTAGAGCCAGCAGCAACGCTACCACGAGCAGCGCGGCAAACAGTGCGAGCGCCTCATAGGGCGAGACCATGCGGGCAGCCAGCGGCCGTGCGCGCGTGCGCCTGACGTGCGGATCGATGTTGCGGTCGGCCAGATCGTTGACGATACAGCCGGCGCTGCGCATCACGACGGTGCCGGCGATGAAAATGGCCAGCAACCGGCGCGGTGGATGACCGACGCTGGCGACCCACAGCGCCCATAGCGTCGGCCAGAGCAGCAGCCAGATGCCGATCGGTCGGTCCAGGCGCATGAGCTGCGCGAACGCAAGCGCTCGCCGCAACAGACGCGGCGCACGGGGCCGCGGCTCGGCGCTGCGCAGCGGCAGCTCAGCCGACGCGTCCATACTGCTCCCGCTCACCGATCCAGCGCATGCGCAGCGCCGCCACGCGCTCAGGCGCCGCCTCGAGCATGTGCGCCGCCGCGGCGCGCACCGCCGTCAGCAGATCGGCGTCACGTGATAAATCGGCGATGCGCAACTGCGCCAAGCCGGTCTGGCGCCGGCCCAGCAACTCGCCCGGACCACGCAGCTCCAGGTCGCGGCGCGCGATGCGAAAGCCGTCATTGGTGTCACGGATCATCGCCAGGCGCGCGCGCGCCATCGGCGAGAGCGGTGCGCGGTACAACAGCACGCAGTTGCTCTGGTGCAGGCCGCGGCCGACCCGGCCGCGCAGTTGATGCAGCTGCGCAAGTCCCATGCGCTCGGCGTTCTCGATCACCATGAGGCTGGCGTTGGGCACATCCACGCCGACCTCGATCACCGTCGTGGCGACCAGCAGTTGGGTTTCCCCGGCGGCAAAGCGCTGCATGATCTGATCTTTCTGCTTGGGCGGCATGCGCCCGTGCAGCAGCTCCACGCGCCGTGTCGGCAGCGCCTCGGTCAGCGCCTGTGCGGTTTCCTCGGCCGCTTGGGCATTGAGCTCTTCCGACTCGCAGATCAGCGGACATACCCAATAGGTTTGGCGTCCGGCACGGCAGGCCTCATCGATGCGCTCGACGATCTGTGCTCGCCTCTGCTCGGGCAGCACCACGGTGCGAACGCCCGTGCGTCCCGGCGGCAACTCATCGACGATCGAGAGGTCTAGGTCGGCATATACGGTCATGGCTAATGTGCGCGGGATCGGCGTCGCACTCATGATCAATTGATGCGGTGTGTGGGCCTTACCATGACCGCCCTTGGCCGCGAGTTGCAGGCGCTGCTGTACGCCGAAACGATGCTGCTCATCGATGATCGCGAGCGCCAGATTCTCGAACTGCACCTCGCCCTGGAACAGCGCATGCGTGCCCACGCACAGTCGCGCCTGGCCGCTGGCGACGGCACGCAGCGCTGCACGCCGCGCACGCGCGCTCTGGGAACCGGTCAGCAGGCTCACCGGGATACCTAAGGGTTCGAACCAGCCCGACAGCGAGCGCGCATGCTGCTCGGCGAGCAGCTCGGTGGGCGCCATGAAGGCGGCCTGGGCACCACTGCCGATCGCGCGGGCCGCCGCCGCCGCGGCGATCACGGTCTTGCCGCAGCCGACGTCGCCCTGCACCAGTCGCGCCATCGGCTGTGGCGTGCACAGGTCGCGATCGACTTCGCCCAGCACGCGCTGTTGCGCGACAGTGAGCTGGAACGGCAGCGCCCGGAGTAGCCGCGTCTCGAGCTTAGGCAGGTCGAGTAACGGCGCTGCCAGCTCGCGCCGCGAGCGCCGGCGCAGTTCCATCAGCGAGAGCTGGTGTGCCAGCAGTTCTTCGAAGGCCAGCCGGCGCTGCGCGGGATGTCGGCCCGAGGTGAGCTCGGCGAGCCCGGTCCCGACCGGCGGGCGATGCATGAATTCCAGCGCGCTGCGTAGAGAAGGCAGGCGCAGCCGTTGCAGCAGGTTCTCGGGCAGCAGCTCGGCGACGCCCTGCGCATCGAGTGCGCGCAGCGCACGGTCCACCAACATGCGCAGACGGCCTTGGGTGAGGCCCTCGGTGGTTGGATAGATCGGCGTGAGGGTTTGCGGCAGCGGATCGCTCGAGGCGGTGATGTGGCGGTATTCCGGGTGGACGAGCTCCGGACCGAACGGGCCGCGCCGCAACTCGCCATGGCAGCGCAGGCGCACGCCGGGCGCCAGAGCCTCGCGCTGGGCACTGGAAAAATAAAAAAACCGCAGGGTCAGCGAACCCGAGCCGTCGGCCAGCCGCACCAGCAGCTGGCGGCGTCGGCGAAATACGATCTCGGTCAGCAATACTTCGCCTTCGATCACCGCGCGCATGCCGTCCTGCAGCGCGCCGATGGGCTCGACGTGCGTGCGATCCTCATAGCGCGATGGCAGCACGAACAGGATATCCCCCGGCTGCTCGACGCCGAGGCGCGCCAGCCGCGAGCGTAACGTGGCAGCGCTCGGCGCGCCGCGACGCTCGCTGGGCGTGCTGCGCGCAACCCTCAAGGCAGACTCAGTACGCACTCCATCTCAACTCGTGCGTCGCGCGGTAGCGCGGCGACGCCAACGGCGGCGCGCGCCGGGTACGGCTCGCTGAAATAGATGGCCATGATCTCGTTGACCTTCGGAAAGTGCGTCAGATCGGTCAGGAATACGTTGAGCTTCACGACATTCGCGAGCGAGCCACCGGCGGCCTGCGCGATCGCCTTGAGATTCTCGAACACGCGCCGGATCTCGGCCTCGATATCGCCGCTGATGATCTGGCCGCTGGCCGGATCGAGCGGGATCTGCCCGGAAACATAGACAGTGTCGCCGGCGCGCACCGCCTGCGAGTAGGTGCCGATGGCTTTGGGGGCATCCGCGGTTTGTATGATCTGTCGCTTCATGGTGGTGTTCACTCGCTTCGTTCTGTATCGCTGGGATCGTCGTGGCGCCCGTGCCGCGGGTTGTTGCCATGGCTCGCGATCGCCCGCACCACACGCAGCACATCAGGCATATGGCGCACGACGCGCATGATGCGCGCCAAATGCGCCCGGTCGGCCACCTCGACCACGAAGACGATGACCTGAGTCTCGGCATCGCGTTGGTCGATCGACACATGGCTGACATTGGTTTGGGTGCCGGCGATCGCGGCCGACAGCGCCGCCAGCATACCCATGCGGTTCACGATGTCGATGCGGATTTCCGCGAGAAACAGCCGTCCGGGCTTGTGCTGCCAGGTGACCGGCAGCCACTTGTCAGGTTGCTTGCGGTAATCCTCGACATTGGCGCAGGTTTCGCGGTGGACCACGATGCCGCGGCCGGTGCTCAGGAAGGCGAAGATTGGATCGTTGGGGATCGGGTAGCAGCAATGCGCGTAGCTGACCAGCAGTCCCTCCGTGCCAGCCACCGCGAGCGGCGAGGCGGCACCATTGGCCACATCGATGCGATCACCGGGGAGCAGCCGCCGCGCGACCAGCGGCGCGAGCCGTTCGCCGAGGCCGATTTTTTCGTACAGCTCATCGGCATCCTTGAGCACGAATTCGGCCAGGGCCGACTCCAGAGCCTGCGGCGACACTGCCTTGAGCTCGACGTCAAACTCGGCGAGCGCCTGGACCAGCAGGCGCCGCCCAAGCTCGACCGCCTCGCTGCGATGCAGACTCTTGAGATAGTGCCGGACCGCTGAGCGGGCCTTGGCCGTCACGACAAAATTGACCCACGAGGGGTTGGGGGTTGCACCCTTGGCGGTAATGATCTGCACGGTCTGGCCATTGCGTAGCACCGCGCGCAGCGGCGTCAGGCGGCGATCGATCTTGGCCGCGACACAACGGTTACCGATGTCGGTGTGGACCGCATAGGCGAAGTCGACGACGGTGGCGCCGCGTGGCAGGCGCAGGATCTCGCCGCGCGGGGTGAACACATAGACCTTGTCGGGAAACAGATCGACCTTGACGCTCTCGATGAATTCCTCGGAATTGCCCCCGACCTCCATCTCCACCAGGTTTGAGAGCCATTTGCGCGCGCGCTCCTGCTGGGCCGAGCCCTCGTGCTCGTCCTGCTTGTACTTCCAGTGCGCGGCAATCCCCGATTCGGCGATGTGGTTCATGTCTTCGGTGCGGATCTGCACCTCGATCGGCACGCCGTTTGGCCCGAACAAGGTCGTGTGCAGAGACTGATAGCCATTGACGCGCGGTATCGCCACGTAATCCTTGAAGCGGCCCGGCATCGGCTTGTAGACGCTGTGCACGATGCCGAGCGCGCGATAGCTGGTATCGGCCGAATCGACGATTATGCGCACGCCATAGACGTCGACGATCTCGGCGAGCGTGGCGCGCTTGCGCAGCATCTTGCGATAGATGCTGTAAAGGTGCTTCTCGCGCGCCTCGACGCGGCCCTGCAGTCCGGCCTTCTTGAGCGCCGCCTCGAGCTGCGTGCGGATCTTGCCCAGGAATTCCTTCTGATTGCCGCGCGCGCGCTTGAGCGCCCGCTCGATCACGCGATAACGCTGCGGATACAGGGTGCGGAAGCCCAGATCCTCGAGCTCGAGCTTCATTGAATACAGCCCGAGCCGCTCAGCGACCGGGGCGTAGATATCGAGCGTCTCGCGCGCAATCTGCCGGCGCTTGGCCGGCGCCAGGGCCTCGATGGTGCGCAGATTGTGGGTGCGGTCGGCGAGCTTGACCAGGATCACCCGCAGGTCGCGCACCATCGCCAGCAGCATCTTGCGGAAATTCTCCGCCTGCGCTTCCTCGCGATTCTTGAAGCGGATCTGATCGAGCTTGGTCACGCCATCGACGATTTCGGCGACGTCGTTGCCGAAGCGCTGTGCGATGTCCGACTTCGCGATCGGCGTGTCCTCGATGACATCGTGCAGGATCGCGCCCACGATGGTGTCGGCGTCGAGGTGCAGGTCGGCAAGGATCACGGCCGCCGCCACCGGGTGCGTAATGTAGGGTTCGCCCGAGACGCGCGTCTGGCCCTGGTGTGCGGTGGCGCCAAACTCAGCGGCGGTGCGGACGCGCTCGACCTGTTCGGGCGGCAGGTAGGTGGCGACCTTGGCTAATAGCTCCTTGACGCCCGGAGTGGTGCGCTTCGCGCCGGGCAGCAACCCCAAGAGCGAAGACGCATAATCCACAGCCGTCTCGTAGCGAGAACCTCGAGTCTCTTGGGATCTCTAGGGCTCGCGCTCGATCAGGCCGAACTGCGGCGCACGGAAGCTCGCCTCGTTATCGGCATCGGGCACCAGGGATTCCTGTCGCGGCTCGGGCTCGCGCAGCATCTCCGGCGTGATGTTGCCGGCCGCAATCTCGCGCAGCGCCAGGACCGTGGACTTGTCGTTCTCGATCGGAACGGTCGGCTCAGCGCCATTGGCCAGACGCCGCGCGCGCTGACTCGCCAGCAGCACCAACTGGAACAGGTTATCGACGTTTTGCAGACAGTCTTCGACGGTCACTCGGGCCATGGCTATGAATTTCCTGAAAATACCGGCAGTTGTCCGATCGAGTGTACTGCATCGGCGCAACGCTGCGCCAGCGCGCAGCGAGCCCGGCAGCTCAGCGCACCAGGCTGCGAATCAGGTCGTGGAGTTCGGGCCGCGTTGCGCGCAGCTCCTGGCCGCCGCCGTCCAGGATCGCTCCCAGGTCCTGCGCCGCGCGCTCGAACTGGTCATTCAGAACCAGGAAATCGAATTCGTTGTAGTGCGCCATATCCGCCGCGGCATCCGTGAGTCGGCGCGCGATGGTCTCGGCGCTATCGGTGCGGCGTTCGCGCAAGCGCTGTTCGAGAGCCGCGCGCGAGGGCGGCAGGATGAAGATCGTCTTGCAGGCGGGCATCGCGCGGCGCACTTGCTGCGCACCCTGCCAGTCGATCTCGAGCAGCACGTCCTTGCCGGCCGCGAGCTGGTCCTGGATCTGCGCACGACCGGTACCATAGAAATTGTCAAAGACGCAGGCGTGCTCGAGGAACGCGCCCTCGCCGACCAGTTGGTGAAACCGCGCCGGGGTGACGAAATGATAGTCGCGCCCCTCTACCTCCTGAGCGCGCGGTATGCGCGTGGTATGGGAAACCGATACCACGAGCTTCGGCCGTGCCGCGAGCAGGGCGCGTACCAGGCTGGTCTTGCCGGCCCCGGATGGCGCGGATATGACAAATAGTTTGCCCACAAGTTAAGCCCGAGTTATGAGCTGCGCATGATGCCATGCGTTCGTCACATGGCAACCGGCACTGCGTAACCGTCCGGCCTCGAGCGCCGCCAACAGAGTCACAAGTATCGTGATCTCGCCGGAGAATCTCGCAGCGTTTCGCTCTGAATTACCGCTTGTGGATGCAGCACTACGGCGCCCGGACATGATCGGCCCCATCGTCATAGGCAAATCATAGTTGGGCCGCGAAACGACAGTACCCGGAATAATTGACAGGCTTTTTCAAATTACGAGATGGCTGAACGGGAGCCACACGCGTCGCCGATTCCACATTAATCAGGTAGAAAATACTTATTTTTCAAATAGTTAAATTTCTATTCGATGTTCTGTACCTGTTCGCGCATCTGTTCGATCAGCACCTTCATTTCCACCGCCGTGCGCGTGGTCTCCAGGTCCTGTGATTTGGAGGACAGTGTATTGGCCTCGCGATTGAATTCCTGCATCAGGAAGTCGAGCCGCCGGCCGGCCGGCTCGCCGCCGGCGAGCGTGCGGCGCGTCTCTTCAATATGGCCGCTCAGTCGATCGAGCTCCTCGGCCACGTCGAAGCGCTGCAGCATCAGCGCAATTTCCTGCTCGATGCGATCCTGATCGACCTGTGCGGCGAGTTCGCGCAGGCGCTCGGCGAAGCGCGTTCGGATGCGCGCCTGCGCCTCAGGCAAGCGTGCGCGTGTTGCTGCGATCATATCGACCAGCGTCGCGCAGCGCTGCTCGATCAATGCGGCCAGTCGCGCCCCTTCACGGGCGCGGGCATCCTTAAGCTCGAGCAGTGTCTGCGCGAACAGCGCGCGCACGGCCTCGAGCACCAGGTCGGCATTGGCGCTGTCCTCGCGCAGCACCCCGGGCCAGCGCAGCAGCTCGATCAGATCGATCTGCACATGCTGCGTCAGCACGGATCCGAGTTCGCGCAACCGCGCGAGCAGCCGCTCGAGCGCGGCGTGGTCGATGTCGAGGGTCGCGGCGCCGGCCTGCGGCGAGCGCTGCTGCAAGCTGCAGTCGACCTTGCCGCGCTTGAGCTCGCGCGCCAGCCCCTGGCGCAACTCCGGTTCGAGTGCGCGGCAGCTGTCCGGCAGGCGCAGCGTCGCGTCGAGAAAGCGGTGATTGACACTGCGGATCTCGCACACGAGCGTACCGTATGGGCCGGAGCGCTCGAGTCGCGCGAAACCCGTCATGCTTGCGATCATGGGAGGCTGATGGTGTATAAAGCGCGGCGAAGTTTAGCGGAAAGCGTTGGAGCTCGCTTGCGGGTCGAATATGCCGAATTGAGCCTGCAGGGTACACGCGATAGCAATCAGGATCGTGTTGCCGTGGCCCTGGCGGAAGAGGCCGCGTTGCTGATCGCGTGCGATGGCATGGGTGGGCATGCCGACGGCGAGGCCGCGGCCGAGATTGCGCAACGCAGTGTCACCGAGCGCTTCCTGCAAGCCCCGCTGCCATTGCTCGATCCCCTGGGATTCCTGCATCTGGCAATAGGCGCCGCGCACCAGGGCGTTGTGGTCTATGGCGCGCAGGTGCCGATCGAGCTGCGTCCGCGCGCCACCTGCGCGGTGTGTATCGTGCAGCAAACCTCAGCCTATTGGGCCCATGTGGGCGACAGCCGCGTCTATCATCTGCGCGCCGGCCGGGTACGCGAACGCACCCGCGATCACAGCCATGTCGAGCTGCTGGTACGCGAGGGAGTCATCAGCGCCGGTCAGGTGCAAAACCATCCGATGCGCAATTTCGTCGAGTCCTGCCTCGGGGGCGAGGCGATCCTGCCGGAGATGGCGGTGAGTTCGCGCCATGGCCTGCTGCCCGGAGATGTGCTGCTGGTGTGCACCGACGGCTTCTGGGCCAATCTCGATGAGGCACTGATCGCCAGCGCTTTTGTGACACTCGGGCTGTCGCTAGGCGATACGCTGGTAGCGCTTGCAACCCAGGCGCTGCTTAACGCCGGCGCCGCCAGCGACAATACGTCGGTGGTGGCGCTGCGCTTTCTCGATTAGGAGAGATCCCTGAACAGGAATTCGCGCCATAACGGCCGCGCCGCCGATGCGCTGCGGCCGGTGCGTTTCACGCGCCGCTTCACCTGCCACGCGGAAGGGTCGGTGCTGGTCGAATTCGGCGCTACACGCGTGCTGTGCACGGCGAGCGTGGAGGAGGGCGTGCCGCCGTTCCTGCGCGGCAAGTCCCAAGGCTGGGTGACAGCCGAGTACGGCATGCTGCCGCGTGCCACGCATACGCGCAGCCCGCGCGAAGCCGCGCGCGGCAAACAGAGCGGGCGCAGCCAGGAGATCCAGCGGCTGATCGGCCGCTCGCTGCGCGCGGCCGTCGACCTGGCCGCGCTCGGCGAGCGCACGGTCACGATCGATTGCGACGTGCTGCAGGCGGACGGCGGTACCCGCACGGCCTCGATCACGGGCGCCTTTCTCGCGCTCGCGGATGCCTGCGAGGGTTTGCAGTCGCGTCGAGTGCTCGGCGCGAGCCCATTGCACGGCCAGGTCGCCGCGGTATCGGTCGGCATCGTGCGCGGTGTGCCGATGCTGGATCTGGATTACGCGGAGGACTCCGAGGCCGAGACCGACATGAACGTGGTCATGAACAACGGCGGCGCCTTCATCGAAGTGCAAGGCACGGCTGAAGGGCACGCGTTTCGGCGGCATGAACTCGATGCGCTGCTCAATCTGGCGGCGGTCGGCATCGGCGAGCTGTGCGCGTTGCAGACGCAGGCGCTTGGTGCCTGAGGGCGCGCGGCAGGTGGTGCTCGCGAGCGCCAATCCGGGCAAGCAGCGCGAGCTCGCGGCCCTGCTTGCCGCACATGGCATCGATCTGGTGCTGCAGACGGCGCTCGGCATCGCGAGCATCGCCGAGACCGGCACCACCTTCGAGGCCAACGCGCTGCTCAAGGCACGCCACGCCGCGCACGCCAGCGCTCTGCCGGCGCTGGCCGATGACTCGGGGCTCGAGGTCGATGCGCTCGATGGCCGGCCTGGCGTGCACTCGGCGCGCTACGCGGGTGAGTCGGCGAGCGATCAGGACAACAATGCCAAGCTGCTCGCCGAACTGCGCGGCGTCCCTGAGAGCGCGCGTGCGGCCCGCTATCGCTGCGTGCTCGCGCTGGTGCGCGGCCCAGGGGACACAGCGCCATTGCTCGCGAGCGGCTCCTGGCCCGGCTCGATCGCCACAGCGCCGGCAGGCGAGCGCGGTTTCGGCTACGACCCGCTGTTCATCCCGCAAGGCTTGCAGCGCAGCGCTGCACAGCTGCCCAGCGGCCTCAAGAATCGCCTGAGCCACCGCAGCCAGGCGCTCGCGATTCTGTTAACGCAGCTCGAGCGGGAGCGCTGGTGGATTTAAGCCTGCCGCCGCTATCGCTGTACGTGCATTTCCCCTGGTGCGTGCGCAAGTGTCCCTATTGCGACTTCAATTCGCACACGCTGCACGGCGAGCTGCCCGAGGCTGCCTATATCGAGGCGCTGCTCAGCGACCTCAGAGCGCAGATCGAGGACGTGCAGGGGCGCGAAGTCGTGAGCCTGTTCTTCGGCGGCGGCACACCGAGTCTGTTCTCGCCGGCCGCGCTCGCGCGACTGCTCAGCGCGTTGCAGGCCGAGCTCAATTTTGCGCTTGATGCGGAGATCACGCTCGAGGCCAATCCGGGCACCATCGAACGCGGCCGCTTCAGCGACTACCGATCCGCCGGCATCAATCGGGTCTCGATCGGTGCCCAAAGCTTTGCTGACGACTCGTTGCAGCAGCTCGGGCGCATCCACGCCGCGGCGGACACGCAGCGCGCGGTCGCGGAGCTCAAGGCGGCCGGCATCGGCAATTTCAACCTCGATCTCATGTATGCGCTGCCGCAGCAGAACGTGGCTGCGGCGCTCGCCGATATCGATAGCGCGCTGCGGCTCGAGCCGGCGCACATCTCGCACTATGAACTCACGCTCGAGCCGGGCACCGTATTTGGCGGCCTTCCGCCTGCCGGGCTGCCCGATGCCGATAGCGCGCAGCAGATGCAGCTGGCCTGTCAGCAGCGTCTGGCCGAGGCCGGCTATGCTCAATATGAAGTCTCGGCCTATGCGCGCGAGGATCGCCGCTGTCGGCATAATCTGAACTATTGGCGCTTCGGCGACTATCTGGGCATCGGCGCGGGAGCGCACGGCAAGTGCAGCCGCATCCAGGGCGATGCGCTGAGCATTGAACGCAGCTGGCGCGAGCGCGAGCCGCGGCGCTACCTGTCGAGCCTGCCGGCGCGTTCGGGCCGGCGAAAGGTGCCGAGCGGCGACCTGCCGTTCGAATTCCTCATGAATACGCTACGACTGCTCGAAGGTTTCGAGGAGCGCGAATTCGAGCAGCGCACGGGCTTGCACAGCGAGGTACTGACAGCGTCGCTCGCGCGGCTGCGCGTGCGCGAACTGATTGAGCAGCGCGAGGGCCGCTGGCGCGCGAGCCCGCTGGGATTCAACTTTCTAAACGACGTGGTGAGCGAGTTTCTGGCCCCACAGCGCTGATCTACCTGTCACAAGTGCCCGACCTTGTGGAGCTTTCAGTCATGCGAGGGCCGCGCCGGGGCACTTTTATTCACAGCGGCCGGGGGTCGCTTTCACAAATTAGCCGATTACGTCTCATTTCAGTCCAAACGCACGATAATAGAGCTGCAAGCCATTGATTCATTAGGCTGAAACCTGCTGGTCATTTTTTGTACAAACCATTAATTAAGCAGTATTCGTGCGTTCAGGGTGCCGCTGGGCAGCGGTTACGCACAGAGTTATGCACAGAAACTGTGGATAATCCGGGGCGCCACCGCCGCTCAAAGCCTCCCCTTGAAGGAGGGCTCTCTTGGGTCTAGACTGCGCGGCCTTTTTCTCATTGCCAGCTCGCGCGAGTGCGCGAGGGAATAGCTCATGAAAGCCGCGATTCATCCCGAATACACTGAAATCAACGTCGTCTGCAGCTGCGGCAACAGCTTCAAGACGCGCTCCACGGTTGGTCACGATCTGCAGGTCGAAGTTTGCTCAAGCTGTCACCCGTTCTACACCGGCAAACAGAAGATCCTCGACACCGCTGGTCGCGTCGACAAGTTCCGCAAGAAGTACCCCGGCATCAGCAGCACGCGTTAAGCTCGCCCAAAGCGGATGGAACGTAAGCGCTTCGAACTGACTGACCCTGTCACCGGCATAAAGACGGCGCTGCCGGTGCGTTCCGGCACCATCGGCCCGGACGTGCTCGATATTGCCCAAATCACCCGGGATCAGGGCGTATTCACCTTCGATCCGGGATTCGGCGCCACCGCCAGCTGCGAGAGCAAGATCACCTATATCGACGGCGATGCGGGCGTGCTGCTGTACCGCGGCTATCCGGTCGAGCAGCTGGCCGAGAAGGCCAACTTCATGGAGGTCGCCTATCTGTTGATCCATGGCGAGCTGCCGAACTCCAAGAATCTGCAGGCGTTCTCGACCAGCATCAGCCGTCACACGATGATCAACGAATCGCTGCTGCGATTCTTCAACGGCTTTTATAACGACGCCCACCCGATGGCGATGGTGTCGGCGGTCGTGGCCTCGATGTCGGCGTTTTATCACGACTCGATGGATATCCACGAACCGCGGCATCGCGAGATCTTCTCGCATCGCATCGTCGCCAAGCTGCCGACCATTGCGGCCGCGGCACACAAGCACTCGCTGGGCCAGCCGTTCATCTACCCGCGCAACGATCTCGACTACGGCACAAATCTGCTGCACATGTTCTTCGCCGTGCCGTGCGAGAGCTATGAGGTCGATCCGGTCGCTGCCAAGGCGCTCGATCTGCTGTTCATCCTGCATGCGGACCACGAACAGAATGCCAGCACCTCGACCGTGCGCCTGGCCGGCAGCACCGGCGCGAATCCGTATGCGGCGATTTCCGCCGGCGTCTCGGCGCTCTGGGGTCCGGCGCATGGCGGGGCGAATGAGGCCGTGCTGGCGATGCTTGAGCAGATCGGCACGGTCGACAACATCCCGAAGTTCCTGGCGATGGCCAAGGACAAAAGCAGCCATTTCCGGCTCATGGGATTCGGTCACCGCGTCTACAAGAACTTCGATCCGCGCGCCAAGATCATCCGCGAGACCTGCCACACCGTGCTCGCCAAGCTCGGCCGTACCGACAATCCGCTGTTCGAGCTGGCGCTAAGGCTGGAGGAGATCGTGCTGCAGGACGAATATTTTGTTTCGCGCAAGCTCTACCCGAACGTCGATTTCTATTCCGGCATCATCTATAGCGCGCTCGGCATTCCACGCTCGATGTTCACGGTAATGTTCGCGATTGCGCGTACGGTCGGGTGGGTCGCGCACTGGCTCGAGATGATCGCCGACCCGGCCATGCGCATCAGCCGCCCGCGCCAGCTCTACACCGGCGCCACGCGCCGCGATTACGTGCCAGTGGCGCTGCGCAGCAGGTGCTGAATCTCGTCGGCATCGGCCCGCCGCATCGGCTTGCCATCGACCGGGCTGACCGGCGCCTGGCGGATACCATCCAGCGGAAACACGGTGACCTCGACGCAGCGGTTGTCGACCGCGAAACGCAGCCCGGGATAGGCCTTGATGCGCTCGGCGTCGAGCCGCACCCGCCGCTGCGTGACCTCGTGCGTCACACCGCGATCGATGAGCTTGAGGACCACGTACTCGGGCCGGTCGGCAAACAAATGCAGCTGTATATCCGCATGCTCGGTGGCCGTGCCGCTCAGCACCGGTCCGACCAGCCGCGGCTCAAACTGCGATAGCCAGCGCATCGCGTGCAGCGCGGCGCGGCGCTGCGCCTCCAAAGTCAGCTCGTGGCCGCCCGGGTCGAACAGGCGTTGATATTGCGCCAGAGCGTCCTCGATCTCAGTATTGCGCGGCAGGGCACTGGCATCGGCAACCCCGAGACGCTCGGCCGCCTTGCGCTTGGCGGTCAGGAAATCGTGGATGCCGTGCTGGACCATGATGCGCGCCGCCTCCTGGGCGAGCGCGCGGCGCAGATTGTCCTTTCGGGGTGAAGCGCGGCGGTTCATCCGTCGATACCTGACTGTCTACATTAGAATAAAGGCTCGCTGCTGCCGGCATTCTGCGGGCTCGAGCCCGGTATGGTGTTGCTGGCATTGCCGGCAGTCGGCATACGCTCTTCCATGAAGGTCTCGTAAATCGCATCGCTGTCGTTGGCCGCGGCCAGCGCGCCGGTCTTGGGCGAGATGCGCGCGGTGACCAGTCCCGGCGGCAGTGGCCGCAGCCGATCGGGCTGGCCGCGCAGCGCCTCGCGCATGAAATAAACCCAGATCGGCACCGCGGTGCGGCTGCCTTCCTCACCTTCGCCGAGCGGGCGCTCCTGGTCGAAGCCGACCCAGACCGTGGCGACGATGCTGTGATTGAAGCCGTTGAACCAGGTGTCGCGCGCCTCGTTCGTGGTACCGGTCTTGCCCGAGATATCGTTGCGCCGCAAAGCCAGCCCGGCACGGATGCCGGTACCGCGCTTGATGACGTCGGCCATCATGTCGTCCATGAGCCAGTCATTCTGTGGCGAGATGACCCGCGGTGCCAGCTGTGCCGGATTGACCAGGGGCGGCAGCGCGTTGGCGGGCTTACGGTCGGGATCGCCCGGTGTGCCCGGTGTGCCCGGTGTGCCCGTGGTGCTTGTGAGCGTTGCGACGAGCGTGCCCCCCGTGGCGTTGGCCGGCGCCGCATCGTTGCGCGCCGCTTCGCCGTCGCACTGCTCGCAGACGACCTTGGGATTGGCCTGAAAGACCGTCTGGCCGACGGCGTTCTCGATGCGCTCGACGAAGTACGAATCCACGCGATAGCCGCCGTTGGCGAATACGGCATAGCCGCTGACCATCTGCAGCGGTGTGGCCGGCAGGCTGCCGAGCGCGATGGTCATGTCTTTGGGCATTTCCTGGGGATTGAAGCCGAACTTCGCGGCGTAGTCGATGACGGCATCGACGCCGAGCTGCCGCACCACGCGGATCGTGACCAGATTGCGGGAAAACACCAGCGCCTCGCGCAGCCGCATCGGACCCTCGAAGCCTTTTTCACTATTCTCAGGCCGCCAGGTCTTCTCCTGGCCACTGTCGTCGTACACGATCGGCGCATCCATCACGATGCTCGAGGGCGTGAAGCCATTCTCGAGCGCCGCCGAGTACAGGAAAGGCTTGAAGCCAGAGCCAGGTTGGCGCCGCGCCTGCGTGGCGCGATTGAATTTGTTGTCGAAATAATCAAATCCGCCCACGAGCGCCACGATCGCGCCGTCGTTCGGATCCAATGCCACCAGTGCGCTCTGTGCCTCCGGCCGCTGCGCGAGTTGCGCCGCGCCCTGGCCATTGGTGACCACATAGACCACATCGCCTCGTTGCAGCACCTCCTCGGCGTGCTTGGGCGTAGAGCCGACCCGGGTCTCGGAGATGCGCCGGCGCGCCCAGGACAAACCGTCCCACTCGATCTGCGCGAAACCCATCGAGCGGATATAGACGCGCGCGGACTGCGGGGCGACCGAGACCACGACTGCCGGACGCAGATTGCCGATTTCGCCGACGCCGGCAAGCGCCGCATCGAGCTGCGGCCCTGCGGTGCGCTGGTCGATGTTGATCTGCTTCAACGGGCCCCGATAGCCGTGGCGGCGGTCGTATTGGATCAGGCCGATGCGCACCGCGCGATCGGCGGCCGTCTGCAGGCGACCGTCGATCGTGGTGTAGACCTTATAACCCGAATTGACCGCGTCCTCGCCGTAGCGGCTGACCAGATCGGCCCGCGCCATTTCCGCAACGTACGGTGCCTCGACGTCGTTGAGGATGCCGTAGTCGTGGGCCGTGACGGGCTCCTGACCCGCGAGCTGCGCGGTGCCGGCATCGATATATTTGAGCTTCTGCATCTGCGTTAGTACGTAGCGGCGCCGCGCCTGTGCCGCTTTCGGATTCGTAACCGGGTTGTACTTTGACGGTGCCTGCGGAATGCCCGCGAGCGTTGCGGCTTCCGCGACCGAGAGCTGATCGAGTGGCTTGCCAAAATAGGTCTCCGCGGCGGCGGCCACGCCGTAGGAGCGCTGGCCCAGGAAGATCACGTTCAGATACGCTTGCAGAATCTGTTCCTTCGTGAACTCGTGCTCCATGCGGTAGGTCAGGAAGATTTCCTGCAGTTTGCGCCGGAGACTCTTGTCGAAGGTCAGGAACATATTGCGCGCCGCCTGCATCGTGATCGTGCTGGCGCCCTGGGAATAATCGCGTGAGGTCAAATCGACCAGCGCCGCGCGCAGCACGCCGCTGTAGTCGAAGCCGTGATGAGTGTAGAAGCGCTGATCCTCGGCAGAGACGAAAGCCTCGCGCACCACTACCGGAATATCCTCGTACGCGACCAACACTCGTCGCTTCTCACCGATTTGCGCAATGAGCTGACCGCTGCGGGTGTAGATGCGCAATGGCACCGGCAGGCTGTCGCTGGCCATCGCAGCGATATTCGGCAGCGACGGCTCGAGATAAAGGTAGCTCGCGACTAAGGCATAAGAGGCCAGCAACGCGAGCGTCAGGCAGAGCCAAAGCGCCCCGCCGGCCACTTGAACTGTGCTGATCTTCACCGAATCTGCCTCAAACTGATGCTATCGTCGTTCATATTGCTGCGTTCTCACCGGAACCTCATTGATCGCTGGCTACTCAGGTACAACCGGGCCCGTCTACCCTAAGCATAGCAGCGCACCTTATTAGCGCACGGACCCGCAGTACCCGCTCCGCTGTCGGCAGCTGACCCCTAAGAACTTAGAGCTACGTCACGGCCCCTGATTCCATTGGCAGTTTAAGGTGAAGGCGACTAGGGCCGGTTGGTCAAGCAGACTCTGATCGTATTTAACTTATGCCTGATATATATTGCCGGGCAAAGCTCGATAGGGTCTCGTAGAAAAGCGCGCAGCCTACTGAAAGGTCAGGGAAAAAGTGTTGCTATTTTCGCGTAAATATCGCCAGCTGCTAGGCTTGGACATCACTACCTCGTCCATTAAGCTGATCGAGCTGGCGTTGGTGGGGGGGCAGTATCGGGTCGAGTCGTACGCGGCGGAACCGACGCCGCCCAATTCGATGAACGAAAAAACCCTGGTCGATCCCGAAGCGGTCGGCGAGGCAATCCGTCGCGCGGTCAAGCGCTCGGGAGCGAAGAGTCACGAGGTCGCGATCGCGATCAGCGGCGATGCCGCGATCACCAAGGTCATACAGATGCCGCGCGGCCTGCGCGATTCGGAACTCGAAGCGCAGGTGGAAATGCAGGCTGATCAGTACATCCCTTTTCCGATGGATGAGGTCAGCTACGATTTTGAGGTGCTCGGGCAGTCGGAAAAGGATGCCGAGTCCGTCGATGTGCTGCTGGTCGCCTCGCGCACCGATAACGTCGCCCAGCGCCGCTCGGCGGTCTTGGCCGCGGGCCTCTCGACGCGCATCGTCGATGTCGAGGCCTTCGCGCTTGAGAATGCCTGTCGTCTGATGACGCATCAGATGCCCGATGGCGGTATCGATCGCAGCATCGCGGTGGTGGATTTCGGCGCCAGCAGCACCACCTTCAGCGTGCTGCGCAATCTCAAGGTCGTGTACACGCGCGACTTCGCCTTTGGCGGCCAGCAGCTGACCGAAGAGATCATGCGCACGTACGGACTGTCGATGGAGGAAGCCGGCCGGGCCAAGAAGGAAGGCGGTCTGCCGGGCAACTATCAGGCCGAAGTACTGGACCCTTTCATCGACGATATGACGCAGCAGGTCAGTCGCTCGATGCAGTTCTATCTCGCCTCGGGTAGCGGGCGCGAACAGCCCGACAAGATTCTGATCTGCGGCGGCTGCGCCAACATTCCCGGCGTCGCCGACGTGGTCCAAAGCCGTGTCGGCATCAACGCCGAACGCGGTGATCCGCTCGGGCAGATGAAACTGTCCGCGCGCGCGCGCGCTCAGGCCGTGCAGCGTGACGCCACGGCGCTGCTTACTGCCTGCGGCCTGGCCCTGCGGAGCTTCGACTAATGCCTCGTATAAACCTGCTACCTTGGCGAGAACAGCTACGCCGCGAACGCAAGCTCGCGTTCTTCGTCTCGCTGGGCGTCGCCGCCGGTGTGGCTGCGGTAGCCGCCTTTGCCGCCTACCTGCTGCTCGGCTCGCTGATCGATTCGCAGGAGCAGCGCAATGAGCGGCTGCGCTCCCAGATCAGGGTGCTCGACAAGCAGATCGAGGAAATCAACGACCTCGAGTCGCAGAAGCAGCGGTTCATATCGCGCATGCAGATCATCGAGAAGCTGCAGCGCTCTCGCCCGGAAGTAGTGCACCTGTTCGATGAAATGGTCAAGGCCATGCCGGACGGCACCTACCTGACCTCGATCAAAGAGACCGGCACCAAGATCAAGCTTGAGGGCGTGGCGCAGTCCTCCACCCGCGTGTCGACTTTGATGCGCAACGTTGCGGCATCACAGTGGCTGCGCAATCCCGAGCTCGAGGTCGTCGACACGGCGAAGGACGGCGCCGGCAGCCACTTTGTGCTCGACGTCCAGCAAATCAGCGTTGCCGACGACGACAGCGCTACCAGCGCCAAACGGCCGGTCCGCACCGCCGCCGGGAGCGCCAAATGAACCTGATGCAGGAGCTGCGCAGCCTGGATCCGCGTGATCCCGGTCGCTGGCCGTTTGCGGTCCGGGGGCTGGCGATCGCGATCTGCTTCGTGGTGGTAGCCGTGGCGCTGATCTATTTCTTTGTCTGGACGGACCGCATGCCGCTGTTGCAGCAGCGCGAGGATCAGGAACAGCAGTTGCGCAGTGAATATCGCAGCAAGCATGCCAAGGCGGTCAACCTCGTGCTCTACAAGCAGCAACTGGCCGATATCGAAAAATCCTTCGGTGCCCTGCTGCGCCAGCTGCCGAGTAAGACTGAAGTCCCGAACCTGCTGGTCGATATCTCTCAGACCGGCCTCGCGGCAGCGCTGCAGGAGAAGCTGTTTCAGCCCGGACAGGAAGTGAAGAAGGACTTTTATGCCGAGCTGCCGATCAAGATCACCCTGACCGGCAGCTACCACGAGTTCGGCGCGTTCGTCAGCGGTATCGCCGCGCTGCCGCGCATCGTGACTTTGCACGACATCCAGATTACGCCGACGGAAAAAAGCGCCGGCAGCTTCGATCAGCTGCAACTCGACCTGACCGCCAAGACCTATCGCTACCTCGACGACGACGAACTCGCCGCCGCCGAAGCCGAAAGGCGCAAGGCCGATCAGGCGAAACGGCACGGCGCAGGAAGCTGAACCGATGAGCGCGCGACAAAGACCGATACTTCATTGGACCGTCATCACGGCGCTGCTTACTGCGCTGCTTGCCGGCTGCGGTGGCCGGGATGCCGATCTTTCTCAGTTCATCGATGCGACCAAAAAGGAGCCCGGCGGCCGCGTCGAATCGCTGCCGGAGGTCAAGCCCTACGAGGCCTTCGCCTACGGCGACCAGGAGAAGCGCTCGCCGTTCGTGCCCGGCGGCTCCGGCGGCGCGAACGCCGGTCTCCGGCCCGACAGCCACCGTAATCGCGATTACCTGGAACAGTTCTCGCTCGATACCTTGAAGATGGTCGGCACGCTCAATCTCGGCGGCAGCAGCTACGGCTTGCTGCAGACCAAGGACGGGCGCGTGCACCGCGTGATCGTCGGCGAACACGTGGGAACCAACGACGGCAAGATCACCACCATCTCGCCGTCAAAAATAGCACTGACAGAGATTATCCCGGACGGACTCGGCGGCTACATCGAACGGCCTGCTGCGTTGGCGTTGAACGAATGATCGGCAGGGAGACACATCGAATGAAACGGTCCATCCCCCAAATGCTGCGCGGTCGCATCCGCTGGATCGCCCTGATATGGGCCGCCGGCATGCTCGTGAGCTTGAACGCGCGCGCCGCCGATGCCAGCACCGCCGCCGCGGCGCCGGCCAACCAACTACAATCGATCGACGTCCAGAAATTGAACGGCAACCAGCTGCGGCTGACGCTACATCTGTCCGGACCGGCGCCCGAGCCGCTGGCCTTCACGATCGATAAGCCGGCCCGCATTTCCCTCGACCTGCCCAACACGGCACTCGCATTGCCCTCACGCCGCATTGACGTCGGCACCGGCGGCGTCGACAGCGTGCTCGCCGCCGAGGCCAACGGCCGCTCGCGCGTGGTGCTGAACCTCGATCAGCAGATGCCTTATCAGACCCACGTCAACGGTAATGACATCGTCGTGCTGGTAGGCACCGCGGTCGACACCCACGCTGCCGCGGCCAAGGCAAGCGCTGCCAGCGCATCGCACGCCACTGTGGCTGCGGCCGGCAACCGCGCGATCCGCAGCATTGATTTTCGTCGCAGTGAGACCGGCGCCGGTCGCCTGATCGTACGCTTGAGCGACCCGCGCACGCCGGTCAGCCTCAAGCAGCAGGGCTCGCAGATCATGATCGACTTCACGGGTGCTGACCTGCCCAAGAATCTGATGCGTCGCTATGACACGCTGGATTTCGGTACGCCGGTCAGCGGCTTTGACGCCGCACGCATCGATGGCGATACGCGCATCGTGCTCGATGCCACCGGTGAATTCGAGCCGATGGCGTATCAATCGGACGACGAATACGTGGTCGAGGTCTCAGCGGTCAAGAAAGCCGGCCAGGGCGCCGTCGCCGACCAAAAGAAAGAATACAAAGGCGAGCGCCTGACCTTGAACTTCCAGGACATCGAAACCCGTGCGGTGCTGCAGCTGCTGGCCGATGCCAGCGGCCAGAACATCGTCGTCAGCGACACGGTCAACGGCAGCGTCACGCTGCGCCTGCAGAATGTGCCGTGGGATCAGGCATTGGATATCGTGCTGCGAACCAAGGGCCTGGACAAGCGACAGGAAGGCAACGTGATCATCGTCGCGCCGGCCGCGGAGCTGGCAACGCGCGAAAAAGCTGAATTGGCTGCCAAGAAGGACATCCAGGAACTCGAGCCGCTGCATACGGAATACCTGCAGGTCAACTACGCCAAGGCCTCGGATATTGCGAACTTGCTGCGGGGCACCGGCCCGGGCAACTCGGGCGGCTCGAGCGGCACGGCCGGTTCGAATTCCGTGCTGTCCGTACGCGGGCACGTCTCGGTCGATGACCGCACCAACACGCTGTTGCTGCAGGACACGGCCGATCGCATCGCCGATGTTCGCCGGCTGGTCGCGCTGCTGGATATACCGGTCAAGCAGGTGCTGATCGAGGCACGCATCGTGGTCGTGACCAACGACTACGAGCGCGATCTCGGTGCGCTATTTGGCCTCACCGCGACCCGTCACAATGGCACCAACGGCCTCTTTGAAACCACCGGCACTGCCGCGGGTGTTGATACCGGCGTCAGTTCTGCAATCAGCAATCTCGGCACCACCGGTTCGGTGTATCCGGTCTCGGTTCCGACCGGCTCCAACGCGGTCAACCGTTACAACGTCAATCTGCCGGTCGCGAGTCCCGCCGGCAGCATCGCGCTCGGCATTCTCGGTTCCGACTTTCTGGTGGATCTCGAGTTGGACGCCGCGCAGATTGAAAACCGCGGCACCGTGATCTCGTCGCCGAAAGTGATCACGGCGAATCAGCGTGAGGCGACTATTCGGCAGGGCGTGGAAATACCCTACCAGCAGTCGGCCTCGAGCGGCGCGACCACGATCGCCTTCAAGGATGCGGTGCTGTCGCTCAAGGTCAAGCCGCTGATCACGCCGGACAACCGCATCATTCTTGATCTGACGGTCTCCGACGACACGGTCGGTACCGTGGTCGTGGCCTCCGGCGGCGTCAACGTGCCCTCGATCAACACCCGCGCAATCGAAACCCAGGTTGTGCTCAGCGATGGTCAGACCGTGGTACTGGGCGGCATTCTCGGGACCACGCACAGCGACGCGCAGACCAAAGTGCCCTGGCTCGGAGACATTCCGGTTTTGGGAAATCTGTTCAAGAACACGACCAAGACTGATGATAAAGATGAGCTCCTGGTCTTCGTCACGCCGAAGATCATTC
>ODAK010000362.1_pt1 | contig 52322 bp, 39 predicted proteins | sample 1539591 | NCBI WGS metagenome assembly ODAK01 (sample SAMEA3539303, study PRJEB22396) | soil metagenome | biome: tundra; feature: field; material: soil | place: USA | collected 2010-05 | depth 0.15 m
AAAATTATCATAATTATTTAGCAATTACCCCGAACGGCTGCAGTATTGCAGTTAAATATTATTTAGAAAAAATAAACTCAAATAATCATTTAAATGCTTTTATAGAAATATTTACTGATGAAGCCTTAGAACGTGCAAAATGTTTAGATACCAAAAGAAAAAACGGAGAAGTTTTAGGAAAACTTCACGGTGTAGTTGTTGCCATTAAAGATGTAATATGCTATAAAAACCATAAGGTAAGTGCATCATCCGGGATGCTGAAAGATTTTGTTTCTCTTTATAATTCTTCGGCAGTTGAGAACTTAATAAAAGAAGATGCAATCATAATTGGTAACTGCAATTGTGATGAATTTGCTATGGGCAGTACCAATGAAAATTCGATTTATGGGAGGGTATTAAATTTCCTTGACGAGAATAAGGTGCCTGGTGGTTCATCGGGAGGTTCAGCCGTGGCAGTTCAAGCCGGTCTTTGCATGGCAAGCCTCGGTAGCGATACGGGAGGATCAGTCAGGCAACCGGCAGATTTTTGTGGAATAATAGGGATGAAGCCAACCTATGGCCGCATATCCAGAAACGGACTGATAGCATATGCATCATCATTTGACCAGATTGGAATTTTTTCACATAGGGTTGAAGATGCAGCTTTAATCCTATCAGTAATAAATGGGGCTGACAAATTTGATAGTACGGTAATACAGGAAAAAGTAACCGGCTATTTAATCACTAAAAAACGCAAGAAGTATAAAATAGCACTACTTAAAAATGCCTTGGAACATGAGAGCCTGGATCCTGAGATTAAAATAGCCATTTATAGTTTAGCCTCCAGGTTAAAGGAAGAAGGTCATAGTTTGGGTGAGGTTGATTTTGGACTCATTGATTTTATAGTACCCACATATTATGTGCTTACTACTGCCGAAGCTTCAAGCAATTTGTCCCGCTATGATGGAGTTCGCTATGGCTACAGATATGAAAATGATACCGATAATCTTATCGAATTTTATAAGAAAACCAGGAGTAATGGCTTTGGGAAGGAGGTGAAGAGGCGAATCATGCTAGGCACTTTTGTTTTAAGCGAAGGATATTATGATGCATACTTCACAAAAGCTCAGCAAATCAGAAAATTATTGGTCAATCAGACCAAAGAAATTTTCAAAAGTTTTGATGCCATTATATTACCAACAGTTCCCTCCACGGCGTTCGAAGCAGGGAGTATGCAAAAGGATCCCATTGCTATGTATCTGGCTGACATTTATACAGTTTATGCAAATCTTACCGGCACCCCGGCTATATCATTACCGCTTTTTAAACATACTAACGGTTTGCCCTTCGGTGTGCAGGTCATTACAAATAATGATAATGAATTAACTTTGCTGGAATTTTCTGATCAATTGATGAGAAAATTTAAAAGTTACTAACTAATGAAAGGAAAGTTCACCATAATTATATTACTTCTTTTTTTTCAATGTTCGATTTCAAATTTATCTTTTGGAAAAAATTCCCATTTAAGTTTAAATTATCTGGATACAACCAAACTGGAAAAAGTCACTGAAGAAAATAATGCAATCAATGAGGTGGTGAGGTCAAAGACTCCTCCGAAACCTGAAAAAGCAAAATATTTCAGTGAAATTACCAAATATGGTTTTAAGGATCTTTTCAAAAATTATTTATACAATCCCTCCATCCCTTATTCATCACAGGTGAATCCAAATGCAGAGAGCTTTATGCAGGATTACCTTCAGGCTCATAGAAAATACCTGGAGCAGATGAAAACTACTGCCATCCCTTATTTCAATTTAATTGATGGAATTCTCTCCCATTATGGCCTGCCCAAGGAGCTGAAATACCTTGCTGTTATCGAAAGCGATCTGAAATCTGATGCGCTTTCCATTGCCGGTGCCCGCGGCCCATGGCAACTCATGCTTCATACAGCCAGGGATTATGGTTTGCGTATAGAAGGAAATGAAGATGATCGGACCGATTATTATAAAAGTACCAATGCCGCCGCAAGATATTTATTAAACCTCTACAAGGATTTTAATGATTGGCTGCTCGTAATAGCTGCTTACAATGGTGGAGAAGGAAGAGTGTATAATGCAATAAAAAAGAGCGGCAGCCGCAATTTCTGGAATCTTCAATACTATTTGCCAGAAGAATCACGCAATCACGTTAAAAAATTTATTGCCACGCATTACATCATGGAATCAAAGAATTCTGATACCGGTTTTGATTATACATCATTTAATACAGGCGGGAATACAAATTCAGAATCAAATATTTCTGAGGAAGAAACAAAAAATTCAACCGGGTTGACCATTTCGGGAAGGTATAATGCTTCGATTATTGCCCGGAATATTGGAATGGATAAAAAAGATTTTGACCGGTACAATCCAGGATTTGATAATAAATTTGCATCAGATGGCGTATATGATTTGCGGCTACCCAGAGACAAAATGGATACTTTTATTGCAAATAAATACTCTATATTAAATCAATGTGTACAACAATTGCTTCGTGATTTAGATTTTGACAATAAAACAATGTATCCTGGCAAAGGTGAAATAAAAAAAGGTGGATAAGGATTCCACCCAACTGACCTGTACGAAAATATTCAATAAATTTTTTTTACAAAAATAGAAGCCGGAGGTTTCAATATGTCTTAAAAATCGTCTTCTTCATCATCTAATTCACTTCCGTCGTTAAAAAGATCAAGATCTTTAAAATCGTCATCCAGTTCGAAATCATCATCGGCCTTACCTTTTTTGCCGGCTGGCTTTTTTATTTTTGATTTAGGAATATCAAATTCATCGAAATCAGGATCATAATCATCTTCGTCCACCTTTTCCCAATCATCTACAATTTCAACATCGTCATCCTCATCTTCTTCAATTTTGGCTTTCTTATTTGAGGAGGGCTTTTTTGTCTTCTTCAAAGGAATATCATCTTCATCATCAAAATCGTCGTCATCATCGACATCTCTTTTCTTAGAGGCAGGTTTCTCAAGACTAGCTTGGGGAGTTTTTTCAGGAATTTTTTTTTCCTTTTCAGATTTTGCTTTCATATTTTCTTGAAGGATTAGTTATGTAAAATTTCAATTAGATTTTCAATTTGCCAAAAAAATATTTTATTTTTTAATTAAAACTTAATTGATCATCATGCCACAATAATCTGATCGCTGCCAGGACCATTTGAAATGAATTTTACAGGAACCCCGAGTGATCTACTAATATAATTAATGTAATTGATCATTTCAGGAGGCAAGTTATTAAAATTTTTAATTGAGGTAATATCTGTTTTCCAGCCCTTGAAATTCTCAAATACAGGTTCAATATTTTCCTTCATCATTTGAAAGGGAACTTGATCTGTTTCAATTCCATTTATCCTGTAACTCTTGCAGACCTCAAGAGTTTCCATATCGTCCAATACATCAGCTTTGGTCATAACCAATTGCGTAACTCCATTAACCATACAAGCAAAATTCAGCGCTACCAGGTCTATCCAACCACACCTGCGAGGCCTGCCCGTGGTACTACCATATTCCATACCAGTTTTCCTCAATTGTTCACCCTTCTCATCATTCAATTCTGTGGGAAAAGGACCGCTGCCTACTCTTGTACAATAGGCCTTGGTTATCCCAAATACTTCTTTAATTTTTTGAGGTGCTATGCCAAGCCCGCTGCCTGCACCAGCTGTAATGGTACTTGAAGAGGTTACATAAGGAAAAGTCCCAAAGTCTACATCAAGCATGCTGCCCTGGGCTCCTTCTGCAAGAACTTTTTTACCTTTTTGGATAGCATCATTAATAAAATATTCCCCATTTACTATTTGTAATGTTCTTAAGAATTCAATAGCTTCAAAAAATTCCTGTTCCCACATTGTTATGTCTTCGGAAAAAGAAAAATTATCTAGAAGCTTCTGATGCTTTAAGCGCAGCTTAATATATTCTGAAATAAAATTTTTATCCAGAATATCCCCCACTCTCAATCCGTTTCTCCCGGTCTTATCCATGTAGGCAGGGCTAATACCCTTTAGGGTGGAACCAATTTTATCATTTCCCTTAGCCATCTCACTTGCTTTGTCAAGTGCCCTGTGAGAAGGTAAAATAAGATGAGCGCGGGCGCTTATATAAAGATTTTTTGTGGAATTATAACCCATTGCATCTACCTCAGCGCATTCTTTTTTTAACGTGACTGCATCTAATACTACACCATTGCCTACCAGGTTAATCTTGTTTTCATGAAATATTCCTGAAGGAATCTGGTGGAGAACGATTTTTTTCTTGCCGACAAAAAGCGTATGACCTGCATTCGGTCCCCCTTGAAACCTTGCAATAACATCATAATTTGGAGCAAAATAATCAACAATTTTTCCCTTTCCTTCGTCGCCCCATTGCAGGCCAAGAATTACATCAACCATTTCGATAGAATTTTTTGGATTATCACACTACTGAATTCACCTGGTAAAATAACCGGCGTAAAAATAAATTGAAAAAAATAAAACAGGATTATAATTACAGGATTATTTAGAATTAATTTGAAGGAAATAAGATGTCTATAATTTCTGAAAGAAATATTACAAATTCAAGTTTTCAAAGCAGGAATGGTTATTAGGCAACTTTCAGCAGGCTTAGTTTACTTATTTTGAATTTATTTTCAGCGTAGTCGATAGTAAGTGTAAAAGTTTTCACTTTTTGTGATGGAAGTTCATACATTGCATCAGTTAAAATACTCTCACAGATACTTCTGAGACCTCGTGCCCCTAATTTATATTCTATAGCTTTATCTACCATAAAAGCATAAACCTCATCTTCAATCACCAGGTCAATTCCTTCGAGTTCAAACAATTTAGTGTATTGCTTTATAAGGGAATTTTTTGGCTCCGTCAAAATATTTCTAAGGGTAATCTTATCAAGAGGATTTAGGTAGGTGATAACAGGAAGTCTGCCGAGCAGTTCCGGAATCAGACCAAAAGATTTCAAATCCTGTGCATTAACAAATTGCAATAAATTCTTCCTCTGGAAATCCTGGAGCTCTTTATTTACATTAAAACCGATTGCGTTTGTATTTATTCGTTTCCCTATCAGCCGGTCTACTCCATCAAAAGCTCCGCCGCAAATAAATAAAATATTGCTCGTATTTAATTTTATTAGCTTTTGTTCCGGATGCTTGCGGCCGCCTTGTGGAGGAACTAACACTTCGGTGCCTTCCAGCAACTTCAACAGACCTTGCTGCACACCTTCTCCGCTAACATCCCGTGTTATACTCGGGTTATCGCTTTTTCGCGCTATTTTGTCTATCTCATCAATGTAAACAATTCCTTTTTGTGCAGCATTTACGTCAAAATTGCAAACCTGTAATAACCGGCTTAAGATGCTTTCAACATCTTCGCCAACATAACCGGCTTCCGTAAAAACGGTGGCATCAACAATAGCAAATGGGACATTCAAAATGCGTGCTATCGTTTTGGCAAGCAAAGTCTTTCCTGTCCCGGTTTCACCCACCATTATAATATTACTTTTTTCTATTTCTACCTCACTATCAGCCTTCTGGTTCAATCTCTTATAATGATTATATACAGCAACCGCAAGAACTTTTTTAGCATCATCCTGCCCAATTACGTACTCATCCAGGAATTTTTTAAGTTCAATAGGCTTTTTTACCGAAAGTTTGTATCCTGTAGACTGGCCATTTTTATCTGGTATGGCAAAAATTTCCTGGGTAATAATTTCCTGGGCATGTTCTACGCAATTTTCACAAATATGACCTTCCTGGCCCGCAATGAGTATTTTTACCTCATCCCGGTTTCTACCACAAAAAGAGCAGTGCAAAGTCTGTTGTTTAGCCATTCCGAGTTAATTGTTTGAATAAATTATCTAATCTGCCGCCCTACTAAAATACTATTTTTCAGCTATAATTAAAAGCCTGCCCGCAATTTTACTATAATCAAGACAATCAAATTGATGAGAAAGTTGCTTTAAAGCTTGTTTAATATACTGTCCACAATACCGTACTTCTTGCTTTCTTCTGCATTCATCCAATAGTCTCTGTCAAAATCCTCCATAACTTTTTCGTAGCGCTGCCCGCAATTTTCAGCAAGTATTTTAGCTCCAAGTTCCTTTGCCTTTAATATTTGGATAGCAATAATTTCCAGATCTGCGCTGGTTCCCTGTCCGCCACCGCTTGGTTGATGTATCATAACTTCACCATGGGGGAAAATAAACCGTTTGCCCTTCATACCGCCGCTCAAAAGGATACTGCCCATACTTGCTGCCATTCCCATGCATACTGTGCTGACCGGAGATTTAATCATTTTCATGGTATCATAAATAACCATGCCACTGGTAATTATTCCTCCGGGACTATTAATATAAAATGTAATTTCCTTTCCCTGGTCTACTGCATCAAGATAGAGAAGCCTGTTTGTTATGTCTTTGGCACTTTTATCATCTACAACACCCCATAGGAAAATTTTTCTTTGTTCAATAAATTTTTTATCAAACATCATTCCACCCATCATTTTTTCCATTGGGTTTTCCGGCATTGCCTTTTCAGGATCTTCTTCTTCAAGTCTTATTTTATTATTGTCGTAACGATTCATTCGTTTATCTTATTTATTGATTATATTATTTTTTAGTTTTTTTTGCATTTATAACCAATACCTCATCTACCAAACCATAGTTTTTTGCCTCTTCGGCTGTCATCCAATAATCCCTGTTACTGTCTTTGGTAACTTTTTCAATGGATTGACCGGTATGGTGACTAAGAATTTCGTATAGCTCATGTTTCACCTTTCTCACCTCATTTACAGTTATTTCGACATCCGAAGCCTGGCCGGAAGCCCCCGCACTGGGCTGATGCATCATAATCCTGGAATGTTTTAATGCGCTTCGTTTGCCTTTTGCTCCGGCTGCCATCAATACAGCCGCCATACTTGCGGCCATTCCTGTGCAAATAGTGGCAATATCGGGGGAAACAAATTGCATCGTATCATACAATCCTAATCCGGCATAAACGCCGCCTCCGGGAGAATTAATATATAATTGAATATCCCTCGTCCTATCGGTGCTTTCCAAAAAAAGCAATTGAGCTGTTATGATATTGGCCACCTCATCATTTACAGGATATCCCAAAAAGATAATCCTATCCATCATAAGCCTGCTGTAAACATCCATGACAGCAATATTCATTGGCCTTTCTTCAATAATATTTGGAGTCAGATTCGTGATATTGTGATTAATATATCCGTGCAATAAATTGCTGCTGATGCCCTTATGCTTTACAGCATATTTTTCAAATTCTTTTCCTGTATTCATAAATAAAATTGATTTTTAAGCTATTTACAGCTGTGAAGGTCCCAAATATTGTGCTAACAAAAAAAAGAGACAAAAGGACATGTGGTTTTTGTTCCCAAATTATTCTTGGGGATTTTTTCAATTGGGAAGAATCTGGTCAATTTGCTCTCTAAAGGTTTTCGATTATGCCAGCGATTCCTTGTCCTCCACCTACACAAGCGGTGACAATTCCATATTTTTTTTGAAGTCGCTTCATATCGTTGATTATTTGAATCGTAAGTTTAGCTCCTGTACAGCCAAGCGGATGTCCCAAAGCGATTGCACCTCCATTTATATTAACCTTCGAAGTATCAAGTTCCAATGTCTTTATTACTGCCAGGGCCTGGGCCGCAAAGGCTTCGTTCAGCTCTATCAGGTCAATTTGAGATAAATTCATTCCTGCCCGTTTTAAAACTTTTGGAACCGCTTCTACCGGCCCAATTCCCATTATGCGCGGGTGTACCCCTGCACTCACACAATGAACCAAACGCGCTATGGGCTTAAGTTTTAATTCATTCATCATTTTTTCACTCATTACAATTACAAAAGCAGCTCCATCGCTTGTTTGTGAAGAATTGCCGGCTGTAACTGTACCTCCAGATGCAAAAGCAGGCTTTAATTTCTGAAGGGCCTCCATAGAAGTATCAGCGCGTACCCCCTCGTCGGTATCCACTACAAATAATCTTTTTTGTTTTTTGTTTTGCCCGTCTATATAAATTTCTTCTACCGGTATTGGTAAAATTCCGCTTTTGAAATATCCATTGTTGATCGCTTTCAATGCTTTTTGATGTGAATGGAAACTAAATTCATCTTGAAATTCCCGGCTTACACTATATTCCTTTGAAACTGCTTCAGCAGTTAATCCCATTGCCAAATAATAATCAGGTGTTTCTGATGCCACAGAATAGGCCGGAACGGTTTTCCATCCTGAGGTGGGTACCAAACTCATGCTTTCAGTACCACCGGCAATAATGCAATCAGCCATTCCTGTTCTTATTTTAGCAGTCGCTATGGCAATTGTTTCCAGTCCGCTTGCGCAATACCTGTTAACGGTCATACCCGGAACTTCTATTCCAAGGGCTCTTACGCTTATCATTCTGCCAACCTGTAATCCCTGTTCCGCTTCGGGAACAGCATTCCCAACGATCAGGTCATCTACTTTTTTGCTATCTAGTTCCGGAACGCTGGCCAGCAGCCCCTTTATAACCTCAACTGCCAAATCATCCGGTCGGTAAAACCTAAAACCTCCACGCTTTGATTTAGTTACAGCTGTTCTGAATCCCGCAATGATGTATGCTTCCATATAATTTGAAAATTATCTTTTTAAAATTGATTATGGCAATTTAGCTCTTATCTTTTAAAAAATTTGTTAGAAGAACGATAGCATCCCAAAAATGAACTAACACAAATTAGTTAAGATAGTTAGCAACTATTGGCACCCTTCTGCCTATACCAAAGGCCTTTGGCGAAACACGAATAATCGGGCAAAACTGGTTGCGTTTATATTCATTAATATTTACAAGCCTTAAAATTCTGTCCACCAGGCCTGGATCAAATCCCTGCATTTTTATTTCATTGGGCCCTTTTACTTTTTCGATATACTGATATAATATTTTGTCAAGTTTGTCATATTCAGGGAGGCTGTCACTGTCTTTTTGGTTTGGTCTCAATTCTGCAGAAGGCGCCTTATTAATAATATTCAGAGGTATTAACTCTTCTGCTCCTCCTGAATTTATAAACCTCGCAAGCTCATATACCTGGGTCTTATAGCAGTCTCCAATAACGCCCAAACCCCCTGCCATGTCTCCATATAAGGTTCCATAGCCGGTTGCCAACTCACTTTTATTGGATGTGTTAAGCAAAATGTATCCAAATTTATTAGCCAGGGCCATCAACAAATTCCCCCTCGTCCGGCTTTGAATATTTTCTTCCGCGATGTTAAAAGGTAAATTATTAAAAAAAGGTTTCAGGTCCTTTATAAATTGGGAAAAAATATCCTTTATAGCAATAATGTCGTAAGGATTACCGATATTTTGGCTAAGTTGTTCTGCGTCTCTTAGGGAATGGGAAGTTGAAAACTCCGAAGGCATTAAAACTGCCCTTACATTTTCCTTACCAAGTGCTTTGCAAGCCAATATAAGCGTTACGGCACTATCAATTCCTCCACTGCTGCCTATGATTGCTTTTGAAAAACCCATCTTTTTAAAATAGTCACTAACACCTAAAATAATAGCCTCATAAACCTGGGCAATATTCATTGCCGGCGTAAAAAATACCGGGTCTGAAAGGTTATCTGGCATAGAGCGTGAATCCGCAATGACAGGCGCGTCGATGGTACCATCATCCTTCAGTTTTATCTCAGCAATTTCTTCGCTGAACTGGGATAGCTGATAACAAAGATTTGCATCCTTATCAAAAACGAGTGAAGCGCCATCAAATACAATTTCAGTCTGGCTGCCAACAGCATTGCAATATAACAGCGGAATTTTATACTTTAAAACATTCGATTTAATGGTTGCCTTTCTATCTTCTATATGGGTATAATCAAATGGCGAAGCAGAAATATTTACCATGAAATCAGGCTGCTGTTCCATTAAAATATCCATCGGGCAAATGCGGTAAAGAGGGTTGTCACCAAGGTTCCATATATCTTCACAAATAGTAAGCGCAATTCTTTTCCCTTTAAACCTGATAATATTCCAATCAAATGCAGGTTCAAAATACCGGTATTCATCAAAGACATCATAATTGGGCAGACAGGTCTTATGTGCAATGCCTATAATTTGGCGGTCATACAGGAAAAATGCTGCATTGAAAAGGTCTTTGCCTTCCCGAACAGGATTGCGATCAGGTGAGCCTACAATAATACCCAAACCATCAGAATATTGCTTTATCGTCTCAATACTTTGAAAGCATTTATTAATAAAATCATTAAAATCCAGGAAGTCTCTTGCCGGATAGCCACAGATGCTCATTTCACTAAAAACGATAAGGTCAGCATTTCTACTCTTTGCAGATTTTATAGCTTCAATAATTTTCTGCGTATTGCTTTCAAAATTGCCGATATGATAATTTTGCTGCGCAAGAATAATTTTCATGATGCAAAATTAGCTCAATAAAATGTCAAAGGTTTTTTCAATTAACAATATGCTCTACATTTTTTTTCCTTTATTTGGGGTATGAAGAAAATAATAATTCCCTTTGCATGTATTTTTCTCTTTATTTCATGCAGAAATAACAATGATATTCCAGATGTATCCGGAATAAAAGTAGACCTTGAATTGAAGCGGTTCGACAATGATTTCTTTTCAATAGATACGACAAATGTTGCAGCATCTATTTCCGGGCTACTAAAAAAATATCCCCGTTTTACGCCTGATTATGTTGAAAATATTCTGGGCCTTGACATGGATAGTTTATTGATCCCGGGCAATGCCCAGGATGCCGCAATCCGTTTATTTATCCATGATTACAAACCGGTTAAAGATTCATCAGATTTGATTTATACGAATTTTTCAAAAGAAACCGATCAAATAAGAACGGCATTGCAATATGTGAAGTATTATTTCCCACAATATAAATTACCGAGGTCATTAATAACTTTCATCGGCCCAATCAACGCCAACTTTGAAACATCGTTTGGCACACAGGGTGACATCATTACTCCTGAAGGATTAGGAGTTGGCCTGCAGCTTCACCTTGGTAAAAACTTTTCCCTGTATAGAAGCATCGAAGGCCAGGAGCAGTATCCCGATTATCTCTCAAATAATTTTGATGACATTCATATACCGGTGAATTGTATGCGCAATATTACTGATGACCTATATCCGGATAAAAGTGATGGCAAAGCCCTTATTGAGCAGATGATTGAAAAAGGGAAAAGAATTTATTTACTTACCAGGTTTTTGCCCCGAACACCTGAAAATATTTGCTTTGGATATACGGAAAATCAATTAAAGGATTCTTATAAAAATGAAGCGGTGATATGGGATTTCTTTTTAAATAATGATCTGCTTCATAATTCAGATCCAAATATTACCAAGAACTATATTGGTGAAAGTCCAAAAACGCAGGAACTTGGCGATGCAGCCCCCGGCAATATCGGGACTTTCATCGGAATGCAAATCGTAAAAAAATATTTGGAAAAATTCCCACAAACGACTTTGCCACAGCTTATGGAAACAGATGCGAACGAAATTTTTAATAAGACAAAATATAAACCCCGGACTTAGTTTAGTTTTATTGGAACAACCATCTCGAATGCGGGTATATTTACAAGAAACGTTTTCTTATTATAGCTGTTTTCCATAAAATAAATTCCATGCATTTTTCCCATTTCGCTTCTTAAGCTACATCCGCTTACATACTGGTATTTTTCTCCCGGCTTAATGTGAGGCTGCACACCAACAACGCCTTCACCTTCAACTTCTTTGTGCTCGGAATTACTATCAAATATGTACCAATGTCTTCTCAATAATTGAACGGGGAATGAATTATTATTCTCAATCGTGATCCGGTATGCAAACATGAATTCCCCTGTAACAGGGTTGCTGTATTCCGGTTGATAAAAAGTTTCAACACTAATAGTAACTCCTTCTGATATTTTCGAAATCATATACCTGCGTATTTGTTATAAAACTATCAAAATCAGTAAATTATTTAAGTGATAGGCTTGATTTTTTGCCCTTGATTTCTAAAAGGAAAGCTACGATAACTTTGTCTTTAAATAGCCATTTTTTCTCAGCCATTGTAAAATCTTTTCCCGGTTGTCTCCCTGCACCATTATTACATCATCTTTTACAGAGCCTCCTGTGGCGCAGAATGATTTTAGTTCTTTGCCAAGCTTCTCAAGGTCTTTAATCGAACCACTGAAGCCCTCGATTAGTGTTACAACTTTACCGCCCCGATGTTTATTATCCAGTTTTATTCTCAACAATTGATCCTGAACTGACAATGAAGAAATATTATCTTCCTTTTTTTCTTCCCTAAAATCAGGGTTTGTGGAATAAATGAACCCATCCGGACTATATAACTTTTTCTTTGGCATATTATTGTATTACTTTGGCTTTTAGGCTCAAATCCATACTTGTCGCGTGGTGAATAATTGCCCCGCTGGAAATGAAATCGACGCCTGTTGCCGCATATTTTTCAATATTTTCATAATTAATTCCTCCGCTGGCTTCAGTTTCATATCTCCCTCCGATTAATTGAATTGCTTCGCAGATCTCTTCAGGTAAGAAATTATCCAGCATTATGCGATCAATCTTTCCAATGCGAATTACTTTTTTTACATCCTCTATATTCCTGGTTTCAACCTCTATTTTCAATCCCGGTTTTTTTTCCCGGACATATTGCCATGCTTTAGTAATCGCCTTTTCAATGCCTCCACAATAGTCAATGTGATTATCTTTAAGGATTATCATATCATACAAACCGAATCGATGATTGAAACCACCTCCAATTCGTACTGCTTCTTTTTCGAGTAACCTAAAATTGGGTGTGGTTTTCCTGGTATCCAATAATTTTGTGTGATACCCGTCAAGCCGGTCAACATACTTCTTGGTTAGCGTAGCAATGCCACTCATTCGCTGCATGCAATTAAGAACAAGTCGTTCAGAGGAAAGGATGTGACAAATTTTGCCCTTAATTTCAAAAGCCATTTGTCCGGGAATTACTAATTCACCATCCTGTTTAAATCTTGTCACTAGGCATGAATGATCTGTGTAAGAAAATATTTTCTCAGCAATGTCTATTCCGGCAATTATTCCATGATCTTTTATTTTCAAAACAGCCTTTCCTTCTGCAAAAGAGTTAATACAAGCCAGAGTGGAGTGATCTCCATCACCTATATCTTCCTCAAGAGCGCTATTAATAAGTTGGTTCAGTTTCTTTTCGAAATCATAAGAATAAATCATACAAAAAAAATTATTGGGGAACCTGAGGTTTTGTGCCTAGTAAAATAAAATCTGTTTTTGCAGTTGGAATTGCTGGCTACAGAAACTTATTTTTCAAAACGAATTTCCTGAATAAGTTGTTTATTACCTTTTAGTTTAACAAAAATTGTAGTTCGGAAAGTACCATTTTTAGTAATTAAATTACCAATGCAATATTGAGATCCTGCATTATCACCTTCGTGAATAATTTCAAAATCCTGTACCTCATTGGTTGAAAAAAAATCACGCAACACAAGTTCTGCCTGACTTTTGCTAAACGAAGTACTTTTTTCAGAGATCGTAATTTCCACAGTGTTATCAAAAAAAAGTGAAACACGGGCCGCATTCCCGGATTTAAATGCTTTTACAATTTCATCTAAAGAAATGGCCTTAAAAGAGACCGTGAAGATTAGCAATAATAAGGCTGGTAAAAATTTTTTCATAAGAATAGATTTTATTAGCTTATTGAAAAAATATGTCAATTTGAAATTTTATTCATCCTAAAATTAAACAATTTACGGTTTGGAAACTCTGAATAATTAGCTTTGAAAAATGGAAGCAAAAAAAGTAATCCTTATAATAATGGATGGTTGGGGCCTGGGCAATGGAAAACAAAGTGATGCCATACAAAACGCTGATGTTCCTTTTGTAAGTTCCCTTTATAACAAATATCCGCACACTACCCTGGTTACATGGGGAGAAGATGTCGGTTTGCCGGCAGGGCAAATGGGAAACAGTGAAGTGGGGCATCTTAATTTAGGTGCCGGCCGCATCGTTTACCAGGAATTAGAAAGAATTAATGTGGCAATTAGAAAAGGAGAGTTTCAAAATAATGAGATACTTCTAAACAGCCTTAATTATGCAAAGGTTAATAATAAATCATTGCACCTGATGGGATTAGTCAGCGATGGTGGCGTTCACTCTCACATTGATCATTTAAAGGCAATTACCTCCCTTTGCCAGGAAAAAAATGTGGAAAACGTATTCATTCACGCATTTACTGATGGCCGGGATACTGATCCCAAAAGCGGTTTGAATTATTTAAAAGATTTGCAGAAACATTTGGATAAAACTACGGGAAAAATAGCTACAGTCACTGGCCGTTATTATGCAATGGATAGGGACAAAAGATGGGAAAGAGTAAGAATTGCCTATGATGCTATAGTGCACAGGAAAGGAGAAATAAGCAGTGACATTTTTTCTACTATAGATTCAAATTACCAAAAAAATATTACAGACGAATTTCTCTTACCAATAATAAATACATCTACACCAGGCTCATGTATTAAGGATGGTGACGCTGTGATCTGTTTTAATTTCAGGACAGACAGGTGCAGGGAAATTACTGAAACGCTTACCCAAACCGCATTCCGGGAATATGGAATGCAGCCATTGAAATTAGATTATACAACAATAACAATGTACGATCACAGGTATAAAAATATTCATGTGATTTTTCAAAAAGATGATTTGATAAATACACTGGGAGAAGTATTGGCCCAACACCATAAGAAACAGATTCGGATTGCAGAAACTGAAAAATATCCTCATGTTACTTTTTTCTTCAGCGGTGGAAGAGAGTTGCCATTTGAGGGTGAAAGCAGAATAATGATACCTTCTCCAAAAGTAGCCACTTATGATCTTCAGCCTGAAATGAGCGCAAATGAAGTAACGGATGCTTTGCTGCCGGAGATAGAAAAAAAATCAGCTGATTTTATATGCCTGAATTTTGCCAATGTAGATATGGTGGGGCATACCGGAGTATGGAAGGCTGTAATAAAAGCGGTGGAAACCGTGGACAAATGTGTCGGGAAAATAGTAACCGCCGCTCTTCAAAATGGATATATGGTTTTTCTTACAGCAGACCATGGAAATGCTGATTATTTGGTAAATGAAGATGGCACACCTAATACAGCCCATACAAAAAATCCGGTGCCTTTTTTCATTATCGACAATGAATGGAAAGGAGATTTAGAGGCGGGAAAACTGGCAGATTTGGCACCTACCATTTTGACCATGATGCAATTGCCACTGCCCCCGCAAATGACGGGCAATATCTTAACGAATAAATTATGAAATTGATAAAAACTTGAAAAAGTTCATTAAATATTACATTAATAGTCTTGCTCATTGCACTGATAGTTATTCAGTTTTTCAGGCCCTCCAAAAATATCAGTGAAGTAATTTCGATCAATGATATCAAAACAAAATACACAGTACCCGGAGAAGTGGAGGATATATTGAAAGTTTCCTGCAATGATTGTCATAGTAATAATTCGCAATATCCCTGGTACTGGCATATGCAACCTGTAGCCTGGTTTATGAATGATCATATAATAGAAGGAAAAAGGCACTTGAATTTTTCAGCATTCGCTTCCTATAAAATAGTAAGACAATAAAAATTATTCGAAAATATTAATAGGGAAGTTAAGGGTGGCGATATGCCGCTCACTTCTTATACAATTATTCACCGGGATGCAATATTAAATGATATTCAAAAAGCGGCAATTGCAAACTGGACCGCCGAATCTAGAAAACAAATAAAAGCTGCTTACCCTGCGGATAGTTTAATTATGAAAAAACCAAACCGGACTCAATAATCAACCTTTTTAAAAGAAATTAATAAAGAGCATTCTAACCTCCTATGATCACAAATGGTAGCTACAATGAAGGAGGAAAAATTGCATAATCTTCTTAAACAGGTAAAATATCCAAAAAAATTTCCTTTAGATGCAGCATTTAACATTATTTTTTGTCCTACCTTAGTAGTGTTAAACCAGGTAATCACTATGACAGAAGAGCTAATGATTCAGGGTTGTCTTGATAATGTAGCTGCTACCCAGGAGGCATTTTATAATCGTTTTAGCCCGCGAATGCTTGGTGTTTGCTACCGCTTTGCCCGCAACCGGGAGGATGCGGAAGACATGATGCAGGAAGGCTTTATAAAAATATTTTCGCAAATCCAGCAATTCAAATGGCAAGGTGCGCTCGAGGGTTGGGTGAGGAGGATCATTGTGCATACCTGCATTAACATATTAAAGAAAAATAAAAAATTTACAGATAGCGTTGATATTATACATGCAAACAGTATTTATCTTAATGAGAACAATATTCCATCATTATTGCAGGCAAAGCAGGTTGTGGAATGCATTAGGTTGCTACCAATAGGATACAAGACTGTACTAAATCTTTATGCAATTGAAGGGTACTCCCATAAAGAAATAGCTGCTATTCTGGATATTGCTGAAAGTACCAGCAGATCTCAGTATACGAGGGCAAAGTCGATGCTTGAGGAAGTTCTGATTAAAAAGAAAATAATTCAGCAACCAAGGGAAAGAATAAGTATGTTAACAGGTAGTGTTTAGGAGCCAGAGAAGATAGCGTGAAACTATAATTACCAATAACTGAAATTATGTGAACAATGGAAAGGCGATTTACGATGAATGATTTTGAGCAATCCTTAAAAGAACAGGCCGATGATTTTAGAATGATTCCTTCAAAAAGGGTTTGGCATGGGATATATAATGATTTACATCCAGGAAGAAGATGGCCATCTGTTTCCATGTCTTTTTTGCTAATTTTCACCCTCTTATTTATTGGTTACCTGAATACCCATGATAAATCTCAGCAATCCGGGCTTGCCAAAATATCTTCATCAGGCGGGCAAAATAAAACCAATCGGGGTATTGCTGGCAATATTTTGAACAAACAACTGAATACTCCACTAATTAATAATGAAAACAGGAATAGCAATTATCTCACAGCAATTGGTGATGAATTTGGAAGCATTAAATTAAACTCAGGGATGGAGGTAACTAATGATCAGAATATTACTTCAACTAATAATGAAATTCCGGACAAAAGCCGTATAGCCTCAGATGACCCCGAATCAAGTGCCTATGAAAGAAATATTATTCTTTTACCCTTTGCCTCCATTTCTATTCATTTGCTGAACAGCACAATTTTAATTGATAAGATTAGTATAGATAATTTAGGAAAGCAAGAGGTAGCTTCTGCCATGAACGACAAACCTATGCTTCAAAAATCTGATGGTCTGTTCGGGTTTGATAATCCGGAAATCATTCAGCCTGTTGATCAAAATTCTTTTGACTTAAATAATTTATCAATTCAAAAAGATTTGTCAGCCAATAAAAAAATTGATATTGGAATTGGAGTAAATAAGAAAAGGAACCTGCATAAAAAGGCGACAAATACCAGCAGAAACAATATTAACCAGACAGATCTTGCCTATTTTGGTACTCCTCATATGAGCACAGTTTCTTTTAAAGGACAGCCGATAAATCCCCCCTCTAATATTAATTTCTCTTCATCTTTAACAGTTAATCAAAAAAAGTATAATGTGTTGCATTATCAGGCTTTTGGTTTTGAAACAGGGGCCCAGCTTAACTACAGATTTGCAAAAAGATTAGCGTTAACTGCGGGATTTCAAATTACTTATTCCGGCTATAACATTATTTCAAATGAAGTGCATCCGATATTTGCAACGTTATACCTGAATGATCCATCCAGCGGGTCAACATATTCAAAAAACTATATTAGCCACTATGGCGATGGTACGGGCGAAGCTTCTGTTTCTTTAAGGAATTATAGCCTTCAGGCCTCAATACCTGTCGGACTAAAATATGAACTTTGGGGAAATGATAAAATACAGTTAAATGCAGCTGCAACTTTAGCTCCATCACTTCTTATTAAAGGAAATGCATTTGTTCTTTCCTCTGATGGAAATAATTACGTCAATGACCCAACTCTTCTGCGCAAATGGAATATGAGCAGTAATTTTGGACTTTCCCTTTCATTCAAATCCAATAAATTCAGATGGCAAATTGGCCCCGATTTGAGATATCAGTGGCTATCAACCTACATCAAAGGTTATCCGATACAGGAACATTTAATCGATTACGGTATTAGAATTGCAATTTCCAGGTAAATTTTGGAAGCATCTTAGAAGATCAAACCCGGATTTTTCGATTACTTTTTTAACTGCTAATTAAAAAAGAAGATTCCTGCTGAAACTATCGGGTTTCTATTTATCAGTAATTTTGCCAATGCAAAAACACTTATTTTCAAATTTTTTGATAATAGTATTATTATTTTCTGCTTGCAAGGGCAAGAATGCGAAGCCCCTTCAGACAGTTGATCAACCCGAAGAACCACAAACTTTTTTCCCGGTAACGGACTTTCTTCTCGGTCAATTACGGGAATTAGATAGTATTCCTATAACACCATTGAAAATTATCATTGAAGATGATAAAAGGGATTCGGTCTGGATGTCTAGAAAAGAGATGAGAAAATTTGCAGCTCCATTTCTCAATCCGGTTATCGATTCGTCTAAAATGAATAATCTATTTTCAGAAAAATCATTTATGGACCAAACTATAAATGCGGTCACACTTACTTACGATCCCAGGAACGGAATACCCGATTCAATTAAATTAAACCATTTTGATGTTTATATTGATCCTCAGCAAAACAAAGTGGAACGTATTTATTTAGTGAAAGAAGAAATTAAAAATGAGGAAACTATAACAACCCAATTAACCTGGGAGGTGGGTAAATGGTGCAGCATCAGAACGATCAGCCAGGAACCTAAGATGCTTCCTAAAGTGCACGAGGAAATTATGAAATGGAATTTTGATGATTGAATAATTGCAAATTCTTCGTGTTTTAAATAATGAATCCTTTATGGCACCCGAGTTATTAAATAACGTTATAAAATCGCTCCCTGACCAGCCGGGAATTTATAAATATTATAACGTTAAGAATGAATTAATCTATGTTGGTAAAGCAAAGAATATCCGAAAAAGAGTTAGTTCTTATTTTACAAAAACATTTTCAGGATATAAAACCTATGAACTCGTAAAGAGAATTGATAAAATTGAATTTACCATCGTTGACAGCGAGCAAGATGCATTTTTGCTTGAAAATTCGCTAATCAAACAATTTCAGCCAAAATTTAATATCAACCTTAAGGATGATAAAAGTTATCCATACCTGGTAATTAAGAATGAACCTTTCCCGCGGGTCTTTTTGACAAGATCGAAAATAAACGACGGATCCCAATATCTTGGCCCCTTCACTTCAGTCGGGAAAGTAAGAGAATTACTATTATTTATAAAGCAGAATGTGCAGCTTCGTACCTGTAAATTAAATTTAACGGAAAACAATATACGAAAAAAGAAATTTAAAGTCTGCCTTGAATATCATTTGGGAAACTGCAAAGGGCCGTGTGAAGGCCTGCAAACATCAGAAGATTATGCATCAGGACTTGCAAGACTTAAAAACCTGATGAAAGGCAACCTGAATCCGGTAATTCAACATTTTAAAAATGAAATGGAACAATTTGCTGCCCGGATGGAATTTGAAAAAGCTGAATTAATCCATAAGAAAATAGAACATCTGCAACTTTACAAATCAAAATCAAAAGTGGTAAATGAGCATATTGGAAGTGCAGATGTATTTTCAATATTGAAGGAAGGCAACCTTGCATATGTAAATTACTTAATGGTGAATGAGGGGACTATTATTCAAACAAAAACTATTCTCCTTGAGCAAAAATTAGAGGAAACAGTTCAAGAGGTTTTGGTATTTGCTATAAGCCAGTTACGAAATACATTTAGAAGCGAATCCAAAGAACTTATTGTTCCTTTTCCGATTGAATATCCAGAGGAAGGAATTACCGTTTCAATTCCAAAAACAGGCGATAAGAAAAAATTGCTCGGGCTTTCTGAAAAAAATGTGAACTATTTTATCGAAGAGCTGAAACGGAAGAAAATGCTTCAGCTTGAAGGTAAAAGCGATCAGGAAAAGAAATCCGTTTTAAAGCAGTTGCAAAAGGATTTGCATTTACCTGATTTACCGGTTCACATTGAATGTTTTGATAATTCAAATTTACAGGGGAGTTTTCCTGTAGCTGCGATGGTGCATTTTAAGAATGGCATGCCTGATAAAAGCCAGTATCGAAAATTTAATATTAAAACTGTAAGTGGCATTAACGATTTCGCCAGCATGAGAGAGGTTGTTTCCAGGAGATATAAGAGAATAAACGATGAGAAATTGGACTTCCCCCAGCTTATAATCATTGACGGAGGAAAAGGACAACTTAATGCTGCAATGGGAGGATTGAATGAACTTAGGATGAATGGAAGAACAACTGTAATTGGTCTTGCCAAAAATGAGGAAGAAATATTTTTTCCCGGCGATAACGAATCTATCAAGCTACCCTGGGATAGCCGAAGCCTGAGACTTATCCGAAGAATCAGGGATGAAGTACATCGCTTTGGTATAAGTTTTCACCGTAACCAGCGCAGCAGAAAAACTTTCGTTAATGAACTGGAGCAAATAAAGGGCATTGGTAAAAGCACTGCAGAAATCCTATTGAAGAATTTCAAATCGGTGAAAAGAATAAAGGAACTTTCCAGGCAGGAACTTGCTGAAGTAGCCGGAGAAAGCAAAGCCGGTATTATTATGAATTACTTTCATACAAATGAAATAAATGCTTTGAAATAAAAGAGCTGGATAAAGATTCTGCCCCTTTTATTAAATCCAATATCCTATGAAAAACCGATTTAAAAATAAGGGAATAATTTAAACTGCTGTTGAAGAACGGGGGTTATTATCCACAAGTCATAAATCTTTTGAAAAAAGGACTTTATACCAATTGCTGATTTTCTTTTTTTACCATCATTACTAAACAAAAAGGGGAGCAAAGTTGCTTCCCCTTTTCAATATATTTTCTTTTATTTAATAGCTCCACAAACTCTGCTCATAATTAAATATTTTGTTTTGGATATCTTCACCTTCCAGTAGTTGTAATATTCTGTTTCCTTTAAGTCCCTGTTGCTGGGATAAGTCCAGGTCAAAAGGATTGTCCAGGGTACTTTTAATGATTCGGCCATAAAACATCCGGCTTTCAAAAAGTTCTTCCCAACTCATACGGGCTCCAAAATTCTTTCCATTGTAAACTTCATACTTCGCAAATATGGGACGCATATCAGGATAATATATCCAAAAAAGCGGAGATTCTCCCAAATTAATTCCTTGTGAGGTTATAATATTTTTTATTGGGGCAATGCCTAATATTCTCCAGTATAAACGGGATGTTTCTTTATCGAACACTACTTCCTCTTTAATCCTGAATTTATAAAATGAATCGAGATTAATTTCGGGCATTGTCTGCTTATATCCGGTAACATTTCCTACTGAATCATAAAGCGGAACAGAAACCGGTTCACCGGAAATCACCTTAGCCACTTCAGGAATAGTCATCGGAGTTGTAAACCTGTCGTCAATATTGCTAAATGCTGTTACTCCGCCATTGTCCGGCCCGTCCTGTATTGCCTTGAGAAGTATAGATATAAAACGCTGATTTCCGTTATCTTCGGTAGCCGAATATCTGAATGGCAAATTAATTTTTTCCCTGGTATCTATCTCCCTCCAGATTTTTTCGCGATACACTGCATCATCCTCACGCAAATAAGTATATGGTAAAGGTGTTCTGTCTTTTACAAGATTACGTTCTATAGCATCATCCTGACGCAACGATTTCTTCACCACGGTAACAGGCAAACTATCAATCACGAATGGAGGAGGAGGCGCCACGGCAACGGCTGTATCTACCTTTGCACTGGGGCTTATTACAGCCTTGGTTTTCGAGTTGGTAGTACGCTTCGCTGTGGAACGTTTTTTTACACTCCGGGAAGAAGTAGTTTTCTTCTTCTTAGTCTGCGCTTCAGTGAAATTGCTTACCATACCAAGACAGATGGCAATTACCAGGTATTTTAAAATTATTTTTTTCATAGCCATTGATATTTTTCTTTAGTATAAAATGAAACCTGGACCGGGTATTGTTCTCACTGTACCATCAGGGCCCTGGACTCTAACGTTGTCAAAAGTTACAGAAGTTCCTGGTATACACCTTGCTAAATCGCCCGATATAGAAGCAAGATTTCCACCAGTAAGGTTAGCTTCTTTTACGTTCGGAAAATTAGCGCCGGAAAAATATACCGTCGCACTTACCACATTAAATCTGGCGTCAAAGTCAAAATTTTCAAGGTCAGCGCGGCAAAATTGTTGATTTTTGAAAACAACAGATTGAACCCTTCCACCGCTTGTTGGCCCCACTTTAAGTAAAGGATCCGGAATCCTTTTTATCCTGAAATCATAAGAACTGGTTTTGCCGTCAGCATTTATATTGATTGTTGTTTTACCGATATTAGTCACTTTAATTATATACTTACCGGGAGCTCCTGCAGATGTTAAAGATCCGGATGTCATCGAAACCTTTGTTTTATCCCAGCCTGTTCCGGAATTTATTGTTATAGGATTATCCACACCAATATAAAATACATTCATTTTATCAAGCATAACTGCTGCGCCACCGGGAGTTCCAACTGTATACTTTACAGGAACTGATTTAGTCTGAATTTTATTATTTTCATCTCTGAAAGAAACATTCACATTTACTGTATGCTCACCCGCACCACTAACATTCGCTGAATATGTTCCCTGCCCATTTAATACAGGAACATTATTGCCATTAATGGTAATAGTGGGAGATGCTGCTGAACTGTAAGCGCCAACACCTGCAGTAATCTGCAACGGTTGGCCTGGCATTAAATAAGTTGAATTGGTTCCAACGAGCAATCCAACCTGGTCCATATGAACTTCAACTTTTCCAATCTGGTTGTGACAGAAAGTAACTACTTCATTTTCTGCATTCTTAATATTGTTTTGAAACTTACTAAGAATTGTCAATGCAGCAATCGTTGGAGTCATATGAAAGAAAGCCTGAGTAAAATCTTTCTTATGACCTTCCTGCGTTTTTGGAGGAATTGTACTCACAGGGAATGCTTTTTCAAATTGCGCTTTGATAGTAGGATCAATATTTAGCATAGCCTCTTTATATTGATCAAGCCTTGTTTGAAGAATCGGGCCTTGTTTCTTGGTTTCAAACATCCGGGTTGAGGCATCAAGATTATCTGCCCTAAAATCTTCAATGCTATCGGTAGTTCCTGGAAGTGGCGCCCTCATGTGGAGATCAGCTGTTACTTTCAGAGCTTTCTTTAGGCTGTCAAGATAGAGATACATAGCAGCGGAAAGCTTTTGAGCCTGCACAGCTCTTGGTTCCCAAATGGCGGCTTTTTCAGCAGATTGTGGTTCCTTAAGCTTTTCTTCTAAGGACTTATATAAGGTATTATTTGAGGCAGCTATGTTGTCGTTTGAAGTTTCTAAACTTTTATTAACAACCCTAAATGCACTTATTACCTCATTGGATACGTTCAGGGCAAGGATGGCAGTGAGTACGAGGTACATCACATTAATCATCTTTTGCCTGGGTTCTCTGGGTAATGCCATGGTTTTTTAATTTTACTTTGGTTTTCAAATTTGGATTATACTATTCATTTATTGTCTACCCTGCATGGCACTTAGCATATTACCGTAAACATTATTCAATTTCATAAGGTTAGTTGCCAGGGCGCTTATTTGTTGTTTGGTAGATTGAGCATCCTCTACGGTTGATACCATTACTTCACTTGCCTGAGCCATTCTTCCGTAGAAACTATTTAAAGTTTTCAGGTGATTATTGCTTTCATTGAGTTCAAGCTCGTAAATAGTATTTAATGAGCCAAGATTTTTTGTAAGTACCTGAACCTGGTCGTGGAATCCTTTAGCACTATCTGCTGCATTATTAAAACTCTTCATAGTATTTGCGGAGTTTACATATGCTTCTTTCATCATTCCAAGAGCCGAGGTAGCTTCCTTGGTTTTGGCAGAAAAATCGCCTGTAGATTTCACAATATCTCCAACTTCTCCGAGATGAGAAACTGTAGTACCTAATTTTTGGAAATTATCACCAAGTTTTTTCATATTGGCTGGTGTAATATCTGCTTCCATCAACATTTTATCCATTGATGCCAATGCTGGATTTCCTTTTAAGGTTTCCGCTGCAGGAGCGTGATCGTGCCTGCCTTGTGGTTTAACCCATTCGATAGCAGCATATACCAGGAATATACCTGTTTCTGTAAACATCCCAATTCCAAGCAAAGTATCTGCGTAGGACTGGTGGGTCAATTTTGCCCAGGCTGCAAAGATTACGACTGCAGCACCGGCGCTTACTAATACGTCAATTAGGGTTAAGAAGTTTCTTTTTGGTTGAGCCATGATAAGTTAGATTTAAAATTTAAATGTTTGTTTGGTTAGTAATCATACAATCTCATGCAAATACTAAATAAATATTTAATAAACGCAGTAAGATTTTATAAAAAATTTTTCTATGGAATAATATTTATTTTCTTCCTTTTTTACTTGCAGTAGGCGGCAAATCAATTACACAACGAAACCCTATGTAGGACTTGGCTGTGTCCTGGTATTCATATGTACGGGTACTTGTTTGCAAAAAGTAACCAACATCTTTCCAACTTCCTCCACGGATCACTTTACGCTTCATACGAGGTGGATCCTGATCCTTGGCATTCCAGCGAATGTCAGGGTTCATATCATGTTGAAAATTGTAGCCACCTTCATAATATAATGAAGAAGTCCACTCTGCTACATTTCCCGCCATATTATATAACCCAAAATCGTTGGGCCAGTATGCATCTGCTCTTACAGTATAGAAACCGCCATCTTCAGGATAATTACCCCTTCCAGGCTTAAAGTTAGCAAGCAGGCATCCCTTCCTGTTTCTTAAATAAGGACCTCCCCATGGATAGGGAGACTGAGATCTTCCGCCCCTTGCAGCATATTCCCATTCTGCTTCTGTCGGAAGACGGAAAGGAGATTCTGTACTTCTGTTCTTATTAAATAAATAAGCATTCAGCAAATGAGTTCGCCATTCACAAAATGCAGTTGCTTGTTTCCAGTTTACACCAACAACGGGATAATTGCCAAAAGCCGGATGGCTATAATATTGCTTGGCCATTGGTTCATTATAAGAGTAAGAAAAGTCTCTTACCCAAACAAGTGTATCGGGATAAATTGGTAAATCATACCTCGTGATAAATTTCCCCCGGGGAACATTTGCGTTTTCTCTTTTGGCAGCTTCCTTAAAATCAAAAGTTTCTGAGTGATATACTATTTTAGCCGGGTCAATTTCCTTCTTTCCAAAAATTCTGTTATCCGGGGTAACAATCATCGCATCTATTTTTTCCATAGTAGCCTTATCATTCCATTTGATTGCTTTTATTTTTTTCCAGTCGAGCGACTGGCTACCATCCTTACCCGTTTTCATATAACCCATCAAAGTGCCTGCAATTGAATCTCTTACCCAATTGGTAAATTGGCGATATTCATTATTGGTAATCTCTGTTGCATCCATCCAAAAGCCATTAATTGAAACCTGCTTGTTGCGGGCTGTAAAAGCATAATTGACGTCTTCGTCACTTGGTCCCATGTGGAAAGTTCCGGGTGGAATGTAAACCATTCCGGGTGGTTTTGGCAGAATATACTTTCCTGAAGGAGCAACACCGTGAAGCTGGCCGTCATCAGCAAGCCCTTTTGATTTACCGGATTTACCACAGCCGGTTAAAGTAAAAATGGCTAAAATGGCAATTGCACTTAACAATTTGGTTTTCATTCTCTTTTGCTTTGAGGGTAAGGACAAATGTAATTATTAATTGTAATCAAAATTTTGTTGCCTTGTTATCAGTCTCTGAAAATTATGATTTTTAAGAAATAATTTCAATCATCAATTCTTAGAAACGGACAATTATATTAAATATTGTAAATAAGAAGTCAAATATTTTGATTTGAATCTTATTTCAATTTGAATCTGGAAATAGGTAGAGTTATTATCAGATAGCTGTCGGATTAAAACTAAAACAAATCAAGGTAAAAAGATGCAATATAAGGAGTATTTTTTCTTTAAAAACTGGCTAAAGATATTAAGATTTTTGAATTTCCAATAATTTTTAAAGTTAAATTCTTCAAACATTTTAATAGTAAATTTGTAACCCTTTATTATGGCAAAAGTGAAGAATCAGGATCCGGAAGTGATTGAATCTCCCCAGGAAACAATTGATGTTTTCGGTGCCCGTGAGCATAATTTAAAAAACATCGATATTTCAATTCCTAAAAACAAATTAGTTGTGATAACCGGTATCAGCGGCAGTGGCAAATCCTCTCTGGCTTTTGATACCATTTACGCTGAAGGTCAGCGCCGCTACATGGAAAGTTTTTCAGCCTACGCAAGGCAATTCATGGGAGATATGGAACGCCCTGATGTGGATAAAATAACCGGGCTATCACCGGTAATTTCAATAGAACAAAAGACTACCAATAAAAACCCAAGAAGCACCGTAGGTACGGTAACAGAAATATATGATTTTCTCCGCCTTCTCTATGCAAGAATCGGCGAAGCATTTAGTTACAATACCGGTAAAAAAATGGTGAAATGGAGTGAGGAGGAGATTCTTGAAAATATTCTTTTGAGATTTTCAGGGAAGAAGATCAGTCTTCTGGCGCCTTTGGTCAGAGGACGAAAAGGCCATTACCGGGAACTCTTTGAGGACTCAAGAAAAAAGGGATTTTTGAAAGTAAGGGTGGATGGCGTTATAAAGGATTTAGTCCCAAAAATGCAGGTTGACCGGTATAAAATTCATGATATTGAATTAGTAGTTGATAGAATGCAGGTTTCGGGTGATCAATCCATTAGGTTAAGCCAAAGTGTTCAAAAGGCTCTTCAATTAGGAAATGGAATCCTTTTTATTTTACTTAACGACTCAGATAAACAGGTGCAGTTCAGCAAACAGCTAATGTGCGAGGACACCGGCATCAGTTATGAAGAACCCTCGCCTAATGCTTTTTCTTTTAATTCACCTTACGGAGCCTGCCCTGAGTGCAAAGGTTTGGGTAATGTATACCAGGTAAATATTGAAAGCATAATTCCGGATTTTAATTTGAGTATTAACCAGGGAGGCATCACTCCGCTTGGCGAAGAAAGAGACGCATTTGTATTCAGGCAAGTTCAGCAATTATCAAAAAAATATAAGTTTAGCCTGGATAAACCAATTTCTCAATTATCAAAAAATGTTATCAATTTATTGCTATATGGAAAGGAAAATAAATCCAATGTGGAAAATGAAGAAGTATATGCAGAAATGAACGGCTTTGATTTCGAGGCTTCAACCGATTCCAGGCAAGAATCGGAAGAATATGAAGGTATAGTAAATATGATCAGCAGATGGTTTAGCGCAGGCACCACCAGTGATGCATTGAGAAGTTGGGTGGAAAAATTTATGCAGTTGAAAACCTGTCCTGCTTGCGGCGGAAAGAGGCTAAAAAAAGAAAGTCTTTGGTTTAAAATTGATGAAAAAGATGTTTCCGAATTGAGTGATTTTGATTTCAGCAAATTATCAAAATGGTTGAATGGCATTGAATCCCGGCTGGACAATCGCCAAAATGTTATTGCAAAGGATATCCTGAAAGAAATAAAAGAAAGAGTACAATTCTTATTGGATGTGGGATTAAATTATCTTTCATTGAGCAGGCCATCTAAAAGCCTGAGCGGCGGAGAATCTCAGCGAATAAGGCTCGCTACCCAAATTGGTTCACAGTTGCAGGGAATTACCTATATTCTTGATGAACCAAGCATCGGCCTACATCAAAGAGATAACCATCAATTGATACAGGCTCTCAAAAATTTGAGAAATATTGGTAACAGCGTTATAGTCGTTGAGCATGACAAAGATATTATGATGGCATCAGACTATCTTGTGGATATAGGCCCCGGGGCAGGTAAGCATGGAGGAGAAATTGTTGCAAAAGGAATTCCTAAAGAATTATTGAAATTAAATACAGTTACCTCAGATTTTCTTAGCGGTAAAAAGGAAATACCTGTTCCGTTACAAAGAAGGATAGGAAACGGTTTTTCTCTAAAGTTAGCGGGGGCTTCAGGGAATAATTTGAAGAACCTGAATGTAGACTTTCCGCTCGGAAAATTTATTTGTGTGTCTGGTGTTAGCGGAAGTGGCAAGTCTACCTTGATCAACGAAACTTTATATCCCTTATTAAGTATACACGCTTATAATAGCAAAATGGATCCTCTTCCATATAAGAGTGTTAAGGGCCTGGAACATATTGACAAGGTTGTTGAAATTGATCAATCCCCGATTGGAAGAACACCGCGAAGTAATCCGGCAACATATTGCGGGTTCTTCACTGATATCCGCACTTTATTTGCATCTGTTCCCGAATCAAAAATAAGAGGCTATACAGCCGGTCGCTTTTCATTTAATGTAAAAAGCGGAAGGTGCGATTTATGTGAAGGAGGAGGTATGAGGATAATTGAAATGAATTTTTTACCTGATGTTTATATTCATTGTGAAAAATGCAATGGCAAAAGATATAACAGGGAAACCCTGGAAATCCGGTATAAAGGAAAATCCATAAGTGATGTTCTGGAAATGACTGTGGACGAGGCAGTGGAATTTTTTCAAAATGTACCTTATATCTACAGAAAAATAAAAGTACTTCAGGAAGTTGGGCTGGGTTATATTTCCTTAGGGCAAAGCGCTGTAACATTAAGCGGAGGTGAAGCCCAGCGGGTTAAGCTTTCCACCGAATTGAGCAAGAGAGATACAGGAAAGACTTTTTATATTCTTGACGAACCTACCACGGGTCTGCACTTCCAGGATATAAAACTTCTTACAGATGTTCTAAACAAGCTGGTTGACCGCGGCAATACAGTTCTGGTAATAGAACATAATATGGATGTTATAAAAATAGCTGATCATATCATAGATATGGGTCCTGAAGGAGGTGAAGCTGGTGGGAGAATATTGTTTGAAGGAACGCCGGAAAAACTATTAAATAACAAAGAAAGTTTTACTGCCGTATTCCTGGAAAAGGAACTTGCACGAGGAGCAAAAAATAAAAAAGCAAAGCATAATAAAAAAGCTAATAAAATTGTGGTTTCAGGGGCTAACATTGCATAAGAATATGCATCGCTTTCCGGGGGTTAACTTTTGTTATATACTTTGCATTTTTCTTTTGAAAATATTCAATTAGTATTGGTAAATTAAAATCTCGCCGGACAACGCATGTGACTGGTTACACTCCTGTTATAACTATCTCCTATTACGGAACCTAACCTGATTGCAAATTTCAGGCTTACTGAAAAATATGCATCCATTTGCGATGGATCTCCCCGCTGAGTTCCCGGAGGATAAGCAACAACTCCTGGGGTTACATAGCCGATCACTTTATCATAAATTTGGCTGGCAATCAATGCATTTTGCGGACTCAGATATTTATAAAATAAAGACGGGTCTATATAGGTAGTGCTCACATCATCAATGTAATCAGTAAATGTTTTCCGGTATAAAAATTCCAGGCTCACATTAACATTGTCTGATATGAAATATTTGGCGCCTAAACCGATTGGAATATTAATTTGAGTTAATGCATATTCTTTTCTATTCGGATATTCAGGAAATCCTTCTCCTTCCGTGTGTAATGGTCTAAGATAATACCACTTTGTTATTCCATTTGAATCGGTTAAAGAACCCTGCGGATTGAAATGAAAAACTCCCACCCCTAATACCCCGTATGGCCTGAACCTTGGCTGATAATCCTCATGGTTTTTATTCAATAACATTAAAGGAAAAATTTCTGCAGCGATGTATCCTTCAGCGAGGTTCGTTCTGAAATCAAGATTACGCTGTTTCCTCCATAATTCGTTCACACCTTTTGTATCGATAATACCGTCATTACCGTCAAGTTTCCCAATACACGCAGCAGCACGCACCCCAAGCCAATCATTTGGGTATACTGTCAGGAATGCCCCTTTCATAACTTTGGTTAATGGAAGATTAAGATCTTTCAGACCGTGAGTTCCTTTACCGGCATGGCCTCCCAAATCTCCCAGAAAAAATAAAGGCCCAATATTTAAGCCTGCCTCCATCCTTGTATTTTCATTTCCAAAGATTAATGATTGAGAAAAACCTGTGATAGAGAAAAAGATGGCTGTTGCCAATAATATTAATTTGGACTGGTAATTAAATGGTAGCCGTTTAGTCATAAATAGATCAGATTTTGGTTTTCAGGCGATAACTGATTTATGATTACCCGATTTTTGGGTAATAGACTAATAACGGCAGTGGAGATTTCTTTATTGTACGCAGGAAATATTAATTATCCCTTATCATTTTGATGTGGAGAATGCTATCTTCAATATAACTATTACCTGAAGGGGAAAAGGAGAAATTTTCATAAAATTTAACGAGGTAAAGTTGGGCGCTTATGATAACAGGAACTTTCCCAAATAACCCGGTAAGCTCCTGAATCGATTTTTCAAATAGCTGCTTACCAATCGATTTGCCCCGTGCACGAGGCGAGGTCACCACGCGACCGATAGATGCTGCTCCCGGGTAAGTAATTCCCGGTGGCATGATCCGGCTATATGCCAATAGGATTTCATTGTCGATGCCAGTCAGGTGATAGGATTGAAAATCTTTATCATCACAATCCTGGTAAACGACATTTTGTTCAACCGCAAAAACCTGAATCCTCAATTGAAGAATTCTGTAAAGTTCATACGCAGTAAGATTGTCAAAAGATTTACATTCCCATCTAATCATAATAATTCCTTGTATATTTTTGTATGTCAAATAGAAAATACTACTCAAACCCTAATTAGTACCCATATTTTTCTTTCCATCTTTCTCTTAAAAATTTTCTTATTTCCTCTTCCCTTGCATTCTTCCCGGGTTTATAAATTAGGGTATCTTTTATTTTTTCCGGCAAAAATTCCATAGGAACAAAATTATTTTCATAACTGTGTGCATATTTATAATCTTTACCATAATCAAGATTTTTCATAAGTTTTGTTGGGGCATTTCGGATAGCAAGAGGCACAGGCAAATCTCCATATTGGCGAACCAATGATTGGGCCTTTCCAATGGCTTCAACACTGGAATTGCTTTTCGGCGATGAAGCAAGATATGTTACGCATTGCGATAAAATAATGTTTGCCTCAGGGTAGCCAATTACATTCACCGCCTGGAAAGTATTTGTAGCCAGAACAATGGCTGTAGGATTCGCGTTCCCAATATCTTCACTCGCAAGTATTACCATCCTCCTTGCTATAAATTTTACATCTTCACCTCCCTCTATCATACGTGCCAGCCAGTATACAGCAGCATTTGGATCGCTTCCCCGTATGGATTTTATGAATGCAGAAATAATATCATAATGTTGTTCTCCCTTTTTATCATACAATGCCACTTTTTGCTGCGCGGCATTCATAATGATCTGGTCAGTTATTATAAAATTATTATTAGTGTCGCTTTCTTGTGGAAATTCATTTTGTTGTAGAATTGCAAGCTCCAAAAGATTCAATAGTTTTCTGGCATCTCCCCCGGATAAATTTATGAGGGCTTCTGTTTCCTCTACATTAATATTAATTTTGGAAAGAATTTCGTCCGCCTTTATGGCATGATTCAATAAGGCGATTAAATCATTTCTATCAAGTGGTTTCAAAATGTAAACCTGGCACCTGCTAAGTAATGCGCTGTTAACTTCGAAAGAAGGATTTTCCGTTGTAGCTCCAATTAATGTAATTATTCCCTTTTCTACTGCCCCAAGCAAAGCGTCTTGCTGGCCTTTATTAAACCGATGAATTTCGTCAATAAAAAGAATAGCATTTTTTTCATTTCGGGCTTTATCAATTACTTCCCTTACCTCTTTTACTCCGGAAGATATAGCACTAAGCCTGTAAAAAGGAACCTGTAAATGATGAGCGATTATATTAGCAATAGTTGTTTTGCCAACTCCCGGCGGCCCCCATAATATGATGGAAGGGATCCGCTTATTTTCAATCGCTTTGCGTAATATACTTCCCTTACCTGTGAGATGCTCCTGCCCTATCAGGTCATCTAAATTTGAAGGACGCAATCTATCAGCAAGAGGGGTCATGGAGTTTCTTAAGTTTGAAAAATTATTTGGTTCAACATGATCAATCATGAATCGAACAGTCTGCCTGCGTTATTTTTTCAAATAGGGCATAATATCAGCTATGTTTACCGGTGCAAGCTGATCATCTAATTCAATTACCACACAATATCCATCAGCTCCTCCGGCATTCAACAAGGCATTTACCAATTTTTGCTGGTCGCTCAAAATCCTGTTTCCATCCCATATTTCCTTTGTGCAAAGGCAGCCTTCACTTGGAGTTAAAGGATAATACGGTTTCCCATAATAATACTTCGGATCTATCGTAGTGCCGTGCGCAATAATTTCGGTTCTTCCAGCAAGCCCGGCATAAAATGAATGACAAAGAGGTAAATAATCTTTTAGTTTACCTGGAAGCAGTTTTTGGTAATAATCAATTGTCCATATTGAATCTGAAATGGTGCTATCGTCAAAAAACTTTTGCAAACTTAATTCTACGGGCATTCCTAATTGAACATTGGCGGTTGGCCCAATAAAACTGCTTGTTGATACCTGAAAGGCATACATCTTATAAATACCCTGTGGGGTATTTCCATAAGTTAAATAACCTGGTAAATTCGATATACTTCGTGCAAGTTGGGGAATATTAAAAATATTTCCCGAAGAATCTGTCATAAACTCCCCAATGGCATTCCTTACCAGAACCATACCGGGGAAATCCCGATCCTTCCTCTGAAAACTATACATTACAATTTGATTAGGAAGAAAATTCTTGTCAAGAATGGCATGCAAAACTTCTTTCACAGAGTGTCCAAAGTTTGAATAAGGATTCTTCAACCGGTTGCCCAAAATAAATAATATTGGATTAATTGCCGAACTATCTCCAAATTTTCTTACCATCAATTCATAGAGATTATTTCTTAGAATTTCGTCTTTTTTTGGTTGAATCAAATATTCAGCACATATAGCAAATATTTTTGGATCAGTCGTCTGATTAAGCAGCAATTTAGTTTGAGAAATGAATTCACCCGGATAATTAGCATAAGCTACTTCAAGCAAAGCTCTTTGAAATTGAGTACTTCTTTCCAATATGCTATCAAATGCGGAATGAATTCTTCTCCATGAAAACGCAGACTTAAAATTCAGCAATTCCATTGCATTAAATGCGCTCTCCCAGTTTTCCTCGGTAGAATCACTTAATGGTAAAGAAAAGTTTTTAATAATGGAATAGTTAGTGAGCCTTTCATATAATTTGTTTCTTTCAGCTATAGTAGTATAAGATGCATATAAAGGCGCATCATACTGGGCTGTGGTGTATTTTGCCGGAATGATCAGAATGAGAGCAAATAACAAAAAACTTCGAAACATGAAAAGCCTTTTTTCTAACAAGTTAAGAAATTATAACATGAGCTAAGGAAGAAAATTTATGCACAATAAAATGTGATAGCGGCGAATGAATATTTTCAACCAGGTAAACCTTCATACTTCCTATTTCAATTTCAACTGTATCTGCAATTCTTCCAATTGCTTTTCATCGATCGTTGAAGGGGCATCTATCATTACGTCCCTTCCGCTGTTATTTTTGGGGAAGGCAATAAAATCGCGGATAGATTCGCTGCCGCCCAAAATGGCACAAAACCTGTCAAAGCCAAAAGCAATGCCTCCGTGAGGCGGGGCACCATATTCAAAAGCGCTTAATAAAAATCCAAATTTATGTTGTGCTTCTTCTTTGCTCATGCCTAAGGCTGCAAACATTTTTTCCTGTAATTCCCGTTCGAATATTCTAATGGAACCGCCTCCGATTTCATTACCATTTAAAACTATATCGTATGCATTGGCCTTTATTTTAGCATAAGGATGTTCTAAATATTTATCTGCATTTTCTATTGAAGGATTATTCTTTATCATTACCTCAATATCTTCAGGCTTTGGAGAAGTAAATGGATGATGCCTTGCTACCCAACGATTGCCCTCTTCATCATATTCAAACAAAGGAAAATCAGTAACCCAAAGTAATTTGAATTCATCCGCTTTCCTCATACCTAATCTTTCTCCCAGATATAAACGAAGTTCACTGATTGCTTTCCTCGTCCGTTCTTCTTTGCCGGCAAGTATCAAAATAAGATCACCGGGAGCAGCATTACAATAAGAAGAGAAATCTTTTAATTGGTCTTCGGTAAAAAATTTATCAAAGCTGCTTTTTACAGTTCCATCGCTATTGTATTTGATAAATGCCAAACCACCCATTCCGATCTGGGGCCTTTTTACCCAATCTGTTAATTCATCGGTTTGTTTCCTGGAATATTCACTGCATCCCGGAACTGAAATAGCTACAATGGTTTCGGCATTGTTAAAAACGGCAAATTCTGAATTATTAAGGCCTTCAAATTTATTAACTCCCTCTACTTTCAGGTTGGCTACTTTCATCCCAAACCTTATATCAGGTTTGTCATTGCCGTAATTCCACATTGCTGCTTCCCATGTCATTCTTGCTACCGGTCCGGAATATTCGATATTTTTTACCTCTTTAAATATATATTTCGCCAAACCTTCAAACATTTGCAAAATATCTTCTTGTTCCACAAATGACATTTCGCAGTCTATCTGGGTAAACTCGGGTTGGCGGTCTGCCCTAAGATCCTCATCACGGAAACATTTTACTATTTGATAATACCTGTCGTAACCACTTACCATCAATAATTGCTTGAAGGTTTGTGGTGATTGCGGCAGCGCATAAAATTCCCCGGCATTCATCCGGCTGGGAACTACAAAATCCCTGGCGCCTTCCGGAGTGGATTTTATTAAAAAAGGAGTTTCAATATCTATGAAATTTTGTTGATGCAGATAATTCCTGGCGGCACGGGTTACTGCATACCGTAATTCAATATTTTTTTTAACTGCGTTTCTTCTGAGGTCGAGAAAACGGTATTTCATACGGATATCATCACCCCCGTCTGTATCGTCTTGTATCGTAAATGGCGGCACTGCAGATTTGTTCAAAACCTGGAATGAGGAAACGAGGATTTCTATATCTCCCGTTGGGATATTTTTATTCTTATTACTACGTTCATTCACTGTACCTTTCACCTGTAAAACAAATTCTCTTCCGAGCGGATTTTTGTCCAATTGTTCTGTAAGTTTTTCATTGAAAAGCAATTGCGAAATACCATACCTGTCCCTTAAATCAACGAAAGTGATACTGCCGAATTTTCTGATAGTTTGAACCCACCCGGCCAGCGTTACTCCTTTATTAATATCAGATATCCTTAATTCCCCACAGGTATTTGTTCTGTACATGTTATTTATTTTTTTAAACGGCTGCAAAGATATAGCTTCTGCCTGTTTGTAATACTGCAAAAAAACCTAATAATATTTTATCAACTTTTGTTTTGAGTGATATGTATAGCAATTGTATAAAAAGGCAATTGTCCTGGGTTGTATTTCTTAAAGAAATAATCTTCAGCTGTATATCGTACATAGGCACGATTGATAGGTAGAATTAATAAAAATAAATAGCGCTATACGTCCCGAAGGACCCATTAAGAAAAGGAAAGTCGAATTTTTTTTTGAATTTCCAGATTATTCTATCGGCCTGAAACAGGCTCTACCTGTACCCTTACCCCTTCACTGTGAGAAGTAAATTCAGGCGCATACATACATTGAATAGTGGTAATTCCGTTGCTGAAATTGCCGCTATGTGTTACAAACATAGGGTATTCAAAAACGTAAGTTCCTTTGTTTACATATCCAAAGAAAAAATTGGTGCTAACATCTTTTGTTGTTTCATAATAGCCCATGCCATCCTGGTATTTGTATACACTTATTACATTGGTTGGCTCCATGCAGGAAGCACGCATGTCTTTCATATGAACATATTCCATATCGCGATCAACACGCAACTCGATTCTTACTTTTATTTTATCCCCAATATGAATCTTGTCTCCATCATTAATTGGGACAAGCACCGGCCCTCTTTCAGAATTTTTTTCAAGAAATAATTTTTTGGAAAGTTTAAGTGGGGTTTCTGAAAAAGTAATTTTATCAAGGTTTTCGAAATATTGCCAATAGACCGAACCCCAGGAGGCGCTTTGGTTAACTGGTTGATTGGTTAATTGGTTATTGGGTAAAGAAACTGTTACGCTTATATTTCCCATTTCCGGGTTTACTTTATTGCCTTCAATTTTTCCTTTAAAATATCCTGTGCCTGATTCCTGTTTTTCATCTTTACTATTGAAGATGCTATTTCCAAGTTTTATAGTTACTGTTCTTTCTTGTGATAACAGGTCAGTGCCCTGTAGCAGCAAGGCGTAACACGCTTCTGCTGTAGCTTTTGTAGTATTCCAGGTATTGGTCTGTTTGTTTTTAAGCAACCATGTTTTCAGATCGTCAATTGTTTTTGGATCTTTTTCTATTTCACTAAACGCTTCTATCATTAAAGCCTGCGATTCTATCGGAGCCTGGTACCACCAGTATCCACCCCGGTTCCATTCTTTCCAATACATCCCCAATTCTTCATTATTAATTGAATTTTCTTGTAAAGATTTTATAATGGCTTTTGCCGTCAATTTATCATTAGTTCTATAAAAAGCCAAGGCAAGCATTGCCTGCATATATTTACTTTGGCTCAACCAGTATTTTTTTGATTGTTCCTTATAAAAATTATAGGCAATCTGCGCATTCTTTTTAACTGAATAATCCGGGTAGAAACTTCGCATATATAAATATTGATCAATTATGTCTGAAAGTTGGTTGGCTTTTAAATCAGGTTTATATTTTAATGAATTATCATAATCATCCTTCATCATCATATCTAAATAAGGAATGGCTTTATTTAAGATATTCTTTACTGCATTTTGCTGGTAAGGAGCTGATGCATCTAACTTCCTGAGATGCCCAATCCCCGTAATGATGTATTGGGTAATATACCGGTCATCCGGACCTCCTTTGAACCAAACAAATCCGCCGTTAGGAGATTGCATATTGGTTAATTTATCCATTGCAGATTCAAGCTGGAGGCTCATTTTAGCCATATCAAAAAGCAGGGCTATATTTTTCTTTTGCTGTTCTTCATTTTGAGCCTGTAAAACCCAGGGGGTTTCTTGTAACAGCACCGATTTTAATTCTTCATTTTTTTGCAGATTGCTCATCAGGGCAGCAGTATCGGCCGTTTTCCACTTTTCAAATATTGCTTTTATTTTAGGCGATGAGTTAATGATCTTTGCAGCAAGGGAATTAGCATAGTACCGGTTAAAAGTTTGTTCCGTACATTCAAATGGATATTGCATTAAATAGGGTAAGGCCTGTATAGCATACCATGCCGGATTGGTCGTGTATTCCACCGCTAGTCCATAATTGGTAAGTGTATTACTTTCCCCGGAATTGATTAATTTTTCAAATTTAAAATCACGGGTTCCATCACCTCTCATTGGTAAAGGCAAAGTTTCAGTTACCAGCATTCGATTGGTTACAACAGGAATAGCAGCTTCCTCGCCATCGGAGAACTCACCGGCTTTGGCAACAATCCTATAAACAACTGCATCATTAAAATTTTCAGGCACATCAATTTTGAATGTAACCAAAGTACTTTGTCCAGCCGCAACTGTAAAATCTCTTGAAGGTGATATATTTTTAAACTGGCCATCTGCAGGTTTCATGGTGGAAGCACTTAGTAAATGAAACTCAGCAGATCCGCGTAACGCCCTATCACTCAGATTCACAATTTTTGCGCTAAACTCGATTGTATCACCTTCTCTGAAAAACCGCAGAGCATTGGGCTGCACCATTAAATCCTTTTGTGTAATAACCGTTCTTTCCGCATAGCCGCTTGCAAGTGCTTTTGTATGGGCCAATGTCATCAGTTTCCATTGCGTCAATGCTTCCGGCATAGTGAAGCTGAATGAGATATTGCCGTCTTTATCTGTTCTTAAATCAGGGTAGAAGAAAGCGGTTTCATTGAAGTTTTTTCGTATTTGCATTTGAGATTGATCAATTGGCGTTTGGAGTTTTTTATTTGATGTTTTCATTTCTAAATGTATACTATCGGCAACTGATACTGATTTTGACCCATAACCAGTTACAATAACCTCTTCGTCTTTTACAACATTTGAAGCACTAAATCTCACTATACTGATTGCACCAGTTAAATCTCTTCTTCTCGTAGTTTGAAATCCTTCATAATTAAAATAATTCAACGCATCATAATTCTTTTCTCTCTGCTGAATAAAAGCTTCACTCCAATATTTTTCAAAAGATTGAACGAAGGAAAAATTTTGATTGGAGGACCAGTTATTACTTATGTAATAAGTTGGCCAGATATCTAATGCATTCCAGGAATGAGGCTTGAACTGATCCAGCGATGCATCATACATAGATGCCAGCATTTCTGCGGCAACATTTTCTCCTTTATATCCACTAACGCTTACCTCCCATTTTTCTTCACTTCCGGGTAAAGTTTTATCCCGGTAGGTATCAAAAGAAATATGTAAGTCTTTATTGGTCCATGGAACAAAAATATTATTGGTAGTAACATAAAACCGATTGTCTTTTACAAAAAACTGGTTCACGCCAAATCCTCCGCGATCACTTTCGGTAATATTAAAGGCAAAATATTTTTTATCGTTTTGTAAAGAAAAATACCTGAATTGGTTTTGGTCATCATCATTTGGAAGTGTTCTGTTTTCACTCGTTTTTCGATTATTGATTTCCTCCACGAGGAAAATATTTTCAGCAGATGATCCTGTTACCAGAATTGCTGTGTCGCCCGGTTCTGCGTAATTCACTGCGGCAAATCCCCAAATGTAAGATGGTGCAGGAAGGGAATCATTCTTTTTATCATACACCTGGAAATACTTTATATTTCTTACTTCCAGCCCATAGCGGTCTTTTGCAGTTGCTTCAATTACATACCAACCTTGCGGAAATGAGGAAGGAGCAATGATAAATGTTGAATCTGTATTAGTGGAATCAATTTTCTCATATTCAAGATCAACTTTAGGCCAGCTTTCTTTTTCAAGTTCATCTTTAAATTCATCATTCGGGAAATATTGAATGTATTGATCTTTTGTAAAAACGGACGTATCCGGTTGACTCCAAAGCCGCTTCCGGATAAGCCTTTGAGGTGGTTGTAATTTGAAAATTTTTACATCAGCTTCTACCCTTTCAGGTTGATCACTTAAATTTTTACTGGTAATAATCATATTATGAAGGCTATCCCTGTTTACTATATCACCCTGCGGCAAACCGATCTGCACATTCAGCGTTCTATAACCAATCGGAATAGTAGTACTGGTGCTCCTTGTTTCTCCATTTAGATCAGTTATATCAGCTTGGACCTCGTAATCAAAAACCGGATCTGTATACTTATCAAGGCTCAAATCAGCAATGGCAGGGAATTTTATAATAAATTTTCCATCAGCATTGGTTATTATCTCTCCATTGGTGATCTCCATTTCACTTGAACGGGGAAATCCTGTTCTCCAGAAAATCCAGGGATAAATGAATCTTGTTTTCCTTGTTACAATAAAAGAAACTTTCGCTCCATCAATAGCATTACCGGCATAAGCTTTCGCAAACCCGGTTATACTCACTGTGTCACCTACCCGGTAACTTTTTTTAACTTTTTCAAACTCCGCATAAAATTTGGGCCTTTTATATTCTTCAACTGAAAAGGAAATGGAAGAATTATTATAATTGGAAAAATCAATATCGAATTCCCCATTTAATTTATTTTCCGGTAAACGGAATTTTCCATTACACGTACCAAAATCATTTAATAAAACTTTTAATGAATCAATTTTTTGTCCATTGGCATCCGATAAAAAAACAGTTAATGAATCTTTCGATTGAAGAAGCATTGTTTTTTTTGTCTTCCGGTTTTTGGTTACACCAATTCCTTTGAAATAGACAGTTTGACCCGGGCGGTAAATACTCCTGTCTGTAAATAAAAACACCTTTGCATTTTCTTCATCATAATCTTTTTGATCATCGTAATCATCATCTACTTCGTTGTTATAGTAATTATAGGTGTACTGCAGATCATCTAAAAAGAGCCGGTCTTTATTGTAAGTAATATCTAGCCGCACACTTGCATTCTCATTTTTTTTCGGTGCTGAAATTTTAAAATATCCATGTGCATCAGCGGTTAAAGATTCTTTTTTATTCAGTTGGTAATTGCGGTTATTGTAATTATAATTCTGATAGTAAACCTGTATGCTGGCGCCTTCCAGTGGCTGGCCTGTAGTTCGATCCAGTGCAAAATATTCCTGCCTGCTGTTAATAAAACTAATATTGGAAACATAAATATATTCAGCTGCCAAGGGGGGTTTTATTAAGGCTGAAATCCGGGGAAGCACTTCCGAGCAAAACATATTCGCCCACGGGTAATGGATCTGCCTTTACTTCTGTTGAGTGGGAAAGATAGTCATCCATTTTGGGCAAATCCTGTTTCCATTCCCTGATGGATTTTTCGCTTACAAGTTTTTGGAATAGCTTATCATTATCAATATTTTGGAATGCTGATTTTGACTCAGGAGTTAATGGGAAAACTCTAAAATAAATGGCATTTTCATTTTTATAGGTGACTAAAGTTCTGAAAGGCAGCCCGGGAACATTTACTTTTTCTGTTGCCAGTATTAATTCAGGATGCAGTATTTGTTTCAACAGGTTTTGAGCATTATTTGCTCCTTCACTACCGGGAAATTTTCTTACAATTTCATCCAGCATTTCTTTAGCTTTTCTAATTGAATAGATTCCTAAAGAAGCATTCTTATTTTGTGACTGTGATGAACTGTTATATATCAATTGCGCTGCTAAGAATGCAGCCTGAGCTGAGGCCGGATTTTTTGAAAAATTATTGCTGATATTATTTAATGCCTTCAGGTACATTTCATCCTTAATTTCCATCACCCCATATTGATTTGCAAAATTGATACGCTCTATATCTGCATCAATCAACGCATCAGGTTTGGCATCGTTCCGGTGAAAGGCTAAGATTTCCTGGTAAATCAATAATGCTTTATAATGTAAAGATGCGGAATCCTTCGTGTAGAATTTATGTTGAATAAAACCGCTTACAGTCGAAAACACTTCTTTATCCTTTATCTCAAAGGCATAAGCAGGTTTTGTAATATCCCTTTCATCGCTTATAAAATAATCCAAGGCCCTGTGCGCCAGCAGGTCATACAAAGTTGGCCGCAGGTATCGAACATTTCCTTTTATCAAAATGGGATCAAATTGCTCCAGGGTTGTTTTTTGCAAAACATCTTTATCATTTATAGAGAACAAATAAAGCTCACCTATCTTTTTATGCAGATCATCTACCGTCCAGGTAGCTATATCTTTTTTACTGAAACCAGTTGTGTTGGTTCTGTTATAGAACCTGTACCTGTTCTGCTGAAAATAGCTCCAGTACATTTGGGCTAAGATGCTTTCCAGTATTGATTTTGCAGGCTCTTTAGCAAAAGATATTTCTCTTTCTATAGTATCCATGCTCTTTACCGCAGCATTCTCTTCAATGTTTTGCTGTAAGGTAATTCTGTACAATAATGATTTGATCATCTGTGTTTGATCATTATTATTTTTTGCTTTTTTATAAATTTTATCTACTTCTGTTATCGCGGATTTGGAAAGGCCTTTACTTACCAATTCATCAACTTTTTTCCAAACAGTTGTATCATCCTTATTTTCTTTTTGAGCATTAACCTGAAATGTAGTGGCTATTACCAATAAGAAAAAAAACAACCCAGTTCTACATAATTTCTTTACATGCATATTTCAAATTCTTATTAAAAGATATAAAAAAATACCGGGAGGTTGTCCGATAGCAATATTTTTACCTAATAAGATGCTTTCTTATAAAAAATTCACAAATCATGAAATAGTAAATTTTTTTACCCGGGTAAACTTTTCAGATTTTATTCCGTCTGTTGTAATAACTATTTTAATTGTAAGGCAAGAGTAAGAAATCTTAAAAGTTGAAATGGATAGAAATAATCGAAGATTTTAATACTTAAAATTCGGGTTTAGGGGTCATGTGCAAAAATAGAACCGCCTCCTTTTTTGGAAGCGGTTTATGTATGAAAAGGGTAATTGTCTATTTGAGGTTATGATACACTTTTTGTACATCATCATCCTGCTCAAGATGATCAACCAGCTTCAATACTTCATTAGCCTGCTCTTCGTTTAACTCCACAGTGGTAGTAGGAATTCGTGTAAGCTCGGCAGTTATTACATTAATGCCTTTTTCTTCCAGTGCCTTATTCATATTTCCAAATTCATTAAATGGAGTACGAATAATAATATTGCCTACGCTATCCTCGCCAATTTCTTCGAGGCCAAAATCGATCAATTCCAGTTCCAGTTCTTCTATATCAAGATTTTCATTTTTAATTTTGAATTCTCCCATGTGGTTAAACATGAAAGCCACGCTGCCACTAGTTCCCAGCGAACCACGATTTTTATTGAAATGCATGCGTACGTTGGCCACCGTTCTCGTTGGGTTATCGGTAGCAGTTTCCACCAATATCGCTATACCATGCGGTGCATAGCCTTCATATTCTTCTTCATGGTAGTCACTTTTATCCTTTCCCATTGCCCTTTTTATGGCAGCATCCACACGGTCTTTCGGCATGTTTACCGCCTTGGCATTTAGGATGCAGCGGCGTAATGCAGAGTTATTGGCAGGATCAGGGCCACCCTGCTTAACAGCAATATCAATTTCCTTACCAATACGGGTAAATTGTTTTGCCATTTTGTCCCAACGGGCAAACATCGTTGACTTTCTTACCTCAAATATTCTTCCCATATGTATTTATACTTTCTCAATCCGGCAAATCTAAAATCTAAAATTTGAAATTGAAAATCTAAATGAAATCCTGTAATAATAATAACTGTGTCAATCATGTTAAAAAAGTTTTAGACCTCTAAGGTTGATTATCCGGCGAAAGCACGGGCTGTCCGCTTGTATCTTTAGCATTGCTAAAAGATACTGCTTCCATCCCGCAGCCCTTCATCCAAAGCATTTTAATGAACTTCTTACAAGCCTCTTTGTTTTACAAACCTATTTATTACTTTATCGCTTACTTTTGCCGCATGACGGAAAATTATAGTTATTCATCATTATTATCTTTTTCTAAAAGGATTTTTCTGAAAATGGGCTGTAATGAAAAAGATGCAGATTTAGCTGCTAAATCTTTGCTGATTGCTGACCTGCGGGGAGTTGACAGCCATGGGGTAGCCAGGCTTTCGGGTTATGTGCGTTTGTGGGAAGCTGGTAGAATCCATTCAAAACCAAATATCAGAATAGTTCATGAAACATCTTCCACTGCTGTAGTGGATGGAGATGCAGGGCTTGGTCTTGTAGTTGCCCCATTTGCCATGAAGGTTGCTATTGATAAAGCCAAACAGGTAGGTACGGGTTGGGTTAGCGTCACCAACAGCAACCATTTTGGTATTGCCGGTTCACATGCCATGATTGCCTTGGAGCATGATATGATAGGCATTGCCATGACGAATGGTTCTGCATTAGTAGCGCCTACTTTCTCAACTGAAAGAATGCTCGGTACAAACCCAATTGCGGTGGCAATACCGGCTGGTAAAGAACAACCTTTCGTGGCAGATTTTGCAACCACTACTGCTGCCAATGGTAAGCTTGAAATATTACAGCGGAAAAATGAAAAGGCACCTTTCGGTTGGGTACAAACGAAAACCGGATACCCCTCGGATGATGCTGCCGAATTGAAAAAAGGCGGCGCCATGCTACCTCTTGGTGGCGACAGGGAACATGGAAGCCATAAAGGATATGCTCTTGGGTCCATCGTTGATATTTTCTCCGCAATTTTAAGCGGGGCAAATTATGGTCCCTGGGTTCCACCCTTTCCTGCCTATGTGCCTATGCCTGAAAATATGCCCGGACAGGGAATTGGCCATTTTTTTGGAGCAATGAGGATTGATGCATTCCGGCCAGCAGGTGAATTTAAATTTCACATGGATAAATGGATAAAAAGGTTCAGTTCGGCCAAAACTGTTGAAGGCCAGTCAAAAGTGATTATTCCCGGCGAACCGGAAACGGAATTTGAAAAAGAAAGAATGAAGAACGGGATTCCTTTATTAAGAGTTGTGGCTGAAGGTCTTGAAAATATTGGTAAAAAATTTGAAATTAATTTAAAGGAAGAAAAAGCTGCTTTTTAACAACCTGAATATTTGGTCTCAAAAGGTAAATACCCAATAAAAATTGGGGCTAAACATTACCTTTGCGGACTTTAATAAAATTACGGAGGAATAGAAATGAAAGTAATGAAGTTTGGCGGAACCAGTGTGGGAAGGCCTGAAAGGATGTTTGAGGTTGCAAAGCTTATCACCAAAGAAACTGAGCCAAAAATAATTGTACTCAGCGCCTTGAGTGGCACCACTAATTCCCTGACAGAAATAAGTGCTAATCTTGCAAAAGGTGAAAGAGTTACCGCTAAAAAGCAAATTGATACCCTCGAGGAACACTATCAAAGTTTTATCAGGCAATTACTAAAGACTGAAGAAATTTATAACAAAGCAAAAGAGATTCTATCAGAGCATTTTGAATTTCTCAATATTATCCTAAAGATTTCCTTCAGTGAAGCGCTTAACAAAGACATACTGGCCCAGGGCGAATTATTAAGCACCAAAATTTTCTGCACCTACCTGAATGAAAAAAATATTAAGAATGTCTTGTTACCGGCTCTGGACTTTATGACAATAGACTCCTCTGGTGAGCCGCAGGTTGGAAGTATAAAAGTTAAGTTGTCGCAAATTTTAAAAAAGCATAAGGATCATACTCTTTTTATAACCCAGGGATATATTTGCCGCAATTCAAAAGGAGAGGTAGATAACCTTAAAAGAGGCGGAAGCGATTATTCTGCTTCTTTAATAGCAGGAGCAATTGGCGCTTCTGTTTGCGAGATCTGGACAGATATTGATGGAATGCATAACAACGATCCAAGAATCGTTAAGAACACCAAACCCGTAAGCCGCCTGAGTTTTGACGAAGCTGCAGAGCTGGCTTATTTTGGGGCTAAAATATTGCATCCAGCCAGTATTTGGCCTGCACAATATTTTAATTTTCCAGTGAGACTATTGAATACCATGCAACCTGATGCACCCGGAACAATTATTGAAAGTGAGGCAGGGAGCGTGGGAGTTAAGGCAATTGCCGCAAAAGATTCAATAACTGCAATCAAAATCAAAAGTAGCCGAATGTTATTAGCGTATGGTTTTTTGAGAAAAATTTTCGAAATATTTGAAAAGTACCAAACTTCCATAGACATGGTAACTACTTCCGAAGTAGCCGTTTCACTCACGGTAGATAATGATTCTTACATAAAAGAAATTATTAAAGAATTAGAATTATTTGGAACTGTTGAGGTTGATACAGGACAGACAATCGTTTCAATTGTGGGCAACCAAATAACGAAAACTAAAGATGTTATTGCGAAAATATTTACCAACCTATCGGGGATCCCTGTTCGCATGGTAAGTTACGGAGGCAGTCAGCATAATATTTCCATTCTTATCCCGGGAGTACATAAGGACAAGACTTTGCAGCTTCTTAATAAGGGCCTTTTTGAAATGTAATCAAAAGGTAATACCCAATTTCTTATAAATAAAGCTCATCAACCACATCGGACCAATTAACAGGAATTGAAGGTCTTTGAAAAAGGAAGGTTTTTTCCCTTCAACTTTGTGACCATAAAACTGACCGATCCAGGCAATTACAAAAATCAGCAGGCTGAGGAACCACAAGGGTATATCCAGGAATTTTTCACCCATATAGCAAAGAACCAGGCAAATTATTCCAAATAATATCATACCTATCCCTATTCTTATTGAAAGTGACAGATAGTAAATACTGACAAGTCCTAATACGATCATTGCTGCATTCAATGGCAATCCTTCTGCAAGATAAATGGGGAATTTTACGCAATAAAGCAACCCGGTAATAGAGAAAAAAATAGCAGGTACACAAATCCAGTGAATCAATTTATTGGTTTCATTTGTGTGGCTTTCTCCATATTCTGACAGCCATTGATCAATTGTTCTCATAGCAAATCGATTATTTTTTCAGATTTTTTTATTCTTCAGTTATAAGGTCAGATAACAAAGTTTTTTCTGATTTATTTATTGATCAATTATTTTTCTAATTTATAAAGAAATTATCTAGTGATCTTTCGAATAAGATTATTACCATAATCCGCAACATATAAAATACCTGAAGCATCCACGGCTACTGAAACCGGCTGATTAAAAGTAGCTACCGCTACATTACCATTTTTTGAACCCGCCGAACCACTGCCTGCAACAGTTGTCACTTCACCTGAAAGGCTGATTTGTCTGATCAGATTATTTCCTGTGTCAGCAACATATACATTCCCTGAAGCATCCACTGCTATGCCTTTTGGGGAATTAAATGAGGCTGATGTCGCAGGTCCATTGGCAAAACCCTGATCTCCATTACCTGCATACGTGGTCACCGTACCTGAAGGGGTTATTTTGCGGATAACCTGATTATTTGCATCGGCAACAAATACATTACCAGATGCATCTACTGCAATTCCAATCGGATTGTAAAAAGAAGCAGCTGCGCCTATCCCATTTGATGAGCCTATTGAACCATTGCCTGCAAGAGTAGTTACTCCACCTGGGGGGCTGATCTTCCGGATCATTTCATTTCCGGAATCTCCAATATATACATTCCCTGCTGCATCTATTGCTATTCCCTGCGGAAAATTAAAAGAAGCAGACGTATCGGGTCCATTTGCCAAACCCTGCATGCCACTTCCTGCAAAGGTGGTCACTTCTCCCGCGGGGCTTATTTTTCTTATCAGGTGATTACCCCAATCAGCCACATATACATAGCCTGAAGCGTCTACGGCGACACCCTTCGGAGAAAAAAATGAGGCGGCAGTATCTGGACCATTTTCAGAGCCTTGATTACCATTACCTGCCAAGGTAGTTACTTCCCCTATCCGACTTATTTTTCGAACCAGTTCATTACCTGCATCCCCCACATAAACATTTCCGGCAGCATCCACAGCAACCGAAAAAGGTTTATTAAACGAAGCAGCTGTGGCGCTATCATTTGCTGAACCTATGTCGCCGCTGCCAGCCATGGTAGTCACTTTTCCACCAGAAGAATCAACAATATTGGGGGGAACAGGAATTCTAAACGGCTTCTGGCATGAAGTCATAATCATCATATTTCCCAGTACAATAGAAATTATCAGTTTTATAGACCGTTCAATCATTTAAACTTGAGTTTTATGCGTGTTATCTGCATCTAAAATTAGGCCATTTTTAATATGGTTTCCTGGTTGATGAAGTCGTTTGAACCTTCTACAAAAAGTTATTGAGTAGTCTGATTAACCTTGATTATGGCCTAACTATTCTAATGAATTTATGTAAAAACTATCCACCATTGAACCAAATAATATGAAATGTAACAAATTGATATTCCAGGGATATATAGAAACCAATAGCTTAAAAAGTAAAAAAGACGAAAATTAAGCCTTAATCAATTGATATTCTCTTAGGAGGGTTAACAATACCTGGGATAAATTTAATCAAAATTTGGGAAATTTCCTACTTATCAAAATTGAAATTTCCTTAAAGAACCCAATATCAAAATATTCAATTCGTAATGGAAAAGTATCATTAAATAATCAACATTGCATCACCATAACTAAAGAAATGGTATTTATCTTTTATGGCTTTTTTGTAAGCATCCATTATAAGATCATATCCTGCAAATGCGCAGGTCATGATAAGCAGGCTTGTTTTTGGCAAATGAAAATTAGTAACCAATGAGTCTGCAATATTGAAATTATACGGAGGGTGAATAAAATGATTCGTCCATCCTTCTGAAGGTTTCAGCAATTTTTGAGCTGTAAATGAAGTTTCCATGGCTCTCATGGTTGTGGTTCCGATTGAACAAATTCTTTTCCCGGTTTCTTTCGCTTTGTTCACAATCCGGCAGGCTTCCTCATCTATCTTGTAATATTCTGCATCCATTTTATGCTTGCTGAGATCCTCAACTTCAATAGGTCTGAAAGTTCCAAGCCCGGTATGCAAGGTAACTTCGGCAAACCTGATCCCTTTTATTTCCAGGCGTTTGATGAGTTCGGCGCTGAAATGGAGACCGGCAGTTGGTGCAGCAACTGCACCTTCATGCTTGGCATAGACAGTCTGGTATCTTTCCTTATCCTCTTCATCTGGTTTACGTTTAATATACTTTGGTAAAGGAGTTTCTCCCATGAAATAAAGCATTTTCCTGAAACTTTCTTCCGGCCCGTCCCATAAAAACCTGATTGTTCGTCCGCGGCTCGTCGTATTGTCAATAACTTCAGCAACCATCTCATCATTTTCACCAAAATACAATTTGTTGCCTACGCGTATTTTTCTGGCAGGATCAACGATTACATCCCATAGGCGATTTTGCTTATGCAATTCTCTCAATAAGAATACTTCGATTTTGGCGCCAGTTTTTTCTTTGCGGCCGTACATCCTCGCGGGAAACACTTTTGTGTTGTTTACTACGAAAACGTCCTTGTCATTGAAATAATCGAGAATGTCCCTGAAATGTTTGTTTTCAATCTTTCCTGTTTTTCTTTCGATTACCATCATCCTGCTGTCTTCTCTTCTTTTTGCAGGGTTTTGGGCAATTAAATTGAGGGGGAGGTCAAACTTAAATTGACTTAGTTTCATGTGCAATTATTGATTAAAAGTTAATTGTCACATGCCATTACTGTTGCTACAGAGATACGTGCCCCTAATTTCGGGGCCACTTATCATGTTACGGCATGATTTTTTTAAGTGTGCAAAGGTAGTACTATTAGTTCAATTCCTTACGAATAATTTTTCTCAGGAGAAGTGATTTTCTTACCAATCTACCTTAGGAATAGATTCTATTAAACGCTGCGTGTACTCATTTTTTGGTTCGAAATAAATTTGGTCCGCTGTTCCCCGCTCCACAATTTTACCTTTGTTCATGACCATAATGTTATCGCTGATGTAATGCACTACTCCAAGATCGTGCGAAATAAAAATACAGGTAAAGCCAAGTTCATCTTTTAGGTCATTCAATAAATTTAGTACCTGGGCCTGCACGCTTACATCCAGGGCTGACACACTCTCATCGCAAATAATGAATTCGGGATTTAGGCCTAATGCCCTTGCAATACAAATTCTCTGTCGTTGCCCCCCGCTAAACTCGTGAGGGTAACGGTTAAAGTGTTCGGGTTTTAGGCCAACTTTTTTCAGCAATTCAATTATTTTTTCCTTTCGTTGTTTTTCTGTTGGCAATATTTCATGAATTTTCATGGGTTCATTAATTGCCTGCCCTATTGTAATTCTTGGATTCAGAGAACCGTACGGATCCTGGAAAATGATCTGAATATCTTTCCTCATCTTCCTAAACAGCTCTTTACCGATTCGGGCTATATTGATGTTATTAAAATAAATACTCCCGGAAGTCGGATCAATGAGCCGGATCAAAACCCTTCCAAGCGTGGTTTTGCCGCAACCACTTTCGCCAACAAGTCCCAGAGTTTCCCCTTTTGAAACAGAAAAACTTACATCATCGACAGCCCTGATTTCTTTTTGAGTCTTTCCGGTCAAACTTTTTTTTGCCGGAAAATAGACTTTAAGGTTCTCCACTTTTAATAGAACATTTTTCGGTTCAATCATTTGGTTCGGATTTTTTTTCAACAGGGTATCCTTAACGGAAAAATCGAAAGATCCGGAAATAAAATCACTGACAACAGGCAATCTCTTCCCTTTAGATGAGGCAGAAGGACGGCATTTTATTAATGCCTTTGTATATGGATTTGCAGGATTTGAAAATATTTCCCTGACCCGATTAATTTCTACAATTTCTCCTTTATACATTACCATAACTCTGTCAGCGATCTCAGCCACTAATCCAAGATCATGAGTTATATAAATGACACCCATCTGATTTTTTTTTTGCAATTCCTTTAGAAGTTCTAATATTCCTTTTTGAACGGTAACATCCAGTGCTGTGGTTGGCTCATCAGCAATTAATAATAAGGGATTACAGCTCATAGCCATCGCGATCATTACTCTTTGCTTTTGGCCGCCACTCAGTTGATGGGGGTGTCGAAGGATGACCTGTTCAGGATCGTGGAGTTTTACTTGATTGAAAAGTTCAATTGTTTTTTCTTTAGCATTTTTGACAGGCATCTTTTCATGCTGGAGTATGGCTTCCATTACCTGTCTTCCGCAGGTGAGTACAGGATTTAATGATGTCATTGGTTCCTGGAAAATCATTGAGATTTGGTTCCCCCTGATTTTTTGCAATGCCCTTTCAGAAAGTGAAAGCATATTTACCTGTTGCTTTCCATTTTCGGAAAACAGGATTTCACCACTATTGTATTGGACGCTTGATGAAGGCAGCAGTTGTAATATTGATAGAGATGTAACTGTCTTACCCGAACCCGATTCGCCCACGATCCCAAGTATTTCTCCTTTATTTATTTCAAACGAACTGTTCTTTATTACGGATACCTTATCAGTATCTGTTTTGAAACTGACATCTAAATTCTTAATTTGAAGAAGGGGGAAATTCATGAAATCAAGTTACAATCAAATTTTAGGAGTCTCAAAATCGAAAAAAGGTAGAATCAGTGAATTTAGAATTTCAAATGCCTCACCGTAAGTCCATCATTGATCAATTGTTTTAGAGAATCAATACCTATTCTTAAATGTCTTTCAACAAATTGGGCAGTAACACTGGCATCGCTGTCAGTAGTTTTTACTCCTTCGGGAACCATGGGTGAATCACTGACCAATAATAATGCCCCGGTAGGTATTTTATTATAAAACCCAACAGTAAATATGGTTGCAGACTCCATATCAATTGCATAAGCCCTGATTTTTCTTAAATAAGCTTTAAGGTTATCATCATGTTCCCATACCCTTCGGTTGGTTGTATATACGGTGCCTGTCCAATAATCAAATGCATAATCCCTGATTGTAGTGGATATGGCTTTCTGCAAAGCGAATGCGGGAAGCGCAGGCACTTCCGGAGGAAAATAATCATTTGACGTTCCTTCTCCCCTGATAGCAGCGATTGGCAATATGAGGTCGCCAATTTTATTTCTGCGTTTCAAACCACCACATTTTCCTAAAAACAATACTGCTTTAGGATTGATCGCACTAAGCAAATCCATAATGGTAGCAGCGCCGGGGCTTCCCATTCCAAAATTAATAATAGTGATATCTTCCGCTGTAGCACATTCCATAGCTTTATCAGCCCCAACAATTTTTACTTTGTGGATATCGGCAAACATTTTCACATAATTGCTGAAATTGGTCAACAGAATATATTCACCAAAATTATCCAGTTTCTCCCCTGTATATCTTGGGAGCCAGTTGTTTACAATTTCTTTTTTGGTTATCATATTTTACTCCTCCCTGATTTTGTCATCATTATAATAAAAATACGATTTTAGATTTATGATTCTGAAATAATGATTTATTACATTGGATTGTGGTCAAAATATCTAACCGTTGACTAAACTATTTTTTGCGTAATTTTTACGCGATAGGCAACATAACAAAAATGATAAAAATTACATTCCCAAAAAAAGAGGTAACGGTACGACAACGTGCAGGCGTAAATGAATTATTTGATATCATCAGGAAAAAATGGATAAATTTTTCTCCGGAGGAATGGGTACGCCAGCACATGATCCATTATCTTTTATCAAAAAAATATCCAGCCACACTTATGGCCATTGAAAAACAAATAAAATTGGGAGAATTGACAAAACGATGTGATATCGTTGTTTATTCCCGGAACAACACTCCTTTCATGATTATAGAATGTAAAGAAATGAAGGTTGCCCTTTCTCAAAAAGCACTGGATCAGGTTCTCATGTATCACAGTGTGATACAGGCAAAATATTTAATAATAACAAACGGTGTTTATTGCTTTGGCTTTCAAAAAATGAATGGACAATTTTCTGAAATAGATGAATTCCCAGAGTATTCAATATGATATTTAATAGACGCTTTCGGTCCAGTCGTAAGAATTTTAACTAGTCGTATGAATTTAAATAATATCTCCCGCAAAATTATTTATGGGAAAATGCCCAGTTCGGCATAGG
>ODAK010000368.1_pt1 | contig 51832 bp, 41 predicted proteins | sample 1539591 | NCBI WGS metagenome assembly ODAK01 (sample SAMEA3539303, study PRJEB22396) | soil metagenome | biome: tundra; feature: field; material: soil | place: USA | collected 2010-05 | depth 0.15 m
AAACGATGTGCCTGCGGCTAGACGTAAACGATGTGCCTGCGGCCGTCACCTAGGCAAGCCGTAAGGCGTCAGATCGTCGAAAATGTACCGTTGCATGAGGCGCGCAGGAAGATCGAGCACTGCTGGCGGGGAATGGTCTCGCGAGGAGGGACACCGGATGCAGGGGAATGCGGAGAAACTCCTTTGGGATCAGGTTTGGCGGCGTCCTCACGGATATCCACACGGTCTTGGCTGCGGCCGAGAGCTGGTGAGCCACCTCCGTTCCGGTGTTGCCGCAACCCACGACCAACACCTTGCGCCCTGCAAAGACCGCCGGATTGCGATACTCGCTGGTATGTTTCAGTGTGCCTTTGAATTCTGAGACGCCTGGCCAATTTGGGACAACTGTCGTATGGCACCAGCCTGTCGCGACGACGAGGTTGGAGGCGACAAGTGCGCCGTGGGGGCTCGCTACGTTCTAGGCATCGTCCCGGAACGTCGCCTTGGTAGCCTCGGTGTTCAGTGCGATATCGAGTGCGTAGTGTGACGCGTAACACTCGAGATAGCTCACGTAGTCAGCGCTTGCCACCCATCGCCCGTACCGTCGCGGTAGGCGCATTCCGGGTGCCGTCGAGAGCCATCGCAGCGTATTGAGCCGCAGCCCCTCGTACTGGGAGCGCTAGTTCATGCCAAGACGCGCTCCTCGCTCGAGGACTCTTACGTTGAGACCGGCGCGGCTGAGCATCGCGGCGGTGGCCAGCCCGCTCGGGCCCGCGCCGACGACGATCGCGTCGAGCACTCGTTCTCCGTGATGACTCACGACACTCGCCCAGCTACAGCAAACGCGAACAGGCGATTCCGGGCTAGGAACGCCATCGCGGGAACCGAGCTTGCCGCCGTCAGAACGACGAGCGACAACAAGGCCGAGGTTCCCGCCGCGTGCGGGAGCCTTCGGAAGAAGAACGAGAGCAGGATGCTGACGCATATGAGCACGAAGTTCCGGTACACGAAGAAGCTCTTCATCTTCCGCATGAAATACGCCTCGTCACGCCACCGCGTTATGAAGGAGGCTGTCTCGCAGAGATGCACGACCACAGCCGGCAGGATGATGAGGAAACCCAGGTCGACGGTGCTCAGGTACACGGTGAGCGCCACGATCACGGCGGCCGTCGCCGCCGGCACGCGCGACGCGTACGCCTTCCCAAACCTGACCACGAGGGTCCTCTTGTTGCCGGCCCGGTCCTCCTCGTAGTCCAGCATCTCCTGGATGTGCAGGCTGCCGAACCAGATGGCCCCAACGATCACGGACTCGGTCACGGTCGTCGCGTTGAGAAAACTCAGCAGGTTCCAGCCACGCCCACCCTCATGGGCGCCGGACGCACCCAGTCTCAGCACCACAAAGGTAGAGCAGACCATGATCGGCCCGAAGCTGATGAAGTTCGCGAACTCGCCGAAGCCTCGATAAGACAGCTTCACCATTGAGTTGTAGTTCACCATGACCAACACGCCCGCTGCGACGCACAGCAGCACCTGCCAGCCGGCGAGGTCGATGATTCCACCCAACACGATGACGGCGACGCTGATCATCGCGTAGAAGAAGCGCCACACCTGGCTGACCGTCAGCAGCTGGCCGGTCAGGACGCCGCTGCCGCCCGAGAACAGGGTGGGTGGCTCTGTTGAGTCCGTCACGACCTCTTCGCGATAGTGCGCGTAGTCCTTCAGCTCGTCCCAGGTCTCCATGATGGCGTGATGGAGGATCACGCCGACGATGACGAGGACCGCGAGCGCGAGGTGATAGGACCCCTCCGCCCACGCCTGGAAGATGCCGATCATCGTCGCTAGTGTGCTGGCGAGGAACCAGTGGGGCCGGACGAGTTTGACGTACGCCATCTCAGGACCCTCGCGGCGGGGGCTCCTTCGCCGCCACGACGAAGATCTCCGTGGGGTACTCGGCCGCCTCGAGCACCCTCGCGCCGGCGGCCAGGACTTCGTCACGAATCTCGTTGGCGATCTCCCGGGGGCGCTGGACGTCGATCGTCCCGGTCTCGTAGGAGAACATCCCGTTCAGTGCCTTCGGTACCCCGTTGTCCAGGCACACGTACCCGTTGGCCACCGAGTAGACGAGTGTGCCGCCGGGTTTGACGAGCTCAATCGACTTGCGGACGCATGCACTGCGGTCGACGGCAGTGCAGTTGAGCGTGCGCAGCGAGAAGAAGAGATCGTATTCGTCGTAGTCTGCTACCCAGTCCTCGAACGTCCCAACGAAGCTGCGAACGTGGCTGTAGTCCCATAGCTGGTGGGAGAGTCGGCCGATCGCCTTGGCGCTGATGTCCAGGAGATCGAGATTCGCGTGCCGGTCGTCGAACAGCTGGCGGATCTCTCGCCCATCATTGATGCCAACTCCGAGGATCCTGGCGCCGGGCCTAAGCGACATGTGGGGGAGGATGCTGGTGTGCCAGACGTCGGGGTACAGGGTGCGCAGGTCGTTGACGTTGTCCCACACCCCGTACTTCTGATCGTAGGCGTGCTGCAGGGCAGCGAACACATCCTGTACGAACTGATCGAACGCGACCGGCGCTCCGCAACGGTTCCACACCTCCCTGAGCCTCCGGGACGAGGCAGCGGCGGCAGCCGGCACGTGTGACGACAGGCCGTACTTACGCGCGAGGCGCTCGCGGAACAGCGTCTCGATGCTGTACTCGCGATGCTCGACCGGGTGTAACTCACCATGAGGAAGTGCTCCACGTCTGCCTCGTTTGACCGCAGTCCCATTGACGTGCGCGCCTCGATCAACGCTCACAGAGGGCCTCAACCGATACGTCGCGGCGCTTCGCGCGTGGTGGACGACGGCATCCGCGAGTTCGCTGAGCGCCGCTGGATCGCTTTCTGTCAGCGCCTGCTTGGCGCTGTTGGCGTGTGTCTCAACCTCCTCTATCGCGCGGTTCAAGCCTCCACGCTCGACGAGTCGCTCGATCAGCCGCGCGATGTCGACCGGCCGGTCGGCGTCGTACAACATGTCGTGCACGTCGGGGTCGTGCGAGGCGGACCACAGGACGGCCGCCGGGTACGCCCCGTAGCTCAGGTCCCCGCCGGCCATCTGGCCGGTCGCATCGTCGCCGAGCAGCAGCGTGACTAGATCCTCCGCTAATCGGATGGCGATGCCGAGCTCATCGGCATATCGCTCATAGCGCGACAGGGCTCCCGATCCGACGGCCGCTTTCGTTCCCCCGGCCTCGACGGCGAGGCGCAGTAGCAGCGATGTCTGGCTCTTGGCCGCCCGGCGGATGTCGCTGGGGCTGCGGGACCGCTGGAAGTACGTCACGGACTCCGTGAAATGCGAATCGCAGACCCGCTGGATCGCCGCACCGACGGTGCTCGCGAACGCGGGCCCCACGGCCGAGGCGTGGTGAATCGCCCGGCTGAACGCGAAGTCCCCGATAAGGAGGCACATCGCGTTGTTAGCGCGGGCGCCATTGCCGGCGGGTCGATCGATCGTGTCGCGTGCGAGGCTGATTCCCACCCGGATGAGCTCGAGCGCGGCCGCGCAGTCGAGCGATGCGCGGTCGGCGTCGACCGGGTCCGCCACGGACCAGAACGCCGAGGACAGCGCCGGTCCCGCCCCGAAGCGCACCTTGCTGCTGAGCAGCTGGGTCGCGACCGGAAACGAGGTTTCCACCGATTCCATCAGATGAGTGTCCACCGCCGCCAGCCACTCGCGCGCTCCCGACACGGAGCTGCCGAGGATCGAGTCGGCGAGCGGCGGGACGATCTCCGGCGTGGTGAGCACGCCCCGCATCGTCCTCACGAACGGATACTCGCTGGTCTTTCGCGTGTTCCGGGAGCTAGCGGTGTGGCGGCGTTCCACGACGCGCAGAGGCAGTGCGACATCCTGCAGGAGGCAGGGGAATCGCTGGGCGAACACCCGGCCGGCTCCTCTCCCCACCTCGACGCCGCGCTGGCGGCGCATCGCGATGTCCGCGACGATGCGGGCGCCCGCGAGGGCGTAAGCGATGCCCTCGCCGCTGATCGGGTCGGTCGTACGGGCGGCGTCGCCGACCAACAACACACCTTCCCCGTCGCAGCGATCCGCGTTGAACTGGACCCCCAGCGGCGAGCCGAACAACGGCGACTGAAGCTCAAGGTCGCCGAAGCGGGTGGCGGCCTTGGACTGGAGCTGCTGCACGAAGCTGCCGTGGACCTCACGGATGTGCATCGGCGACCTGATGCCCGGGCTTCGCCAGTAGCCGACTCCGATGTTCGCCGAATGGGGCTCGATTGGGAAGACCCAGCCATATCCGGGGATGCGACGGTCCTCGAATTCGAGCGGCAGGTAGATGTCGAAGACCGGCTCCAACTCACGTTCGCTTTTGAAGTAGGCGCGCACGGCGTAGGCGGTCGGTGAGTCAGCATCTCGGGCCCATCCGAGGCCGCGGGCCATACGGGAGGTGGCACCATCAGCGGCAATGACGAGTCTCGCCCGGATCGTTGGCGGTTCGCCGCCGGTGGGGTCGACGAGCCTGACTGCGGGGTGCCGCTCGTCGGGCATGACGCGATCGACGCGTGCGTGGCGAAATCGTGCCCCCTCGCTCAGCGCGGACTTGAGCAGCCGCTCGTCCAGGAGCGATCTGGGGATGCACCGCGCGGTCATGCGCTCGCTGTAAGGGCGGTATTCGGACGAACCCGACCCCGAAACGAGGCGAAGGCCCTCGATCGGGGGCCTCGCGGCGATGAGGTCGTCGAGGCCGAGATCCGACAGCTCCGCCACAGCCGATTGCGTCAGCCCGTCGCCACACGACTTGTCACGCGGGAACGTGGACTGATCGATGAGCAGAACGTCGTGCCCGGCCGACGCGAGCCTACGAGCGCAGGCGGAGCCGGCTGGGCCGCCCCCGACCACCACAATCTCGGCCTCGTCGACGATTCGCGGCGTCACACCAGCGCGCCTAGGCTCTGACGAGATTCGTCGACGAGTCTTAGGAGGCCGGGTACCTGGAGGTCCTGTACGGCGGCGGTCGCATCTGTGAGATGCGCCTCGCACAGGGAGAGGACACGGGTGACGGCGTCGGTCCGGAGTACCCGTTCGACTACGTAGTCGAGGTCGAGTTCGCCGGTGTCGACGACCTTGTCCCCCAGGAGTCCTGGGTCGGTCTCCAGCGCGTACAGCACCGGAAGCGTGTACACGCCATGTCTGACGTCCGCCCCGTGGTCCTTGCCCGTATTGACTGGGTCAGCCAGCAGGTCGCCGAGATCGTCCGCGAGCTGAAACGCAATGCCGAAGCTCCGGCCGAACTGGCCTAGGGCGCTCAGTGGCATCTCCTCAACACCCGCGACCAGACCGCCCAGCTGAGCTGAGAGCCGGAACAGGCTCGCCGTCTTTCCCGTCACCGCACGCTCGTAGTCGGCCTGACTTCTGCACGTGTCCCACAGATGCTGCGTCTCTAGCATCTGACCGGCACACAATTCCCCGACCACCTCGGCGAAAAGGTCGGCCGCGTCCTGGCCGAGTCCAGATACGAGCTGGAGCGCGGCTCCCAACATCCAGCCGCCGGAGTATTGGGCGGCGAGTGCGCCGTACCGATGACTGACAGACGGTTCACCTCGCCTCATCTCGCTGCCATCGATGACATCGTCGTGCAACAGAGTGGCCACGTGGAGCAGCTCGACGGTGCGCATCGCCGCGAGCACATCCTCACCGGATGCGGAGCCCAGCTCAGATGCTTCGAGTACCATCCGCGGCCGGAGTTGCCTTCCGGTTCTACCCACTGCATACGTGCACGCACCCGCGAGCGGACTAGCGACAGTCTCGTCGGGGTGAAGTAGCACAGTACACGAAAGGGGCAGCTCGTACATGACTGTGGTCAGTAGTAGTACACACCGCTGAAGATCAACTTCAAGTGATGTACGCTTGTGTTGACTTCGCCCTGCATTGCCAGTTTGGCGCTCCCGTCGCGAAATACGCCTGTTCCGTGAGTAATAGCGGCTTTACCACTAATTCGATAGATGGATCCATGGCTGGTACTGGTCTTAGTTAGACTGTTGCGGTCCACGCTCATTTCACCCGAAATGGAGCCTGCGGATGCCTGCCCAGTGAAGCTGGCCGAGGCGGTCAGATCGTTCTGAACGACCGTCATCTTCATTGGGAGAGAGCCCGTAGCGGGACCTACGTCCGTCCAGATGAAACCGTCTTTGGTCGTCCCTGTAAGGTGTGCCGTCTCGCTGAATGGATGAGGTGTGGGGGTTATCGCGTTGTGGTCTTGGCGTGTTGAGGTGGCCCCACAGCCGGCCAAAAGGGTGATACTTGCTGACAGTCCGATGGTTGTCCGTACAGCCCTCATTGGGCGCAGGACGCGGGAGGTAAGTACCGCGCGCTTGACCTGATGGCGGAGACCGGTTCGGACGTCGCGGCGCCGGTCGGGCTCGCGGGTAGCGCGCGGGTTGTCAAACTCGGCATTTTTGACGGCGCGGACCCGCCCCGCTCCGGACGCCGCCAGCCTAGCCGCCGCGCTCGAGCACGTCGGCGAGGTCGGCGGCGACTCTGACAGTTCAAGCGTTTGGCGAGCCTCCAGTGCCAACCACCGCAGGCCAAGGCACCCTCCGGCCGTAGCAACGAGCGCCCATCCCTTAGCCGCGACCATCGAGGCACGTCGTAATCCGCCTTTCCGACCCGACGAGGATATCTCCGTGCTTTCAGTGCGGCGAGTGGCGCTGTCGCCTTGTAATCGCGCCTCTTCGTGATGGTGTCCGCGCATGAATACCCCTGCTTGGTCGATTGCGAGCGACGCTACTCCCCTCATGCCCACGCGCAACCGACCATCCCTGCTGCCGCGGCCACCATCCGCCCAATCCGCATCCCACAGCCAGATTGATCACACCAGCAGCGCACGCAAGGTAGCTGAATATGTTTCCGGCTATTTGATGAACCGCGCCTAGCAGAAAGAGGGTTTGGGATGCTGTTGTCGTTGACGGATGGCGCCGCAATCGACGCTACGCTGGAGGCTCTCAGGTGCGCTTGGCTTCGGTGCGGTGCTTCTACCTTCATCGTCCGCGACGCTTTCGTGTAGGCAATCACCGATCAAGACCAGATGTGGATCGCATACTCGGCCAGGACCTGCTGACTGGTGGTTTCGCCCGGTTCTGGGAATTCCTCGGCGCCCCGGGATTGGTGACGCGCATCGCTGGCGTCGGAAATAAGTCGCGCGGCGGCCGGTCGTGCACGTGAACCTCGGTCGGACGAGTTCGCTGACCTCGATAAGTCAGGCCCTGATGGGGGGACTTTCGATCCCTACAGCTATCCCTAGGGTCCGTGATGGCCCGTGTTCACTGACCGAAACGCCATCTCAAGCCGGTCTCCAAAACCGCAACGCGAGGTTCGACTCCTCGGTCCCCCGCTATAGGAATGCCCAGGAAATCGGAGCGTTGGCGCTTTCGAGAGCCGTTCTTGGGCTCGGGCGCCCTGAACTCCGGGCCCGGGCGGCTGCACCGGTAGGTCGGTTACTACGCCTCGAGCTGCTCGGCGTAGCCGCGAGTCGCTACCGCGACCGTGCAGGGAGCACCGTTCAGGGCGGCGCGTGTGTCATCGCCAAGCACCGCGCGCCCGAGAACGCCATGGCTACAGGAGCCGACCACGAGCAGATCTGCGCCCAGCTCCTTCGCCTGCTCGTGGAGACCCTCGCCCGGCGCCTTCGAGGCGACGCTGACGAGCTCCGCCTCCACGGCGGCTGCGCTGCGCTCCTCTTCGAGCAGCTTGTGGGACGCTTCGCGCTCCGCCATTTCGTCGCGGTGCACATGGACAAGCGTCAGCTTCCCCTCGGGATCCACCAGCTGAGAGGCCAGCGCAATCGCATCGCGGCCGGTGGGCCTCCCATCCACTCCCACCAGTACGTTCTTGAACGTCATGATGGTGCAACCTAATGCGTGTGCAAATCTGACCCATCCGGAGTTTCCCGTCGTGCGGACAGGGAAGTGCCGTAGGTGGTGAAGCCCGGTCCCATCTCTGCGGCCGTCGATGAGTTTCGCGGCGCTCGGCGGTCCTAGCTCGAGAACCCACGAGACAGGAGGACCTCATGACTGAGACCACGACCGAGACGCGGATCTCCCAGATCGGGACCGTGATCGTTCCCGTGAGCGACCAGGACCGCGCGCTCGAGTTCTACCTGGGAACGCTCGGATTCGAGCAGCGCGCCGACATCCCCTTCGGGCGGGGGGACCGCTGGGTCGAAGTGGCGCCTCCGGGGGCTGCCAGTACCATCGCCCTGATGCCACCACAGCAGGGCGAACCGATCGGGATCGACACCCACGTGGCCTTCACCTCCGAGGACATCGACGCCGACCACGCGCACCTGCGGGCCCGCGGCGTGGACGCAGATGAGGCCGTCATGCGCATGGGCGGGCCGGTACCGCCGATGTTCTTCTTTCGCGACGCCGACGGCAACCGGTTCCTGATCGTCCAACGGGGGTGAGCGGGGATCAGGACCTAGCAGGGTCGGCGGGCTGGGCGGGGTCGATGGGCTGAGGGGGGTTGGCGGGCCTGGGCAGGTCGCGACCTGCGCTCGGAGCCCTTCCCAAGGGGCGCCGCATCTGCTAATCTACATAAAACAGATCAACAATGTTATGAAGATCGACGTTCACCAACATCTCTGGACCGAGCCGCTAGTCGAGGCGCTGGCCGTGCGCCGCGAGTTCCCATTCGTTCGCCATGAGAGCGGGCTCGTCGTTCTGTATCTAGCTGGGGAGCGTCCATATGTGATCGATCTCGAGAGCGAGGTGCCGTCGCTGCGCTCGGCCCTGGTGGAGCTCGACGGCCTCGACCGCGCGCTCGTGTGCCTCTCCAGCCCGCTCGGCATCGAGGCGCTTCCCCGGGCGCACGCGCTCTCGCTGATCGATGCATATCACGAGGGGGCCCTGTCGCTCGAGGATCCGTTCGGCGTGTGGGGCGCGATTGCGCTCGACCGCGTGGATCCCGACGACGTCGACCGAGCGCTCGAGCGCGGCTGCATCGGCTTGGCGCTGCCCGCCGGCGCCATCGCCGGCGTCGATGCCCTCGCTGGGCTGCGCGCCGTGCTCGCGCGCCTCGAGCTACTCCAGGCGCCGCTGCTGGTGCACCCGGGACCCGGACTGCGGGAGGACGCCGTCCGGCTGGCTCGCGACGTGTCCCTCGGCGAGCCCCTGTGGTGGCCCGCGCTAACGAGCTACGTCGCCGGCATGCACGCCGCATGGATGGCCTTCCACGTGGCCGGACGCGCCAACCATCCTCAGCTGCGCGCGATATTCACGATGCTCGCCGGCCTTGCTCCTCTGCACGCCGAGCGTCTCAGCGCACGCGGCGGGCCGCCCCTGGAGGTTCCCGACCCGCTGGTCTTCTATGACACCTCCTCCTACGGGCCCGAGGCCGTGAGCGCGATGGCGGATCTCGTCGGCCCTGAGCAGCTGCTCTACGGATCCGATCGTCCCGTCGTCGAGCCGGGAGAGCTCGGCATGCCGCAGCTGCTGGACTGGGACCCCATCGTCGAGGGCACGCGGCGCGCCCTCGGTACGACGCGAGCGGCAGGTGTGCGGTGAGCACCGCCGCCTCTCTGTATGTCCCCTCCGCCGCCTCGGCTCCCACGCCCACCGATGGGAGGCCGTCGCTGGCCGGCGTTCCGCGCCCGCGTGGACGTGATCTCTCGGGCCCCGAGCTCGAGCGGTTCGTCACCGAGCTCGCCGAGCGGCCCGAGTTGTGGATCCACCTCGTCAAGCACGACGCCACCCAGCGGGTCTACGAGGAGCTGCTCAGCGACGAGCACGTCACCGCCTGGCTGATCTGCTGGATGGAGGACCATGACACCGGATTTCACGATCACGACGTCTCCGCCGGCGGAGTGGCCGTCGTCAGCGGAGCCGTGCGCGAGGAGCGCCTGACGATCGAGGGGCCGCCGGCCAAGCGCGTCTTCAAGGCCGGCTCGAGCTTTCACTTCTCCCCGGTCGACATCCATCGCGTCCGCCACGAGGGCTCCGACCCGGCGGTCACCATCCACGTCTACTCTCCGCCCCTGTTGCAGATGGGGGCCTACGTGATCGGAGCGGACGGCGTCCTCGCCCGTCACGCTCAGTCCTATCGCGAGGAGCTGCGACCGCTCCAGGCCAGCGCCTAGCTCGGCTTGGCGCCCTCGCGCAGCTCGACGCCGCTGTCCCGGGCGATCAGGATCGTGCTCACCATCTCTGGCGCGAACAGCCCGTGCTCGACCACGCCGGGCGTGGCGCTGAGCCTGCGGGCAAGCTCGCGCGGATCTCCCACCGGGCCGAAGTAGTCGGCGATCAGGCCCCCGTCCGGACTGTCATCAACTCCGCGCAGGCGCGCCGGGGTCAAGGAGAGCAGCGTGCGGCCCACGCCGAAGCGGAGCAGCTCCAGGGGAATCGGCGGCTCGATCGATGGCACCGCCTTGTCGGCCGAGGCGATCACCACGAAGCGCCTGGCGGACGCGGCCACGATCTTCTCGCGCGTGTGTGCGCCGCCGCCGCCCTTGACGAGCCACCCCTGCTCGTCGATCTGATCCGCACCGTCGATCGCCATGTCCAGCTCGCCCACCTCGTCGAGAGACTGCACCACGAGGCCGAGAGCGCCCGCAGCCGCAGCGGTGGCCGGAGAGGTTGCGACGCAGCGCAAGCCGGCGTAGCCGCGCTCGGCGATTGCGGGAAGCAGGTGCGCGAAGGTCGAGCCGCTGCCCAGGCCCAGTCGCATCCCGTCCTCGACCAGCGCTGCCGCAGCCCTGGCCGCGGCAGCCTTCTGGTGCTCGCGGACCGGGTCGTCGATCAGCGGCGGTTGCTGCTGCCCAGTCGCACGAGGGGACGCCATGGCGCGGACGTTACCGACCCGACGGTGTCCCTGAGACGCACCTCCTCCGGCGAGGCCGGGATCTGCAGCAGAAATCCCTGCCCGACCGCGCACTCGAGCTCGCGTGCCAGCGCCAGCTGGCGGTTCGTCTCGATCCCCACCGCCACCGCCGTCAGCCCTGCCTCCTTGGCGAGCGCGATCGTGGCCGCGAACATCGCGCGACGCTCCTTGTCGCGGTCGAAGTTGGCGGTCAGCGAGCGATCGAGCTTGACCACGTCCAGCGGGAGGTTGCTCGGCAGGCTCAGCGAGAACTCTCCAGAGCCGAATTTGTCCAGAGCCACCGAGACACCCAGGCGCTTCACGTCCCTCAGGGCCGCCCGTGCGCGCTCGGGGTCTCGGTGAATCGCGTCCTCGCTGACCTCGAGACAGAGCGCTCGCCCGGGCAGGCGACAGTAGGCGAGCTCCTCACGGACCCGCTCGGCCAGATCCATCTCCGTCAGCTCGCGCGCCGAGATGTTCACCGAGATCGGGATCGCGATGCCGCTGCGCCTCCAGATCTCAGCCTGGGCGCACGCCGAGTGCAGCACCCAGTTGCCGATCTGGACGATCAGGTCGCTTTCCTCGGCCGGCGCCAGAAATGCCGCTGGGAGCATGTCCACGCTGTCGGCGCCGTCCCCGCCCTGTGGACGCCAGCGCACGAGCGCCTCGCAGCCCACCGCCTTTCCGCCCGCGAGCGGCAAGATCGGCTGATAGGCGAGCAGCAGCTCGTGTCGGGGGAGGGCCTGGCGCAGGCGCCCCTGGATCTGCAGGTTCGTGCTGACCTCGCGCCTCAGGCTGTCGTCGAACAGATCCAGCCCACGTCCGCCCGCGGCCTTGGCGCGGTACATGGCCAGATCGGCCTCGCGAAGCATCGCCTCGGGGTCGGTGTCCGGGCTGCGGGCGACCGACACGCCCACGCTCGCCAGCATCGCCACTTCGCTCTTGCCCGCGGGAAATGGTTCTTGCAGCGCCTCCAACACTCGCCCGGCGAGAGCCATCGCCTCGTCCTCGCTCTCGATGTCCTCGGCCAGGATCACGAACTCATCGCCGCCGAGGCGCGCCACGGTGTCGCTGTCGCGCATCAGCTCGGCCAGGCGCTCGGAGATGCCCACGAGCAGGCGGTCGCCCACGCCGTGGCCGAGGTTGTCGTTGACCGCCTTGAACTTGTCCAGGTCAACGAACAGCATTGCCACGACGCCGCTGCTGCGATGCAGGCGCGCCAGCGCCTGGCAGGCCCGGTCCATCAACAGCAACCGGTTCGGAAGCTTCGTGAGAGGATCGTGCAGCGCCTGGCGCTCGAGCCACAGCCGGTCGGTCACGTCCTTGACCGCCGCATACCAGGTGTCCCCATCACAGCGCGCGCTCCACAGCAGCCAGCGCCAGGAGCCGTCGCGGTGGCGAAAGCGATTGGTGAAGTTCTCGAGCTGGGCGCGCTGCTCGCCCGCCGCCTGCATCACGGCGAGCGTCGGCTCGACGTCGTCCGGGTGCATGAACTCCTGCATCGGCCTCGACTGCAGCTCCTCGAGGCTCCAGCCGAGCAGCTGCTCCCAGGCTGGATTGAGCAGCGTGAAGCGGCCGTCCAGGGCGATCGTGGCCAGCAGGTCGCTGGTCATCTCGAACAGGCGGGCTATGCGTGCCTCGCCACCGAGCGCGGTATCGATGCTCGCATGGGGAGCAGTGCTCGTCGCCTGGAAGCCCATTCCTGGGAGACACTTCGGTCCGTCGCAGCGCTTGCTCGGGCTGGTCCGCCGCGGTTGGACGGATTTACTAGTTGTCCAGCCTCAGGAGGCGCTGGGGAGCGTGGCGCTCGACTCATGGCCGGCGTTCTGCCCCAGATGTGCCGGCCCGGTCCCCAGCGAGGGGTCATCGCCGCGCAGGAAGCGCCAAACGGACAGGCACATCAGAATCGTCATGATCCCGGCGCTCGACGCGCACCACTCGCAGATCGCGTGAATCGAGAAGAGCTCGCGGTAGGTGAGATAGGCGCTGAACCCGAATCCGACCACCGTGAAGGACATCGTCGCCAGCCGGGTCGTCTCGCCCTGGGGAGCCAGCAGCGAGCCTACGATGCCGATGTAGCCGAGCAGTCCGATCAGGGCCACCGGCACGCCTGCGAGCTTGGAGTAGATCGACGTCTGCACCTTCGTGCAGCTTTCGCCGGCCGTGCACGCGGGCTTGATGCCGGCGTAGTGCACGTAGGTGAGATAGCTGGCGATGCCCAGCCCGATCACCGCGAGCACGAGCAGCGTGATCCTCAGGGCGCGGGCGCTCATCGGACCACCTAGCCGAGCAGCTTTTCCATCGCTGCGTTGAGCGACGAGGCGTCGGTCAACGAGCTGAATTCGAACTTGGACGGGGTGCTGCCGGTCTTCCCGAGCAGGAACGAGGGCGTGCCGGTGAAGCCGGCGTTGTTGGCCGCCTGGGCGTCGCTTGCCACCTGATTCGCGAACGTGGCGCTGTTGCGGTCCGTGGTCCACGTCGCCAGGCTCAGGCCAGGCACCTGCTGGGCCAGCCCCTGGAGATATTTTTCGGTGACGTAGCCGCTGCTCTCTTCCCCTTGCTCGTGGTAGAAGAGCTCGATGAAGTTCCACATCTTGCTCTGATTGCCGGCTGCCAGGGCCGCGATCTGCTGGAGCTTGAATGTTTCTGGTTCGCGCGTCGCCGTCTCCAGGGAGCGGTATTCGATCTTCAGCTTGCCCGGGCGCACCCACTTCTGGATCACGGTGGGCAGCGCGCCCAGCGTGAAGTCCTTGCAGATCGGGCACTCGAGATCCCCGAAGTACTGGAGGGTCACGGGTGCCGTGGGGGAGCCCAGGACGTTGCCTTTCTGGGGGATGCCGGCCACGAGCGCGTTGACTGTCTGGGCTGCCTTGTTCGCCGTTGTGCTTCCCACCTTGGGCGCCGCCGATTTGCTGCCGCCGCCGGTCGCGACGAGGATCACCACCACCACGACCACCACGACCGCCGCGACCACGCCGAGCTGGGTGAGCCGCGTACGCCGGGCTGCGCCAGCCGCCTCGGCCTCCTCCATCGCCTTGCGCTCGGCTCGCGCCTGCTCGCGGCGCTGCTTGCGGGTCAGGTCCTCTTCGTCGCTCTCCACTGGGCTCATAGGCGCAACTTTTACAGGTTTCTGTTCAACCGTGCCTAAGGATCGCGTCTACGTTCAACGCTCCGCTGCCGGCGGGGAGCGGTGTCAGTCCTGGGAACGTGCCACGATGGAAACAACCGGACAAAGCTCGCTCGCTCCAGAGCAGACTGTCTCGGCGGCGTCCATGCGCCCCCGTAGCTCAGCTGGATAGAGCATCGGACTTCTAATCCGAGGGTCGCTGGTTCGAATCCAGCCGGGGGCATCACGAACACGGCAAAACCGTGGTGGCAGTGTGGCTTGCGCTACCTGTGCGGCTCAGGTGCCCGACGCGGGATGGCTCTTGGCCCAGGCGACGATCTCGCCGCTCCCGTTGATCGTCGAGCCGTCGTCCAGGACCAGCACCGGCACGTCCTCCTGGCCGGTCAGCTCGCGGATCTCCTCGCGCTTGCCGCGACGGCTGAAGGGGATGTTCTTGAAGCCGCCCACGACCTTCACCTCGTAGGTGTGGCCCGATGTGTCCAAGGCCTGGGCGGCCACTCCGCACGGATGCTTGACCAGCGGGGCGTTGGCTCCATGGGTGCGCGCCGGACAGGTGTACAGGACCATCTCGCGATTGTATGCCCGCTGGGCAGCCCGCGTGGTCCGGGGCGCCTCGTGCCTGCTCATGTGCGCGTGGCCGGCACAGGCGCCGGGAGGTGCCCGCGCAGCGCTGCGGTGTCCACGAAGAAGGCACGCGCCAGGTTGACGATCAGGCGTGCGAGCTCCGGGTTTTGCTCCGGCTGCCAGTCCTCGAGCAGATCGGCCAGGCGCTGCTCGCCGGTCTGCGTCAGGCGCTCGAGGATCTCGTGGCCGCCATCTGTGAGCTGATAGGCGTGCCCGTCTCCCGGGCACGGCGCGATTAGGTCGTGCCCGAGCAGCGTATCTCGAGCATGCTCGAGCGTGGCCTGTTCGACGTGCGCCCGCTCGGCGAGGCCGTCCAGCCGGGCCGGTGCCTCCTCGCTCAGGCGGGCCAGCAGCCAGCAGGCCGCCGGATCGAGCTCGACTCCCGCCCGCAGCGCCACCCGTCGCACGATCTCGCGGGCGCCCTCCCTGCGGTCCAGGCGTCCGAGCTTTTCGATGATCACGGCCAGCGAGTCGGTGTCGCGGGGGGTGGCGAACGTGTCTGCCATGTCCGTGCCGGCCACCGTCTCGCGCAGGGGCAGCTCGCGGATGAACCACGAGAACACGAACGCAGCCACCGCGACCGCCGCTGCCACCACGAAGACCTTGTCCAGCGAATTCGTGAACGCGTGCAGGTAGCTCGTGCGCAGCCCGGCCGGCAGATGAGCGATCTGCGCCGGGCTGACCTGGGAGCCACCGCCGGCCTGCGCGGCCGCTCCGGGCGGCAGCGCGCTCTTAAGCTCCGCGCTCAGGCGGTTCGAGAAGATCGCCCCGAGCGCTGCCGTGCCGAGCGAGCCGCCGACCGAGCGAAACAGCGTGGCGCCAGACGTAGCCACGCCGAGATCCGAGTAGTCCACGGCGTTCTGCACAGCCAGCACCAGCACCTGCATCACCATCCCCAGGCCGAGCCCGAGGATGAACATGAACAGGAAGATCGACGCCGTGGCGCTGGCTGCGTCGAGCGTCGAGAGCAGGTAGAGGCCGAGCGTCATCAGCGCCGTCCCTGCGATCGGGAACGGCTTGTAGCGTCCCGTGCGCGTGATCACCTGCCCCGAGGCGATCGAGGTGATCAGCAGGCCACCCATCAGCGGCAGCAGCTGCAGCCCCGAGCCGGTCGGGCTCGCCCGCTTGACGACCTGCAGGAACAGCGGCAGGTAGGTGACCGCGCCGAACAGGGCGAAGCCGACCACGAAGCCCACGGCGCCCGTCACCGAGAACACGGGGTTGGCCAACAGGCGCAGCGGCAGCACCGGCTCCCGCGCCCGCCGCTCGGTCAGGACGAATGCGCCGAGCAGGAGCACGCCACCGACCCCCAGGCCGACGATGAACGGCGACCCCCACGCGAAGGAGTTGCCTCCGAGGGAGGTCGCCAGCACGATCGCCGATAGGCCGCCCGCCAGCAGGACAGTGCCGAGGTAGTCGACGACGTGGTGAACGCGCTCTCCCGCCGCCGGGAGCGTTGCCGCGAGCACGAACAGCGCAAGCACCCCGAGCGGGAGGTTCACATAGAAGATCCACCGCCAGCTCAGATGCCCGGTCAGGAATCCGCCGAGCAGCGGCCCCGCGACGCTTGCCAGACCGAAGACTGCGCCGAACAGTCCCGTGTAGCGCCCGCGTTCGCGCGGCGGCACCACGTCGCCGATGGCCGCCTGGGCGCTCACCATCAGGCCGCCGCCGCCAAGGCCCTGCAGGGCGCGGAAGGCGATCAGCTCGTCCATGTTCTGGCTCAGGCCACACAGCGCCGAGCCGATCAGGAAGACCACCAGGCCGGCCTGCAGCACGACCTTGCGGCCGTACATGTCCCCGAGCTTTCCATACAGGGGCGTGACCGCCGTCTGCGCCAGCAGATACGCGGTCACCACCCACGAGATGTGGCTGAGGCCGCCCAGGTCGCCCACGATCGTCGGCAGGGCCGTGGCCACGATCGTCTGATCGAGCGCCGCCAGGAGCATGACCAGCAGCAGGCCCGCGAAGATCAGCCGCCGCGCGGGCAGATCGGGGGTGCTCGTCTCGGGGCTCGCCGTGAGGGCACCGCCACTACCGACGCTCAACGCACGCTCCTTCCCAGGGTCACGCCCAGTCTAGGCATCGGGAAGGTTTCTGCTCCCGGCGGAGTCTCCATCGGAGACGGCGCCTCGGATCGGCGATTCCGTCGGCTCGCGGCGTGCACTTGCTCCCCGCTCGGCACGTCGCGAGCAACCCTTCGTCCAGTCTGTTTAGCGGGGCCGGTACCTGGGTAGGTTGTCCGACAGGCCTCGGTTGACCCCCGCTCGAGGCCACAGGGACGGGACCACTTCTGTCCGCCCCGCCGCGCGAGACCCCCGAACGCGGCGGAGCAGTCTCAAAGTCGGGAGGGTCCCGCTTCGAGCTTGCGGCGCGCTTTGGCAGGTCCCGCCAGGCGCGCCGCAAGGACGTCTATAGCATTGCGCCGCCCGCCCCGATGGCGCTGCCGCTAGCGAGCTGGCTGGTTCGATTCCAGCGCGGGGCCCTGATGTTCATCGCCACCGCGCTGCTCTATCCGTGTGCGCTCGCAGCGCTGTGTCTGGGCACCGGCCTCTTGGTGGACCGCTGCAGCCGTCCGGGCCTGGCTGCGCCGCTGCTGCTGCCCGTGGGCGCCGCCGGTCTGATCGCGGTCTCCCAGCTGAGCACCTACGCCTACCCCTTGGCCCCGGCCACGCCCTACCTGGTGCTCGCCGTGGCGCTCGCCGGCTTCTGGCTCGGCCGCGCCCGAGCCGCTCGGCTGCTCGCCTCCATGCGCCGGCGAGCGTGGCTGCCCGCCGCCTGCCTGCTCGCCTATCTGATCGCCCTGGCTCCAGTGCTGGCGGCGGGCAGGACCACCTTCTCCTCCTTCATGGTCCTCTCGGACTCCGCCGTGCACCTGATCGGGGCCGACTTCCTGATCCGCCACGGCCAGCACTACGCCCACCTCGACCTGCGCAACTCCTACGGGCAGTTCATCAACGACTACTACAACACGAGCTACCCCTCGGGCGCGGACACGCTGTTCGGCGCGAGCACCTTGCTGCTGGGCCTGCCCCTGATCTGGGCATTTCAGCCGTTCAACGCCTTCATGCTCGCCACCGCCGTCGGGCCCGCCTGGGCGATCGCCCGACGGCTGGGACTGGCCGGGGCGTGGGGGATCGTGGCAGCCCTCACCGCCGTGCTGGGCGCCCTCGTCTACGCCTATGAGCTCTTCGGCTCCGTCAAGGAGATCACGGCCCTGCCCTTCATCCTCGCCCTCGGTGCGCTCGTCTGCCGCAACCGCTCCTGGCTCGACAGGGGGGCAACGGGGGCGATTCCGTTCGCGTTGCTGCTCGCCGCGGGCGTCTCCGCGCTCGGGGCGGCCTTCGGCGCGTGGGTGCTGGTGAGCGTGGCTGTGCCGGCGTTCGTGCTCCTGCGCCGCCTGATCGGCCGTGGCGGGTACCGGCCGCGCAGCGCCCTTGGCCTCCTGGCGGGAGGCGGAGCGGTCCTGCTCGTGGCCGCCTGGCCAACCTGGATAGATCTCCCCGGCTCGCTCAAGGTCGCCCAGAGCATCGCCACCACCAGCAACTCCGGCAACCTGCACAGCCCGCTGCGTGCAGTCCAGGTGTTCGGTGTGTGGCTCGGGGGCAGCTACAAGCTGGTGCCCGGCGGGGGCACCCTGCTCGTCACCCACCTCCTGATCGCCCTCAGCGCCGCCGCGGCCCTGCTCGGCGCCGTCCAGCTGCTGCGCCGGCGCGCCTTCGCGCTCGCCGGCTGGCTGGCGCTGATGCTCCTTGCCTGGTTGCTCGTGAGCCTCACCGCGACCACGTGGGCGAGCGCCAAGACCGAGATGCTCACCTCGCCCGCCGTGATCCTGCTGGCGTGGGGGGGAGTGGCCGCACTGCGGGCGCTCCCGCTCCGAAGGATCGCCGCGGCGGCAGCAGCGCTGACGGCGCTCGGCATCGCCGGCGGAGCGCTCGCCTCCGACGCCCTGCAGTACCACGTCGCAAACCTCGCTCCCACGGCCCGCTATCGGGAGCTCGCCTCGCTCGACGCCCGCTTCGCCGGACAGGGTCCTGCGCTGTTCACGGACTTCGACGAATACTCCATGTACGAGCTGCGCGACCTCGACCCGGGCGGTCCCGACTTCGTCTATCCGCCGCCCGCTCTGGCCGGCGCCGCCGGTGGCTACGGCGACCCCGTGCAGCTCGACCGTATCTCCCCGAGCGCCTTGGCCTCCTATCCGCTGATCGTGACCCGGCGCTATCCCGCCCAGAGTCGCCCGCCGGCCGCCTACGGCCTGGTGTGGCAGGGCTCCTACTACGAGGTTTGGCGGCGTCTTCCCCTCGCCGTCCCCGCGATCGAGCATCTCGCCCTGAGCGGGGAACCCGCCCAGCAATGCCGCCAGATCGGCCGCCTGGCCGCCGCCTCCGCGCGCCACTTCGAACACGGCGTCGGCGGTGCTCCCACGGGCCTCGTCGCGGCCTCAGCGCCCACGATCGTGCCGATCGACCTGCATCGCGCCTTTCATCCCCGCGGCTGGGGGCACGAGCGCAGCGGCCTCGTCATGAGCCGCCCCGGACGACTGTCGGCCGGCTTCCGGGTGCCGGCCGGCGGCCCGTGGGACTTGTGGGTCCGGGGGCAGATCATGCCCACGGTGCATCTGAGCCTCGACGGGCGTCCGCTCGCCTCGATCGGTGGCCAGCTGAGCGGCAACTCGCTGGTGCCCGACACGATTCCGCCGATCCCCGTGCGCCTGGCGGCTGGAGCGCATCGCCTGTGGGTGACCCGGGGATCCACAACGCTGGCTCCCGGCGACGGGGGCGCCGCGGTGCTGGACGCCGTCTTCCTGACGCCCGCAGCCACGCCGGCCGCGGCTCCGCTTCGCCACAGCACAGTCTCGCGCTGGCAGGCGCTCTGCGGCACGGCCTACCAGTGGGTTGAGCTCTTGCCCTAGCCTCCCGAGCGGGCCGGCAACACGGTCACGAGCATCGCGCTGGCGGCCGGTACGGCGATCGAGACCACGCCTTCGCGCACCCTTACACGGTGAGAGGCGGCCGGCCGGCTCCACGAGCCGTTCGCTGCCACAGCGCGCCCGCCCAGCGTCACCCCGGACCTCGCCGCGGGAGCAGGAGCCCGCAGGGCGAGCATCGAAGCAGAGTCAAAGCCACGCCCCACGCGCAGGCGCAGCGTGACGCCGGCGCCACCCCCTTCGTCCTCCACGATCACGAAGTGCAGGGCGCCCGTCGGGGTGCGCAGCGCGGCCACCGACAGGTTGGGCTGCTGCGCGGCGAGCACCCTCGTGGGCAGCGGCCGGTCTCCCACCAGCTGCCTGCTCAGCAGCAGCGCATACCACTCCGGCTGAGCGTGCAGCGAGCCGGCCGCCAGGCGTGCGGGGGATGGGGCGCACAGGGGGGAGTAGCCCTTGCAGTTCGCCGGGTTGCCCTCCAGGTTGATGCCCGAGGCGCCCCGGGCGATCGTCTGGGAGATGTAGCCAACAGCCCACAGCGTCGAGGCGAAGGTGTCGCTGATGCCGGCGCGGCCGCCGCAGGAGACAGTGTTGCTCTCATCCATCCGAAACGGCGTCCCGCTGGCATGCGCCACCGTCAGGAAGCGCGTCAGCGACTCGGCCTCCTTTTCGCGCGTGGTCGTGCTCAGCAGCTGTTCGCTCGTTGGCGCCGGCACGCTGTCGCAGCGCAGGGGATAGTGGTGGCCGGTCAGCAGCGCCGGATGCTGGCGGCGCACCTCCGCCGTACCCCACTGCCGGAAGGCTCTCGAGCCCGATACCCCCGGACCCGCCACAGCGATGCCCGGGGCGCTCGCCGCGATCGCCCGCCGGTAGGTGCTGACCTCGGTCTCGTATTGGGACGCTGTCCAGGGAAGCATGCGCAGGCCGTGCCTTCCGTAGGAGTCCGGCTCGTTGCCCACCTCGATTCCCGCCAGCTGCGGCCCGAGCGCCGACTTGGCCGCCGCCGCCTCGCGCGCGGCCGCGCGCGGGTCATAGTGGGCGAGCCCGATCGTCAGCAGCACCCGCCAGCCGCTGCGCAGCGCCAGTGTGTGCAGCCCGCGCAGATCGGCCATGTCCAGCACGCTGCTCGCCCACGCCGGCCGCGGCGTGAGGCGATCCGTCCACGCGACCCGCGTGTCGGCCGAGGCCCCGCCCAGGCGCAGCAATCCAGGGCCCAGCGAGCGCAGGAGAGCGACCAGGTTCCCACGGCTTCCGTATGCGGCGAGCTGCCGCGCGTCTGCCAGCTCGAAGGACAGCCCCACGAACTCCCGCGGAACCCGCTCGCCGGGCAGCGCCGGATCGATCGTCACCGTCGCCTGCGCCGGAGTCGCCCCCGCGCCCGGAGCCTGAGCCGGAGGGGGTGCCGGCGCCGGCACCGGTGCCTGAGCCGGCGCCTGGACGGGCGTGGGCGCTTCGGTGGCTCCCGGCACAAGGCCGTCCGCGGGCAGCGCCACCGCGAGCGCCACCGCCACGCTCAGCAGGAAGGCGCCCGCGCGCACGCGTGTGCGCGGCCGTCGGGCTCGAGCGGATCGTGGCATCCCCTGCAGTAAACAGGTGCGCAGGCCGGGCCGGCGCCGGCGGGGTGAGGCCACGCCGGTCACGCGGCGGCTCGAGCAGCCCGCACGGCGGCCGGTGGGGTGGAGCCCGATGCGGGGCCTTCGCGCTGTTGCATCCCGATTCTCTCCATCGGGACGCGAACGTAACCTCTGGCTCGTGAGCCGCGCGCCCGGAACCCCGGCGATCGATCAGATCCTGCTGGGGGAGAACCTCGAGCTGCTCCCCGGCTTCGCCGACGGGTCCTTCCAGCTCATCTACATCGACCCGCCGTTCAACACCGGCAGGGCCCAGGCGCGAAAGACCCTGCGAGCGGTCAGGGACGACGAGGGCGAGCGCACCGGATTCCAGGGTCGCCGCTACAGCACCGAGCTGCTCTCCGAGCACAGCTACGGCGATCGCCACGAGGACTATCCCGCCTTCCTGGCTCCTCGCCTGCACGAAGCCCACAGGCTGCTCGCCCGCGAGGGAACGCTCTACTTCCACATCGACTACCGCGAGGCCCATCGCTGCAAGCTGGCGCTCGACGGGATCTTCGGACGCGAATGCTTCCTCAACGAGCTCATCTGGGCCTACGACTACGGCGCGCGCGCCAAGCGCCGCTGGCCGGCCAAGCACGACACGATCCTCGTCTACGTCAAGGATCCCGACGCCTACCACTTCGACTCCGAGCAGGTCGACCGCGAGCCCTACATGGCGCCCGGCCTCGTCACCCCCGAGAAGGTCGCGCGCGGGAAGCTCCCGACGGACGTGTGGTGGCACACCATCGTTCCCACGACCGGCAGCGAGAAGACCGGCTACCCCACCCAGAAGCCCGAGGGCATAGTCAGGCGCATCGTGCAGGCCTCCTCGCGCCCCGGCGACTGGTGCCTGGACTTCTTCGCCGGCAGCGGCACGCTCGGCGCGGTCGCCGCCAAGCTCGATCGCCACTACGTCCTGATCGACTCCAACCCCGAGGCCGTCGAGATCATGAGGGCGCGTCTCGGGCATCCGCTGCCCGCGACCGACGGAGACGCGAGCACGAACGCCGGTGAAGGAGCGTCGTGAGCGAGCACCCGATCCGACTGGTGCTCAACGACGACACCAACCGCAGCCGACTGACGGTCTTCTTCCGCGCTCTGCTCGCGATCCCCCACTACATCTGGGCGTCGCTGTGGACGATCGTGGCCATCCTTGCGGCGGTCGCCAGCTGGTTCTCCACGCTCGCCCTCGGGCGCACCCCCGCGCCGCTGCACAGGTTCCTGGCCAGCTACCTCAAATATGCCACGCAGCTCTACGCCTACCTGTACCTCGCCGCCAATCCCTATCCCGCCTTCGACGGGCAGGACGGATACCCGGTCGACCTCGTGATCGCCCGGCCGCAGCGCCAGAGCCGCTGGAAGGTGGGCCTGCGGGCGATCCTGGCCGTGCCCGCCGCCCTCCTCGCCGGCACCCTCATCGGATTTCCCGCCGGGAGCGTCACCTCGTCCTCGTCGTCCGGGGCACGCTCGGGGGGGAGCTTCAGCTCACCCGGATCCCTGGGGCTGCTGTTCCTCATCGCCTTCCTCGCCTGGTTCGCGATCCTCGCCCGTGGCCGCATGCCCAGGGGCCTGCGCGACGCCGCCGCCTACTGTCTCTCCTACGGCGCGCAGTTCTGGGGCTATGTCCTGCTCCTCACCGATCGCTACCCGAACGCCGACCCGCTGGCCGCGCTCGAGGGGCTGCCCGTGCGCGCCGACCCGATCCGAGTGGAGCTCGACGAGGACCTGCGGCGCAGCAGGCTCACCGTGCTCTTCCGCGCGCTGCTCGCGATCCCGCATCTCATCTGGCTCGAGCTTTGGACCGTCCTCATCTTCGTCGTCGCGATCCTCAACTGGCTTGCCACGCTGCTGCTGGGGCGCTCGCCCGCGGCCCTGCACCGCTTCATGTCCGCCTTCCTGCGCTATGACATCCACGTCTATGGCTTCCTCTATCTGATCGCCAACCCGTTTCCGGGGTTCACCGGGCGCGTCGGCAGCTATCCCCTCGAAGTCCTCGTCGAGGACCGCCGTGTCCAGAGCCGCTGGACGGTCGCATTCCGGCTGATCCTGGCCATACCCGCGCTGATCCTCGCCGCCGGCTACTCGGGCCTGCTCGATGTCGTCGCCGTCCTCGGTTGGTTCGCCGCGCTGGCCACCGGCAGGATGCCGCGCGGGCTGCGCAACGCTGGCGAGCTCGTGCTCCGCTATCAAGCTCAGACCGCCGGCTACCTGATGCTCCTGAGCGACTCCTATCCCTATGGCGGGCCCTGTCTGAACGGCGAGCCGAATGCGGAGGAGACGGCCGGCGGGGCCGACGGGCCGGTCCCCGGCTGATCCCGCGTCGCGTGAGCAGCGCTTCCGACAGGCCGGGGAGGGGGACGCATCCCTTCCGGGTCCTACCTCTGGCTGTGGCCACGCTCGGCTGCGTGGCGGCCTGGATATGGGCCGCGCACGCGCTGTGGCACACCAGCGTGCCCTCCGGCCTGCGCCTGCCACACGTCGACCCCCGGACGCTGTTCACGAGCTCCTACCTGCGCCGAGCCTCCTCCTACGAACGCTTCCTCGCCGTCGACCAGGTGCTCGCCGAGGTGGCCCTGCTCGTCGTGCTCGTGATCTATGCCAGGCGCGGACACAGGCTGATGCGCGAGTCGGCCGCCGGGCGCATCGGCACCGGGATGATGCTGGGGATGCTCGGCTTCGCGCTCGTCTGGCTCGCCGAGGTGCCCTTCGGGCTGGCCTCCGTATGGTGGGAGCGCCGACACGGGGTCTCCCACCAGGGCTATCCGGCCTACCTGCTCCAGAGCTTCCTGGGCCTGGGCGGGCGCTTCGTGTTCGTATCGCTGGCACTGCTGGTGGCCATGGGCCTGGCTGGCCCGCTGCGGCGATGGTGGTGGGTGGGCGCTGCGCCCGCGTTCGCCGCCCTGGCGTTGCTCTCCACCTTCCTGAGCATCTACCTCGTACCCGACACGCGGCCCCTGCGCTACCCCTCCACCGCCGGCGACGTGCGCACGCTTGCCCAGGCCGAGGGCATACCCCACACCAGAGCCGTCGTCCAGCAGGTGTCCCGCTACACCACCGCGCCGAACGCCGAGTCGGTCGGCTTCGGGTCCACCCGCCGGGTGATCCTGTGGAACACGCTGCTCGACGGGCGCTTCGACCGACGGGAAATCCGTGTCGTGATCGCCCACGAGCTCGGCCATCTCGCCCACCACCATCCCCTCAAGCGCGTCGGCTGGCTGCTTCTCTTCCTGATCCCCGCCGCCGCGCTCGTCGCGCTGCTGACCCGCGGTCGCGGCGGGCTCTCGCGTCCGGAGTCCGTGCCCGTGGCGCTGTTGGTGTTCGTGGTCCTGCAGCTGCTCACACAGCCACTGTGGAACGTCGTCTATCGCCGCGAGGAGGCCGAGGCCGACTGGTCGGCGCTCCGCGCCACGCGCGATCCCGAAGCTGCGCAGAGCCTCTTCCACCAGCTCGCCACCACCAGCCTCTCCGACCCGGACCCGCCCACGTGGTCCTACGTCCTGGATGCGGACCATCCCACCATCGTGCAGCGCATCGCCATGGTCGACGCCTGGGAGCAGCTCCGCAAGCCGCGCTGAAGCGGCGCCGCGCCCGCGCCGCCCACCTGCGAGCCTTTGACCCATGTTCCATATCGAGCTGCGCCAGTTTCCCCACAGCGCCTGGCGCTTCAACCTGAGCGAAGCCGAGCTGCGCGCCGTGGTCGTGCCCTGGGCTCGTGAGCAATGGGTCGAGGTCGGCGAACGCAAGTGGAACCCGCACGAGGCCAAGCTCACGATCCTCGAAGGTCCCAAGCTCGAGACCCAGCAGCTCTCCATGGGACGCGGATGGCGAGCCGCGCAGCGACGCAGTGAGGACATCACAGAGCGTGTGCTCACGACCGTCACCCAGGCAGAGCAGGAGCGCGCACGAGCGCAGGAAGACGCTCGCATCGAGGAGGCCGCTCGCGCGCAGGTGGCCGCAGCTGCCGGCAGCGAGCCCGTCGCGCAGGAGGGCTCAGCCGTGGCGAGCCCCGCAGAGGCCCCCGCGCTCGCCGATCCGCTCGCGCTGGGAGTGCAGCTCGCCGCCCTGCTCGGCGCCCAGCCCGCCCAGCTGCTCGCCGCCTGGCAGCAGGCCGCCGCCGGCTCGCCCGGGCTGTCTCCCAGCGAGACGCTCGCCCTGGCCGAACGCGCGCTCGCCTCCTCGGGCGCAGACACCCGCTAAAGCACCGCTAGACTTCCTTCTCGCAGCATCTTGGTGGGCGTAGCTCAGTTGGTAGAGCTCCTGGTTGTGGTCCAGGCGGCCGCGGGTTCGAGTCCCGTCGCTCACCCTTCTGAATTGGCTGCAAATCCGGTGGTTTTGGGTTTTGGTGGTATGCCAGTAGGGCCGAAGATTGCGCTGGGGAACAACTGGGGAACAAAGTTCTCAAGAACCGGTTCCGTGGCCTGCGTTGTTCTTGTACGTGGTGTTGGGCGTGCGATGGCGCTCGTGTTGCTGTGCTTTCTGCTCCCAGAGCGCGAGAGACCCCTGGAGTTCCTGATCCGCGACAACGACGGCAAGTTCACCCGCGTCTTTGACGGGCGAGTTCGTCGAGCACTACAACCGCCATCGGCCACACCGCGCGCTCGGCCTCACGCCACCCGAACCCCGCCAGCCAACACGACCCCTCGCAACCCCGCGCGCCGCCGCGATCCGCAGACACGACCGGCTCGGCGGCCTCATCCACGAGTACACCATCGCCGCCTGACGCCGTGCCCCGATCGAATTTACGTACCCCACACGATCAACCGCGCCTCGATCGTCCAGGTCCAGGCGTGGATGGGCCATGCCGACATAGCCTGTCACGTGCGTATAGGCGTTTTCGTTAGACCCGGTAGGCACGTCATTTATGTATCCACCCCAGTACGCGTTGGAGCCAGTTTCCAAACCGTCGGCCTGTGCGAGCAAGCTGGGCGTACTCGGCCGTGCCGATGGCAACGGGCTGCTGGCTTCCGAGCCACTTGTTTCTGTTACGAGACTCGGCGTCGATGATTGCGCCGATCCGCTCGCTGCCTGGACTAGGTGCTCGGGCGGTTCCACAAAGTGGATGCCATGGTCGATCATTTCCTTCCATTTGGGGTATTCCGGCGACCCTTTGGAAGGTTCAGCGAGGACGCCATAAAGTTCGAGTTCAGCGGGGGACGCCTTGGAGGCTTCAAATGTGGGCGGGGGAGTAATGAATGTCACCTTTTTGCCTTGCGCGGTGACGTAGATGCTCTTGGTGGCATCATTCGCCAGGCTCGTGAGTGACACACGCGGGACGATTACATCACCGCACGCGACGACCGTCGCAGCCGAGGCGCTGTCGAGGTCGACCCCGGCGGGACACGCGCTCACCTCGCTGGCCTGGGCCGAAGGGATTAGCGCGAAACCGCCCGCGACGCTTACAACCATGAGTATGAGCAGATGGCTAGGACCCGACCGAGCTCTGTGTGGCATGACTGTCTCCAGGTTTGCGTGTGACCGAACCAAGTTTGCTATCGCGACAACGCCTATTGGTCGCGCTGCGGCATCTGCGGCTTCCGTACTTGGTTCAAGCTATACGTGGAGGGCCGTTGCGGGAAGTATCTGGGGCCTATACGCTCATGTGTCCTGGTTATCACCTGGGTTCCCCCAGATTCAGCTCAGAGCAGGCTTTGGTCCGGCCAGTGGTCTGCACCGCCAGCAAGGTGTAGACCGAGCCCGTCGCGCACGAGTCGCCCGTTCGTAACTGGTATGCAGCCGTCCATACTGAGCCGGACTGGCACGGTGCGAGCGTTCGGATAGCGAAAGACGAACAACTCTGAGCGGCCACCGAAGCTGGGGCAGCTTCGTCCCGGAACCAAGGGGTTCCAGGGCGTCAAACTCCGTGGCGAGGCGATCTATCGCGGCCGGGGAAAGTACGGAGAGCGCTCCCACGAGAGCACCTGGCAAACCCAATTGCTCAAGTGAGCCGTAGCGACAGATCAGCAAGGCCGAGGGATGATCGGGCACCAATACGGGGGTTCCCTCCTTGTCGAGCACACCTGGCTTTAGGTCGCTCGCGGGGCACAACTGTCGTGGCGCCGAGACGGCAAGCGGTGATCCTTTTGGGGAGGAGGCAGCGTGGCCACAACTGGCGCATCCCAGCGCCAGAATCAACAGTGCGGACGTGACAGGCATCCAGCGGCGCACAATCCGAGGCTACCACGAGCGAAGTAGAGGGTTTCTTCCAGTTCGTCGTCGATAGCGTGTGGGGTGCATAAACCCGATCGCGTCCGGCTGGTACGGGCGTTTTGAGCGTTCGAGGCCGTAGTGTTACTACCTCCGTTGATCAGAGGAGGGCTGGCCGTTGGCATCGTTGCTTTATGTGCTCGTCGGGCGTTTGATGGCGCTCGTGTTGCTGTGCTTTCGCTCGTCCGGGTCCAAGGAGCTGGAGATCGTCGTTCTGCGCCATGAGATCGCGGTGCTGCGTCGGCAGGTATCGCGGCCAGCACTACGGCCGGCCGACCGGGCGCTCTTGGCGGCGGCGAGCAGGCTGCTGCCCCGAGACCGCTGGCCGGTGTTATTTGTGACCCCGGAAACGCTGCTCGCGTGGCACCGGCGGATCGTTGCGCGCCGCCGGACGTATCCGGGACGCTGTCCTGACCGGCCACGGGTTAGCCGTGAGGTTCGTGAGCTGATCCTGCGGCTGGCTCGCGAGAACCCGCGGTGGGGATACCGGCGGATCACGGGGGAGCTGATCGGGCTCGGGGTCCAGATCTCCGCGACGAGTGTCCGCAACGTCCTGGTCGGAGCCGGGATCGGACCGGCTGGCCAGCGCGGTGGGATGTCGTGGAGTGAGTTCATCCGCGGCCAAGCACAGAGTGATTGCGTGCGACTTCTTCACGGTTGACACGATCAGTCTGCGGCGGATATACGCGCTGTTCTTCATCGAGCCTTCCACCCGGCGTGTGCGCCTTGCCGGCATAAGCGAGAACCCCGACGGTGCCTGGACAGCGCAGCAGGCCAGGAACTTCGTGTTCTCGCTCCCCAAGCGCGACAGGCCCTTGGAGCTCCTGATCCGTGACAACGACGGCAAGTTCACGAGCGCGTTCGACACGGTATTCAATGCCGAGGGGATCCGGGTGCTCCACACGCCGGTCAGGGCGTCGAAGGCGAATGCGGTCGCCGAGCGATTCGTTGGCACGATCCGGCGGGAGTGCCTGGACTGGATGTTGATCGCCAACCGCCGGCACCTGCAGCACGTTCTCCACGAGTTCATCGAGCACTACAACGGCCATAGGCCGCACCGTGCGCTCGGGCTCGCACCGCCAGAACCCCGGCACCCATCGCCGATCGCGACAAGGCTGGCAGCCGCCACGATCGCCAGACACGACCGGCTCGGCGGCCTCATCCACGAGTACCTCGCCGCCTCACCACCTTGCCGAATCGAATAAATACACCCCACAAGTAGCCGGCTCGCTGCGGCCAGGAACGCACGGTCGGCGGGCCTTAGCGCCGGGCGTGATACCTGCCGACGCAGCACAGTCAGCTCGTTGCGCAGGACGATGATCTCCAGCTCCTTGAAACCCGAGGAGCGAAAGCAAAGCAGCACGAGCGCCATCAAACGCCCGAACATCGCGTACAAGAACGACAACGGCACCAGGCTCCTCCCATTGTCGACTGGGCCAGCGACCCTACGAGATCTCACGGCAGGCTCGTTGGCCTCATCCACGAGTACGCGATCGCTGCGTAAGTCGATGCCCGCCGAAGGGATGTACCTCGCGAGGTTTATGGGGCGTGCCAGATGCGGTTGATGGGAATGACGTGTATGCCGTTGTCGTGGGTGTAGGCGCGTGCGCCGGTGTAAAGCACGACGCCTCCGAGGAATTGGCTTCCCAGCTTGCGGCGTAGTGTGAGCAAGCCTCGTAGCTCGCTGGCGGGAGCCCTTGTGGCAGCCTTGACCTCGAGTGCCGAGATCTTGCCGTCTTCGCGTTCGAGGATCAGGTCGACCTCTTCGCCGTCGTGTGTTCGCCAGTGTCCTCGTTGCACCGGCGACTTGCCCCAGTCGAGCTGCTTGCACACCTCGCCTACGACGAATGTCTCGAGTAGATGCCCGAACTCGCTGAGGGCTTGTGCGGAGGCCAGCCCGAGCTTGCTCTCGGTGAGTCGCAGGAGGCGTGCGGCGAGGCCACTGTCCACCACGTGAATCTTCGGCGCCGCCCCGATTCGGGAGCCGAGCGTTGTTCCCCAGGCTTGCAGTTGGTGGACGAGGAAGACGGTTTCCAGCAGCTTGGTGTAGTTCTCGGCGGTCGACTTCTCCATGCCGATTGCGGCTGCGGCCTTTGCGATGTTGAGCACTTGGCCGGTCTGGCTTGCGAGTTGACGCAGCAGGAGCGGCAGCTGTCGACGCTGCCGGACACGTGTGAGTTCCATCACGTCGCGGTCAATTACGAGGTTGACGTAGTCATCGAACCAGCGTGCGCGGGCTTCGGGCCTGGCGCGTCGTAGTGCTGGTGGGAATCCACCCGTTGTGAGCCGGGTGATGTACTCCTCGCGTGCGATCACGGGCAGGCGCGAATCCAGAAGCAAGGCGGGATCGCTCAGCAGGATCTCTGTGAAGTCCTCGCGGATCCCCGTGATCTCGCCCTGAGAAAGCGGGAGTACGTCGATCATGTGGGCACGGCCGGTGAGCGCCTGTGCCGCTGCGGGAAGCGTCGCATATCGGGTTGAGCCAGTCAGAACGAACCTGCCTGGCGCGCTGTCGCGGTTAAGCTCGGCCTTGATCGCGTCGAGCAGCTCCGGCACATGCTGGAACTCGTCAATCAGCACCGGTGGTTCTCCGCGTACGAACAGGGCCGGGTCGGCTCTTGCGGCATCGCGCGTAGCGAGATCGTCGAGGTCAATGGCTTCGCGGCTCCGGGAGGCCGCCAGCGCCTGTAGCAAGGTCGACTTGCCCACGGCGCGCGGACCTTGGAGTACCACCACGGGCTCGTCGTCCATGCGGCTGCGAACCACTTCGCTCAGTCGTCGATCGACGTTCTTGGACAGGATCGCTGGCACCTCTCCAAATTAGCATATTTCCGCAACTCGAGGCATTTGTGATCCGCATCACGATGGCCCCTGATTCCGCGCCTTGAGTGATCCTTCTGCCGCAATGCGATGAGGTTCGGCCCGACGGGCGCAGGCCGCTCGCTTGGTTCGCGTAAGCGGGTACGTCGACGCCGACCCCTGATGATTGGTCTTGCGATAACCGCCGGCTGGAGCGTGCTTCAGTTTGCCCCGGTATCGACTCACAGCTCGCGCTCGTTTTAAGCCCAGCAAACCGCGGGGAGAGCTCGACTGCCCAGATGGAGCCCAATTGGGGCCCAGTCTGTCGAGTATGTTGCTGCTGGCGGCATCACACAGCAGCGCAAGTAACCGTTACCGTCCGGCTGTGCACGAACTGCTCGAAGCGCTGCTGAACGTTGGGATCTACGTCTTGCTGTTTGGTCTTCTGGGGTGGGCGCTCTACAACGCGTTCGGCCCGCAGGTCTTCGGCGTGCCGGCGATGTTGGGTGTCCTTGTGGTCCTGGCCGCTGTGCGTGTCTTCTCTAACGTGGGGCTGGCTGGGTTTGCGGTGGTGGTCGTCGGACTGGGGGTGCTTGTGATGGTCATCGGCATGGCGATGACCGGTGGCACGAAGAGGTCCGACCGACGCAAGGATGAACGGCCCATCGACAGGCTCTAGGTGATTTCGGTCCCTGTTGAGGTGTCTCTGCGTGACGGAACGGGTTTGAGGCTGCTCGGCGAGGTGCTCGCGCCGACTGTGCTGATCGCGTGCGCGCGCTGCTCGAGCCACGGCTCGAGCGCGATCGGGGTCGCCGGCGCTCTCCCGGCGTGAGCGCGTCGCGCCCCGGCGCGTGCGTCAGGCGGGCGCGAGCCGTCGGGCGGGCGCGAGCGTCAGGCGCGCGTGGCCCGTGGGGCCCAGCTGCGCAGGAACGCCTCGGTGGCAGCGACGTCGAGCGGTCGCGCGAACAGGAAGCCCTGCCCGCTGTCGCAGTGCTCGTCCTTCAGCAGCGAGAGCTCTCGCTGCCGTTCGATGCCCTCCGCGAACGTCGCGATCGAGAGCGCCTTGCCGAGCTGCACGAGCGTGCGCAACAGCGTCTCGCCCTCCTGGTTGTGCGTGAGACCCGAGATGAACGAGCGGTCGATCTTCAGCGCGTCGACCGGAAAGCGCTGCAGGTGCGCGAGCGAGGAGTAGCCGGTTCCGAAGTCGTCGATCGCGATGCTCACGCCCAGCTGCTTGATCTCGGTGAGACGGCGAGCCGTCTCCTCGACGTCGCGCATGAGCGTCGTCTCGGTGATCTCGATCGTCAGCGCCTCGGCATCGAGGCCGCTGCTCGCGAGTGCCCCGGCGATGTCCCCGACGAGCTGGTCGGTGTCGAGCTGGCGTCCGGAGACGTTGACGGCCATCGTGATCGCATGTCCTTGCTCGCGCCACTCGGCGGCCTGGGTACAGGCCTCCTCGAGAACCCACCGGCCGATCTCGACGATCAGCCCGGTCTCCTCGAGCAACGGGATGAAGTCGTCGGGTTGCACGACGCCTCGCACGGGATGCCCCCAGCGGATCAACGCCTCCAGACCGGTGGGGCTCATGTCGTTGAGGTCGAACGTCGGCTGGTAGGCGAGGAAGAACTCCCTGTTCTCCAGCGCTTCGCGCAGATCCATCTCGAGCTCCATGTTGCTCTGCATGACAGTCTGCATGCCGGTCTCGAACACCGCATAGCGGGCCTTGCCGTCCCACTTGGCGCTGTACATCGCGATGTCGGCGTCGCGCAGCAGCTCCTCGGCCGAGATGCCCTCACCGGTCGCGATCCCCACGCTCGCGGTCACGCTCACGCGAGCCTCCTCCGCGGCACCGAGCGTGAAGGGCTGCTGGAGCGCGTCCAGGAGGCGTTCGGCGATGAGCTCGGCGCCGGCCGCCAGGGAGAGATCCTCGGAGATCACGACGAACTCGTCGCCGCCGAGGCGTCCCAGGGCGTCGACGTCGCGGATCACGCCCTCCAGCCGGGCCGCGACCGCACGCAGCAGCTCGTCGCCGACGGCGTGGCCGAGCGTGTCGTTGATTCCCTTGAAGTTGTCGATGTCGATGAACAGCGCCGCCACAGGCGTCTGGTTGCGACGCGAGCGCGCGAGCATCTGCTCGACGCGGTCGAGGATCAGCGTCCGGTTCGGCAGGCCCGTCAACGGGTCGTGCGTGGCCAGGAACGCGAGCTCCTCCTCGCGGCGCTTGAGCTCCTCATCGGTGCGCTTGCGCTCGATCTCGAAGCACTCGCACATGCGAACGAGGCTGAACTCGAGGCTGAGCTGAAGGATGTTGAGGGCTTCGCCGAGCGTCTCCAGCGAGGTGGCCAGCACCGTGGCGCTCTCGTGCAGGACCTCTGCCATCGAATCGCGCCAGCACAGGCATCTACGCGTGACCTCGTTCAGCGACGCCGCGCGATGTGCTGCGAGCTCACCGAAGATCTCCCAGGTTTCCTGGCCCGCCTCGCGAGCGACCTCGAGCCCCTCGCCGGCCACCCAGCGCGCCACCGCGATCGTGGAGCTCCTGCTTATCCGTTCGAAGCTGTCCTGCACCACGGCGTCGACGTCGTGCCCCGAACCACCGGTTCGAGTCACCGTCAACCTCAACACGTCCTCGGCACGCGCTTTCAGCGACTCGCCGAGCAGGCACAGCTCCTCACCGGAATGCTTCACCGGCGCGGAAGGCGGCATTGGGCCCCGCATCGCAAATTTCCCCCAAACTCGAGCTCTTGACACCGCATGTCAGACCCAATCGGCTGAAAGGGGCAGTTCCATGAGACCGAATCCGCCGCGATAGACGTCAGGTGAGTTGGCTTTAGATAGACATAGATGTACAGTCAAAGCAAGGACACTCGTCGGATTCCCCGACCGTCGAGTCTCGAGGCGCGGCCAAACCGGGCTCCGCTCTCGCTCGGGCCGACGGCCACGGCGGCGGGCAGCACGCGCGATCAACCGTCAGGATGCTCGCGATGTCAGACACGAGGCTGGTCATCTTCGACTGCGACGGCGTGCTCGTCGACAGCGAGGTCACATCCAACGAAGTGCTCGCCCGTGAGCTGACGGCCGCAGGGCTTGCAACGACGCTTGCACAGGCTCGGCGGGACTATCAGGGGCTGCTGCTCGAGGAGATCGCACGCGATGCCGGCGCCCGGCTCGGCCGCCCGCTCCGGGAGGACTGGATTTCCCGCTACGAGCAGGTGCGCTCCGAGGCGTTCCGACGGGAGCTGCGCCCGATCGCCGGGGCCGCCGAGCTCGTGCAGGCGGTTCGCCGGGCCGGGATCGCGGTGTGCGTGGCCTCCCAGGGGGCGCTCGCAAAGACGAGGCTCTCGCTCGAGCTGACGGGCTTGGCCCCGTATTTCCGTCCCGAGGAGCTGTTCTCCGCGGAGCAGGTGGCGCGGGGCAAGCCCTTCCCCGATCTCTTCCTGCACGCGGCCGCCGCCATCGGCGCTCCTCGGTCTCGGTGCGTCGTGATCGAGGACACCCCCTCCGGCGCTCGCGCCGCGGTGGCGGCGGGAATGCGCGTGCTCGGCTATGCGCCCGACAGCGACGCGCATGCGCTGCGCGACGCGGGCGCCGAGATCGTCATGTCCCTCGCCGAGGTGCCAGCGCTCCTGGGCCTGCCCTGAGGCGGCCGGCGCGGCGCTCGGCGCCGAGCTGCGGGCCCGGGCGGGGGCGTCGCTGCGCAACTTTGATCTGTCCCGTAGGTTTGAGTGGCATCCGACGTCCAAGCCAGGTCGTCGCAACCAATCCAACAGGGGGGATTCATGCGCAGCCGCTCCAGGGGCTTCATAGCTGTGTTGGCCATCGGTGTTGCGTCGGCCACGATGGCGCTCGTCGGCATCAGCACGGCCGCTGTCAACGTCAGCGATTCGGGCTGGTCGTGGTCGAACCCCACGCCACAGGGCAGGACGCTCGCGGCGATCTCCTTCTCGGGCGGAGTCGGCTACGCGGTGGGCAGGGGCGGGACCGCGCTCTCCACGAGCAACGCGGGTGCGTCCTGGAGCGGTCTCACCACCGGCACGACCGGCGATCTGGAAAGCGTGCAGGTGCTCTCCCCGGCGAACATCGTCGTGGGCGGCGCCGGTGGGTGCATCACCCGCATCTCGGCTGACGGAGGGCAGACGTTCAAGCGGATCTTCAACGTCGCCGAAGCAGGCTGCCCCGAACCTGTGGCAGCCTTCAGCTTCGTATCGCCCCAGGTCGGTCTTCTGCTGCTGCACAACGGCTCCGTCGAGGCGACCGCCGATGGCGGCGAAACGTTCACCCGCAAGACCGGGGTTCCCGGAACCTCCGCCTCGAGCGGTGGCGGCGGAGCCGTGGGGGTGGCCCTGCACTTCCTCAGCGCAAGTGTGGGCATCGCGTTCGTCAGCGACCCCAACTCGGGCGCGAGCAGCGCCTACACGACCCCTGACGGCGGGGTCTCCTGGACGCAGGTCACGCTGCCGGCCGGCGCGAAGGTGACATCGCTGCACTGGGTGGATGCCAACGACGCCTACGCGATCGGGCCGGGGACGTTCCTGCGCAGCAAAGACGCCGGGGTGAGCTGGGAATCGCGCCCGATAGCCGCCGGCAGCTCGTTCAACTCGATCGACTGCGCGACGGTCTCGGAATGCATCCTGACCGTGTCAGCCGGCAACGAGCTCGTGCTCACCACCGACGGCGGCGCCACCGACACCGTGAAAACGACCTCCAGCTCGCTGATCTACGGCGCGGCCTACGCCAGCCCGACCCAGATCGTGGCCGTTGGCGCCAGTGGCGCGACCGTCCTCTCCGGCGACGGCGGCGCCACCTTCGCGCCGTCGAGCGCGGACATCGGGGGGGAATACGGCAAGTTGCGCTCGGGGCCCGGAGGCCTCGTGCTGGCGCCCGGCGCAAAAGGCGACCTCGCGCTCTCCTCTGACGCCGGACAGACCTGGCGGGTGCTCGCGACCCAGACCTCGGCAGAGCTCGCCGATGTCGCCTTCTCAACCCCGCAGGTGGGCTACGCCCTCGATGTGAATGGCGGCCTGCAGCAGACCAACAACGGTGGCGCCAGCTGGCTGACACTGAGCCCCGGCACGAGCACCCCCGCCAGGGCCGTGGCGGCGGTCGGCACCCGCGCGGTGCTGCTGATCGGTCCCGTGGGGATCCATCGGGCGCTGAGCGGGGGCCGCTTCGACGCGATCTCGGGCAACGTGGTCGCGCGAGCGCACCTGTCCGACTACGACCTCGCCGGCTCCACCGTGTTCGCCTTCGGCGTTGGCACCCACACCCTGATCCGCTCCACGAACCTCGGCGGCAAGTGGACCGCGATCAAGCTGCCCCTCACCAACAGGAAGGGCAGGACGAACGTGTCGGTCCGCAGCGTGGCCTTCACCGCTCCGGGGCGCGGGCTCCTGCTCGACACGGCCGGGCGTGTGTGGCTGACCGCCAACAGCGGCAGGCGCTGGCGGGAGATCACCTCGACGGGCTCGAGCGATGGCATCCAGCTCGCCTTCTCCGATCCCCTCAACGGGTTCCTCACGGTTCGCTCGTTCGGGCGGGACACCGGAAACGCCTATGTGCTGCGCACCACCGATGGGGGGCTCAGCTGGCATCCGCAGGTGATCACCGCCGGCTCGATCCCCGTCGATGGCATCCTGGTCAGCAGTGCGATGAACGCGTCGCTGCTCATCGACAGCACCTCCGCCACCAACACGCCGCTCAGGCGCCTGCTGTTCACCACGAGCTCGGGCGGGGAAGTGGCGGGCGCGCATGCGAGCCTCTCGCTGTCCACGCGCCGGCGGAGCTTCACCAGGCGCAAGCTGAGAGCGGTACGCGGCACGATCACGGTCAACGGCACGCTCACCGGCGCCATCGGTGGCGAGCAGATCGTGGTCTCTCGCCGGGCGCTCTCGGGGGGCGCCTGGCAGCACCAGGTGGTCGTCGCGGGAGCCAACGGCGGCAGCTTCACAACCACCTGGCGGATCAGCTCCTCGTCTGTCTTCGTGGCCCAGTGGGCCGGCGACAGCGGGCGCCCGGGGCTGGGCTCGAAGGTCCTGAGCGTGACCGTCCGCTGAGCGCTCGGCCGCGGCGGGAGCCCAGCACCCGGCACACCACGCCGCTAGTCCAGCGGCGTGGTGTACGCGCTGCTGAGCCCGCCGTCGATCAGGAAGGTCGAGGCGGTCACGAAGCTCGAGTCCTCGCTGGCGAGGAACAGCGCTCCTTGCGCGATCTCCTCCGAGCGGGCGAAGCGCCCCATCGGCACGTGCACGAGGCGACGGGCCGCCTTCTCAGGGTCCTTGGCGAACAGCTCTTTGAGCAGGGGCGTGTCCACGGGGCCGGGGCACAGCGCGTTCACGCGCACGCCCCGGCGCGCGAACTCGACACCCAGCTCGCGCGAGAGCGCCAGCACGCCGCCCTTCGACGCCGTGTAGGAGATCTGCGAGGTCGCCGCGCCCATCACCGCGACGAAGGAGGCCGTGTTGATGACCGAGCCGCGTGCCGGTCCGTCGTTGTCGAGCAGGTGGGGGATGCCGTGCTTGCAGCAGAGGAACACGCTGCGCAGGTTGACGCTCTGCACCCGCTCCCATGCCTCGAGCGTGGTCTCGAGCACCGAGCCGTCATCGCTGGGGGAGATGCCCGCGTTGTTGAACAGCACGTCGATACGCCCGTACTCCTCGCGCACGCGGGCAAAGACGTCGCGGACCTGCTCCTCGTCGGTGACGTCCGCCTGCAAGGCGAGCTCGCCGGGGCAGTCGGGCTGCAGGTCCACGCCGACCACCTTCGCGCCCTCACGGGAGAACAGCTCGACGCTCGCGGCGCCGATCCCTCCGCTCGCCCCGCTCACCACGCACACGCGCCCGTCGAGCCTGCCCGCTTGAGCCATCATCCCTCCGTCGCGTAGAAGATCGTCTTGAGCTCCGTATAGGCCTCGAGCGCGTGGGGCCCGAGCTCGCGTCCGTAGCCCGACTGCTTGAAGCCGCCGAACGGCGTGCTCACCCGCACCGAGGTGTTGGCGTTGATCGAGAGCACCCCCGTCTCCACCGCGCGCGCCACGCGCAGCGCCCGCGCCCCGTCGCGCGTCCAGATCGAACCGGACAGCCCGTAGATCGTGTCGTTGGCCAGGCGGATGGCCTCGGCCTCGTCGCGAAACGGGATCACGGCTGCGATCGGACCGAACACCTCCTCGCGGGCCACGCGGTCGCTCGGCCTCACCGGAGCCAACACGGCCGGAGCGAACCAGAACCCGGCGCCCTCGGGGGCGCTGCCGCGAAAGGCAACCGGCGCCTCTCCGTCGAGGAACGAGGCCACGGTGTCGCGCTGGGCGGCCGATATCAGCGGGCCCATCTGCGTGGACTCATCCAGCGGATCGCCGACGCGCAGCGCCTTCACCTCGCGCTCGAGCACCGCCATGAACGGATCGAGCGCCTCCTCCTGGACGAGGATGCGCGAGCGCGCGCAGCAGTCCTGGCCAGCGTTGCCGAACACCGCCGAGGGCGCCGCGACGGCTGCCGCCTCGAGGTCGGCGTCGGCGAAGACGATGTTCGCCGACTTGCCGCCGAGCTCGAGGGTGACGCGCTTGATCGTGGCGGACGCCGCCGCGGCGATCGAGCGTCCCACCGCGGTCGAGCCGGTGAAGGCGATCTTCGCCACGTCGGGATGCTCGACCAGGCGCTGCCCGCAGGTGCGTCCCGGACCGACGACCACGTTCACCACGCCCTCGGGCAGGCCCGCCTCGAGGGCGAGCTCGGCGAAGCGCAGGGCCGTCAACGGGGTGAGCTCGGCCGGCTTCAGGACCACCGTATTTCCGGCCGCCAGCGCCGGCGCGAGCTTCCAGGAGGCGATCGTGAGCGGGAAGTTCCACGGCGTGATCAGGCCGACCACGCCGACGGGCTCGCGCACGGTGAACGCCTGACCGCCCGCCACGGGAATCGTGTCTCCGAGCAGCCGCTCGGGCGCGCCGGCGTAGTAGCGGAAGGTGTCCACCACCATGCCCATCTCGCCACGGGCGTCGACGATCGCCTTGCCCGCGTTTCGGGCCTCGAGCAGCGCCAGCTCCTGCTGGTGCGCGGCGAGCGTGTCAGCGAGCGCGTACAGCTGGCGGGCACGCTCGCCCGGCGCAAGCGCCCGCCACGCCGGCAGCGCCTCCCTGGCCCGCGCGACCGCCTCGTCGACCTCCTCGACGCCGGCGCGCGGGATCTCGGCGAGCACCGCCTCGGTGGCGGGCTCGAGCACTGTGAGCAGCTCGCTCAGCGCTCAGCCCTACGGGAACTGCGAGATGTCGGGCAGGGCCTCCGCCGCGTCGAGTTCGTCGATCGTGCGGATCGGGCCTGTGAAGGTGCGTTTCGCCGACAGCGTGTACCAGATCGTGACCCCGAGCATCACGCCGATCGTCACGATCGGGGCGTAGTTGACGGCCGACCAGTTGAAGCCGGATTTGAAGAACACGCCTTCGGGGGCGAACGGCAGGCAGAAGATGACCACGCAGATCGCCACCCAGCTGAAGGCGATCGGGTTCATCCATTTGTACTTCTTGCCGAGCGTCCACGGCCCGGCCTCGAACCTATCGCCCATCCGCCAGCGCAGGAACACGGGGATCGTGTATGCGATGTAGAGGCCGATGACGGAGATCGAGGTGACCGCGAGGAACGCCACGGGCGTGCCCAGATGGTTGGGGAAGTAGGCGGGGATCGTGACGATCATCGCGAACAGGCACACGAACAGGACGGACCATGTGGGCGTGCGGTTCTTGCCCAGGCGCCGCCACAGGTTGTGCCCGGGGACTGCCCCGTCGCGAGAGAAGGCGAACGTCATGCGCGAGGCGCTCGTCACGCAGGCCATGCCGCAGAAGATCTGACCGATGGTGGAGATCAGGATGACCGCCTTCGCCGCCGCCGAGCTCAGCGCGGTGGTGAAGATCGCGATCGCCGGGAAGCCCGCTTTGAGGAGTTCCGGCTCCTTGCTCTTCTGGATCGCGAAGGTGATCGCCAGCAGCACGATCCAGCCGACCACCGCCGAGTAGAAGACCGAGCGCCAGACGCCTTTGGGCGCCTGCTCGGCCGCGCCGTGGGTCTCCTCGGAGACGTGCGCCGAGGCGTCATAGCCGGTGATCGTGTACATCGTCAGCAGGAACCCGAGCGGCAGCACGTAGAACCAGTACATGTGACCGCTGAAGCCCGACACGTTGGCGCGGTGCCCGAAGACGTAGGAGAGGCTCGCGTGGTGGCTGGGGACGAAGATCAGGATCACCACGATCACCGCCACGCCGATCAGATGCCACCACACCGAGATGCCGTTGAAGATCGAGACCAGGTGGCTGGAGAAGACGTTGATGAGCCCATGGATGATCAGCAGGAAGGCGAACAGCGCGAAGTTGACATGAGCCGAGTAGTGGACGTTTTCTCCCGCCGCCGCCTTGGTGAAGTTGAAGATGAAGTGGACGTTGTAGAGTCCGAGCAGGTTCATCAGGAAGGTCGCGCACACGTAGTCGACCGACGCGACCACCGCGACGAGGCCGATCAGGTTGAACCAGCCGGTGAACCAGCCCCAGCGTGCGCCGCCGAGCTTGGAGGCCCAGTAGTAGATCCCGCCCGCCGTGGGCATCGCCGAGGCGAGCTCGGACATCGAGAAGGCGACCATCAGGATCAGGACGCTGATGACGGGCCACATGATCGAGATCGCGATCGGGCCGCCGTTCTTGAACGCCTGGCCATAGGTGGTGAAGCAGCCGGCGAGCACCGAGATGATCGAGAACGAGATCGCGAAGTTGGAGAATCCACTCCACCCGCGCTTCAGCTCCTGTTTGTAGCCAAGCTCGGCAAGGCGCTGCTCGTCTGCGCTCAAAGTCCCGGTAGTGCTCATCGGCTGGCCCCCTCGAGGAGAAAAGGTTTGGACATCCTTCCTTCGATCGTGACAATAAGCGCGATCACGGACGGAAGTCAAGAGCACAGGCGCCCAAAGATCACCACTTTGCGCCGGACAGCTGGCCAAGCTCACGGGAGGACGGGATCCCGCTGCCGATCTGGCGCGCTGTGATGGCTTCGGGCGGCGCATGCGCCCGCCGCGGGGCCGCACACGTGCGGCCCCAACAGACAGCCCACCGCACATGTGCGGCCACAACAGCAAGCCCATCGCACATGTGCGATCCCCAACAGCAAAGCCGCCGAACAGCTCAGCCGCCGGGCAGCAGGCCCGCGAGCACGTGCTCGGTGCCCTGCAGATGCTCGCTCATGGCACGCACGGCGCGCATGGCGTCGCGCTCGCGCACCGCGGCGAGCACCCGGCGGTGCTGGGCGTTGGAGGAGGCGAGCACCTGGGGCGGGTGGGCGATGTAGGCGATCAGGTCGCTCATCGCCCCCTGCGCTTCGGTGGCGGCCGCCACGAGGCGGGGAGAGCGCGTCGCCTCGGCCAACCCCACGTGCAGGCGGATGTCGGCCTGGCGGTAGGCGGCGAAGTCCTCGAGCGCCTCCTCGAGCGTCGCGGCCACCTCGTCGAGCGCGTCCAGATCGGCCCGCTCGGCCCGTTCGGCCGCCAGCATCGCCACCCCGAGCTCGACCGCCAGCCGCTGGTCGCAGGTCTCGCGCCACTGGGCGAGCATCTGCGGAGAGGGGGGATCGGCGGGCGGTTGTGGGTCGGAGACGAACGTGCCTCCGCGCCGTCCCCGCGTGGCGAACACGTGGCCGCTCTGCCCGAGCGCGGTCAGGGCCTGGCGCAGGGTGGAGCGGGCGATGCCGAGGCGCGCGCACAGCTCACGCTCGGCCGGCAGCCGCGATCCCGGGGCAAGCAGCCCGAGCTTGATCGCCGTGCCCAGACGCTCGACGGTCTCCTCGAAGGCGGTGTAGGAGCGGACCGGGGCGAACACGGCCTCCGGCGTCGTGAGAATTGGGGTGGCCGCGCTCCGATCCTCAGGAAGGCCCGCCATGGCTCTCCCGCTCGGCGAGGCTCACAGCCGCTCGAACCCTCGCACGCGCTCCCAGTCGGTGACCGCTGACTGAAAGGCGCTGAGCTCGACGTCCGCCGCGTTGAGGTAGTGCGCGACGACCTCCTCCCCGAAGGCACCGCGCGCAACGTCGCTCGAGGCGAACAGCTCGCGGGCGTCGCGTAGCGTCTCGGGTAGCCGCGGCCGCTCGCTGGCCGCGTAGGCGTTGCCCTCGAGCGCGGGCTCGAGCTCGAGCCCGGCGTCCACGCCGTGAAGTCCCGAGGCGATGATCGCGCTCAGCGCGAGGTAGGGGTTCAGATCGGCGCCGCCCACGCGGTTCTCGAAGCGCAGCGAGGGGCCGTGGCCGACCACGCGCAGGGAGCACGTCCGGTTGTCCTTGCCCCAGGCGACTGCGGTGGGGGCGAAGCTCCCCGCGGCGTAGCGCTTGTAGGAGTTGATGTGTGGCGCGAGCATCAGCGTCATCTCGCGCAGGCAGGCCAGCTGACCGGCCAGGAAGGAGTGGAACAGCTGCTCGTCGCGGTGAAACAGCGGGGTGGGCGGGTCCGAATCCTCGGCGAGGGAGAAGTGGATGTGGCAGGAGTTGCCCTCGCGCTCGTCCAGCTTGGCCATGAAGGTGATCGCCATGCCCTCCTCGGCCGCGATCTCCTTGGCGCCGTTCTTGTAGATCGAGTGCTCGTCGGCCGTGCGCAGGGCGTCGGCGTAGCGGAAGTTGATCTCGTGCTGGCCGAAGTTGCACTCGCCCTTGGAGTCCTCGACCACCATCCCCGCCGCGGCCATGCTGTTGCGGATCCGGCGGATCAGGGGCTCGACGCGGGCGGTGCCGAGCAGGGAGTAGTCGACGTTGTAGAGGTTGGCCGGGCGCAGGTCGCGATAGCCCTTGTGCCAGGCCTCCTCGTAGGTGTCCAGGAACACCACGAACTCGAGCTCCGTGCCGGCGTTGGCCAGCCAGCCGCGCTCGGCCAGACGCGCGAGCTGGCGCCTGAGGATCTGGCGTGGCGAGGCCACGACATCGGAGCCGTCGAGCCAGGCGACGTCCGCGAGGCACATCACGGTTCCCTCCTGCCACGGGACGGGCCGCAGCATGTCGAGGTCCGGGACGAGCAGCATGTCGCTGTAGCCGCGATCCCAGGAGGACATCTCATAGCCCTCGACGGTGCGCATGTCGACGTCCACCGCGAGCAGGTAGTTGCACCCCTCGGCTCCGTGTTCGGCGACCTCGTTCAGGAAATGGGTGGCGGTCAGGCGCTTGCCCTGCAGGCGGCCCTGCATGTCGGTCATGGCCAGCAGGACCGTGTCGAGATCGCCACGGGACGCCGCCGCTTTCAGCTCGTCGAGATTCACGGGGGTTGAAGGTACTGCACGCGGGCGCTCGCGGCGCGGCTGGGCTACGTGCGCCTGAACATCGACGCCACGGCCGTGCCGACGCCCGCGGCGGCTGAACGGCTTTCAGCCTCGACCCCAGCGCGCGAGCAGCGCCGGCAGCTCGGTGATCGAGTCGAGGATCGCCGTCGGAGTGACCTTCGAGCTCTCCAGCAGCTCCGCTCGGAACTTGCCCGTGCGCACGAGAACGCCGCGCAGTCCCGCGGCGAGCGCGCCGCCGACGTCGGCCTCGATGTCGTCACCGACCATCACCGCCATGTCGGGCGCCGCGTCCAGATCGGATAGCGCGGCGGCGAAGAAGTCGGGCGATGGCTTGCCGACGACGACAGCCTCCTTCCCGCTGGCGTACTCCAGCGCCGCCGAGTAGGCGCCCACGTCGAGGACCAGGCCGTCGGCCCGGCGCCAGAAGCGGTTGTGCTGCAGCGCCACCAGCTCAGCACCGTCCATCAACAGGTGAAACGCGCCGTTGAGGACATCGGCGGTGAACCCGTCGCCGAGGTCGCCGAGCACGAGCGCGTCGGTCGCCTCGGCGCTCCCCGAGGGCTCGAGCTCCTTCAGATCCTCGCGAAGCGCCTCGGAGACGAGCAGCCTCACGGCGCGATGCCCGCGCTCGCGGCAATGACGGACCGCAAGCGCCGCCGGGGTGAGCACCTCGTGTGCGGCGACGTCGAATCCGAGCTCGTGCAGGTGCGCCACGATCGCCCGTCGCGGGCGCGAGGTCGTGTTCGTGACCAGCCGGATCCCGCCGCTCAGCCCACGCAGCTCGTCCAGCGCCTCGACGGCGCCCGGGATCGGACGGTCTCCGACGTAGAGCACGCCGTCGATGTCGAGCAACAGGACAGGCGCGGGACGCTCGCCTGACATCTGCCAACTGTAGTCGCTGCGCTCGCGCCTACTCGCTCAGCGCGGCCGCCATCTCCTCGAATGCCTGGACGTAGGCGTCGACCGCCTCCTCGGTGTGCATCACCGAGAGCGTCCACTCCTCCTCGCGCCCGGGGGTCATGTAGATGCCGCGGTTCATGTTCCACAGCCACGCGAGCTCGGTCACCGCGACGTCCTGGCTGGCCTTGAACGTTTCGTAGTCGACGATCGGCGTGGGGGAGAAGGTGACACAGCCCTTCGAGCCGATGCCGACCGCATAGCCCGGCAGGCGGTGGCGCTCGATCACGGCTTCACAGCCGGCGAGGATGCGATCGTTGAGCGCGTCGAGGTGGCGGTAGGCCTCGGGCGTGAGCACCTGCTCGAGGCTCGCGCGGGCCGCGGCCATCGTCAGCGGGTTGCCGTTGTAGGTCCCCACCTGGTAGACGCTGCCGTCCTCCACCACGCTCATCACGCGCTCGCTCGCGCCGATCGCCCCGGCGGGCAGACCGCCGCCGAGGGTCTTCGCGAGCGTGACCATGTCCGGCTCCACGCCGAAGCGCTCGGTCGCGCCGCCCGCCGCGATCGCGAGGCCGGTCTTGACCTCGTCGAAGATCAGCACGACTCCGTGGCGCGCAGTGATCTCGCGCACATGCTCGAGGTAGCCCGACTGTGGCAGCACCACGCCGAGGTTCATCATCGCCGCCTCCATGATCACGCAGGCCGGCAGGCGGTCTTCGCCGGCGAGGCGCTCGATGCGGCGCTCCATCGCGCCGGCGTCGTTGAAGGGGACCGCGATCGTCAGGTCGCTGACGGCCTTCGGGATCCCCGCGCCGTAGGGCAGCGATGCGAGGTTCTCGCGGTCGCCGATCTCCTCGTAGGGGACACCGATCGAGACCATCACGGCGTCGTGGTGGCCGTGGTATGAGCCGAAGATCTTCATGATCGTCTCTCGGCCCGTCAGCGCCCGGGCGATGCGGATCGCGTCCATCGTCGCCTCGGAGCCCGAGTTGACGAAGCGCCAGCGGGGAAGCTTGAAGCGGCGGGCCAGATCCTCGGCGACGATGATCGTGTCCTCGGTCACGGCCGCGAAGTGGGTGCCGAGCTCGGCACGGTCGCGTATCGCCTCCACGATCGCCGGATGGGCGTGGCCCTGGACCATCGAGCCGAAGCCGTTGTGGAAGTCGAAGTAGCGGTTGCCGTCCACGTCGGTGACCGTCGAGCCCTCCCCGGAGACGAGGTAGATCGGCCACGGGTCGCGCAGCTGGTAGGAGGAGGCCACGCCGCCGCTGAGCGAGCCGCGCGCCCGCTCGTACATCTCGGCCGAGCCTTTCGTGCGCTCGTTGAGGATGGCGAGCTCCCGCTGCGCGAGCTCCTCGACGCGCTCGTGGTTGATCTGTATGGGGGACGTGACGGCCATCGAGGATCTCCTTCTGCGGCGGCTGATCGAAGGGGTGCGGGCCGCCTCCTCAGCTTAGAAGAGGAGGTTCTGGAGCGGGCTCGCGGGGAGCGGGCGGGGAGGAGGCGTGCGGGCCGCACCCGCTCTAGCGACTGCTGCTGCCACTGGGCAGCCCGCGACGGTGGCCCGTTGGCAGGCGACCGTCGCCCTGCGATCTCACGGATACGATGTCCGCCACCTGCGCACCAAGGAAATCCCGGAGAGCGCTGGAGCGCAGCTCGACACCTGCCGTCAGGTCTCCCGAGCTGATGTCGACCATCTCCTCCTCCAGCACCGTCGGGTCCATGAAGATCGGGGCCTTGCCGTGAAAATGCACCGGGGAGATCGCGCCAATCGTCACCTCATGATCCCGTGCGAGCTCCTCGGCGTTCATGAGTGCCAGAGGAGCGCCGCCCATGAACTTGCGAACCTTCCTGAGCTTGAGCGTCCTGTCGCCGGGAATCAGCAGGATCACAAGCTCTCCGGCGTCGGTGCAGGCGACCATGCACTTGACTATCTGCGAGAGCCGTATGCCGCGCTGCTCGGCAGCTGTATCTGCCCTCAGCGCCACCTCCTCGTGAGGCTTCATGACGAAGTCGATGCCAGCTTCCCGCAACGGTCTCGTGACGACGTCGTGACCCACTAGCGGTTCCCCCTCGTGCGATCTCGCGCCGGGCTGGGTCCCGGGCGAGACTTGCGGTGCGCGTCGCGACTGCCCGTCGCGAAGCAGAGGCTCCTCTGCTCGGGTGGCGGCCCGCTCCGGGCCAAGCCCGGCCAGCGCACGGGGCGTGCCCGAACCTCCACTGAGCCTATCTCCGCGGCGGGATCCTGCGGTGCGATGTCGAGTGTGCTGAGCATGCGTACGCATCGGCGGGTTGCGTCGTGAACCTGAGCCGGTCAGAGGGTAGAGGAGAGCCAGTGACGCGGTGCAAAGATCTTGAGTTATAAGTTGCGAGCGGTCGCGCTGGAACGCGGGAGAACATGCCGCAGGACGTCAGGCGAGCGGCTGGTCTGTCGCCGCTCGCCTGAAGTGATTCGGGTGCGCCTATGCTTTCGCCAGCGCGCGGACCGACAGGACGCCCGTACTCGCCACCGAGCATGTCTGAAACGGGAACGGGACGAGCCTCGAGGTCGTCTGCCCGGGCGGGAACACGCGCAGCCCCGCCGCCGTGACCTGGTGGCAGCTTGCCGTGGGGAAGTTGCCCGCGTCGACGATCCGGAGTATCGCCGTCGCGCTCGCGCCGGCGGCGAGTGTGACCGAACCGGACGGTTGGGAGGTGTCACGGCTTGCTGCCCTACCGATCTTGCGGCCGCCAAGGTCAGTCGCTGACATCCCCGGGAAACCACGGATGGTGCAGGCGTGGCCGGACAGGTTTGTGAATTCAAGCTTGTAATAGATGCTGCCTGCTGTCCCGCCGCCGCCTTCGTTGTTGAACCAGATATCCAGTCCGGAGGTCCTGCATTTCTGCGTGGCTGACGCGGATGCAGCGCGGACTGGTGTAGAAGCCAGGACGGCGATCGATGCCAGCAGGGCGGCACAAGCCGATGCTGCCCCTACGGCCAGCTTCGTGAGCCCAGGTGAGTGTATGTGGATCATGTGATGGGCCCATTGCCCTTTCCGCGCATGGAGCCGCTCGTTGCGGCGCCCGCGCTGAGATCGATGCACGTGGAGATTCGATTATGTAGAATACGGCACGAGGTGCGAGGGCGTCAGGTCGTCCAACTCGCGAAGTTTCTGGACGCGTTGGACGGGTCTGGAGGGGCGGATGTTCTCAAAGATGTTCTCACGGATCGCCTAGGATCTGGGCATGTCGGGCGTGCAACCGGACCTGCCTGGATACGAGCTCGTGAGTGCCGGGCTCGACGATCTCGCGGCGGGGAGGGAGAGCGAGTCGGCGCTGTTGGTAGCCATGGCGGCGCCCCGGTTGCGTGCCGTCGGGATCGATGTGCCGCAGGGTGGGGGAGAGCAGCCGTCGCATCGTCTCTACGAACTGCTGACGGAGGCCGATGAGGGGGCTCACAGTCGCTACAACGCGCTGGTCGCTCGTGTGGTGAGCTTTGCGCGGGTGGCCGAGCATGCGTCCGCCGGTTTGACGTGCAGCGAGCCGGGGGTGCTTGTGCTTGTCGTCCAGGGCGAGCGCCCGAGGTAGAGCGGCCAACACGATCGCTTCCATCGGAAGGTGACATCCGCGCCGCGCCGCGCGGGATGCGCCTGAGGTTCTCAGGGAATGTGCACCAGCGACCTGGACGGCTTGAACGCGAACGGAGCGCTGAGGCGAATCACGCAGGGGGTGGTTTGTGCTTGCCCGCATACGTAGCCGGCTCTCGGGTCGCCCGGCGCCGTCGCCTCATATGCCTGTCGGCTGTTGATCATCGAGAAGCCCGTTAGATAGGCATACGCCGGCGCGCTCACGTACGTGTTGCGCGCGGGGTCGAAGCCGTCCACGGCACCCTCTGTCGTGCCGTCGGTGTCCTCGTAGAAGTACAGCTCGCCGCCGAACCAGGACGGCCCCAGCCAGCTCTCGTCGCCTTCGCCAACGTCTAGGAGTGCGACCAGCCGCTGAGGCCCGCCTGTGACCGTCTCTATCCGTACCTCGGTGGTAGTCCCAACGGACCCGATGCCGTCGTTGAGGATGAAGGTATCGATGAGCGCGAGTTGCCGGCCGTGGAGCGCGAGCGCTTCGACGCTGGGCGCTTTGGGAGGTTCGCACACGACCTTCGACTGAATAGTCGATGAATTCGTAGCACTTGCGTCGCGGCGCCCCGCCCAGCACCCTTCGGTCGGCGCCGTTCCATAGGCTGGTCATCACCTTCGCGGCGCCGCTCACCCACGCGACCCGGTCACCCCAGACCGTCGGATGCGAGGCGCCTTGTGTGCCGGGGACGGCTTGGGGGTCGCTGCCATTCAAGGCCGAGGCCACCAGGTGGCACTTGCTGGCGCAGCTGAGGTAGGCGAGGACCGGCCGGCCAGATGGACCCGGACCGACCGCGACTTCGATTGCCTTGCTAGCCGAGGGGACAGACGTTGTCGAGATCTGCCCGTCGTGGCGAACCAGAACGTGCCATAACCCCTCTGCCGCGTCGTAGTCACTCCACGCCTCGACGCCGCCATACGCCTCGACCACCGTGTTGCCCTGCAACGCTGCGATCGTGACGGGAGCAGCTCCTGCTGCGACGGAGCCAGCGGAACCGGCGCCCACCACCGCAGCCGCGACCAGCAATCCCCCGGTGGCCCAAACGCCTCTGCAGGTACGGATCTTCAAGACACGAACAGGCTAGCCGCGCAGAAGCAAGGGCGCCCCATCCCATCTATAAGGTCGTTCTCCACCCGAGCAGCGGGCTGTCGGCCGAGTCCCGCCAAAGCCAACGGTATTGGCCCTAGATGACAGGAGGGCGTTCTCGGCGCCGGCCCGCGCACTTGTGGCGCGGCACGATCGAGGAGCACGGTAGCGTTCAGTCGTCCGCCGTGAGAACGTCTTCCCCACGCTACCTCCGAGCCGTCCGCCACCCGCAGCGGACGTCGGTCAGCGGCTATGACGACCGTCTTGGGCGCCGAGCGCAGTGACCATCCCGCCTTCGGACGAGCGACTCCGAGCAGACGAGACAGGTACCTCAGGCCAGGAGAGTCTTCCGCAACTGGAGGCGTCCGGGATCAGTAAGTGGTTCGGCAAGAGGCTCGTTCTCGATGATGTCTCGCTATCGGTGAGTGCCGGGGAGGCGGTGGCGATCATCGGCGAGAACGGCGCCGGGAAGAGCACGCTGCTGCGCATCTGCGCCGGGCTGATCCACCCGGATCGCGGCCGTGTGAGTGTGAGCGGCCGGGTGGGCTTCTGTCCTCAGCAGCCGGGCTTGTTCGATCTGCTCAGCGCAGATGAGCACCTGGCGTTGTTCGCGCCAGCGCTGGGCCTGTCACGCAAACAGGCGATCCGCGACGGTCATGCGCTGCTCGCGGAGTTCGCCTTTCCGACGGATGAGCGCACGCAGTGCCGACGCCTGTCGGGCGGCGCGCGCCAGAAGGTGAACCTTGCGCTGGCGCTCTTGGGCGGCGCCAACGTGCTGTTGCTCGATGAGCCCTACCAGGGCTTTGACCACGGCTCCTACGTGAGCTTCTGGGAGCACGTCGCGCGCTGGACAGCGGACGGCCTGGGCGTCGTCATCGTCACGCACCTGCTCGCGGAGACAGCGCTCGTGGATCGGGTCGTGGACCGGGTCGTGGAGATGACGATCCCGCGTGATGTGGAGGGCGAGCGCTCGTGAGGCTGCGCCGGATTCTCGTTCCGGCGGAGATGACCGGGCGCGAGTTGGCTCGGCGCGGCTTCGCACTCGGGTTGCTGACCGCTCTGCCGCTCGCGTTCTACGGAGCATCCACGCATTCCGGCAGCAACGCTGTGATCACCGGAGGGATCGCGATGGCGTTCTCGATCGCGGGGGCGTCGATCTTCGTCGCGCTCACGGCGCGCCCAGTCGACCAGCGTTTGGCGCTAGCGGGTTATCGTCCCTACGAGCTGCTGCTCGGCCGCCTGCTGTTGCTCGAGGTGTTCGGGGTCGCGGTTTCGGGGGTGTTCAGTGTGGTGATGGTTTTCGGCACCGGCCCGCCGCACCCGTGGCTGCTAGCCGCAGGCGTGGGCCTCGTCGCGTTCACGAGCGTACCGTTCGGGCTCGCGGTTGGTGCGCTGACGCCGAACGAGCTCGAGGGCGTGCTTATCCTGATCGGTGTCGTCGGCGTGCAGCTCACGCTGCAGTCCACACAGACACTCGCGGAGGTCCTGCCGTTCTGGGGAGCACAGCGGCTGCTCCAACACTCGATCGAAGGGACCGTATCGATCGGCGCCGCGGTCCCGGTCAACCTCGCGTATGCCGCTGCACTATTCCTCGCGGCCACCTACATCATGCACAGGCGAGCACCGTTGGCCGTGATGTCTCGAGTGCGCTGACGGGGCACGGGTCACTCTCAAGCGATACCGCGCGCGATCGCGTTCTTGGCGGCGGGGCGTCGCATGAGGTGGACGCTCGGTCGAGCCCACCGCCGTCGACGTATGCCTACGACCCTACGACTCGGAGAGTGTCCCTCTGTGCGAGATCCTAACGCCGCGGACGGCACCCACCTCGCGGCTGGGCGAATAAAAATCCGACCCTTACGCGCCTGGCGCGTGGTCAATGCACGCCGCTGAGCCGCCCCTGAAGCGGACCGCCGCTCTCCTCGCTCCGACGCTGCAGCCAGTGCAGAAAGCCGGGCAGGTACCAGGCCCGTCGGCCGAGCAGGCTCATCGCGCTGGGGAGGACGACGACGCGGATGACGGTCGCGTCGAGGAAGAGCGCGACGGCGACGCCGAAGCCCATCTGCTGGAACATGACGAGCTGGCCTCGGGCGAAGCCGATGAAGACCATGATGATGATCAGGGCCGCCCCGGTGATGATGCGGGCGGTCGAGGCGACGCCGGTGGCTACCGCGTCGGCGGGATCGCCGCTCGCGTCATAGCGCTCGCGGACGCGACTCATGAGGAAGACCTGGTAGTCCATCGAGAGGCCGAAGAGGACCGAGAAGAGGAAGAGGGGCACCCAGGCTTCGATGGTGGGTGCCTGCTGGAAGCCGAAGAGCGAGGCGCCGACCCCGTGGATGAAGACGAGGGTCAGCAGGCCGTAGGCGGCGCCCACCGAGAGGAGGTTGAGCAGGATCGAGACGACGGCGACGACGAGTGAGCGGAAGGCGACCATGAGGACGAGGAAGCTCAGGCCGAGGACGAGGGCGAGGACGACCGGGGTAGGCCCGGTGACCGCATCGAAGTAGTCGGCGTTCTCGGCCGTGTCGCCGCCGACGAGGGCATGGGCGCCGGTGCCGGCGAGGGCGGCCGGAATGATGCTCCGGCGCAGCTCGCGCACGGCCCTGACGGCGGCCGAGGAGGCGGGGTCGCCGCGGACGGGCACCGAGAGCAGCAGCGTCGGCTCGAGGGGGGAGGGGACGAGCGTGCCGGTACCGAAGCGGGGGTCTCGGGCGAGGGTCCGCTCCAGCCCTGCGAGCTTCGCCCGCACCTGCCCGCCGGCGTCCTGGACGACGATCTGGGCGGGGTATGTGCTCTGCGCCGGGAAGTAGCGCCCGACCGCGAGATAGCCCTGCTTGGAAGGCATCGTGTCGGGCAGCGAGCTGATGCCGGTGGCGCCGATGTGCAGGCCGAAGATCGGTGCGGCCGCGGCCAGCATGAGCCCGGCGGCGATGATCAGGCTGAGGGCGGGACGGCGAAGGACGCGGTCGACGATCCGCCGCCAGAGTCTGCCCTCGGCCGCTTCCGAGCGTCCGATGTCGCGGCCGAGCACGGGCACGCGCAGGCTGTTGACGCGATCGCCGAGCAGGCCGAGCAGGGCCGGTAGCAGGGTCAGCGCGCCGGCCACTGAGACGATGCCGACGAGGATCGCGCCGAGGGCGAGCGAGCGCATGATCTGGGTGGGGACGAGGAACATGCCGAAGAGGGCGATGACGAAGGTCGATCCGCTGAGGGCGACCGCCCGGCTCGCCGTCGCGCCGGCGCGGGCGATCGCCTCCTGCTTCTCGGCCCCCCGAGTGCGCTCCTCGCGGTAGCGGGAGATGACGAAGAGCGAGTAGTCGATGCCGAGCGCAAGCCCCATCCCGGTGAGCATGTTCACGACGAAGACAGAGAGGCTGAAGGCGGTGGAGACGATGGCGACGAGGCCAAGGGCGACTAGGATCGCAACGAGGGCCATCAGGACCGGTACGAGCCCGGCGACGAGGGCTCCGAAGACGAGGACGAGGACGACGAGGGCGGCCGGCAGGCCGAAGGCGAGCTCGCCGTGCTCGAGGTCTTCCTGGGAGAGTTTGCTGAAGTCGTTCTGCGCTGGGTAGTTGCCGGTGATCGACACCTCGAAGGGGCCGGCGCGGCCGTAGCGCTGGACCACTTCGACGATCGGTTTGACCTTCTCGGCGCTCGCGGCGCTCAGCGAGAGGATCGTCGCGTGGCCGTCGGCCGAGACCATCCCGCGGGCTCCCGAGAGGTAGCTGAGGACGCCGCGGGCGTTCCCGGTCGCCTCGATCGCGCGGACGAGGCTGGCCGGGGAGTGTCATAGGAACTGTGTAGGCACGAGCGAAAGAGATCGCTATGCCTACTA